>Ga0070670_100000034_pt1 | contig 158067 bp, 130 predicted proteins | sample KBSS63metaG_FD_64665 | JGI IMG/M metagenome (GOLD analysis project Ga0070670, IMG submission 64665) | Switchgrass rhizosphere microbial communities from Kellogg Biological Station, Michigan, USA - KBS S6-3 metaG | ecosystem: Host-associated > Plants > Roots > Rhizosphere > Soil ... | reverse complement strand
TTCAAACGGTCGGAACTGCGCGGGATGATCAGCAGGCCAATGATGCCGAAGATGTACGGCACGGCGGAGATGAAACCGGTGGTGAGGTCGCTGCCGCCGAACTGCTTGATCAGGGTCGGCAACCACAGGCCCAGGCCGTAGATGCTCAGGGTCACCGGCAGGTAAAACAGCGCCAGCAACAGCACGCGCTTGTCTTTGAGCGCATGCAACGGGTTGCCGTGGCGGGTCTGGCCGTAGGCTTGCAGGTCTTTGTTCAGCTCACCAGTCAACCAGGCCTTTTCGGCGTCGTTCATCCACTTGACTTGTTTCGGGCCGTCCGGCAGGTAACGCAGCACCGGCCAGGTCAGCAGGATCGCCGGCGTACCGATCACGATGAACAGCCACTGCCAGCCGTGCAGGCCGAAGATGCCGTCCATGCCCAGCAGGCCGCCCGAGACGGGGCCGGTGATCATCATCGCGATCGGCTGGGAGAGAATAAACAGCCCCAGGATTTTGCCGCGATGGCGCACCGGGAACCATTGGGTGATGTAGTACAGCACGCCCGGAAAGAACCCGGCTTCAGCCGCGCCGAGCAAAAAGCGCATCACATAGAAGCTGTGCGGCCCCTGCACAAAGGCCATGCCGATGGTAATGGCGCCCCAGGTGATCATGATGCGCGCGAACCAGCGCCGCGCGCCGAAGCGGTCGAGCATCAGGTTGCTGGGGATCTCGAACAGGAAATAACCAATGAAGAACAACCCCGCGCCCAGGCCGTAGGCCGCGTCCCCGATGCCGACGTCGGCACCCATGTGCAACTTGGCGAAGCCCACGGCGGAACGGTCCACGTAGGCAATCAAGTACAGCAGGATCAGGAAGGGAATCAGTTTCAGCGTGATGCGCCGGATAAGCCGCAATTCCTCGCTCATGGGGGTCGATCTCCGATTGTTGTTCTTATAGGAATCGGGAACGCCTCTCGCGGAAATCCGCCAGGGTCGTGCCTCAGTTGAGATCGACTATATAGTAGTACTATTTGCGAAACAACTCTTCCAAATGGAAGAATTTGCGCTTATGTTTAGCCGCAGAGAGAACATATAGTCATACAATAAGAGAATCGATCATGTCTGATAAAAAGCCCGGCCTACGCTCCGCCCAGTGGTTTGGTACCGCCGACAAGAACGGCTTCATGTACCGCAGCTGGATGAAGAACCAGGGCATTGCCGATCACCAGTTCCATGGCAAGCCGATCATCGGCATCTGCAACACGTGGTCGGAGCTGACCCCGTGCAACGCGCATTTCCGCCAGATTGCCGAGCACGTCAAACGCGGCGTGATCGAGGCCGGCGGTTTTCCGGTGGAATTCCCGGTGTTCTCCAACGGCGAATCCAACCTGCGCCCCACCGCCATGCTGACGCGTAACCTGGCGAGCATGGATGTGGAAGAGGCCATTCGCGGCAACCCGATCGATGGCGTGGTACTGCTGACCGGCTGCGACAAAACCACCCCGGCCCTGCTGATGGGCGCCGCCAGTTGCGACGTGCCGGCGATTGTGGTCACCGGCGGGCCGATGCTCAATGGCAAGCACAAGGGCCAGGACATCGGCTCGGGCACCGTGGTGTGGCAGCTCAGCGAACAAGTGAAGGCCGGCACCATTACCCTGGATGATTTCCTTGCGGCAGAGGGCGGCATGTCGCGCTCGGCGGGCACCTGCAACACCATGGGCACCGCGTCGACCATGGCCTGCATGGCCGAGGCGCTCGGCACCTCGTTGCCGCACAACGCGGCGATCCCGGCGGTGGATGCGCGGCGTTATGTGTTGGCGCACATGTCCGGCATGCGCGCGGTGGAGATGGTGCGCGAAGACTTGAAGCTGTCGAAGATCCTGACTAAAGAAGCGTTTGAAAACGCGATTCGCGTGAACGCCGCCATCGGCGGTTCGACCAACGCGGTGATCCATTTGAAAGCCATCGCCGGGCGCATCGGCGTGGAATTGGACCTGGACGATTGGACCCGCATCGGCCGCGGCATGCCCACCATCGTCGACCTGCAGCCGTCGGGGCGTTTCCTGATGGAAGAGTTCTACTACGCCGGCGGCCTGCCCGCCGTGCTGCGCCGCCTCGGCGAAGCCAACCTGATCCCGCACCCGAACGCCTTGACCGTCAACGGCAAGACCCTGGGCGAGAACACCAAGGACTCGCCGATCTACGGCCAGGACGAAGTGATCCGCACCCTCGACAACCCGATTCGCGCCGACGGCGGCATTTGTGTGCTGCGCGGCAACCTGGCCCCACTGGGTGCAGTGCTCAAGCCGTCGGCGGCCAGCCCTGAGCTGATGCAGCATCGTGGCCGCGCGGTGGTGTTCGAGAACTTCGACATGTACAAGGCACGCATCAACGACCCGGAGCTGGACGTGGACGCCAACTCGATCCTGGTCATGAAAAACTGCGGGCCCAAGGGTTACCCGGGCATGGCTGAAGTCGGCAACATGGGCCTGCCGGCCAAGCTGCTGGCCCAGGGCGTGACCGATATGGTGCGCATCTCCGATGCACGCATGAGCGGCACGGCATACGGCACCGTGGTGTTGCACGTGGCACCGGAAGCCGCCGCGGGCGGGCCGTTGGCCACGGTCAAGGAAGGCGACTGGATCGAGCTGGACTGCGCCAATGGCCGCTTGCACCTGGACATCCCCGACGCAGAGCTGGCGGCGCGCATGGCTGACCTGGCGCCACCGCAGAACCTGATCGTCGGCGGCTACCGCCAGCTGTACATCGACCATGTGCTGCAGGCCGACCAGGGCTGCGACTTTGACTTCCTGGTAGGGTGCCGTGGGGCTGAAGTCCCGCGTCATTCCCACTAATTGGGATGCTATGATGCCGCGAATTTAAGCCAGAGCATCCCGCCCGTTATGGATCACCAGCCGCCCAAGCCGCGCAAGAGCATGCATGCCCAGATCGTTCAGGACTTGGGCATGCACATCGTTTCCGGTCGCTTCAAGCCCGAAGAAAGGCTGCCCATGGAGGCCACGCTCTGCGAGGAGTACAAGGTCAGCCGCTCGGTGCTGCGCGAAGCCACGCGAGTGCTCAGCGCCAAGGGCCTGGTGTATTCCAAGCCCAGGGTGGGCGCGGTGGTGCGGCCGCGCTTGAAGTGGCACCTGCTCGACCCGGACGTGCTGTCCTGGCTGATGCAGTCCACGCCCCATAGCGAGTTCTTCAATACCCTGGCGGGTGTGCGGCGCATCCTCGAACCGGAAATCGCCGCCATGGCCGCGACCACGGCCACCGATGAAGACATCGCCATTATCGAGAAGGCCTACTGCGGCATGGAAACCGCGAAGACCCACGAAGACCTGCTACAGGCCGACCTGGACTTCCACCGCGCTATCGCCGACGCCACGCGCAACGATCTGCTCGCGTACATGTGCAACATGCTGTCGTTGCCGCTGCGCGAATCGATCAACATCACCAACCGGCGCCCGGACATTCAGGGCTTGAGCCTGCCCCGGCACAAGGCGATCCTCACCGCGATCCAAAACCGCGACGCACTGGGCGCGCGGCATGCCTCGCTGGTGCAGTTGGATGACACGCGAGTGGCGCTGGATACGGTGATGAATGTGTTGACGCCGCTTTAAAGCCACTGGAGAGCCAAATGTGGGAGGAGGCTTGCTCCCTCCCACATTTGGAGTTTCACCTATCTTGAGAGCGTGGGCCTGCCCACACGTCCCGCAAGCGCTTTAACGCAAGCCGTAGGCGTGAATGCCGACGTCGTAAAGGTGACTTTGCCTGGCCCAGAACACGCGGTCGCTGGCGCCGTCGAAGCCGCGGATGCCGTGTTCAGCACCGTCCAGCGCCAGACGTCTCCACGACTGGCCCCAGTTCGTGGAATAGAACACCGCCCCCGACGAGATGCTCGCCTTGCCCCACCAGTACAGCCAGCGCGGGGGTTGATGTTGGCTGTAGGTGCTGATCATCAGGCTGTTGCGCCCCACCCACAGTTTTTGGGCCACGGTGCTGGCGGCCAATGGCGAGAACACGTTGGGCACCTCGCCCAAAGGTTGCCAGGCCAGGGTGGTGGTGTTCATTTCAGCGACCACGGCCTGCCCATCCGGGCCATGGTCGATCAGGCCAAGCACACGCCCCGCGCCATTGTTGGCAAGGTCGGTGATGTACAGGTCGTCTTCACGCTGGGCAGTGCCCGTCTGCCATTGCCCGTCCACGCGCGTCAGTTCCACGCGCGTGGTGACGCTGACGCTCACATTGCCACCCTTGTCATCGGGGGCGACGCCCCAGAAGCGCTGGGACACCCAGATGTAGGCGCGTCGGGCATCCAGTTGCAGCACGTGGGTCACCTGATCGTTCGAGTCGTGCCACTGCTTGATATCCGGGCGTTTGCGGCTCACGTATTCACGCCCTACCACCAGCGGGTGTGGCGTCGCGATCAACGTACTGTGCAGGCCGCCATCGGCGGAGTAATACACCCCGGTCGATACACGGTTGGATTCATCCTCCATCTCATCGGGGAAGCTCCAGGCCCAGACCTCGTCCTTGCTGTAAAAGTACGGATCGAGCAGCATCAGCGCGCCCCCTATCGCGGGGAATAGTTCGCCGGCCAACAAGGTCCAGGTCTTGCCTTGGTCATCACTGGTGAACACCACCTGGCCATCGGCCCCGTTGGGCCGCTTGAGGTCGGTGAGCAGCAACACGCGCGCGCCATCGGCACTGGCCACCAGGGATGCGGCGCCGCTGAGCTGGGCCACTTGCTTGAACTGGCCGTCAGCCTCCAGCCGCGACACGATGGTGGTCTGGGGCTTGCTGCGCGAGAAATAGCCGAAATAGGTGTTTTGCTCTTGCGGCGCCTTCGGCGCCTTGCCGTAGAGCTGCTCGGTCAGGTTTACCGGCCCGGCGGACGGTTCGAAGGTGTGATATTCGTCGTCTACCAGCCCCACCAACCATGTGCCTTGAGCCGTCACCACCACGCCGGTTCCCGACTCGCCAAAATCACGTGGCGTCAGGCCCTGCAAGCCCCCCACCGCCTGCTGATCCGGGCTGGCGCCGCCGATTTCCAGCTTGGGGCCGGTGATAATCCACATGTACCACAGCGCAGCGCCGACCAGCAGCGCGACGACCAGGCGGGGGATAAGGATTGAACGAGGCATGGGATGTCCATCTCCGGGAAAATGGGCACGGTTTTCTCATCTATCGGGCAAGCGGTAAACGCTTATTTGAGGGAACGCGGGGTTTTCTGCCGAGACTGTGAGGTGGCGTGCAAACACCCGCGGATGATGCACGCCACCAGGCAGAATTACAGGGAGTAGGAGATACCCACCTGCACCGTGCGCGGCGCGCCGGGATAGGCGTAGAAGTTCAAGAAGGAGCCTTCGTCATACTCACGATTGAATAGGTTCTTAACGTCGAGGTTGAGTCTGACGTTTTCGTTGACCTTGTAGTAACCGAGCAGGTCGATGACCGTATAAGCATCCATCGTGAACGTAGAGTTGGTGGTCTGCCCGGCTCGGTCAGCCACATATTTACCACCTGCACCAAGGCCCAGGCCTTTGAGTGCACCGTCTTGAAATTCATACACGTTGAGCAGGCTGAAGCTATTGCGCGGGATGTTGGCCAGACGCGTGCCAGTACGGACCGTCGTGTCCTTGGTGACGGCGGCATCCACATAGGCATAGCCGCCGATAACCCGCCACTCAGGTGTGAGGTTACCGGCCACGTTCAGGTCGAAACCGCGGCTGCGTACCTGGCCCGTCGCAACGTTGAAAGCAGAGTTGAGCGGGTCAACACCTTGAACGTTTTTCTTTTCAATCTGATAGATCGCCGCGTCGACGCTCAGTTGGCGATCCAGAGCTTCCCACTTGATGCCCATCTCGTAGGATTTGCCCTTTTCCGGCTCGAAGCCACCGCCTTCGCGCGCAGCACCAGTGTTGGGCTTGAACGAGCGTGCGGCATCGGCATAGACCGCCACGGTATCGGTGAGGTCATAGATCACCCCCACGCGTGGGGTGACGGCGTTTTCTGCGGTCTGAAAAGGGTTCACGCCGGGCACATAACTTTCGTAGTCATGCTCAAACCGTTCAAAACGCGCGCCAGCCAGGACTTTCAAGCGTTCAGTCAGGGCCACCTGGTCCTGCACGAAGGCCGCGTAGGTCTTGAGGTTTTCCTTATCGTGGGTCGGCGTACGGGTCAGTGCCGGGCGTGGCTGACCATAGACCGGGTCGAAGATATCGATCGGAAAAGTTCCGGCTGCAAGGCTGGAGCGCTGGATGATTGACTTGTAGTCGTAGTCTTCGTATTCGACGCCAGTGAGCAGCGTGTGCTCCAGCCCACCGGTGGAGAAGTGCCCCGTCAGATTGAGTTGGTAGTCCTTGTCGGTCCACTCCAACTTGCGATAGTTGAAGTTGCGCTGAAGGGTACGCCCATCGGCGCCCAGGCTATTGGCGTTGTTAGCCTCTACGCCATTGCCTTTCATGGTGCCGTCCAACCATTGGAAGCCACCGCCCAGGGTCCAGTTGTCGTTGAGCACGTGCTCAAAGCGCAACTGCGCCACATTGTTATCGTTGTGCAGATCACCGGCGTATTTTTCGCCCCAGAACGTGTCCCGCGACGGGGTACTGCGCTGGTTCGCGAAACGCGTCAAACCACGGTCCAGCGGGTGATTGTTGCGTATGAAATCACCCTCGAAGATCACCTTGGTCGCATCGGTGGCCTGCCAGGTGATCACCGGGGCTACGCCGTAGCGTTCGGTCTCGACGTGATCACGGAAGGTGTCGCCGCCCTCGCCCACCACGTTGAGGCGATAGGCCAGGCGGCCTTCTTCGTCCAGCGGGCCGGAGGCATCCAGGGTGCCGCGCTTCATGCCCTGGTCATTCAATTGGCTGCCAAGGGTCACAGTGCGTTCGGCCAGCGGCTGCTTGGACACCACATTGAAGGTGCCGCCGGGATCGCCACGGCCGTACAGCATGGTCGCCGGGCCGCGCAGCACTTCAAGGCGTTCGATGGTATTGGCGTCGGGGGTGGCCGGATAGCCGCGGTTTACGGGGAACCCATTGCGATAAAACTCGGCTGTGGTAAAGCCACGCACGGTGAAACTGGTAAGCCCCTGCCCGCCAAAGTTGTTGGCCCGGCCCACACCGCCAGCGTAATCCAGGGCGTCTTGCAGACGGGTCGCACCGATGTCCTCGACCACGTCCTTGGACACCACGCTGATCGACTGCGGGGTTTCATGAATCGAGGTATCGGTGCGCGTCGCACTCGCTGAACGCGTGGCGTGGTAGCCCTTGACCGGCCCCTGCGCCGTCTCGTAGTCCGCGGCGCCGGTCACGTTGGTCGCTTGCAGTTCGAGGCTGGCTTTTTCGGTGGGCGAAACCTCTGCCCAGGTAAAAGGCGAAAACGCCTGAAGCACGCAGATGGAAATCAGGGTACGACGCATGGATGTTGCACCTAGTGAATGAGCCAGATGGGGCGGCAAACCTGCCAAGAATTCGCGGCGCATGGTATATCAACGCATTCTTGTTTGATATCTATTCTCATTCGTTATTTTTTGGGTATCCGCTTTGTTACGTTCTCCCGCACCCGCGCGCCATCCAGGTACACACAATCCTTGCCATTACCCTTGGCGGTGTACAGGTTGCGGTCGGCACACTTGAGGACCGCCGACATGTCGGCACCCGCCGAGAAACGCGTCATGCCTGCACTGCAAGTGTAATGATGGGGCGGCGCGACGCTGCTGCGAATCGCCTGCAACAGGCGCAGTGCGAAATCGCCGGCAGCCCAAGGGTCATCCCCCAGCACCAACACACCGAACTCTTCGCCGCCGATCCTGCCGAAACTGTGGCTGCCTGGGGTGTTTTTGAGGCTGGCGGCCATGGCGCAGAGAATCCTGTCGCCAACATCGTGGCCGAACTGATCGTTTTTCAATTTGAAACTGTCGATATCCAACATCATGAACCAGCCGCCTTCATTGGCGGCGATCAACTTGGCGAAGCTCTCCATGAAAGCGCGCCGGTTGAGGATGGAGGTCAAGTAATCAGTCTGGGCCAATTCACGAAACTCACTTTCCACCAACAACACTGAGCGCAGGTTTTTCAAGTAGGAGAAGCTCAGGATGAAACCAATCGACACCGACGATAAGCAGAAGATGAACAGATAGGTCTGCGCACCCGGGTAAAAACCCGCCGTGATGGTGGGCCACAGCACGGCCCACACCAATGCCGCGCAAAGCAGAAAATCCGCGACGGCGATAAAGAGGATGGCGCTGCTGATGACCACTGTCACCGCGAGCGGTAAGGCAAACACCTGCAGTTCAACGTTGGCGCTGATCACGTAGGCGAAGCCGGCGCAGAGCAGCACCGCGTAGACCACGCCCAATAGGCGCCACACCCGATAATTGACCGCCACGCGATGGCAGCCAAACACGATCAGCAAGCCCAGCGTGATCGCCATCAGGTCCAGCCCCCATATCACCGGGCTCGCCAGCAACACCCCCAACCAAGCGATGATTCCGAGCAATTCGGCCTGGGTGACTGCAGGCGATAACAAGCGCTGCATTCGCGGCCTGAGCTTCAAAATAGCCGGCATGATTTCCTTCCCTGTATTAGTTGCCTATGTACTATCGGCCTGGCTCAACTGAAGGCTGTGTAAGCACGTCGCAAACGAATACGCCATAAAGCGTCTGACCAAATAAATAAACGGCGGCAGCACTTCAAGTTGGGTCTTTGAATGAATCTTGAAATATCCCCGGTCCGCGCCCTCTTGTACCAAACGAATAACATGGGTTTTGGACACCGATAACTGCTCTGCGATTGCAAGATAGGAAGACGACCTGAAACTTGCACCCTGGTTATCCGGCGCACAGGCATCGTTATAAATCGCCAACATCAACATGTGCCCGGCATCGCGCTTTACCAGCCAATAACAGTCAGGCAGTAACAGATCAATGGTCGCGTTATGCGTTAGCAGAACCGAAAAACCTTTGAAATAACGTGCCAGGTAAGTGCGGTCATCCAACCCCGCCATTTGCGCGACAACGGACTTTTCGGGGCACATCACGCCCAGTGGCTCCACCACGGACGCGAGCATCAGCCTGATCTCCCGGCAGGCCTGGGACGAAGGCCTGAATACCCGCAAGCGGCTGTCATCGGAATGGCCCGTGACCTTCATGAACCCCAGCGCCCGGAACAACAGGAAGATCGACTCCAAACTGTTTCCCGAACAGAACCCGCGCGTCATGCAAAACTCTTTGACCTCGGAGAGTAACGGCACGGGCTTGGAGAAATAAGTGCTCAACAGCGTAAAGGACACCATCAAACGGCTGAACTTTAACGCGGTCTTGTAAAAAAACGGTCTCTTTGAATAGGGCTCCAGCAACATTATGTAATGATTGCGCACGCACGCTTCAAACTTTTCATGACACTCAAACGCTTGCGCCGAATGCTCCATTGCCAACTTCAACGAACTGCCACACATGAGAAAGAGCCCTGATCAAACAACTTGGATTCACTGATCTCAATTGCAGTACCGGTAATGGCTTTTTGCCTTGAGCGCAATCTATCGTAATTACGCCAACGGACAGCGTCGCTACCAAAATTGTTCCGAAAATGCCCGAGTGGCTTAAGCGTTTCAGTGAGCCTTCGAACCTTCCCCCCAGCCCGGCGTCCGAGCTAAGGCACTGTTTGCTTACCGTTCACCGCGAGGTTGTCGTTTGAAAGCCGCCATCATCAAAAAATACCGTTTGATCATCAAGACCATGGGTTACGTAGGCTGGTCGCTGTTCTGGCTGCTGCTGTGGGATATCGCCGTCACGGTGGATTTCATGCTGTTTCTCAACGCCAAGGTCAACTTGCCGCTGATGCCGCTCACCTTGCTGGGTTCGGCGCTGATTGTGTTGATCAGTTTTCGCAACAGCAGTGCCTACAACCGCTGGTGGGAGGCGCGGACCTTGTGGGGCGCGATGGTCAACAACTCACGTAGCTTTGCGCGCCAGGTACTGACCCTGCTGGACGACCCCGGCAGCGACGTGAACCCGACCAAATCCACCCTGCTGCGCCGCCATGTGGCCTATGTGAACTGCCTGGCCGCACACCTCAAGGGCGAGCCGTGCCCGGATGAAGTACGCGCGTTCATCCCCACCGACGAATTCGCGCGCAACGGCGCTACCAATAATTTTGCCAACGATATCCTCACCGGTTCGGCGGCGTTGTTGGCTCGCGAATACAAGGCCGGGCACCTGGACAGCATTCGCCTGGCGCGGTTGGAGTCGACGCTGGTGGACCTGTCCAACGCCCAAGGCGGCATGGAGCGTATCGCCAACACGCCCCTGCCCTACCCTTACGTGTATTTTCCACGGCTGTTTATTTCGTTGTTCTGCCTGATCGTACCGGTGGGCCTGGTGGAGTCCCTGGGCTGGTTCACGCCGTTGGCGTCGACGGTGGTGGGCTTCATGCTGTTGGCCATCGAACGCATCGGCACCGATCTGCAAAGCCCGTTTCGCTCCAGCGAACACCAGATCCAGATGGAAGCCATCTGCGAAACCATCGAAAAGAACCTGCAATCGATGCGCCGCGACGCCCTGGCCGACGACCAAATCGGCTGATCACACCTCGCGCCCTAAAGTGCGTGCCCTACCGGTCGATAAACCAAGGGTACGCATGGCCATATCCCCTCATAACAACACATGCGGCGTTCAGCACTAGCGTTTCTCCTTGCCAAAACTACAAATACCCGCAGGTGAAGTCATGAATATCAAGCAGAAGTTGACCTGGGCGTTCGCGGCAATCGCGTGCCTTCCGGTCATACTCGTGGCCGTGTTGGTAGTGCTGAATCTGCGCGAGGGGGCCCTGGCCAATTTCCTCGACAGCAGCGGTCGCGAAATACGCCAGATCGACAACGGCATGAAGCAGTTCTTCGACGGCATCAGCCAGAACGTCGATTTCGTGGCCAAGGACCCGCGCGTTGTCGCGGCCAAGGACCTCAAGAGCTACGCCGGCGCCGATGCGGCGCAAATCCCGCTGACCCAGACCAACAAAGAGCTGCTGGCGATTTTCGACCAGTTCGCCAAAAGCCATCCCACCACCGCCTACCTGTCCCTGGGCCTGAGCGACGGCGGCTACGCCAGTTGGCCGGACGACACCAAACTGAACAACTACGACCCACGTGTGCGCCCCTGGTACAAAGCGGCCATCGCCACCCCCGGCGCCACCGTGCGTACCGGCGCCTATTACTGGGCGCCGGACGACGTGGTGTTGATTGGCACCGTACACACCGTCGCCGATGCCAGCGGCAACATCCTCGGTGTGGTCGGCCTGGATGTGTCGCTCAAGCAGCTCACCGAACTGGTGCGCAACATCAAGCTGGGCGACAGCGGCTACCTCATGCTGGTGGAAGGCAACGGCAACGTGCTGGTGGACCCCAGCGATGCCAAGCACAACTTCAAACCCCTGGCCGAGCTGGGCCCCAACTACGCCGAACTGGCCAAGCGCAGCGACGGCGTGACCCAGATCGACATCGACGGCGTGGCCTACATGGCCAACGTGGTCAGCTCCAAAGACCTGGGCTGGCGCTTTATCGGCCTGATCAAGCGCGATGAAGTGATGGCCGAAGCGACCCGCCTGACCTGGCTGATCGGTGCCATCGCGGCGGTACTCGCCGTGGTCTTCGCCATTGTCGGCGCCAGCTTCGCCCGAGTGATCGTGCGGCCGATTCGCGGCGTGGCCGACGGCCTGCAAGAGATCGCCGAAGGCGAAGGCGACCTCACGCGCCAGCTCAAGGTGCAGGGCAAGGACGAGACCGCCAGCCTGGCGGGCTGGTTCAACCAGTTCCTGAGCATGATCGCGCAACTGGTGCAGCGCATCGGCAACGCATCGTCGGACCTGCAAAGTGCCGCCGCCGACACCAGCGAAGTGGCCAACAACATGAACCAGGCTGCCGGCCGCCAGCGCGAAGCGGTGGAACTGGTGAGCACCGCGTTCAACGAAATGGTCGCTACCGCCAATGAAGTGGCGCGTTCGTGCAGCGCCGCGGCAACCAGCGCCGATGAAGGCTACCGCGACGTGCACGACGGCCAACAGCACATCGGCGAAGCCACCGGCAGCGTGCTTAAGCTCAGCGAAGACCTGCAGAAATCGACCCAGACCATGCAGTTGCTGGAGCAGGACAGCCAGAACATCAACACCATCCTCGACACCATCCGTTCGATTGCCGAGCAGACCAACCTGCTGGCGCTCAACGCCGCCATCGAAGCCGCGCGCGCCGGTGACCAGGGCCGGGGTTTTGCCGTGGTCGCCGATGAAGTCCGCGCGCTGGCACGCCGCACCGCCGATTCCACCGGCGAAATCGACAGCCTGCTGGGCAACCTCGCTCGCCGCACCCAGGAAGTCACGCAGCAGATGCAAGGCAGCCTGCTGGTGTCTCACACCAGCGTGGAGCGCATCCAGCAGGCCCGCGACAGCTTCGACAAGATCCGCGGCTCGGTGGACTCGATCCGCGACCAGAACACCCAGATCGCCACCGCGGCCGAGGAACAGCACCAGGTTGCCGAAGAGATCAACCGCCACATCGCACAGATCCATGCCGATGCGCAGTTGGTGGAAGGCTTTGCGCATTCGGCGCAAACCGGCTCAGGCCGCTTGACCGATATTTCCGGTCAGCTCAAGGGCCTGGTGGGTCGCTTCAAGTTCTAGCCGCTGTTACACCGGGGTCGCCTGCGGGGGCGTGTATTGGCTACTATAGCCACGCGTTTCCCGCCCTTTGCCCAACCACCCCGGAGCCTTAATGCCCAACCCCAAGGACACGGCCGCCGACAGCAGCACCCCGATGATTCCCGAGCAGCGCCGTGAGCAAATCTTGCGGCAGTTGCGCAAGCATCAGGTGATGAGCGTGCACCAGTTGATGGAGATGTTCGATTGCTCGCACATGACCGTGCGCCGCGACATCGCCTTGCTGGAGCAGGAAGGCCGCGCGTACTCCGTCACCGGCGGAGTGCGTATCGCCAGCCAGTTACACAGCGAACCCAGCCATCAATCCAAAGCCGTCGTGGAACTGCCGCAAAAGCAGGCCATGGCACGGCTGGCCGCGCGGCTATTGCACGCGGACATGACGGTATACCTGGACGCCGGCACCAGCACATTGGAGATCGTCCCGTATATCAAGGCGCTGTCCGGCATGACGGTGGTGACCAATGACTTCGGGATCGTACAGGCCTTGATGGATGCGCCGCAGGTCATGGTGATCCACACCGGCGGCCAGCTGGACCACGACAATCACTCCTCGGTCGGCGGGCTGGCCGTGGCGACGCTGCGCCAGGTGGTCACGGACATTGCGTTTGTATCGACCAGTTCCTGGGATCTGCACCGGGGCATCACCACACCTTCGGCGCTGAAAGTCGAGGTCAAGCAAGTGGCCATGCAATCGGCGGCTCAAGTGGTGCTGGTGGCCAGCAGCTCCAAGTACGGCACCTTCAGCATGTACCGCATCGCCGGGCTGGAGCCGTTCGACGTAATCATCAGCGACGACGCCCTCGCCCCCGCAGCGGCCGATGGCATCCGCAAGCGTGGCATTGAATTGATGCTGCCGGGCGATCCGTCGCCGGCATGAGCCCCGTGCAATGGCGAGGCTTGGATGGCGGTGGCAGGGCTGGCTGATGGGGTGGTTGGCACACTGCCCCCTCCCACGCGACTAGTGGGCGGCTTTCCAGTCCCGCAACCATGTCAGGCCCGCCGAGGTATCGCCCTTTGGCCGGTACTCGCAGCCCACCCAGCCGTCGTAGCCCAACCGGTCGAGCAGTTCGAACAGGAACGGGTAGTTCAACTCGCCCTGGTCGGGCTCGTGGCGGTCCGGTACGCCGGCAATCTGGATATGGCCAATACCGTCGAAATCGCGGCGCAGTTTGGTGGCTACGTCGCCTTCGACGATCTGACAGTGGTAGCAGTCGAACTGAACCTTGAGGTTGCTTGCGCCGACTTCCCTGCAGATGGCCTGGGCCTGGTCCTGGCGATTGAGGAAAAACCCCGGCATGTCGCGCGTATTGATCGGCTCCAGCAATACCGTGACGCCGACCTTGGCCGCCGCCGCGCTGGCGTAGGCCAGGTTTTGCAGGTACACCGCGTGATGGCGCTGGCGCAGGTCTTCCGAGGGCAGCAAGCCGGCCATGACATGCACGCGGTTGTTGCCCAGCACGGCGGCGTATTCCAGGGCGCGATCAAAGCCACGGCGGAACTCGGCCTCGCGCCCCGGCAGGGTCGCGATACCCCGCTCCCCCGCCGCCCAGTCACCGGGCGGCGCGTTGAACAGGGCCTGCACCAGGCCGTTGTCCCTCAGGCGCTGGCCAAGCACCTCGGCGGGGTAGTCATAGGGAAACAGGTACTCCACCGCGTCAAAACCATCGGCCCTGGCGGCACCGAAGCGGTCGAGAAACTCATGTTGCGGGTACAGCATGCTCAGGTTGGCAGCGAAACGAGGCATAGAAACTCCCGAAAATCAGACAAAAGGCCAGATCAGCAGTGTAATCACGAAACCCAGGGTACCCAGCAAGGTGGTGATGACGGTCCACGTTCGCAGCCCATCGGCCACATTGAGCCCGGCGAGTTTGGTGAAGATCCAGTAGCCGGCGTCGTTGATGTGCGACATGGCCAGCCCGCCACCGCCCATGGCCAGGCACAGCAGCGCCAGGTGATTGGGCGTCAGGTTGAGGGTGGCGATCAGCGGGCTGATGATACCGGCCGTGGTCACCAGGGCGACGGTGGTGGAGCCCTGTACCGCGCGCAACAGCATGGTCAGCAGGAAACCCAGGGCCAGCACCGGCAGCCCGGTAGTACGCAACAGGTCGGAGACCACCGCGCCGATCCCGGTGTCCACCAGCACTTTACCGAACACCCCACCGGCGCCGGCGATGAGGATCACCATGGCCACGCCCGGCAAAGCCGAGCCGATCACGTCCGACACCTGGCTGCGGCTCCAGCCCCGGCGCGAGCCCAGCAGCCAGGCGCACAACAAGGTGTCGATCAACAGCGCCACCAGGGGCGCACCGAGCACCGTCATCACCCCGCGCAGTGCCGATTCAACCGGCAGCAACGAGGTGGCCAGGGTGCCCAACAGGATCAATACGATAGGCAGCAGAATCAGGCTGACGATCAGGCCAAAGCCCGGCGCCGGGGCCGGCGGCAGCTTGGCGACGATAGCGCTGGTGGATTCTTCCAGGCCCATCGGGGCTTCGGCAACGCCGGCCTGTTGCACCGCGTTGTCGTTACCGTGGGTCCAGGCGCGCAGGTCTTCATTGGTGACATGAGGGCCGTAGACTTCGGCGCGGATGTCGTCGGTCATCGGGTAGAAGCGCCGCGTCATGCGCCCCGCCACGCGGTAACCGACGTAGCACAGCAAGGCGGTGATCGGCAGACCGAACATCAACACCCGGCCCAGGTCCGCACCCAATTGGCTGGCCGCCGCCACCGCGCCCGGATGGGGCGGCAAAAACGCATGCACCGTCAGCAGCGCCGCGCACATCGGCAACGCAAACACCAGCAACGGCTTGCGTGCCCGGCGTGCGACACCATAGGCCAGCGGCATCAGGATAATTACCCCCACTTCAAAGAACACCGGCACGCCGATGATGAACCCGGCAATGGTCAGCGCCAGCGGCGTACGGCTGTTGCCAAACCGCTCGATCAACGACTTGGCCAAGGCCTCGGCCCCGCCGGACAGCTCAATGATGCGTCCGATCATGGCGCCCAGGGCGATGATGATCGCGATATGGCCGAGGGTCTTGCCCATGCCGCCTTCGATGGTCGCCACCAGATCAGCCGGTTTCACCCCGGCGACCAGCGCTACCACGATACTCACCAGCATCAGCGCGACAAACGGCTGGAATTTGTACTTGAGGACCAGAAACAGTAGCAGCGCGATGCCCGCGCCGGCGGTCAACATCAAAATCAATGGGCTCATTGGTAAATGTCCTGTTGTTATTGTTTTTGGGCGCAAGCGGGCCCCATCGAGCGCCGCGGGCGGTTCTCGAGTGGTGCTTGCAATGTCGGTCTACGGGTTACCAGTGCGCGCCGAACGTCTCGCGCAGTTCATCCAATGCGGCCTGGCCAAGCGGCTCGGGCCGGGGGTTGCTCATCAACCACAGGCGTGCGGTTTCTTCCAACTCTTCCAGGGCATAGCTGGCCTTGGCCACCGAGCTTTCCCACACCACCGGCCCGAGGCGTTCGAGCATCACGCCACGCACGCTGTTGGCCAGTTGCGCCACTTGCTCGGCGACGTTGGGCGAGCCGGGGCGCTGGTACGCAATCAGCGGAATGTGCCCGACTTTCATCACCTGATAAGGCGTGAGCGGCGGCAGGATATCGTCCGCCCGCCACACTCCGGCCAGGGTCAGCGCCACCAGATGCGTCGAATGGGTATGCACCACGCCGCCCACCGCCGGGTTGCGGTCATACACCTGGCGGTGCAGGGCCAGGGTTTTTGACGGCTTGTCACCCGACACCCATTCGCCGTCAAGATTGACCTTGGCAATGCACCCGGGCACCAGGCGACCCAGGCAGACATCGGTGGGGGTGATCAGCCAACCATCGTCCAGGCGCGCACTGATATTGCCGGCGCTGCCGACGGTGTAACCGCGTTGGTAAAGGCTGCGGCCCACGTCGCAGATTTCTTCGCGCAGGGCCTGCTCGTTGATGGCGCTCATTGGGCGCCTCCCGCCAGTTGCGCCAGGGCTTTGGCAAAGAAGTCGCGCCCCCCGAAGTTGCCCGATTTCAGCGCCAGCGCCAGCGGTTCGGCGCAACTGCTCACCGTGGCCGGCACGCCGGGATCAATCTGCGCGCCGATCTGCAACAGGGTGACGCCAAGCGCCTTGACCACCGCGCCGGACGTTTCGCCGCCCGCCACCACAAAGCGTCGAACGCCCTCTTGACGCAAACCGGCAGCGATCTCGCCCAGTGCATCTTCCACCAGGGCTCCGGCGCGTTCGACACCCAGTTGTTGCTGCACCGCCTTGACCTCGTCCGGGGTGCTGGTGGCATAGATCAATACGGTGTCGGCACTGTCGCGGGCAAAGGCCAGCGCTTGCGCCACCACCGGTTCGCCGTTAGCCAGGGCGATGGGGTCAAGACGCAACGCCGGGCGCCCCGCTTCGCACCAGGCCGCCACCTGGCCGAGGGTCGCCACCGAGGCGCTGCCGGCGAGCACCACCTCGCCACCGCTGACCGTGGGGCATGCCGTGACATCGAAGTCGCCCAGTTTACCGGCGCGGCGGAAATTGCCCGGCAGGCCCAAAGCCAGGCCCGAGCCGCCGGTGAGCAACGGCAAGTCGGCGCACGCACTGCCCAGGGTGTAAAGGTCCTGGTCCGACAGCGCGTCGGCGATGGCGATGCCCACGCCTTGCCCGCGCAGTTCGACGATCTTGGCGCGGGCGGCATCAACCCCCGCAGCGAGCGTGTCGTAGCGCAACAAACCGACCGGCAATTGCGTCTGCTGTTGCAGCACGCGCACCAGGTTCGCATCGCCCATGGGCGTCAGCGGGTGGTGCTGCATGCCGGACTCGCTGAGCAACTGGTCTTGCACAAACAAGTGACCGCGGAAAATCGTGCGGCCGTTTTCTGGAAACGCCGGGCACGCCAGCGTGAAATCGCTGCCCAGCGCCTTGAGCAACGCCTCGCTGACCTGGCCGATATTACCGGCGGCGGTGGAGTCAAAGGTTGAGCAGTACTTGAAGAAGATCTGCTCGCAGCCCTGCCCGCGCAGCCAGTCCAGCGCGGCCAGCGATTGCTCGACCGCCTCGGCTGCGGGCGTGGTGCGCGACTTGAGCGCGATGACGATGGCGTCGGCCTCCAGCCCCTGGGCGACTTCGCGGCTGGGGATACCAATACTCTGCACCGTGCGCATACCGCCGCGCACCAGCATGTTGGCAAGGTCGGTGGCGCCGGTGAAATCGTCGGCGATGCAGCCCAGCAAGGGACGTGCGTTGGAGTCAGTCATGCGGCGTTCCTCAAACAGGCTCGGGCTTGGCGGTGGGCAGGTCGATACCCGGGAAAATCTTGATCACCGCCGAGTCGTCCTCGCGGCCGAAACCGGCGCTGGACGCCTGCATGAACATTTGGTGCGCCGTGGCCGACAGCGGCAGCGGAAACTTGCTGGCGCGGGCGGTATCGAGCACCAGGCCCAGGTCCTTGACGAAAATATCCACCGCCGACAGCGGCGTGTAGTCGGCCTTGAGAATGTGCGGCACGCGGTTCTCGAACATCCAGGAGTTACCGGCACTGTGGGTGATGACTTCGTACAAGGCGTCGGCATCGACCCCTTCGCGCAGGCCCAGGGCCATGGCCTCGGCGGATGCGGCAATGTGCACCCCGGCCAGCAATTGATTGATGATCTTGACCTTCGAGCCCAGGCCATGCACGTCGCCCAGGCGATAAACCTTGCCCGCCATGCCCGCCAGCACCGCTTCGGCCTTGGCGTAGGCGGCCTGCGGGCCGGATGTCATCATGGTCATTTCACCGGCGGCGGCCTTGGCCGCGCCACCGGAAATCGGCGCATCCAGATACAGCAGGCCGTGTTCGCCCAGGCGCTGCCCCAACTCCACGGCGTACGTCGGCGCCACGGTGGCGCAGCCGATCACCAGGCTGGCCGCACGTAGCGACGCCACCGCCCCGCCCTCACCGAACAGCACGGTCTCGGTCTGTTCGGCGTTGACCACCACCGTGATGATCACATCGCAGGCCTGCGCCATCTGCGCGGGCGACGCACACGCCACCCCGCCTTCGACGGCGAACTGCTGGGTGACCGTTTCACGTACGTCACACGCATGCACATTGAAACCTGCGCGCAACAGCGAGCGGGCAATGCCCAGCCCCATCGCGCCCAAACCGATCACACCGACATTCTTATTATTCATGGGGTACTCCAGGGGAAAACGGCGGCTGACACCACACCGGCGAGCCGCGTTGGAATGGCGATCGATCATCCACCAATGAACGGATTATGTGAAGTATTTTTTCAATCTAACATTTTTTAACATCGGTAGCCCTGGCCGTTGTCGCCTCGCGCAGGGCCGGCGGCATGCCCGCGTCGTCCGGCGGCCAGGCTTTGTGTGAAAGGACGTGATGGAACACAAGCAGCAACGCCCGCGTGTAGGCGGGCCGATGATGCACAGGACAAGGAAGGCGCAGGCGTGGTGTATCGAGGAGGTAGTGACGGCGTTTCGTTGAACGTACCGTACGCGTCGCGCGGCACAGGCGCGACGCGTACAGCCACGCAGATCAGCTGAACAGGTCTACCCCGAGCTGGAACGCTACCCACAGTGCCAGCCCCGTGGCGAAGAGCAGCGCGATGTTCTCGAACAGGTTATTGCGGTATTCCTTGCCGAGCAGCGACTTCTGGTTGGACATGATCAGCAGGCCCAGGGAAATCACCGGCAACCCGATGATGTTCAACGCGCTGACGCCGATGGTCAGCGTGACGAAGTCCGGCATGCCAGGCAGCGACCAGACCAACGGGGTCACCAGGATGAACAGCATGAACCACTTATGCATCGGGTCATGGTGGAATTGCTTGCCGTAACGCTCGCGCCGCCCTGGCCGTACGTGCTGGAACGCGTCGGTGATCAGCATCGGAAACGCAGTGGTCTTGCCGGAGATGCTGGCAAACAGCGTGGCGAACACGCCGATGAAGAAGATGTACCAGCCAATCGGGCCAAAGAAGATTTCCAGCGCCTTGCCCAGATCGCCCAGTGTCTTCACTTCGATACCGTTGGGCCGAAGGATTTCGGCACCCACGATCCAGATCGCCAGGTTGATCACAATGCCGACGAACACCGCAAACAGCAGGTCGTTACGCTGGATGCGCTTGTGTTGCGGGCCCGTCCACCCCTTCTGGCGCATGACATACGGGTGCACGAAGTTGGCGATCGAACCCGCCACCGCGCCGATCACCGATACCGCGACCAGCAGCGCGCCATGCACGCCCTCGTCCGGCGGGATGCTGAAACCGATCGTGCCTTTGACGATCCCTGCCATGTCCGGCCCGGACATGACCGCCAAGGCAATGAATGCCAGGGTCATGATTGCCAACAGGCCTTTCATTACGCCTTCGATCATCGAGTAGATGTTGCGCCCGACCAGCATCCACACCGCCAGCACCACCGCCACCGAACACAGCAGTGCGTAGTCGGTCTTGAAGAGCATGGCCAGGGCCTCACCCGCACCCTTGATCATGTAGGCATTCATCAGGTGCCCCATGAGCAATGCGTACACCAGCAGGAACCAGGCAAAAAACGGGTTCAACTGGGCGTAGCCCTGCAGGATCGTCATGCCTTGGTTATTGCATAACTGGAAGCGCGCAATGATGTTGACGATCAGGTACCTGAGCAGCAGAGACACCGCCAGCACCCACATCATGGCGTAGCCATAGTTGGCGCCCGCCACCGAGGAGGTGATCAGATCACCGGCTCCCAACCAGGACAGCACGGCAATCACGCCAGGGCCAAGCAGCTTTAGAAGTCGTACAACACGGCCGGACGCAGGTGCCGCAGCCTTGCCTTCGATGGAAGGGAAACCGGTCATCGGAGAGTCTCCTTTGTTTTTTTTGTGAGAGCGCGGCTAGTCGAACACAGTTGATATGACGTCGTACAACCATAGGGGTTGGATAAGTATTAAAAAATGTTTCTTCTGCACGAGTGGCAATACAGCCCTCAATCACACGCCACGCCGTGCTGATACTCCCGTGGCGTACACCCGTACTCACGCCGGAACACGGTGTGCAGGTACTGCGCCGACTTGAAGCCGCACTGTTGGGCAATGTCGGTAATCGCCAAATCGCCGTGTTCCAGCCCCTTGGCCGCCGCCGCCAGTTTGAAACGCAGAATCTCGTCATGCACGCTGCAACCGCGCACCTTGCGAAAGTGCGACTCCAGGGATGAGCGCGACACGCCGACATAGGCCGCGACCTGGGCGGTCTTGATGCCCTGGCAGGCGTATTGCCGGATAAACAGCAGCGCCTGCATCACGTAAGGGTTGCCCAAGGGTTGATGCAAGCTGGAGGCCTGCACATTGATGGCCTCCGGCGGCACCAGGATTTGCGTACCGGCGCAAGGCTTGCCGTGCAGCATCTGATGCAATAGCGCGGCGGCGGTGCGGCCCATGGTTTCAGTGCCCTGGATCACCGAGCTCAAGGGCACGCGCGTAAGGGTGCGGGTCAGCGGGTCGTTGTCGATGCCGATCAGCGCCACCTGCTCCGGTACCGCGATACCGGCGGTAAGGCAGGCCTGCAGCAATTGCCGAGCGCGGGCGTCGGTGACGGCGATGATGCCGATGGGTTTGGGCAGGCTATGCAGCCAGGCGATCTGCAGTTCCACGGCGCTGTCCCAGAGTGGCGCGCTGGTGCCCAGGCCGCGATAGATCTCCACGTGCAAACCGTCGCGCTGCATCAGCCGGCGGAAGGCTTTTTCGCGCTCCTGGGCCCAACGGTTGGCCTGGGCTTCGGGCAAGCTGAAACAGGCAAACCGCGTCAGCCCGGCCTCGATCAGATGCTCATAGGCCAGCTTCATCAACGCGTCATTATCGGTCGCCACGTAGGGAATGCCCTTGGGGTAGGCACGCGCATCCTCATAAGAACCGCCCACCGCCACCACCGGCAACTTGATCCCCGCCAATGCTTCGCCGATCAACGGGTCGTCGAAGTCGGCAATGATGCCGTCGCCCTGCCAACGCTCTATGCCTTTGAGGCGGCATAGAAAGTCCTCTTCCAGAAACAGGTCCCACGACGCACGGGTGCTGCTCAGGTAATTGCCGATGCCGGCGATGATGCCACGGTCATAGATTTTGCTGCCGTTGAACAGCAAGGCGATGCGGTGAACGGGCGGTAGGGTTTTCATTGTTGTTGTCCTGTGGCCGGTCGCCAGAGACTAGCCCCCGCCACTCAAAATCGCACGCCCCTTTGGTGATTTTCATAATCAGCAGCCCCCAGGCCATTGCTAGTATCCAGACACCGCCAAGAACAATAAGGAAAACGCCATGCCGTACTTCCCAGGTGTCGAGAAGGTTCGCTTCGAAGGCCCCACCAGCGACGCCCCCCTCGCCTTTCGCCATTACGATGCCAACAAGCTGATCCTCGGCAAACCCATGCGTGAGCACCTGCGCATGGCGGCCTGTTATTGGCACACGTTCGTGTGGCCGGGTGCGGATATGTTTGGCGTGGGGACGTTCAAGCGGCCGTGGCAGCGCAGCGGCGACCCCATGGAACTGGCCATCGGCAAGGCAGACGCGGCCTTTGAGTTTTTCTCCAAGCTGGGCATCGACTACTACAGCTTTCACGACACCGATGTGGCCCCCGAAGGCAGCTCGCTCAAGGAATACCGCAACCACTTTGCGCAGATGGTCGACCACCTGGAGCGCCATCAGGAACAAACCGGCATCAAACTGTTGTGGGGCACCGCCAATTGCTTCAGCAACCCACGCTTTGCCGCCGGCGCCGCGAGCAACCCGGACCCGCAGGTATTCGCCTATGCCGCCGCCCAGGTATTCAGCGCCATGAACGCCACCTTGCGGCTCAAGGGCTCCAACTACGTGTTGTGGGGCGGCCGCGAAGGCTATGAAACCCTGCTCAATACCGACCTCAAGCGCGAGCGCGAACAGCTCGGACGTTTTATGCGCATGGTCGTGGAGCACAAGCACAAGATCGGCTTTAAGGGCGACCTGCTGATCGAACCCAAGCCCCAGGAGCCGACCAAACACCAATACGATTACGACAGCGCGACGGTGTTCGGCTTCTTGCATGAGTACGGCCTGGAACACGAGATCAAGGTGAATATCGAAGCCAACCACGCCACCCTGGCCGGGCACAGTTTTCATCATGAGATCGCCACCGCCGTGTCCCTGGGGATCTTCGGCAGCATCGACGCCAACCGCGGCGACCCGCAAAACGGCTGGGACACCGACCAGTTCCCCAACAGCGTCGAAGAAATGACCCTGGCCACCTATGAAATCCTCAAGGCCGGCGGCTTCAAGAACGGCGGCTACAACTTTGACTCCAAGGTGCGCCGCCAGAGCCTGGACGAGGTCGACCTGTTTTACGGCCACGTCGCCGCCATGGACACCCTGGCCCTGGCCCTGGAACGCGCGGCGGCCATGGTGCAAAACGACCAGTTGCAGCAATTCAAGGACCAGCGTTATGCCGGCTGGCAGCAGCCGCTGGGCAAGGCCGTGCTGGCGGGCGAGTTCAGCCTGGAGTCGCTGGCCGAGCATGCGTTTGCCCATGAGCTCAACCCGCAGGCCGTGAGTGGGCGCCAGGAAATGCTTGAAGGAATGGTCAACCGTTTTATCTACAGTTAAGGGGTTGTCGTGAGCGGGCTTGCCACAGGGGCGGCCCGCTAGCCACACCCACAGTGTTCGCCTAAAGTCTTCACCCAGTGTCTTTCCAACAACAATAAAAGGACGCACCACCATGAAGTCATTCAAACGTACCCTGCTCGCCACCACCCTGGCCCTGCTGACCCTGCCGGTCATGGCCGACCCGGCCCATCCGAAAATCGGCTTCTCTATCGATGACCTGCGCCTGGAGCGCTGGTCCCGTGACCGCGATTACTTCGTGGCGGCCGCGGAGAAACTCGATGCCAAGGTCTTCGTGCAGTCCGCCGATGCCAACGAACAAAAGCAGATCTCCCAGATCGAAAACCTGATTTCCCGTGGCGTCGATGTGATCGTGATCGTGCCGTTCAACGCCACGGTGTTGACCAACGCGGTGGCCGAAGCCAAGAAGGCCGGGATCAAAGTGGTGTCCTATGACCGCCTGATCCTCAACGCAGACATCGATGCCTACATCTCCTTCGATAACGAAAAAGTCGGCGAAATGCAGGCCGGCGGCGTGCTGCAAGCGGCGCCCAAGGGCAATTACTTCCTGCTCGGCGGCGCGCCCACCGACAACAACGCCAAGGTGCTGCGCGAAGGCCAGATGAAAGTGCTGCAGCCGGCCATCGACAAGGGCGATATCAAGATTGTCGGCCAGCAATGGGTCAAGGAATGGAACCCCACCGAAGCGCTGAGCATCGTCGAAAACGCCCTGACTCGAAACGACAACAAGATCGACGCCATCGTCGCCTCCAATGACGCCACCGCCGGCGGTGCGATCCAGGCCCTGGCCGCGCAGAAACTGGCGGGCAAGGTGCCGATCTCCGGCCAGGATGCCGACCTCGCCGCCGTCAAGCGCGTGATCGACGGCACCCAGACCATGACCGTGTACAAGCCGCTCAAACTGATCGCGACCGAAGCCGCCAAGCTGTCGGTGCAGTTGGCGCGTAACGAGAAGCCCACCTACAGCTCGCAATACGACAACGGCAGCAAAAAAGTCGACACCATCCTGCTCACTCCGACCCCGCTGACCAAGGCCAATATCGATCTGTTGGAGAAGGACGGGTTCTACACCAAAGAGCAGATCGGCGGGCAGTGAACGCCATGGCCGCCGACTACCTGTTGCAAATGAACGGCATCGTCAAAAGCTTTGGCGGTGTCAACGCGCTGAACGGCATCGATATCAAGGTGCGGCCGGGGGAATGCGTGGGCCTGTGCGGCGAGAACGGTGCCGGTAAATCCACCCTGATGAAGGTGCTGTCGGCGGTGTATCCGTACGGCAGCTGGGACGGCGAAATCCTCTGGGACGGGCAGCCGCTCAGGGCGCAGTCCATCAGCGAAACCGAGGCGGCCGGCATCGTCATCATCCACCAGGAACTGACCCTGGTGCCCGACCTGTCGGTGGCCGAGAACATCTTCATGGGCCACGAGCTGACCCTGCCCGGCGGGCGCATGAACTACCCGGCGATGTTCCACCGCGCCGAAGCGTTGATGCGTGAACTCAAGGTGCCGGACATGAATGTGGCGCTGCCAGTGTCGCAGTACGGCGGCGGTTACCAGCAGTTGGTGGAAATCGCCAAGGCCCTCAACAAACAGGCGCGCCTGTTGATCCTCGACGAACCCTCCTCGGCGCTGACCCGCTCGGAAATCGAAGTGCTGCTGGACATCATCCGTGACCTCAAGGCCAAGGGCGTGGCCTGCGTATACATCTCCCACAAACTCGATGAAGTGGCCGCCGTGTGCGACACCATCGCGGTGATCCGCGATGGCAAGCACATTGCGACCACGGCCATGGCCGACATGGACATCCCGCGCATCATTACGCAGATGGTCGGCCGCGAGATGAGCAACCTCTACCCCACCGAGCCCCATGCGGTGGGCGAGGTGATTTTCGAGGCGCGCCATGTCACCTGCTACGACGTGGACAACCCCAAGCGCAAGCGTGTCGATGATATTTCGTTCGTGCTCAAGCGCGGTGAAATCCTCGGCATCGCAGGTCTTGTGGGCGCCGGGCGTACCGAGCTGGTGTCGGCGCTGTTCGGCGCCTACCCTGGCCGCTACAGCGCCGAGGTGTGGCTGGACGGCGCGGTGATCGACACGCGCACGCCGCTCAAATCAATCCAGGCCGGGCTGTGCATGGTGCCCGAGGACCGCAAGCGCCAGGGCATCATTCCCGACCTGGGCGTGGGCCAGAACATCACCCTGGCGGTGCTCGACACCTACGCGCACCTGACCCGCATCGACGCCGAAGCGGAACTGGGCAGCATCGACCAGCAGATCGCGCGCATGCATCTCAAGACCTCCAGCCCGTTTTTGCCGATCACCAGCCTGTCCGGCGGCAACCAGCAGAAAGCCGTGCTGGCGAAAATGCTGATGGCCAAGCCCAAGGTGCTGATCCTTGACGAGCCCACGCGCGGGGTGGATGTGGGCGCCAAATATGAGATCTACAAACTGATGGGCGCGCTGGCGGCCGAAGGGGTGGCGATCATCATGGTCTCCTCGGAACTGGCCGAAGTGCTCGGCGTGTCCAACCGTGTGCTGGTGATCGGTGACGGCCAACTGCGCGGCGATTTCATCAACGAGGGGCTCACCCAGGAACAGGTGCTCGCCGCCGCGCTCAGCCAACACAATAACAATCGGAAGACCGCGTAGATGAATCAGCTCAAACAGCTGTTTACCCGCTACAAAATGCTCGCCCTGGTGATCGCGGTGGCCGTGATCTGGCTGTTTTTCAGTTGGCAGACCGAGGGTGGCTTCCTGACGCCGCGTAACCTGTCGAACCTGCTGCGGCAGATGTCGATCACCGGGATTCTGGCGTGCGGCATGGTGCTGGTGATTATCAGTGGCGAGATCGATTTGTCGGTGGGCTCGTTGCTGGGGCTGCTGGGTGGGTTGGCGGCCATCCTGGACGTGGTCTATCACATCCCGCTGCTGGCCAACCTGAGCCTGGTGGCGCTGTGCGGACTGATGATCGGCCTGGCCAACGGCTACATGACCGCGTATCTGCGCATCCCGTCGTTCATCGTCGGCTTGGGTGGGATGCTGGCGTTTCGCGGGATTTTGCTGGGGATCACCGGCGGCACCACCATCGCGCCGGTGTCGCCATCGCTGGTGTATGTGGGCCAGGGCTATTTGCCGCATACCGTGGGTGTGGGCCTGGGCGTGCTGCTGTTTGCGCTGACCTTGTTCCTTACCTGGAAACAACGGCGCAACCGCGCCTTGCATGGTTTGGCGGCGCATTCACGGGTGCGTGACGTAGTGCGCGTAGGGGTGATCGGCGCGGTGCTGGCCGGGTTCGTCACTACGCTCAACAGCTACGACGGCATCCCGGTGCCGGTGCTGTTGCTGCTGGTGCTGCTCGGCGTGTTCAGCTACGTCACCAGCCAGACCGTGTTCGGCCGCCGCGTGTATGCGGTGGGCAGCAACATGGAGGCCACGCGCCTGTCGGGCATCAACGTACAGGCGGTAAAACTGTGGATCTTCGGCATCATGGGCGTGATGTGCGCCCTCGCCGGCCTGGTCAACACCGCCCGCCTCGCGGCCGGCTCACCGTCCGCGGGCAACATGGGCGAACTGGACGCCATCGCCGCGTGCTTTATCGGCGGCACCTCAATGCGCGGCGGCTCGGGCACGGTGTACGGCGCGCTGCTGGGGGCATTGGTCATCACCAGCCTGGACAACGGCATGTCGATGCTGGACGTGGACAGCTACTGGCAGATGATCGTGAAGGGCAGCATTCTGGTGCTGGCGGTATGGGTGGACGTGAGCACGCGCGCGGGCCGGCGCTGAACCCATTCTCACCGACACCACATAACCCTTGTGGGAGGGGGCTTGCTACCGATGGCGGTGCATCAGCCAGCTTATCGGTAGCTGACCCACTGCCATCGGCAGCAAGCCCCCTCCCACAGTTGACTGCATTTCAAGGTTGGATCGAGGTGGCCAGTCTTATTCAAACGCCTGGCGATTCTCCGGCGTGATCAACTTGAACGGCACCCATACCACCGTCGACTCCAACACTTCGCCGCGGACCAGGCGGAGCGCGGTGTCCACGGCACCGCTGGCCTGGCCGGCGGCGTCCTGGAACACGCTGACCGCCATCTTGCCCTCGGCCATCAGTTTCAAGCCGTCCGGTGTGCCGTCGATACCGCCGACCCAATAGTCCTTGGCCTGCTTGCCAGCCTTTTCCAGACCCATGATCGCGCCGATTGCCATTTCATCGTTATTGGCGGCGACGATCGAAAAATCGACGCCCTGCTTGACCCAGTCAATGACAATCGTGGCGGCCTGACTGCGCTCCCAGTTGCCGACTTTTTTCTGTATCACTTTCATGTCCGGGTATTTGGCGACGACTTTTTCCACATCCTCCGTGCGCATCAACGAAGATGCGTTGGCCGGGTCGCCCACCAGAATCACCACGTTGCCTTTGTAACCGGCACGGCGCGCCAGTTCTTCCATCTGCAAAGTGCCCGACTCCAACTCGTTGGAGCCGACAAACGCGGTCTGCGCCGGCCACTTTTCCGGGTTCGGGTTACGGTTGACGAACACCAGCGGGATCTTGGCCTGCGAGGCCAATTGCATCATTTGCGCCGCGCTCTTGCCGTCCACCATCGCGATGATGATCGCATCCACTTTGGAATTGACCAGATTGCGGAATTGGCGCATCTGCAAATCGACGCTGTCCTTGCCGTTTTCCATAAAGATGTCGGCGTTCATGACGCCGGCCTGCTGCTGCACCCCATTGCGCAGCAGGGTCTGGAAGTTATCGTCGTATTTTGCCATCCCCACACCCAGCAAGGGCGTGGCGGCCTGGGTGGGGCCCGGAACGAACAGCGTCGCCCCCAGCGCGAGCATTAACCATGCTTTCATGTTCTGACTCCTGCGGCTCAAACGCTGAAATGATGGAGCAGCTCGCGCTGCACTTTGGCCATGTCCGACAGTTCCTGGCTGCTGACGGCGGACTGTTCGGCGCCGTTTGCGGTCAGTTGGGCCGAATCGTTGATCTGGATGACCATCCGACTGGTTTCCTGCACCGTGGCGCTTTGCTGCTCGGTGGCAGCGGCGATCTGAATATTCATGTCGCGGATACTGTCGACCGCGCCGCTCATGGACAGCAACAAATCACCGGCGCCCGAGGCCAGGGACACGCATTGGCTGGACTGCGCCTGGCTTTCGTTCATCACGTGCACCACCGAGTGAATTTTTTCCTGCATGAGCCCGATCATGTCCTGGATTTCGCTGGTCGAGGCCTGCGTACGGCTGGCCAGGGAGCGCACTTCATCGGCCACCACCGCAAAGCCGCGTCCCTGCTCGCCGGCCCGGGCCGCTTCGATCGCCGCGTTCAGGGCCAGCAGGTTGGTCTGTTCGGCAATGGTGCGAATGGCCACCACAATGCCCTCGATGTTCTGCCCGTACTTCTGCAGCTCATCGGTCACCTGCGTGGCTTTGTTCACCTGGTCGGCCTGCTGGCGGATATTGACGATGGTCTCGGCCACGCGCTCCTGCACTTTGTGCGTGAGGTCACTGGTATCGTCCACCGCCTGGCGGGTGTCCTGGGCGCGCCGCGCCACTTCTTCGACCGTGCTTTCCATCTGCGTCATGGCCGAGGCCGCCGACTGCAAACGGTCTTTCTGTTCATCCACCACGCGGGTGGTCTGCTCGCTGTTCAAGGCGTTGCTTCCAGCGGTCACGGCCAGTGCATCGGCAGAGCTGATCAATTCACGGAAGGTTTTCTGCAGGGCCTTGGTCAGTTCGTTCAGGTAGCCGCCCAACTCACCGAACTCATCTTTGCGGCTGACATCGAAACTGACTCGCATGTCGCCGGCGGTGAGTTTCTTGAGCACTTCACGGAACGCCGCCAACGGCCGCCGCAAGCTGAAGGCGACCCACGTACCAATCGCCACCGCCGCCAGCACCGCCAGCACACACGCAATCAACAGCAAGCTGCGGCTGGTGCCGATGGTGGCATTGGCCGAGTGACTGGCCTGGTTGGCGACCTCCAGGGACTGGCTGCCGAACTCGCCAATCCGCTCCAGGGTGGCTTTGAGCGCCGCATCCACCGCATCGCGTTGTTGCTGCACCTGCGTGGCGAGTTTCGCCTCCACTTGATAGGCCTGGAGCAGCCCGTCAGGGGCGGTCAGGTCCGTCAGCAGGCGATTGACCATCACGCCGGCGATACGCCCGGCTCGCGGGTCAATCGAGGTGAGGGCCTGGGCGCGAGAACTGATCACTTCGTCCTGCAGATTGAGCACGCGCTGTAATTTATCAATGGCGGGCGTGACGGTATGAGCGGCGAAGCCATCGTAGGATTTGTTGACTTCCAACAGCAGTTTTTCCGCGGCGGCCACCTGTTGCGGCTCGCCGGCACTGCGTGCCTGCGCGATGTAGTCGCGCAAGTAACTGGTCAACTGTATCGCCTGCGCACTGCTGTAGCCTTGCAGTTTGCGCGTCAGTACCAGCTGCTGCACATGCTGCAAGTGGGAGGTCATCAACGCTTGCGCCTGCTCGGCGTAGGCCGCGACCTGTTGACGCTGCTGCGCCAGGTTCGCCCGCAGAGCCTCATGCTCGCCGGTATAGGCAAGGGTGCTGTCGAGCAACTGGTTGAACTGGGCGACGCTCTCGGTAAACGGGCGCTTGCCGTCCTCGATCTGCTTGGGGTCGGCACTGATCTGAATGGCCAGCAACGCCTGGTTGGCGCGCAGGATATGCACGTACAACTCACTCGCGGCCCGGCTCAAAGGCGCCGACTGGCCGGTGATAATGGTCAAGCGGCTGCCGATGGACTGCGTGTTCTGATAGCTGATCCCGGCCATGATCAGCAGCAACAGCACCAACACCGCAAATCCGCCGATCACGCGCTGCAATATGGTCATGGCTACCCCTTTTTGATTTTTATTGGTTGACCTGAACGACGACCAGGTATGCACCTAGTGGCTATATCGGCCTGGCGGGCGGGGACTTGAGTGCTGAAGGCAGGTTGAAACGCGGTCAAAAAAAAGTGAGAGGGGCTTGCTCCCGATGGCGGTGGGTCAGTCGATATCTACCTTGACTGACCTACTGCTATCGGGAGCAAGCCCCCACATTTGGATCGGTTTACACCTGATGGGTCAGGCTGATTTTTACACCGCGGTTACTGGCTCAACACCACATCGCGCATCGCCGGGATGTAACCGTAGTCGTAAGCCTCCTGCACAAACGAGCGATCGCCCTTCAAGACAATCCTCACCGTGGGCGCTTCGGTGCCGCCGATGCGGAAGTCGTCACCGGTGGTGGGCACGCTGTCGATAAAGGACGTCACCAGGCCGTTGGGCATCACGCAATGAGAATAGGTCTGGAACGGCTGCGAAGGTGGGTTGCCGAGTACCAGCCCGGACGCGTTCATCGGCGTGTAAGGACCAAACAGATGATCGCCAACAAAGCCGTAGACGCCATCAGGGCCGGTCACCCCATCCGCGTAGGTGAATTTATGGCTGATGGTGAACAGGTAGTATTTGCCGTCCTGGAACACATAATGCGGCCGCTCGGTTTGATCGTTCACCCCCACGGCAGTAACCAGCGGCGGCAGGATTTCCCATTCGTCACCGGCAAGGTCCTTGGCGACCGCGAGGCCGATGCAGCCGACCTGATAGCGCGCGCCACCCACGCCCTCATGCCCGGGCGGCACCAGGCCCAGCTCATCCGGGCCCACGTCGTGGGTGCCGCGTTCGCCGGCGACGTTGCCTTCAAACACCATGTACAACTTGCCATCCACCGGGTCGATAAACGGGCTGGGGTCGCGAAAGTTCCAGGTCGAGTTCTGCGCTTCGGTCTGGTAATAGGTGCCGTCCGCTTCGAATAGCGCCTTGACCTGGGTGAAACCGCGTAGCTCCACACCGTTATCGGACGTGACGACTTGGCCCCTGACCTTGGCGATGGTCGCACCTGGAGTCACACAGGTGTAATACAGGTCGATGTCGCCGCCGTTGTTGAGCAGGATCGGCGTGCCGGCCCATTCACGCGTGGTCGGCGATACCCCTTCGGCCATGACCCGGCCGCCGAAGATCCAGTCCTTGCCGGTGCGCGAGTACCAGTAGCAGATGCGCGCATGGCCATGGCGATCTTCCCAATCGCGTTTGATGTCGTAGCGGCCGTCGGCATTGATGAACTGTGGATCGTGGGGACGACGGTCGGCCGTCAGGGTGAAAATAACGGACCAGCCGTCGACCGACACCACCGTGCCATCCAGCGTGCGCAATGGCATGGTGTCCCAGATAAAGACTTTGTCGCTCATCACTGGAAAGTCGCCAGGCACCAACGGCTGGGTAGTGGTCGGGTCGTTTTCGTTGACTTTGAGCGCATCGGCGCGCGTCCAGCGAGTGGGGATGATCGTTGTGTGTTTCATCATTAAGTCCTTTTAATACCGGTGAGTTAATCCATGACTGCACACAGTGCCTTGGGTGGCTGACATGACCCTTCCTGGGTGATCAGCACTTAAACACTGTGTTTATATACAGTATTCAGCGTTCGCCACGCCGTCAACCCTTACGCAAAAAAAATGTGGAAGGGGGCTTGCTCCCGATTGCGGTCCGTCAGTCATGGAGAGGTCGACTGAACCACCGCTATCGGAGCAAGCCCCCTCCCACAGGGGTGCTGGAGTGCCTGTTGAATCCTATTTGGAAACCGGCATCGCAAACTCCGCGCCCTGTTCGATGCTCTCCGACCAGCGCTGCATGATCGACTTCTGCTTGGTATAGAAGCGCACGCCTTCAGTGCCATAGGCATGCATGTCGCCAAACAGGCTCTTCTTCCAGCCGCCAAACCCGTGCCACGCCATCGGCACCGGGATCGGCACGTTGATGCCGACCATGCCCACCTGAATGCGCCGGGCGAATTCGCGGGCGATGTTGCCGTCGCGGGTGAAGCAACTGACGCCGTTGCCGAATTCGTGGTCGTTGACCAGTTGCACGGCTTCGGCGAAGTCGTTCACGCGCACGCAGGCCAGCACTGGGCCGAAGATTTCTTCGCGGTAGATGCTCATCTCTTGGGTGACGTGGTCGAACAGCGTCGCGCCGAGCCAGAAGCCGTTTTCCAGGCCGGGTTCGGTGGGCACATAGTCGCGCCCATCGAGCAGCAATTGCGCGCCGGCCTGCACGCCTTGTTCGATGTAGCCGCTGATGCGTTCCAGGGCAGCGCGAGACACGATCGGGCCCATTTCGGCTTTCAGGTCGCGGCCGTCGGTGATGCGCAGTTGCTTGGCACGCTCGCTCAGGGCGGCGATGACCTTGTCGCCCACATCGCCGACCAGCACGGCCACGGAGATGGCCATGCAGCGTTCGCCGGCACTGCCGTAGGCGGCGCCCATCAGTGCGTCGACGGTTTTTTCGATATCGGCGTCAGGCATCACCACCATGTGGTTTTTCGCACCGCCCAGGCCTTGCACACGCTTGCCGTGACGCGCACCGGTCTCGTAGATGTATTGGGCAATCGGCGTGGAGCCGACAAAGCTCACGGCCTTGACGTCCGGGTGTTCGATCAGCGCGTCCACCGATTCCTTGTCGCCTTGCACCACGTTGAACACGCCTTTGGGCAGGCCGGCTTCGCGCAGCAGTTCGGCCATGAACAGCGATGCACTCGGATCGGTAGGGCTTGGCTTGAGGATGAAGGTGTTGCCCGCCGCGATGGCGATCGGGTACATCCACATCGGCACCATCACCGGGAAATTGAACGGGGTGACACCCGCCACCACACCCAGGGGTTGGCGCATCGTCCAGTTGTCCATGCCACGGGACACCTGGTCGGAATATTCACCCTTGAGCAGGTTGGGAATGCCGCAGGCGAATTCGAGGATGTCGATGCCACGGTCGACTTCACCCTGGGCGTCGGTGAAGACCTTGCCGTGCTCGGCGACGATGATGCGCGCCAGGTCGTCCTTGCGCTCACGCAGCAGGTGCAGGTATTGGAACAGCACACGGGCGCGGCGGATCGGCGGGGTGTCGGCCCAGCCGTCGAAGGCGGCCTGGGCGGCGGCGACGGCTTCGGCCACGGTCTGGCGGCTGGCCAGCGCGACGCGTGCGGTTTTTTCGCCGGTGGCCGGGTTGAAGACGTCCTGATAGCGATCATCGCGGCTCACGCGCTGGTCGTTGATGTAGTGCTCGATGGTGGTGGTCATGGCAGTCGATCCAGGTGGGTAGCGGTGGAACACACCTTAGGCTTTCGCTTTGTTCCAAACCAGAGCAGAATCCTGAACTTATTGTCCATAAACGCGAACAATACACCCATGGAAAAAACTGAGATCGAGGGGCTTTGGACCCATATCCACTGGCTGTCGGTGCTGGAAGAGCAAGGCACCTATACCGCCGCCGCCGCGCGCCTGGGGGTGAGTAAATCGGCGGTGAGCCAGCGCATTTCCGATCTGGAAAAAGCCACCGGCACACGGCTGGTCACGCGCACCACGCGCAGTGTGCGCTTGACCGATGCGGGGCTGTCGTTGACCCGTGAAGTGCGCAGCGCCTACGCGCAAATCGCCCGCGGTTTTTCGTCCGTGCGCGACTCGGTCGGGGAGATTCGCGGGCTGGTGCGGCTGACCGCGCCGGTGGCGTTCGCCAGGCAGCAATTGGTGCCGCATCTGTCGGAATTTTTACAGCAGTACCCGCAGGTGCGTATCCAACTGGATGTGTCCGATGCCTTGAGTTCGCTGGCCGCCGAAGGTTACGACCTGGCCGTGCGCCACGGCTTCCAGGTGCCGGAAACCCACGTGGCGTGGAAGCTCTGCGACACCGGCTCGGTGCTGGTCGCCAGCCGTGATTACCTGCAGCGTCACGGCGAACCGCGCGCCCCCGGGGACTTATCCGCCCACAACTGCCTGTTTTACCCTCGGGGCACCGACCAACCGGCGTGGACTTTCGAGCGCGGCAGCCAGAACGTCGAGCGTCTCACCGTGCCCATCGCCGGCAGTTTCGCCACCAACAACAGTGAAGCCCTGCGCGATTCGGCCCTCAACCACCTGGGCATCGCCCTGCTCCCGGACTTCAGCGCCCACGCCGCGCTGGCCAACGGCACGCTGGTACAAGTGCTCAAAGACTGGACGCTCAAGGGCGCCTTTGCCGATGAGATCTACTTGATCCGGCCGTACTCGCCCCACGTACCGAAGTCGGTGAGCGCACTGGTGGGTTATTTGAAGGAAAAGTTGTCGCTTGGTTTTCGCTACGGTGGGTAAAGCTGACCGTGCACCGTTTGAAGACGTGACCAGCCATGACGTTTTTGCACAACGCATCGGTATTTTTAGGCGTTCATCTTCAGATTTATGCATGCCTATACTCGGTCCGGCCTGCTGTTGAGCCGCAGGCAGCCGCACAATAAAAAGGTCCCTACAACAATAATCAAGGACACCGACCATGACGCATCCCTTCCTGGCCGCCCGGGATTTCCTGCTCGCGCACCGCACCGACTATGCCACTGCCGTCCGTGACTTCCGCTGGCCGCAGTTGGATGCGTTCAACTGGGCCCTGGACTACTTCGATGTGATGGCCGAGGGCAATTCGGCCAACGCACTGTGGATCGTCGAAGAGGACGGCAGCGAGCAGCGCTACAGCTTCGCGCAATTGGCTGCGCGCTCGAACCAGGTGGCCAACCATCTGCGTGCCCTCGGGGTGCGTCGTGGTGAACGGGTGTTGTTGATGCTCGGCAACGACGTGGCGCTATGGGAAACCATGCTCGCCGCCTTCAAGCTCGGTGCCGTGGTGATCCCCGCCACCGCCCTGCTCAACCCGGATGATTTGCGTGACCGTATCGAGCGCGGCCAGGTGCGCCACCTGGTGGTGGGTGCGGCGCATGTCGATAAGTTCGTCGGCCTGGGCGACGGCTGCAGCCGCGTTTGCGTGGGCGCGACGCCCGCGGGTTGGGTCGCGCACAGCGCCGCCTTCAATTACCCCGAGCAGTTCCAGGCCGAGGGCCGCACCCTGGCCACCGACCCGATGCTGCTGTATTTCACCTCCGGCACCACGTCCAAACCGAAGATGGTGCTGCACAGCCACCAGAGCTACCCGGTGGGGCATCTGTCGACGATGTACTGGATCGGCCTGCAACCGGGCGACCTGCACCTGAACATTTCGTCTCCGGGCTGGGCCAAGCACGCCTGGAGTTGCCTGTTCGCCCCCTGGAATGCCGGTGCGTGCATCTTTATCCATAACGTGGCGCGGTTCAGCGCACAGGCTTTGCTCGGCGCGCTGCAACACTATGGCGTGACCAGCCTGTGCGCCCCGCCCACGGTGTGGCGCATGTTGATCCAGGAAGACCTGGCCAGTTACAAGCCGCGCCTGAGCCTGCGCGAACTGGTGGGTGCCGGTGAGCCGCTGAACCCGGAAATCATTGAGCAGATCCAGCACGCCTGGGGCTTGCCGCTGCGCGACGGTTTCGGCCAATCGGAAACCACCGCCCTGGTCGGCAACACCCCCGGCCAAGTGCTCAAGCCGGGCTCCATGGGCCGCCCATTACCGGGCTACCGCGTGGCGCTGCTCGACCCCGATGGCGTGCCCGCCGGCGAAGGCGAAGTGGCGCTGCCCCTGGATGTGCGCCCGCTCGGCTTAATGCTGTGCTACGAGGACAGCCCGGAAAAAACCGCCGAAGTGATGCGCGACGGTTACTACCGCACCGGCGATACCGCGCAGATCGACAGCGACGGCTACATCACCTTTGTGGGCCGCGCCGATGACGTGTTCAAGGCCTCCGACTACCGCATCAGCCCGTTCGAACTGGAAAGCGCGCTGATCGAACACCCGGCGGTCATGGAAGTGGCCGTGGTGCCCAGCCCCGACCCGCTGCGCCTGGCGGTGCCCAAAGCGTTCCTGATCCTGGCCCACGATGCGCCGGGCAGTGCGGAGCTGGCCGCGCACATCCTCGCGTTTGCCCGCGAGCATCTGGCGCCCTATAAGCGGGTGCGCCGTATCGAGTTTGTGAGTGAACTGCCCAAGACCATTTCCGGGAAGATCCGCCGGGTGGAACTGCGGCAGATGGAGGTGGTGCGGCGCCAGGGGCAGACGCGGGGCGAGCACGAGCATTTCGAGGAGGATTTTTCTTGAGGGCAAAACCTGGTGTTGCGGCAGGCTACCAGTGGTACCAGATGCTCCAGATGACTGACGCGACAGCCCATGACATACCGAAACGATAGGGCCACAACGCCCATCGTCTAAGCGATTTCGGGATGGCCGCCAGCTCCGACTCGGTGACATAACCCTGTTTCACACAGCGCTTGGGCATTGATAGGAAATCGATCATCAGGCCCATGCGCATAAATCTGCCGATTCTTTGACGTCTGCCCCAAAATCGCTTTCGCCCCCGCACCAACGAATTTTCGCTGAAATAGCTTTCCAACTCGTCTAGCTTTCGGTACTCGGCAAAGAGCACCAACCCCAGACTGATTGGAGCCCCCGCGCATACCAGGATTGTATAAATGAGAAAAAAATCCACGGTTAAGCGCCCTCGGGTTGAAAGAGCTTTTGGTGGAGATCCCCAATACCTTCTTCAACGCCTGATTGCCCCGCAACCCCGTGCCAAATCGCGCCGCGCCTTGCAGCTGGGTTTCCAGCAGCCCGAACAGGACCTTGCGCTGGTGAAAAAACGCTTCTCGATCCAAACCGCCCTCCCTCAGGCGCTGATGCAATCGCTCGATCTCCTCCAGCGTATGCGCCACCTCATCCAGATGCCGTGACCATGCCGATGTTGCGCTGCCGATGCCCAACGAGCTGTACCCCAGCAGGCTTTGCAGCAAGTCATAGTCATTGACCACCTGGGTTCCGCCCGCATTGTCCAGCTCCCGGCGAATCGCCTGCGCCTGACGCACCAGCCAGGCCTCCTCCATGGAACAGCTGGCGCTGTAGGCATCGGGAATAATGACCAACTGCCCGGGCATCACCAGCCCACGGCGCAGATGATGGTTCAACACATCGAAATGGTCCGAGCGTTCCCGACTCAAACCGCTGGCCATCAAGCGGGATTTCAAGCTCTGGTAGTCCGCCGTGCGGTCGTTGATATAGCCCTGCGCCATGTCCTACATCCCAGGAGGCAATGAAGATGGCGTCGGAATATAAGCAAGGGAATAGACCCCGGACACAAGCCCAGGGGGTCTGAATTACATTTGGGAAGTTGCCTACATCGCAGGGAAAAAGCGCCTACGCAAAAGCCGCACTTGAACCTCGACGGACAACTGCCCCCATTCAGGGCAGTGCCGCCAAGCTGCGGTGTGACCGTGCGAAACCGGCCCCGCGCGAGTGGTGAAGGGGTGCCGCTTACAGGTCGTAACGCAACGCCATGCCAAAGGTGCGTGGCGCTCCCGCATCGATGATTTCGTCATCGCGGTTGTTGGTGACGTAGCGCTTGTCGAAGGCGTTTTTCACGAAGCCCGACACCGCCACGTGCTGGGTGACTTTGAATTCGCTGCTGAAATTGGCCAGCACGTAGTTGTCACTCCTGCGCTCGCCATTGACCTTGCCCGCCGCATCGAACTCGTACGCGGACGGGGTCGTGCTCTGATACGTAACGTCGGTGTTGAAGGTCAGGCGGTCGTTGATGCGATAGATGCCGCCCACCGACATCTTGTACTTGGGCGCGTACAGGAACGCCTGGCCACTGCGGTCCTGGCCATTGCCCGCGATGAAGTCCTTGTATTTGCCGTCGGTGATCGCCCCCCCGACGGTCAAGGTCAACTGCTCGCTGAGGTCTTTTTCGACGAACACTTCCAGGCCCTTGATATCACTGCGACCGGCGTTGTAGACGTCAATGATATTGGTGTTGGCCTGGCGCACGCTGACCTGTTGGTCTTTCCAGTCGGTGTAATACAGGTTGGCGCGGGCGCGCAGGGTGTCTTCGAAGAATGAACCGCGGTATGACAACTCGTAGTTGGTGGTGTACTCAGGGTCGTACGACTGGTGGCCGCTGCCGGAGCGCACATTCACGCCGCCGCCGCGATAGCCCTTTTGCACCATGAAGCCCAGGTACTGGCCGGCGGCGAGTTCGTAGTTGATACCGAGTTTGGGCAGCACGGCGGCGAACGACTTGTTGACCTTGGCGGCGTCGGACAGATCGTCCTGCTTGATGTCAGTGTCGTTGGTCTCGTGGTCGTAGCGCAGGCCGGTGACCAGCGTCCAGCGCGGGGCAAAGGTCCAGTTGACTTCACCGAACAGCGCTTTGTTTTCGATAGTCGTGTCGCCTTTGACCGTCGCTGCCAACTCACCAGCAGACAACAACCGGTCGTGGAAATTGTTGGTGTTGTGGCCGTAGTAGGCCCCGATGAAACTCTTCACCGTGTCCGAGCTGTAGTTGAGGCGCAGTTCCTGGCCGAACAGTTTGCCATCCTGCTTGCGCAGAATGACGTCGTTGTCCACGGCGTTCTGGTCGAAATCCAGGCGGTTGCTGTAGTCCGAATTCGTGTTGGTGGTGAGGCTGGTCAGCGACCACTGGTCGTCGAGGCGGTAGTCGAGTTTGGCGCTGACGGTGTCCTGGAGAAGGTTGTCGAACGCCTGGGTGTTGGAAGACACCTTGTAGTAACGCACCTTGTCCGGGTTGCGGATGACCGAGTTGTCACCCTGGCGGTGTTCGTTGTGGGCATAGGTGAGCAAGACGTCGAGGTCGTCGCTGGGCGTGATCAGCAGCTTGCCGCGTGCATTGCTGGTGCGATGGGGGTTGGCGTCCTTGCCGAGCGCGATGTTATCGATATAGCCATCGCCATCCTGGTAATCCAGGGCGATGCGCCCGGCGATCTTGTCATCGACAATGCTCCCGCCGCCGGCAACCGCCGCGCCTTTTTCACCGTAGTTGCCCACGTTGGTTTGCGCCGAAAAACTGGGTTGGAACGTCGGGTTGCGGGTCTGCACCACCACCGCACCGGCCAGGGAGTTGCGCCCCTGGGTGGTTGATTGCGGGCCGAGGAAGACCTCGACTTGCTCGACATCCCACAATGTCGTGGGGCTCAGGGTCAGGGTACGGTTGGGTTGCACGGCGCCGTCCACATACACCGACACAGCGCCGTTGAGGGTGGCCGGGCCCTGGTCGTCGAAACCGGACACCGGCACACCGCGAATACCCCAGTTTTCGTTACCGGCCTGGCTGTACACGCCCGGCGTACGAGCGAAGACATCGACCAGGCTGTGGTCGGCCTTGTCGCGCAGTTGCTGTTCAGTCACCACCACTACGCTGGATTGGGTTTGCTCAAGGCTGCGGTTGATTTTTTCCCCGCTCACCGTGATCGGGGCAATTTCCAGGGGGGCCGTTTCAGCCGCCCAGGCGCCACCTGTCACGCACACCACCGACCCTACCGCCAGTGCAATTGTATTCTTTTTGAAATTCACGCCCGCGCCCCTGTGACCGATCATTATTGTTTTTGCGGCGTGCCAAAAAGCAGCCAAACGCCAGCAGGGCGGAGTTTAAGGGATACCCAACAGGAAGTGAATGTAATTGATAAACAATATCATTCGTCATGAATGCGCATTCGTGTATCCGATTGATTACATCGGCCCTGTGTCAGCGTGATCCGGCCGCAACGCAGTCAGAAATCGACCGTGGCCGACAGCTGCAACGTACGTGGATAACCCGGCGAAAACGCCCCATACGACGCCACACCCGACCAATACTCGCGATCAAACACGTTCTGTACGGTCGCGCGCAAAGTGGTGGGCCGCCCTTCTATCTTCGTCACATACCGCGCGCCCGCGTCGATGCGCGTCCAGGAATCCAGCGCCTGGGTATTAGACTGATTGACGTATTGGCTATCGGTGTAGATCGCGCCGCCGGTGAGGGTAAAGCCTTCCAGCCACAGGGTGTCGTACTCGGCCCACAAGTTGGCCTGGATGTCCGGCACGCCCACGGGTTTGTTGCCACGGTTGGCTGCGGTGGCGGACTTTGTCAGCTCACCCTCAAGAAAGGTCACGCCGCCCATCAACCGCGTGCGGGGTGCCACTTCGCCGTACGCGCTCAGTTCGACGCCACGGTTGCGCTGCTCGGCCTGTACCGAATACACACCATTGGCGCCCAGTTCGCCGCTGGGCTTTTCGATCTGGAACAACGCCACGCTGGTCATGAAAGTACCGTGCTCATACTTCACGCCCAGCTCATGCTGCTTGGACTTGTACGGCGCAAAGGTGTCGCCGGCGTTGCTCGCCGTGCCTGGGGCGGTGTCGCCTTTGCTCAGGCCCTCGACATAGTTGTAGTAGAGCGACACGTCATCCCACGGCTTGACCACCACGCCCACCAGCGGCGTGGTCGCGTTGTCTTTGTAGCGTGAGCTGACCGCGCCCGCGGCGTTGTAGTTACGTGACTCAATCGCCTGGCGACGCACGCCCAGGGTCAGTTGGATGCGCTCATCCAGAAAGCCCAGGGTGTCCGTCAGCGCCACGCCGGACAAATCCGATTCGGAAACGCGCAACACCCGGGGCGCGTTGATTGATTGCTTGGGCGCGTCCACCGGGTGATACAGATTGGAGCGAACCAGCGTGCCACTGTTGATGCCACGGGACAGTTCGTCCTGGTAACGGGTTGCCATCAGCGTAGCGGTATGGGTCACCGGGCCCGTCGCGAACAACCCGCGCAGGCCCACATCGGCGGTGGAGCGGTCAACGTTGAACTTGTAGTAACCGGGCGTGTTGCTGGTATCACCGGCGGCGTTGAGAATTTGTGGCACCTGGTCGGACATGCGCTTCACATCCGACCTGCCGCCACCGGCGTGGGCGAACACGGTGAGCGAGTCGCTCAGGTCATATTCGCCGCCGAGCAACGCCGACTGCTCCTTGGTGTCCGACCAGCCCCACTTCTGCGGCAGGCTGGTGCGGCCGTTCGCGGCAGACGGCACGTCCGCGCCCGGCGCAATGGTGAAAGGCCGCGAAGCGCCTTCAAAGCTCTCTTTCTGACTGAGGTAATCGAGGTTCAGGCGCAGCCGCTCGCCGCGATAATCCAGGGCGATGGCGCCGATACCGACATCGCGGTTCTGGCTGTCCACGGCAGTGTCGCCGCCCTGGAGGCTACCGTTGAAGCGCACGCCAAACTGGTTTTCGTCGCCAAAGCGCCGGCTGATGTCCAGGTGGCCACCCACTTGGGTATCGGAGGCGTAACTGCCGGTGAAGCGGGTCAAGTCCTGATCCAGCGGGCGCTTGGGCACGATATTGATCACCCCGCCGACGCCGCTGTTGGGTGAAATGCCGTACATCAACGCTCCCGGCCCCTTGAGTACTTCGACGCGTTCGGCGTACTCGGTAAATGCACGGTAGTTGGGCGCCACGCCGTACACGCCGTCATACGCCAACTCGCCCAGGTTGCCCTCGCCGATCGCAAAGCCACGCACGAAAAACGAGTCGACGATACCCCCGGTCTGCCCGGTGGAACGCACCGAGGGGTCGCGCTCCAGGGCATCGGCCACGGTCACGGTTTGCAGGTCGGCGAGGGTCTTGGCGGTGTAGCTGGTAACGCTGAACGGCGTGTCCATCACATCCTTGTTGCCCAGCATGCCCAGGCGCGCGCCACGGGCCACCTGGCCACCGGCGAGCACATCGGGCAGGTCGGTGGGGCCGGTGTAGCGAGCGTTGACGTTCGTCGCGTCAAGGGTCAGGGGCGGCGGGCTGTCGTCGGTCGGCTCGGCGATAGCGGCCCAGGCGTTGCTGCTGGCAGCCGCCAGCAACAGGGCGGTACGAATGGCGAGTGTTAACCGGCTGGCAACAGGCATGGCGTCAGGGTCCTTTCATCGAGAGCAGAGGGGAATTACTGCTGATGCCAGCCGACGCGCGAAAAAGTATCACCTGCCCTGCGTTTTCTTTCGAACCAGGCGGTCGCCGCGTGCGCGATTGCAATGCGCGGCGGTTGTCATTTAGTATTGGGAATACTTCTCAGTTGCACGAATCCGCACCATGAGCGACAGCCTCCCCGCCCCCAACACCTCTCACCTGCGTGCAATCGAGGCGCTGTACAGCGGCCATCACGGCTGGCTGTACGCCACGCTCAAACGCAAACTCGGCAACGCCATGGATGCGGCGGACCTGGCCCAGGACACCTTCACCCGCATCCTCGCCTCCCAGGTCACGGTGATCGACCAGCCCCGCGCTTATCTGACCTGCGTGGCCAAGGGCATCCTGGTCAACTGGTACCAGCGCAAGGCGTTGGAGCGTGCGTACCTGGAAGCGCTCGCCAGTGTCCCGGCCCACGAGGTGCCGTCACCGCAAGCGCACTTCATCGTGCTGGAGACCCTGCACGAAATCGACGCGATGCTCGACGCGCTGCCGCCGCTGGTCAAGCGTGCGTTCCTGCTGTCGCAGCTCCACGGTCTCAAATACCAGGCCATCGCCGAGCAACTGGGCGTGTCGCTGATCACCATCAAGCGCTACATGAAACAGGCGTTCATGCAATGCCTGATGCGGGTCGAATAAGTGCTCAGCCTGGGCAAGGAACCGCCGCTGCCCGCCGATGTTCTGGAAGAAGCCGCCGAGTGGCTGATGCGCCTGAGCGAAACCGACCTGAGCGCCAGCGAGCGCGCCGAATGGGAACGCTGGAAGGTCAGCAGCCCCGAACGCGCTCGCGCCTGGGCTCGGGCCCAATTGCTGCAAAGCACGCTCGGTGGCCTGCCGCCGTCCCTGGCGATGTCGACCCTGGACCGCCCAAGCAACCCGCAACGCCGCGCCGCCCTGGGCAAACTGGCGCTGCTGTTGGCGGTGATGCCGGTAGGCTGGGGCAGTTGGAAGCTGACACAGTCCCAGCAATGGACAGCCGACCACCGCACCCGCGTCGGCGAACGCCGCGAACTGACCCTGGCGGACGGCTCGCGCGTGACCCTCAACACCGACACCGCCATCGACGTGCTGTTCGACAGCCAGCAACGCCTGCTGCACCTGCGCGAAGGCGAAATCCTGGTGCAGACTGCCGCAGACACCGCACGCCCGTTTCTGGTCAGCACGCGCGAGGGCCGCCTGCAGGCCCTGGGCACGCGTTTTACCGTGCGCGAACTGAACGAACGTACCCACCTGGCTGTGCTCGAAGGTGCCGTTAAAGTAGTGCTGGCCGAAAACGACCAGCGGCCGCCGTTGATCGTCAACGCCGGGCAACACATAGACTTTTCCACTCAACATTGGGGCGCGCTCAGCCCCACGGATCGCAATGTCGGTGCCTGGACCCAAGGCATGCTGATGGCGGACAACATGCGCCTGGCCGACTTTGTCGCCGAACTGACGCGCTATCGCCGTGGCTTCGTGCGCTATGACCCGGCGATTGCCGACCTGCGCATTTCCGGCGCGTTCCCCATCGCCGACACCCAGCGCACCTTGAACATGCTGGTGCAAACCTACCCGGTTCTCGCCAGCGGCCATCTGAACGGCTATTGGGTCACCCTGTCCCCGGCCTGACAGCCGCAACAATAAATCCGCGCCGGGTGATACTTTTTTTGATCTCGACTGGCAAACACAAGCCCCCTTCCCTCTTATCCATAGGGCTGCCTTCCATGCTTGTCATTCGCAGCGCGCTGCTCAGCCTGGCCCTGGCCGGTACCGCCCTGGCGGACGTGCCGGCGCCATTGGAGACGGCGCGGGTGCGTGCTTATCAGATTGCCCCCGGCCCGCTCGGAGCCACGCTGTCGAGTTTTGCCATGGAGGCCGGGATTGCCCTGTCGTTCCTCCCTGCCCTCACCGAAGGCCTGACCAGCCCGGGTTTGTCCGGTAACTACTCGCCCCGGCAAGCCATGAGCCGGTTGCTGGCCGGCAGCGGCCTGGAGGCGGTACTGCGCAACGACGGCAGCTACACCCTCGTATTGCGCCAAGTCACGCTGTCGGACACCACGGTCAGCGGCGTCGAGCCACGCACCAACAGCCTGCCACCGCTGTACTCCGGCAACCAAGTGGCCACCGGTGGACGCCTGGGCATGCTCGGCAATACCGACATCATGGACGCGCCTTTCAGCGTCAGCACCTACAGCGCGGCGCTGATCAAGGACCAGCAGGCGACCACCGTGGGCGATGTGCTGGAACGCGATTCCTCGGTACGCTCCACCGGGCAGACGGGCGGCATTGTCGACTCGTTTTTCATCCGTGGTTTTCCGGTAGGTGAAGGCAACCTCGGCGAGTTGGCATTCGACGGTGTGTACGGCGTGGCATCCAATTACCGCGTGTTTACCGATTACGCCGAGCGCATCGAAGTGGTCAAGGGCCCCGGCGCGCTGCTGTACGGTATGGCGCCCAACAGCGCGGTAGGCGGGGTGATCAACATCGTGCCCAAGCGCTCTCTCGATGAAGACCTGACCCGTTATACCGCCAGCTACGCCCAGGATGCGCACTGGGGCAACCACCTCGATATCAGCCGACGGCTTGGCGAGGCGCGGCGCTTGGGCGTACGCATCAATGCCAGCGTGCAGAATGGCGACACGGTGATCGACCAACAGTCGCGCAATATCGACATCGGCGCCCTGTCTCTGGACTACCAGGGTGAACGCCTGCGTACCAGCCTCGACCTGATCTCCCAGCAAGAGACCTTCGATGCGGCCTCCCGCCCGTTCCTGATCGATAGCGACGTGGCCATCCCAACCGCCGCCAACGGCCGCACCAACGTCAGTCAGGACTGGGGCTGGTCGCGCACCCGGGACAAATCGGCTTTGCTCAGCGGCGAATACGACCTCACCGAGGCCCTCACCGTGTTCGCCCACGCCGGCGGCGGCAAATCGGCCGTGGCGCGCCTGTCCGACCAGACCCCGAGCATCGTCAACGCCGCCGGCGACACCTCGTCGATCCCCGGCTACTACCGCTTCAACGTGCAGCGCTACACGGTCGACGTCGGAGCATGGCTGCGCTTTGACACGGGGCCGATCAGCCACCGCAGCACGCTACAGGCCAGCCGTTATCGCGATGAACTGTCGCGGGGGATCATTTCTGGTGCGCCGGTACTGTCGAATATCTATCACCCGGTGAACCGGCCAGAACCGTCGATTGCCAAGCCGGATATGCCCAAAGTCTCGGCCTCCGAACTCTCCGGCGTCGCCATCGCCGACACCTTGTCGATACTCGACCAGCGGGCGCAGATCACCCTCGGCCTGCGCCAGCAGCGTATCCAATCGAGCAACTACAACAACGCAGGCGCCGTCACCAGCGCCTATGACGACAGCCAGATCACACCGCTGTTTGGCGTGGTGCTCAAGCCCTGGGAGCATGTGGCGTTCTACTACAACGCTCTCGAAGGCCTGAGCAAAGGTGACGTGGCGCCCTCCAATGCCGCGAACGCGGGGGAGGTCTTTGCGCCTTACGTGTCCAAACAACACGAAGTCGGGGTCAAGATCGACTACGGCACGTTCATGTCGACCCTCGCACTGTTCCAGATCCACAAGCCCAGCGGCGAATTGGCCGCCGGGCGCTTTTCGGTACAGGGCCAACAGCGCAACCGCGGCCTCGAACTGAGCGTGTCTGGCGAAGTCACCCAAGGCACGCGCCTGCTCGGCGGCGTGACCCTGCTGGACGCGCGACTGACCAAGACCGCGAATGCCGCCAACCAAGGCAACGCACCGGTGGGTGTGCCCAAGGTGCAAGCCAACCTGTGGGCCGAATGGGACACGCCATGGGTCGAGGGCCTGACGCTCACCAGCGGCGCGCTCTATACCGCCCGCCAGTACGCCAACCAGGCCAACACGCAACAGCTCGATGCCTGGACACGCTTCGATATCGGCGCGCGCTTCAGCACCCGCATCGCCGAACAGCCAACCACATTTCGCGCCACGGTACAGAACCTGTTCGATCGCCAGTATTGGTCAGGCGTTGCCTCATACGGCGCGTTTTCCCAAGGCTCGCCACGCACGTTGTCGTTGTCGGCTACGGTTGATTTCTGATCGAGACCGACAGTCAAGGCCACACAAAAAAAGCCCGCAAGCGCACCCACATGCACTCACGGGCAACACCAAGCGACCTGCTTCAAAAACGTGGTTTGACGGTTTTCCAGTCCGGTTGATAACGCTGCATCTGTTTCACATCGTCGCGCTGGCGAATGCCGCAGCTCAGGTATTGATCGTGCAGCATGCCCAACTGGTCATGGTCCAGTTCCAGGCCCAGCCCCGGTGCGCGGGTGACCTGCACGCAGCCATCGATGATCGGCAATTTGCCGCCCTTGATCACTTCCTCGTCCGGTTCCTGCCACGGGTAATGGGTGTCGCAGGCGTAGTCGAGGTTGGGCACCGACGCGGCTACGTGGGCCATGGCCATCAGGCTAATGCCCAGGTGTGAATTGGAATGCATCGACACGCCCAGGCCAAAGGTCTGGCACATCTTCGCCAGCACCTGTGTGTCACGCAGGCCGCCCCAATAGTGGTGGTCGGCGAGTACGATCTGCACGCTGTCCAAGGCCACGCTGCGCCGAAATTCGTCAAAGTCGGTCACGACCATATTGGTCGCCAGGGGCAAGCCGGTGCGTTTGTGCAGCTCGGCCATGCCGTCCAGGCCGGGGGTCGGGTCTTCGTAATATTGCAGGTCGTCACCAAGAAGTTCAGCCATGCGAATCGAGGTTTCCAGCGACCAGTTGGCGTTCGGGTCGATGCGCAATGGCACGCCGGGGAAAGCTTTCTTCAAGGCCTTGATGCACGCCACTTCATGTTCGGGCTCCACGGCCCCGGCCTTGAGCTTGATGCTTTTGAAGCCGTAGGTTTCGAGCATGCGCCGGGCCTGGGCGACGATCTGTTCTTCGTTGAGCGCTTCGCCCCAACTGTCGGGCTTGTAGGGCGAGTCGATGTGCTGGGCGTATTTAAAGAACAGGTAGGCACTGAACGGGATCCGATCGCGAACCGCGCCACCGAGCAGGTCCACCAGCGGTACATTCAGCGAATGCGCCTGCAAGTCGAGAAACGCCACCTCGAACGCCGAATAGGCATTGCTCACCGCCTTGCTCGCGTGGGAGCCCGGCGCCAGCTCGGCACCGGCCAGGCTTGCCGGTTTATGCGCCGCCACCGTGGCTTGCACAATGGCGCGCAGTTGGTTGAGGTTGAACGGATCGAGCCCGATCAGCTGCGACTGCACCTGTTGCTGGATCGCCAGCGCCGGGGCATCGCCATAGCTCTCGCCGAGGCCGATGTAGCCGGTGTCGCTCTCGATCTCGATGATCGAACGCAGCGCGAAGGGTTCGTGAATACCGCTGGCGTTGAGCAATGGCGGGTCACGGAAAGCAATCGGGGTGACGGTAACGCGGACAATTTTCAAGAGGCGGCTCCCTGTGGACCTGGACGCATGGCGTGATGATGAGAAGAAGGAGTTGGCCCTCGAGGCGTGGCGCGGGCAAAGAACACCATCACCGCAGCCACCAGCGAGGTCGCGGCGAGGCCATACAAACCACCCTCGATGGACCCGGTGGTCTGCTCCAGCAACCCGAAAGTGGTGGGCGCCACGAAACCGCCCAGGTTGCCCACCGAATTGATCAAGGCAATTACCGCCGCCGCAATGCGCGCATCCAGGTAGCCCTGAGGGATCGGCCAGAACAGCGCCGAAGCCGCCTTGAAGCCGATCGCGGCAAAACAGATGGCGACGAAGGCAAACACCGGCCCGCCGGTGGTGGACATGAACATGCCGAACGCGGCGATCACCAGCATCAGCGACACCCACGCCTGCTGGTGTTTCCACTTGCTGGCCAGGGATGCGAACCCGTACATGGCGACGATCGAAATCAACCACGGAATCGAGTTGAACAAGCCCACCTGGAAGTCGCCCAGATTGCCCATTTTCTTGATCATGCTCGGCAACCAGAACGTGGCGCCGTAGATGGTCAGGGCGATGGAAAAGTAAATAAAGCAGAACAGCGCGATCTGTTTGTCGGCCAGCAGCTTGAACATCGATGGCCGCACGCTCTGGCTCGCCTCGCGTGCCTGCTGCTCAAGCGCAATGGCGCTGACCAGCGCGTGTTTTTCGTCGTCGCTGAGCCACTTGGCCTGCTGCGGGTGGGACTGCAACCAGAACCACACACACCCACAGAGCGCGATGGAAGCAAAACCTTCGATCAGGAACATCCACTGCCAGCCGTGCAGGTTAAGACCGCTGACATTAAGCAACGCCCCCGACACCGGCCCGGAGATCACCGAGGCGATGGCCGAACCACTGAGAAAAATCGCCATGGCCTTGCCGCGCTCGCTGGCCGGCAACCATTGTGTGAAGTAATAGATGATGCCGGGGAAGAAACCGGCCTCGGCGGCGCCCAGGATGAACCGCAAGATATAGAAGCTGGTTTCCCCGCGCACAAACGCCATCGCCATCGCCGCCGCGCCCCAGGTGAACATGATGCGCGTCAGCCAAGCCCGCGCGCCGTAGCGCTGCAGCAGCAGGTTGGAGGGCACTTCGAAGATCGCGTAGCCGATAAAAAACAACCCGGCCCCCAAGCCGTAGGCCGCCGCGCCGATGCCCAGGTCGGTTTCCATATGGCTGCGTACGAAACCGATATTGACCCGATCGATGTAATTGACGATGAACATCACCACGAACAGCGGCAGCACATGGCGCTTGACCTTGGCCGCCGCGCGGGCAAGCACGGTCGGGTCTGGCGGACTCTGGAGGATATCCACGGGCAACTCCCATTGATTGTTTTTTTAAGGGACGAGTCGATGATGGACGCCGAGGATTGTTCCCGTCTAATCTAACCTGACATGCGATTGATACCGGAATTAGATCAATGTTTGAGCTGACGCAATTGCGCTGCTTCACCACCGTGGCCACCGAGCTGAATTTTCGCCGCGCCGCCGAACGGCTGAACATGACCCAGCCGCCACTGAGCCGGCAGATCCAGTTGCTGGAGCATCACCTGGGGGTGGAACTGTTTACCCGCACCACCCGCAGCGTCGCGCTCACTGCCGCCGGCCGGGCCTTTTTCATCGAGGCGCAGAACCTGCTCGAACGCGCCCAGCAAGCGGCCATCACCGCGCGGCGCTTTGCCGAAGGCGATATCGGCACGGTCAATATCAGCTTCGTCGGCAGCGCGGTGTATGAGTTCCTGCCCAAGGTGATCGCCGAAGCGCGGCTCAAGCAGCCGCAGGTGAAGATCGACCTGTCGGAGATGAACACCTACCAGCAATACGAAGCCCTGCGCGCCCGGCGTATCGACCTCGGCATCGTCCGCGCACCGCTGCTGGAACCGGGCTACGCCACCGAATGCCTGGTGCGCGAACCGTTTGTACTGGCGGTGCCGAGCAGCCATCGGCTGGCACACGCCGATACGGTGAGCGTGCAGGACCTGGATGCGCAGCCCTTTTTGATGTACGCCCACGCCGCCTACCCGCCGTTCAACGAACTGCTCACCGGCCTGCTGCGCTCGGCCCGCGTCGCGCCTGAATACGTACAGTGGCTGGGCTCGTCACTGACCATCCTCGCGCTGGTCAACGCCGGCATGGGCCTGGCCCTGGTGCCGCGTTGCGCCAGCAGCGTGGTGTTCAAGAACGTCATGTTCCGCGACATCGACCTGGGCGAAGGCGCACAGAGCGAACTGCACCTGATCTGGCGCGAAGACAATGACAACCCGGCGTTTGCCATGTTGCTGGAAGGGATTCGCAGCGCGGTGCGCGAGGGCTGGGCGTGAGTGTCGATGACCGACAGGCCATTGTGGGAGGGGGCTTGCTCCCGATAGCGGTGGGTCAGAAGAAAGTCACGTGACTGATTCACCGCTATCGGGAGCAAGTCGAATCATCGCACCGCCCCACCCACATTTGCAGCGCGTTCGGCGTTGCATACCGGTCGGCTCTAAGGCCGCCGCGCTTTTGATCTTGATCTTGGATCGCCCCGTCAAACACGCTGGCCGAAATTCGATATTGATTGGGGGGGGCAAACCGGCAGGGATGCCGGTTTAGCCGCCCCGCGCCATGGATGGCGCGTGGCGGCGGCCCCCCCAATCAATGTCGGATTACGGGCACACCGAGCCTGAGCGAGGTGCCGAGTGTTGGGGCGAAGGCTTTTTGGTTACTTTTGTGCCTTTACAAAAGTGACACGCCGTAAGGGCGTAACCCTAAGTGGCCGTTACCGCAGCAACGGATATGTACTCGATCTGATCCAACATCCTGGCCGGCTGTCAGGCTGCTATCGGGAGCAAGCCCCCTCCCACAGGGGATCTGCGCTTGACTGACTGGCATTGGGGCAAGCCCCCTCCCACACAGGCAGCCAACCACCAAAGCCCGACGCAGTCACCCAATCCTGTTGAATACTTGCCTGATCCTCTGAACTTGAGCCCCATCAGATAGATAGCCCTTGCGCCGTAGTCTAGAGTTCGACGATGGGCGACCTGCGGTCGCACCCTCCTATAAGAAACCCGCACCACCAACCGATGATCAGCAGGTGAGCCCGCCATGGAATTACGTATCAACCAAAAGGCCTATCAGGTCGATGCCGACGCCGACACGCCACTGCTGTGGGTGATCCGCGACGATCTGGGCCTGACCGGTACCAAATACGGCTGCGGCCTGGCCCAGTGCGGCGCCTGCTCGGTGCTGGTGGACGGCAATGTGGTGCGCTCGTGCGTGACGCCAGTGGCCGGGGTGGTCGGTCGCGAGATCACCACCATCGAAGCCATCGACGCCGATGAGGTGGGCAAACGCGTGGTCAGCGCCTGGGTCGAGCATCAGGTCGCGCAATGCGGTTATTGCCAGTCCGGCCAGGTAATGGCGGCCACAGCCCTGCTCAAGCACACCCCTGCCCCCACCAAGGGCCAGATCGACGCGGCGATGGTCAACCTGTGCCGCTGCGGCACCTACAATGCCATCCATGCCGCCATGGATGACCTGGCCGCCGGGAAGGAGACCGCCTGATGAACACGCCTGAACTGATTCCCGGTGTGCCCCTGGGCGAGCCGATCAACCTGTCGCGTCGACGCTTCCTGGCCAGTACCGCCGTGGGTGCGCTGGTCATCGGCTTTGGCCTGCCACTCGGGTCTGGCCGGGTGCAGGCCGCCACCGGCGTGGAGCGCGGCACCCAAGTGCCGGCATTTCTGGAGATTCGCCCGGACGGTACGGTGCGCCTGCTCAGCCCGTTCATGGAAGGCGGCCAAGGCACCCACACCGCCATGGCGCAAATCGTCGGTGAAGAACTGGATGCCGACCCGGCCACGTTCATCGTCGAAGCCGCGCCGCCCGGCGATGCCTACGTGGTGATGGACAACGGCATGCGCATCACCGGCGGCAGCATGTCGGTGCGCATGAGCTACCCGACCATGCGCCGCCTCGGCGCCCTCGCCCGCGCCATGCTGCTGCAGGCCGGCGCCGAGCAACTGCGCGTGCCGCTGAGCGAACTGAGCACCCAACCCGGCCGCGTGGTACACGCCGCGTCCGGCCGCTCCGTGGGCTACGGCGAGTTGGCCGCACGCGCGCTGGATATGCCGGTGCCTGACCCGGCCACTATTACCTTGCGCGACCCGAGCCAGTTCCGCTGGATCGGCAAACCGGTCAAACGCGTGGACGCCTACGACAAATCCACCGGCAAGGCGCTGTACAGCATCGATTTGAAGGTCGACGGCATGCTCCACGCCGCCGTGCAGCACGCGCCGCGCCTGGGCATGACCGTGGGCGTCCTGCGTAACCAGGCACAGGTCGAAGGTATGAAGGGCGTGCATTCCGTGCACACGTTGCCTGGCGCGGTGGCCGTGGTGGCCGAACGCTGGTGGCATGCCAAGCGCGCGGTGGAGGCAATCCAGGTTGACTGGCAAGAACCGACTGCCGACTCCACAGTGCGCACCATGCCCGCTGAGTTTTCCAGCGATGGCTACCGCGACTTCCTTGCGACCCAGCAAGGCCCGGCCCGCGACGATGAAAACGAAGGCGACGTGGCCGCCGCGCTGAAAAACGCCAAGACCCAGGTCGAAGCCACTTACCACAACCAATACGTCAACCACGCCCAGTTGGAGCCGCCTTCCGCCCTGGCGCGTTTCAACCCCGACGGCTCGTTGGACATCTGGTTGCCCAACCAGGCACCGGACATGTTCCGCGCCGACATCGCCAAGCGCACCGGCCTGGCCCTTGAGCAGATCAACCTGCATTCGCCGCTGCTCGGCGGCTTTTTCGGCCGCCACTTTCTGTATGACTCGGCCAGCCCTTACCCACAGGCCATCGCGTTGGCCAAGGCCGTGGGCCGCCCGGTCAAGCTGATCTGGAGCCGGGAAGAAGAGTTCCTGCGCGATGTACTGCGCCCGGTCGCGGTGGTCAAGTTCCGCGCCGCGCTGGATGCCGACGGCTTGCCGGTGGCCATCGAAGCAGTCAGCGCCACCGAAGGCCCCACCGAAGCCATTGCCGGCAAACAGGGCGATAAAATCGACCCCACGGCCCTTGAGGGGTTGTCGGGCAAGAGCTACGCCATCCCCAACAAACGCATCGCGCAGATCTACGTCAAAGGCCCGGCGATGCTCGGCTACTGGCGCTCGGTGGGCAACTCGCTCAACGACTTTTTCTACGAAGCCTTCCTTGACGAACTGGCCGACACCGGCAAACGCGACCCGTACGAGCTACGCCTGCATTTGCTGCGCGACAATCCGCGGCTGACCACCCTGCTCAAGGCGGTGGCCGAGTTGTCCGGCGGCTGGAAGCGCGGCCCCTACACCGCCGAAGACGGCACACGCCGTGCACGTGGCGTGGCCATGGCCTCACCGTTCGGTTCACACGCGGCGGTGATCGCCGAGGTGTCGATTGAAAGCGGCCAGGTCAAGGTCCACCACATCTGGGAAGCCATCGACCCAGGCAGCATCGTCAATCCGGCGATTGTCGAGGCGCAGGTCAACGGCGCGGTCGCGCTGGGGTTATCGCAAACCTTGCTGGAAGAAGCGGTGTATGTGAACGGCAAGCCACGGGCGCGCAACTACGACCTTTACCCGATCCTGCCGCCCTCACGCATGGCGCAGGTACACGTGAAGATCGTGGAGAGTGGCGAAAAGATGGGTGGCATCGGCGAACCACCGCTGCCCGCCGTGGCACCGGCCGTGGCCAATGCCGTGGCGCAGTTGACCGGCCAGCGTATTCGCAGCCTGCCCCTGAGCCGATACACCTTCAGCTAACCGAGCGAGACCGCCCATGAACACCCGTCGATTCGCAAGAACCGCAGGCTGGCTCGCGCTGCCCTGCGTGGTCGCCGCCGGCCTGCTGGCCTGGTACGTCACCCGTCAACCCGCGACACCGTTTGAACAGCAACAAGCCGTCAGTTTCGACCCGGCCCAGGTCAGCCGTGGCGAGTACGTCGCGCGCCTCAGTGACTGCGTGGCCTGCCACAGCCTGCCGGGCAAGGCGCCGTTTGCCGGGGGCCTGGAAATGGCCACGCCGCTGGGGGCGATTCATGCCACCAATATCACGCCGGACCGCGATAACGGCATCGGCACCTACAGCCTCGCCGACTTCGACCGGGCGGTGCGCCACGGCGTCGCGCCGGGCGGCCGCCGGCTCTACCCGGCCATGCCGTACCCGTCTTACGCCAAGCTCAGCGACGACGACATTCGGGCGATGTATGCGTTTTTCATGAAAGGTGTGCAACCGGCCAGCCAAGCGAACATCCCCAGCGATATCCCCTGGCCGCTGAACCTGCGTTGGCCCATCGCGCTGTGGAACGGCCTGTTCGCGCCAACCGCCCCCTATGCCGCCAAGGCTGATCAGGACGCGTTGTGGAATCGCGGCGCCTATGTCGTCCAGGGCCCCGGCCACTGCGGCAGTTGCCACACGCCGCGTGGGCTGGCCTTTAACGAGAAAGCGCTGGATGAATCCGGCAAGCCGTTCCTCGCCGGTGCCTTGCTTGATGGCTGGTATGCACCGAGCCTGCGCCAGGACCCCAACACCGGGCTGGGCCGTTGGGGCGAGCCGCAGATCGTGCAGTTCCTCAAGACCGGGCGTAACCGCCACGCCGTGGTCTACGGGTCGATGACCGAGGCGTTCAACAACTCCACGCAGTTCATGGCCGACGATGACCTGGCCGCCATTGCCCGCTACCTCAAGTCACTGCCCGGCGACCCGCAGCGTGACGGCACGCCCTGGCAGTACGTGGCCACCGAGGTGCGCCCGGATACCCCCGGCGCCCACACCTACGCCACCCGCTGCGCTTCTTGCCATGGTGCCGACGGCAAGGGCCAGCCCGACTGGATGCCACCGCTGGCCGGTGCCACTTCGGCATTGGCCAAGGAAACCGCGTCGGCGATCAATATCACCCTCAACGGCTCGCAACGCGTCGTGGCTGCCGGGGTGCCGGACGCGTATCGCATGCCGGCGTTCCGTGAGCAGTTGTCCGACCAGCAAATCGCCGAGGTGCTGACCTTTGTGCGCGGCACCTGGGGTAATCAGGCGGGTGCGGTGGCCCCCGAGGCAGTGGGCACGCTGCGCGGGCACACCGACCCGGCCAGCAGCAGCCCGATCATTTTGCATATGCGCTGATGCCTAGCCGCGCAGGGAAGCGAGAATCTCTGCGCGGCACACCTGGAGAATTTCGTCGGCGAGGGGCGAATCATCCGGGCAGGCGCGCGAGAGGATGACGGCACCGACTGCATGGGCCAACGTGTCGAGCATTTTTGCACGGCTGTCCTGCCCCGTTGCCTGGGTATCCGCCGAGACGCTTTGCTGCAGCGCCCGCACTGTGTTTTCAACGCCGTCGGCAAAGGTCGTCTTCAGCGCACCGGATTGACGCGCGGCGTCCGCACACAACGCAGCCAAGGTGCAACCGTCGCCCCGTCCGTCGCGGTGCTCGCGCGACACGTACAACTGGATAAATTGCTCTACATCGAGGCCTTCGGTGCTGGCCAGCGATTGCGCAAGACTGTTTTGCGCCGCCTCGGCCATCAGGTCCGCCTTGGAACCGAAGTGCTTATAGAAGCCGCCCTGGGTGAAACCGGCGGTGGCCATCAGCTCTGCCACCCCCACCCCATCGTAGCCACGCTCGCGAAACAGCTCTGAAGCCGTCTGCACGATATGCGCGCGGTTGGCAGCCGATTGCGTCTTGGTGATTTTCATGGACCTGTCCCTCTACGGCCTAAAACAATGGCCTGAGCATACTATGATTACGACCATAATCAAAACTGTTGACAGCTTTGATTATGGTCGACATCATAAAACCGCCAACGCAAATTGTTGCCGGCATGGCGCACGTCGCCCTCCCCTGTATTCGAGGATCCATTCATGAGCAGCTCCAAGACCGTTCTTATCACTGGCGCTTCCACCGGCATCGGCGCCACCTACGCCGCGCGCTTTGCCCAACGTGGGCACGACCTGGTATTGGTCGCTCGCGACAAGGGGCGACTGGACGCCTTGGCAGCCAAGTTGCGCGAGGCGCACAACGTTAATGTTGACGTGATCCAGGCCGACCTGACCCAAACCAGCGACCTGAACCGCGTAGAAACCCGTCTGCGCGATGACGCGGCGATCGGCATCCTGGTCAATAACGCCGGCGCCGCGCAGTCCGGTAGCTTTATCGAACAGTCCACCGACAGCGTGGCGCAGTTGGTCACGCTCAACACCACCGCCTTGGTGCGGCTGGCCAGCGCCATCGCCCCACGCCTGGCCCAGGCCGGCGACGGCGCGATTATCAACATCGGCTCGGTGGTGGGCCTGGCGCCGGAATTCGGCATGACGGTATACGGCGCGACTAAAGCCTTCGTGTTGTTCCTGTCCCAGGGCATGAGCCTGGAACTGACGCCCAAAGGCGTCTACGTACAAGCCGTACTGCCGGCCGCCACGCGCACCGAAATCTGGGATCGTGCCGGCATCGACATCAACACCCTCAGCGAGATCATGGAAGTGGGCGACCTGGTCGATGCCGCGCTGGTCGGTTTCGACCGTCGCGAGCCAGTGACCATTCCGCCCTTGCAGGACGCTGCGCGTTGGGATGACTTGCAGGGCGCCCGCCAGGGCTTGCTCGCGCAGATCAAGCAATCCCAGGTGGCCGAGCGCTACACGGCCAAGGCATAAACCGCACTACACTCACTTCGGCGCACTGAGAGTTGAATCACCATGAAGGCATTTTTGATCGACCGTTACGGCAAACACAACGGACGCATCGGCGAGGTTCCCACGCCTGAGGTGGGCGACCATGACGTATTGGTCCAAGTGCGCGCCGCCAGCGTCAACGTGCTGGATTCGAAGATCAGAACGGGCGAGTTCAAGCTGATCCTGCCGTATGCATTCCCGCTGATATTGGGCAATGACCTGGCCGGCGTGGTGATCCAGGTGGGTGCCGCCGTGAGCGGTTTCAAACCCGGCGATGAGGTTTATGCACGTGCGCCCGACGCGCGCATCGGCAGCTTCGCCGAGTTGATCGCGGTGCATGAAGACGCGCTGGCGTTGAAACCCGACAACATCGACATGGAACATGCCGCCGCCCTGCCCCTGGTGGCGCTGACGGCATGGCAGGTACTGGTGGAAACCGCCCAGTTGAAAAAAGGCCAAAAGGTGTTTATCCAGGCCGGTTCCGGTGGCGTCGGCAGCATCGCTATCCAACTCGCCAAGCATCTGGGTGCCTTCGTCGCGACGACTACCAGCAGCGCCAATGTGCAATGGGTCAAGGCGTTGGGCGCGGATGTTGTCATCGACTACAAACAGCAGGACGTCTACAGCGCCCTGCACGATTACGACGTGGTGTTGCATAGCCTGGGCGCGGACGAACTGGAGAAATCCCTCGGCATTCTCAAGCCGGGTGGCCGCCTCATTTCCATCTCCGGGCCGCCGACACCGCAGTTCGCCCAGGCGCACATGCTGCCCTGGGTGCTGGGGTTGGCCATGCGTGTGTTGAGCAGCGGTATCCGCCGCAAAGCACGCAGGAAAACCCTCAACTATGACTTCGTTTTTATGCGCCAGAGCGGCGCCCAACTGAAGCAGATCAAACAGCTGGTGGAGGCCGGCGCGATCAAACCGGTGGTTGACCGCGTGTTCCCGTTCGACGCGACCGCCGATGCCCTGGGCTATGTGGAACAGGGGCGGTCAAAAGGCAAGGTGGTCATCAGCCTGAAATGACCGCCCCCTCACACCGCAGTGCCCTACTGGGGTGCCGGCTGCACTGCTTCGAAACTCAATCCTGAACTGCCCGTCACCTGCCAGGGGTTGGCGGCGCCGTAGTGGCTGAACACCACGTTTTCGAAGCGCGAATTTTTCAACCCGTCGATCCGTGCCCCGGCGGCGCCACGAAAACGCACGCGCTGGAACACCAACCCCTCGTGGTAGGCATTGTGCTGGCTGTCGCCCTTGACCTCGATGGCCCGGCCCTGGGCGTCCTCGACGCTCACATCGCTCACGTGGATGTCCTTGAACTGCCCGGCCACTGTGGAGCGCTGGTAATCGAGTTTGGCGTTGGGGTCGTTGTAATCCAGGGTAAAGATGAACGCCTGCTTGACCGTATTGCGCAGCGCCGAATCACGGAAGATGACATTGCGCGCCCCGCCGCCCATGAAGTTGGTGCTCTTCATGCGCAGCCCGGCGTCGGTGCCGTCGGAGACGTTGTCTTCGGCCAGGATGTCCTGGATCCACGCACCGGTATGACTGCCGGCCACCACCATGCCGTGACCTTTGCGGAAGTAGTTATTGAAAATCCAGGCGTCCTGCTGGGGCGGTTGATGCACCGCATTCGCACCGGTGCCGGCGGCGAAATTGACGCAGTCGTCGCCGGTATCGAAGACGTTGTTAAACACCATTGCGCCTTTGCTGTTGGCGAACTCGATGCCATCGCCGTTGTTGGCGTCGTAGGTCGTATGGGTGGTATTGGCCAGCACCACGTTTTCGCTCTCCAGGTTCATGATGCCGTGGAACGCCGGGTTCACCACGGTGAAACCGCCGTAGAACACGTTCTTGACGTTGCGCAGGGTGATCAGCGACGAGCGCATTTGCCCGTAGGCATCCTTGACATTCATGCCCCGCGCCACGGCTTGCTCCACCTGGGCTTTGGCGAGGATGCCGTCCTGGGCATAGCGGGTGTTGTCGCTGGGCAGGTAAAACGGCAAGGCCCGGCCTCGCTCATCGATCACATCCGGGTTACGTTTCCAGCCATTGCCGTCGAGGGTGCCTTTGCCGACGATGCGGATATTTTCGAACGCCTGATGCGCGCGCGGATCGCGCGGCAGGGCATTGATCAACGACGCCGGGCGCACCGTGGTGGAATAGGGATATTGGATGTAGCCCGCCAACGGGTAATCCTCGGCGCGCTCAGAGCCGAGCAAGGTTGCGCCTTCGGCGATCTCCAGGGTCATGTGGCTCTTGAGGTAGAGCGCGCCACTTTTGTAGATACCTTTGGGTAGCAAGACCTTGCAGCCCGGCGTGCACGCATCGATCGCGCGCTGGATCGCCAGCGTGTCGAGGTGGCTGCCATCGCCCTTGGCGCCGTATTTTTTCACGTCGAACAGCGCCGCCACAGGGGTGGTGCGCTGCACGACGGCGGGGCTGTCGGCAGACTCCGCGCCGTTGCCATCCACCGAACGTACGGTGAAGCGGTACGCGGTATCGGGCTTGAGGCCCTGTGCGGTGTAGCTGTGGATGCCGATGCGGTGGTGAAAGTGCGCGGTGTCTTGGCGGTAGAACTGGTCGATATAGGGCTTGGCCGGCGACACCTGATCATTATTGGCATGGGCGCTGCCCAACAGCGTGCCGTTGGCGTAGACCCGGTAGTCCTGGATATCGGCATGATCGGTGGGTTTTTCCCACACCAGAATAATCTGCCGGTCATCGTAAGCCAGCGTCGGCACTTGCAGCCCGGACGGCGCCTGCAGCGCCCAGGACAGCGGGCTGCAACCGAGGGCGACGAGGGCCAGGGCAGCGCGTGCGAAGGTGTCTCGAGGGGGTTGGTACGGCATGTTGTTCTCCTTGTTGTTGCCGGTTATCCGTGTTGTGTGGCTGGCGTGCTTCAGCCGACCTGGCGGCGTTCCGACGCCTGGCTGAAGTCACGACTGGCCTGCACCAGCATGCGCGTGTAATCGTGCACCGCCTGGTCCTGGCTGAGCGCCTGGCAGTCGAGCAGTTCAACGAGCTTGCCGTGTTGCATCACCGCCACCCGGTCGCACAGGTGCGTGACGACGCCCAGGTCATGGGTGACCAGCAGGTAAGTGAGTTTCTCGCGCTGGCGCAGGTCTGCCAGCAGGTTGAGGATTTCGGCCTGCACCGACACGTCCAGGGCCGAGGTCGGCTCATCCAGCAACAGCACGCGCGGTTCCAGGATCAGCGCGCGGGCAATGGCCACGCGCTGGCGCTGCCCACCGGACAATTGGTGCGGGTAGCGAAAGCGAAAACTGTCGTTCAGGCCGACCTTGAGCAGGATCTCGTTGATGCGGTCATCCTTGTCCCCTACCCCATGGATAATCAGCGGCTCACGCAGGGCGGTGTCGATGGTGTGCCGGGGGTGCAGGGAGCCGTAGGGGTCCTGGAAGACCATCTGCACCTTGCGAAAATGTTCCTTGGGGATTTTGTGCTGCAACGGTGCGCCGGCAATGCTCAGCGCGCCGCTCCAGTGCCGGTACTGCCCGGCCAGGCAGCGCAGCACGGTGGTCTTGCCCGAGCCGGACTCCCCCACCAGGCCGAACGATTCGCCGTCGGCCACACTCAGGTTCACGTCGTGCAGCACCTGGTTGATGGCGGCACCGGTGCCGAAGCTAAGGTTCAAGGCGTGTGCTTGGATCATGGGCATGCTCAGGGTCCTTATTGGGTCAGCCAGAGGGGGTCGCGCTTGAGCACCGGCAGGTGCGCGCGGCGGTTGTCCATGCTTGGCAGCGCGGCTAGCAGGCCCCGGGTGTAGGGGTGTTCGGCGTAGTGCAGGTCGCAGGCCGCGAGAGACTCGACGACGCGCCCGGCGTACATCACCAGCACGCGGTCGCAGTAGTTACGTACCAGGTTGAGGTCGTGGCTGACAAAGATCAGCCCCATCTGCTGTTGGTCCACCAACTCTTCCAGCACGTTGAGCACTTGCTGGCGCACCGAGACATCCAGCGCCGAGGTGGGCTCGTCGGCGATGATCACTTCGGGGCGGGTAATCACCATCATCGCGATCATGATGCGCTGCCCCATGCCGCCGGACACCTCGTGCGGGTACAGGTTGTACACGCGCTGGGGGTCGCGAATGTGCACCTGTTCGAGCATCCGCAGCACACGCTCGCGGGCATCGCTGCGGCTGGCCTTGTGGTGGGCCAGGTAGGCTTCGGCGATCTGCTCGCCCACCTTGACCACCGGGTTCAGCGAGTACTTGGGGTCTTGCATGATCATCGAGATGCGCTGGCCCCGGATCTTCTGCATGGCCTTTTCACTGGCCGACAGCAAGTCCACTTCGCCAAACGTCATGGCCTTGGCGGTGATCTTCGCACTGGGCGGATGCAGCTTGAGCAGGCTGCGCCCGACGGTGGATTTGCCCGAGCCGGACTCACCGACAATCGCCAGTTTCTCGCGCCCCAAGGTGAAGGACACATCGCGCACGGCGTGGGTTTCTTTCTGGCTACTGACAAAGCGCACGTCAAGCCCTTGGACATTCAATTTAATCGCGGACATCAGGTGGTCCTCCGGTTATTCGCTACGCGGATCAAGGATGTCCCGCAGGCCATCGCCCAACAGGTTGAAGGCCAGGCTGACCAGCATGATTGCCGCGCCGGGAACCGCCACCAGCCACCAGCATTCGAGCATGTAGCGCCGGCCGGTGGAGATCATTGCGCCCCATTCGGGCAACGGCGCCTGGGCACCCAGGCCGAGAAAGCCCAGGGCGGCGGCCGTGAGGATGATCCCGGCCATATTCATGGTCAGGCGGATGATCACCGACGACAGGCACATCGGCACGATATGGCGCAGGATGATCCGCGCCGGCGACGCCCCTTGCAGCTCCACCGCGACCACAAAATCGGCATTGCGCAGCGACAGGGTCTCGGCCCGCGCCAGCCGCGCAATCGGCGGCCAGGACGTCAAGGCAATCGCCACCACCGCATGCTCCAGGCCAGGGCCGAGGGCTGCGATAAACGCCAGCGCCAGGACCAGGCTGGGAAAGGAAATAAAGATATCGGTCAAGCGCATGAACACGGTGTCGACCGCCCCGCCGAAATAGCCCGACACCGTGCCGATAAACAGGCCGATCGGCCCCACGATCACCGTGACCAGGCCAATGATGTACAGGGTAATGCGCGAGCCGTAGACCAGGCGGCTGAAGATGTCCCGGCCATATTCATCGGTGCCGAACCAATGCGCCGAGCCTGGCGCCTGCAAGGCATTGGCGAGGTTCTGCGCCACCGGATCGTGGGTCGCGATCCACGGTGCGAAAGCCGCCACCACCACCAACAGCAGCGCCACCAGCAGGCCCGCCAGGGTCATGGGGTTACGCAACAGGTGTCGCAACACCCGCACGCCGCTTTTGCACAAGGCGTCGAAGCTCGAGCCCGGGGAGCGATCCACCGGGCGCTTCGCCGCCGTTTCCATGGAAGACAGATTGGCATTCATAAGCATCTTCTCTGTGTGAATTCTGGAAGCACTCAACGCTGCTTGTAGACACCCAGGTAACGGGTGGCCTCGGCATCGTCACCGCTGAAACCCTTGACGTCGGCCGCGCTGACCACGGTGTCGGTCATCTGCGAGATCATCAGGATCGGCCCCACCTGCTGGTCGTAGAGGTGCTGCGCCTGGTGGTACAGGCTGATGCGCTGCGCCGAGTCGCGGGTGACCCCGGCCTGGTCGATCAGGCTGTTGAGCTGCGGGTTGAAGAACGAGGCGCGCCAGCCCTGGAAGTTCGGCAAGCCGGCATCGTCGCTGTTGTTGGGGTTGTAGGCGAAGGTGCGCAGGCTGAAATACGGGTGCGGATAACGTTCGGCGCCCCGCGCCACGATGATTTCGAAATTGCGCGCACGCATCGCGCCGTACACCTGGTTGCCGGTGCCGGTGACGATGCTGGCCTTGATCCCGCCTTCGGCCAGGGTCGCTTGCAGGCGCGCGGCGATATCAATGAACGGCGGCTCCGACAAGGTGCGAATGGTGGTGGTGAAACCGTTGGGATAGCCCGCCTCGGCAAGCAGCTTTTTCGCCTTGGTCACGTCCATGTGATAACCCGGGTCCGGCAAGCGCGCCTCCAGCCCCAACTGCATCGGTTGCTGATTGAGCTTGCCGTAGTACGGCATCACCTGTTCATCCAGGCCCTTGTAGTCGATCAGGTTGCGCACCGCTTCACGCACCTGGGGCTTGGCAAACTCGGCTTGCTTCATGCTCATCGCCACGTAATACATGGTGCCCCGTGGCAATGACTGCACCTGGATCTTGTCCGAGCCGTCGATGGCGCGAATGTCCGGCGCGGCCATGCCATAGGCCAGGTCGAGATCGCCACGTTCAAGCATCAGGCGCAGCGACTGCGATTCGGTCATGTGCCGCACCACCACGCGCTTGAGCTTGGCCGCGCCGCCCCAGTAACCGTCGAAACGGGTCAGCAACAGCGAGTCGTTGGCGCTCCATTTGCTGAGCACGAACGGGCCGCTGCCCGCTTCGTTGGTCACCAGCCAACCGGCGCCCAGATCGCCGTTCTTTTCATGGGCCAGGGCGGTCTTGCGGTCCACCACCACGGCGCTGGGCGAGATCGCCAGGGAATCCACCAGCAGCAGCGGGTCCATGGTCTGCGGCAGGTCGACCACCAGGGTATGGGCATCGGTGGCGCGAATCAGCGATTGAATGTTGTCGAGGTTGTAGCCATAGGCCTTCCAGGTGGTGGCCAGGCCGAAGTTGAGTTTCATCACGCGGTACAGCGACCACGCCACGTCCTCGGCGGTCAGCGGGTTGCCCGAATGGAACTTAACGTCCTGGCGCAGGTGGAAGGTCACCTGCTTGCCGTCCTCGCTGATGTCCCAGCGCTCGGCCAGTTGTGGCAGGTGTTTTTCCGGGTTGCCCTGGTCACGCTTGATCAGCGTGTCGTAGAGGTTGGCGTTGACGCCGGACGCATCCAGGCCAGGCGCGTTGGCGGGGTCGATGGAAAACAGGTTGACCATGCTCATGCCGACGATCAGTTGATCGGCCGGGGTTTTGGCGTGGGCCATTGTCATCGGCCCGAGGGCGAGAACGGCCGCGAACAGGCCAAGGTGCAGTGTCGAAAATGTCATGGAAAATTCCTTGTTTTTATTGGTTTTATCCGTGCCGCGTTTTGGGTTAACGGGTGCGCGGGTCGAATACCTTGTACAAGGCATCGCTGATCAGGTTGAGTGCGACGAAAATCAGGCCGATCACCAGCACGCAGCCCATCACCGCATTCATGTCACCCAGCATCAGGCTGCTGGTCAGGTACTGGCCGAACCCCGGCCAGGCAAACACCGTTTCGATCAACACCGCGCCCTCCAGCAACGAGCCGTAGGCCAGCGCCACCACCGTCAGCAACTGCACGAGGATGTTGCGAAACGCATGCCCCCACACCACTTGGCGACGGGACAAACCCTTGACCCGCGCGGTGATGATGTACTCCTGGGACAGTTGCTCCAGCATGAAGCTGCGGGTCATGCGGCTGATGTACGCCACCGAGTTCAAGCCCAGGATCAGCGCCGGCAACACGATATGACGCAAGGCGCTCGCGAAGGCGTCCCAGTCGCGCGCCAGGCTGGTGTCGATCAGCAGCAGGCCGGTGACCTCGGGCACCATGCCGTCGTAGGCCAGGTCGATGCGCCCCGCTCCACCGGCCCACCCGAGCCAGGCGTAGAACACCAGCAGGCCCATCATGCCCAGCCAGAAAATCGGTGTGGAGTAGCCGAACAACGTGATCACCCGTGCGACGTGATCGCCGAGGCGGCCTTGGTTACTGGCCGCGCACACGCCCAGTGGCAAGCCGATAAGTACGCCGAACAGGATCGCCAGGGTGGCCAACTCGATGGTCGCCGGGAACACGCGCAGGATGTCGTCAAGCACCGGGTGGCCGGTCAACAGCGCATTGCCGAAGTCACCGTGGAGCAGGTCGTTGAGGTAAAGCCCGAACTGGGTCCAGATCGGTTTGTCCAGGCCCATTGAGCGGTACACCTGGTCGTAGGTGGACGCGTCCGCGTCGGGCCCGACCACGGCCAGCACCGGGTCCAGCGGCATGACGCGGCCGATGATGAAAGTCAGCGCCAGCAGGCCGAGCAAGGTCACCAGCACGGTGCTGGCGCGCCGCAGGGTGTTGGAAGCGCGAGCGCCCATGACAGAGGCAGTCATAACAAACATAGTGAGCTCCTGATTAATCGATCAGCGCTTTTTGTAGACGTCTTTGTAGCGCGTGGTCGCAGCGGTGTGGCCCTGGAAGTCGGCTACGTCGGTGTATACCACCACGGTGTCGGTCATTTGCGAGACGGGCAAAATAGCCCCCACCTGCTGATCGACTTGCGCCTGGATATCCCGGTACTGGGCCAGTTGCTTGCCGGCGTCGGGCTCGACTTCCGCGCGCTCGATCAGTTGATTGAGTTCAGCGCTGTAAAAAGAAGTACGCCAGCCCTGAAAGTTGGTGAGCTTGGCTTCATCGCGGTTATCCGGGTTGTACACCAGGGTGCGCAGGCTGGAATGCGGATGCCGCTCTGCGCCGCCACCGCCGCGTCCGACAATGATGTCGAAGCTGCGCTCACGCATCGCGCCATAGATCTGGTTGCCGGTGCCGGTAATGATGCTGGCCTGGATACCGGCCTGGGCCAGGGTCGACTGCAGGTTGGAGGCAATGTTGATGAATGGCGGCTCGGCCAGCACGCGGATGGTGGTCTTGAAGCCGTTCGGGTAGCCGGCTTCGGCCAGCCAGGCCTTGGCCTGCTCGACATTGAGCGTATAGCCGGGGTCGGGCAGGCGCGCGGCCAACCCGAGCGGCATCGGCCGTTGGTTGATCACGCCGTAATGCGGCATGACCGTCTGGTTGATGCCCTGGTAATCGATCAGCGAACGCACGGCCTTGCGCACGCGCGCATCGGCGAACATCGGCTGCTTTACGCTCAGCGCCACGTAATACAGCGTGCCGCGTTGCAGGGTCTGGGTGCGCACCTTGTCGCTTTTTTGCAGGGCTTCGATGTCCGGCGCGGACATGCCTTTGGCGATGTCCAGGTCGCCGCGCTCGATCATCAGGCGCAACGACTGCGACTCGGTCATGTTGCGCATGACGATGCGCTTGAGCTTGGCCGGGCCACCCCAGTAACCGTCGAAACGGCTCATCAGGATGACATCGTTGGCGCGCCAGTCATTGAGCACGAACGCGCCACTGCCGGCCGCATGCGTCACCAGCCAGGCGGCGCCCATGTCGTTGTTTTTCTGGTGTTCGAGGACTTTTTCGCGGTCGAGGATAAACGCACTGGGCGAGGTCGCCAGGGTGTTGAGCACCAGCAGCGGATCGGTCGGCCGTGGCAGCTCTATCACGAAGGTCGCGGCATCGGTGGCGCGCATATAGCGTTCGACGTTTTCGGCGGTGAAGCCGTAGGCCTTCCAGGTCGACGCCAGGGCCAGGTTGAGTTTGAGCACGCGATGCAGCGACCAGGCCACGTCTTCGGCGCTCAGGGTGTTGCCGGACTGGAACCTCACCCCGTCGCGTAAATTGAAGGTCAGGGTCTTGCGGTCATCACTGACCTGCCAGCGTTCGGCCAGCGCCGGCACCAGGCGGTCAGGCTGGGCGACGTCCTGCACCAGCAGCATGTCATAGAGGTTGGCGTTGATCTCCGACACGTCCAGGCCGGTGGCGGCCGCCGGGTCCAGGGACAACAGGTTGATCATGCTCATGCCGACAATCAGTTGATCGGCCGGGGTTTTGGCAAAGCTCTGGGGTACCGCGGTCACGGCCAGGGCGGCGACGAATACCCGCGCCCACAGCGAAGGGAAAATAGTCATAACAAGAGTGCCTTTTTTATATTTATAGGGCTCTCGGCCAGCCCGGCTTATGCCGAACGGGCCGTGTATACGTCAGAAGCTCTTAAGCGTGTTGGTCTCGATGTAGTTGAAGTCGATGTCTTCACCCAGGCCCGGCAAGTCGGACAGGTGCACAAAACCGTCATTGTCCATCGGGTCCACCAGGCGCTTGAGGTAGGCCGGAACGTCGTCGTAGTCCAGGTACGGGTGCAGCAGGCCGCGTTCGTACCAGGTGCAGTTCTTGATGGCGCCGACCACCGCCAGGTTGGCGGCGCCGTTGCCATGGATCTCGCAGTCCATGCCAAACGACTCAGCCAAATGCGCCACCTTCAGGCACGGTGCAATACCGCCGACGCCCGCCACGCCGGCACGCAAGATATCGCAGACATCGTGCTTGACCCAGCTGGCGCGGCTCAGGTGCTTGCCGGACAGGGTTTCCGGGCCCAGCACTGGTATATCCAACTGCCCCGCGAGCCAGGCATAGGACTCGGCGGACTCTTCCATCATCGGCTCTTCGAACCAGGCAAAGTCGAGCTTCTCCAACTCGCGCCCGATGTACAGCGCCTCGGTGCGGCTGTACCAGTGGTAACCATCGAGCATCAATGCAATGTCCGGCCCGACAGCTTCGCGCACGGCCGCACAGGCTGCGACATCGATGCGCGGGCTTGGCGCAAAAGACACCGGCGGCATCCACGTGTGCAATTTGATGGCCTTGTAACCGCGCTGCACCAGGGTTTCGGCGAACCGGCCGTAGTCGTCGGGGGTCGCCAGGCCGCCGGGCAACTCATCGCCGCACATGGTCGAGCCATAAGCCGGCACCTTATCGCGGAACCCGCCGATCAACTTGTGCACCGGCACGCCCAGTGTGCGCCCCGCCCAATCCCACAGCGCCTGCTCAACCAGGGCCAGCGCGCGGTCAGTCAACTGGCTGGCGCTGCCACGCTGCCAATGCGCCAGGTCGTGCCAGATCTTCTCGCGGTCAAACGCGTTTTGGCCCACCAGCACTTTGCGCACAAAGCCGTCCAGCACATAGGGGCGGATCAACTCGGGGGCGCCAAAGGCATAACCCTCCTGGCCATCTTCGGTCTGGATACGCAGCAGCGCCATTTGCGCCTGGGAGACATCACCGGGGTGAGCATGGCCGGCGCTGTCCACTGCGCGGCGGGTCGGGTAGGAAAACACCTGGACGTTGACTGCTGTGATTCTCATGGACGTCTTAAGCCTTCTTATTGGATTTGAGACAGGAATGTCGTCTGTTGCGACCGATCATAGGTCATCGTACAACACTTGAAAAGACCCAATAAGCCGCCTCCATTTCTGCGGTTTTCTCGGCAAAACCCCACATAAGCCCGATTTTTAAAGACAACCAAGGAATAACAGGATTGGCTGTAAAGCCCTATTCACTGGGCACATATATTTCAAGATGTTTCAAAACCACCGATAACCCGTAGACGAGTCGTCTTGTCGTACGATAACGTATATCGGCAGCATAGATGAGATCCATACGCAACAACGTACTGCCGCAGCATCCTCAAACGACCCTAACAAAAACAAAAAAGAAGACCGTATGAACACCACCCTACGCACGCTCGTCACTGCCCTGGCCCTCAGCCTGCCGCTCTATGTCAGCGCTGACTCTGCCAGCATCAACTACCGCCACCAGTTCACCGAGGAAGACAGCGCCCACGCTGATCGAATCAAGCTCAATTACCGCCTGGACAGTGGCCTGGGTTTTGAAGCGGAAATGAAATACCGCACCGCCGGGGACCGCGAAGACGTCGCCTATGACAACCTGGTCAACAACGGTCACGAGTTCACCGTCAGCTACAACTACAAGCTCAGCCCGCAGTCGACGTTGACCCCGGCATTCCAGATGGACAGCTCGAAGGACTCGACCACCTACAAGCTCGGCCTCAAGTACAACTACAAGATCAACGATGCTTTCTACGCGGCGACGCGCTACCGGCTGGATACCAAAAAACTCGATCGCGACCAGGTCGACGAAGACCTGCCCGACCACATCAAGGATGACCAGACCACCCACCGCTTTGAGGGCTGGCTCGGCTATACGCCGGCGAGCAAATGGGCGTACGAATACCAGTTCATCTATTTCAAGACGGACTACATTCGCTACGACAACAAGAAGAACGACTACGAACAGAACCTGATCGTCAAATACAAACTGACCAAGGAATGGGCACCGTTCATGGAGATCGGCGACGTGAAGGTCAACGCCACCTCTGAAGACCGCCAGGCACGCTGGCGCCTGGGTGTGCAGTACAACTTCATGTAATGCCCCGCGCCACTTGCCTTGCTTGTGCGCATCGCTCGCCAGGCAAGTGGCACGCAGTCAACCAGCAGTAAAGCGCCACGAGCAGCCTGCCTCCGTTAGGCCGGGCTGCCGGCTCAGGGCCGCGCGGTTACTACGGCCGGGCCGTGCGACAACTGCGCGGCAGCCGCTTCGTAGGCACGGCGCATACGCTCGCGGCTGTTGGACAGGTGCAGGCGCATCGCGGCACGAGCGGCGTCGGCATCGCGCCGCAGGATGGCTTTGTAGATATCCTCATGCTCACGACTCAAGCGCTCCAGGTAGGGCTCCTTGTTGTCGTTGGCCAAGCGTTTGGAGTGCAGGCGCGTACGCGGCAGGATGTTGACCCCCAGATGCAGCATGATATCGGTGAAGTAGCGATTGCCGGTGGCCAGCGCGATCTGCTGGTGAAACTGGAAGTCCGCCGATACCGCATAATCGGCACTCACCGCTCGCGAGTTAAGCGCATCCAACGAGTCGCGCATCACCCGCAACTGCTCATCGGTACGCCCCACACACGCCAGCCCCGCCGCCTCCACTTCCAGACTGATGCGCAACTCAAGCACCGCCAGCACATCCTGCAAGGTCACGATGGTCTCTGGGTCGATCCGGAACCCACTGGGGCTTGGCACATCCTTCACAAACGTGCCGACGCCATGCCGGGTTTCGACCAGGCCCGCAGCTTGAAGACGCGAGATGGCCTCACGCACCACGGTGCGGCTCACGCCGTGCTCGGCCATCACTTGCGATTCGGTCGGCAGCTTTGTGCCACGCGCCAGCTCACCGGCGCAGATGCGTCGGGAAAGTTCGGTGACCAGCTCTTCGGCCAGGCTTCGGTGTCGGCGGCGAACCGTGGGCTGGACGTTCGGGTTGTCCATCAAGAACACAAGTCTCGGTTTACGGAGGAAGGCGCATCATAGCGCATTGGTTGTACGACAACGTAGACGCGCGTGATGGACACCCCGGTTACTTGCTCTCTTGAGCCTTGCCCTCCTGCATTTGCACCGACGATTTGCTGCCATCGGTGTTGTTCTTGGTGGTGTTATCGGCGCTGTCGAAACAGCCCTGAAGCATCAACATGCTGCACATTACCAGGCAGAATCTGTTCATGACGGGTCACCTGCTGACGGGTTTTATGAACGAGCCAAGCAGTGGCTCAGCCCCTGATTTATCAGGCCGCCCGGCCGGCCCATACGTTCAACAAAACCGCTCAGGGCCTGACAAGTGGTTGCGGCGGGCAACGCAAAACCGGTGGCAAGCCGTATTACCCATTAAAAAAAGCTGCCCTTTGGCACCGATAACATCGTTTCTCGGGCGCACAGCCAGTCCCTATATTGAGCCGCACTATCCAGTGAACGAACCAACGTTCACGCCTCTTCAGTGCGAGTAGTCTCAATGAACAAAAAACCTGACAGCGCAGGGCTTGATAATGCGGGCGCCGGGACCCGAGCGGTCTGGGGTGGAGAGCAAGTCAGGCACCCCTACAACGCCACCCAAACCCCCATCGTGGTCAGCGCGGCTTACGGTTACGACGATATCGACGTCTGGTATGACGTGGCGCTGGGCAAGGCTCCAGGCTTCATCTATAGCCGAATGAGCAACCCGACGGTCGAAACCCTCGAAGCCAAAATCAGCGAGCTGGAAATGGCCGAGTCCGCCGTCGCGTTCAGCAGCGGCATGGCGGCCATCAGCAGCGTGCTTTACACCTTCCTGGCCCACGGCGATCGCGTGGTGTCCACCAAGGACAGTTATGGCGGCACCAACAAGATTTTCGAAGAATTCCTGCCGCGCATGGGCGTGGAGGTCACCTTGTGCGAAACGTTCGACCACGAGGCCATCGAACGCGAAATCGCCCGAGGCTGTCAGGTGCTGTACCTGGAAACGCCGACCAACCCGACCCTCAAAATCCTCGATATCCAGCGCCTGGTGGCAGCGGCCAAGCGCGTCGGCGCCCTGGTGGTGGCCGACAACACGTTCGCCACACCGCTGAATCAGAACCCGCTGGCGCTGGGGGTGGATGTGGTCATCCACAGCGCGACCAAATTCCTCAGTGGCCACGGCGACGTATTGGGCGGCCTGGTCTGCGGCGCTCAAGCGCTGATGAGCAAGGTTCGGCATTACCGCGAAATCAATGGCGCGACGCTCGACCCGTTCTCGGCCTACATGATCATCCGCGGCATGAAAACCCTGGTGCTGCGCATGCGCCAACAACAACGCAGCGCCCATGCCCTGGCGGAGTTTCTGTGCACTGAACCCTTGGTCGCGTCCGTCAATTACCCCGGCTTGCCCAGCCACCCGAACCACGCAGTGGCCTGCGCGCAAATGGGCGGTTTTGGCGCCATCGTCAGTTTTGTGCTGATTGGCGGCATGGACACGGTCAAGGTGCTGCTGCCGCGCCTGCGATTTGCTCACTGCGCCGGCAACCTCGGTGCGGTCGAAACCATCTACGGCCCGGCCCGCACCACCAGCCACGTGGAAAACACGCTTGAAGAACGCCTGGCGCTGGGTATTTCCGAAGGGCTGGTGCGTGTTTCGGTGGGGATCGAGGACACCGACGACTTGCTCGACGACCTGAAACAGGCGTTCGCGTTTGTGCGCTGCCTGCGCGAGGAAACAAGCCACCAGCCTGCCTGAACGCAAGTCTCAAACCCCACGACAGGGCCGTCTGTGGGGCGTTTCATGAAGAGGAATAATAATAAAACCAAGTGGCGAGGTTCCGACCTGCCCTAACAACTTTCATGAGAACAACCATGTCCATAAAAGAACAAAAACTCAACGCGCGCGCCGGTTTCAAACAGGAAATGCAGACCCGCCACATTGTCATGCTGGCCCTGGGCGGCGTGATCGGCACCGGGCTGTTCCTGACGTCCGGCTATACCGTCAACCAGGCCGGCCCCTTAGGGGCGGTCATCGCCTACATCATCGGCGCACTGATGGTCTACATGGTCATGATGTGCCTGGGTGAGCTGGCGGTGCAGATGCCTGAAACCGGCTCGTTCAGCACTTACGCCACGCGCTTTCTCGGCCCCGGCACCGGCTACACCGTGGCCTGGCTGTACTGGCTGACATGGACCGTGGCCATTGGTTCGGAGTTCACCGCTGCCGGTATCTTGATGACACGCTGGTTTCCGGACACGCCCGTATGGATCTGGAGTGCGCTGTTCGCCGGCACGGTGTTCCTTACCAACGTGGTCTCGGTCCGTCTGTTTGCCGAGACCGAATTCTGGTTGTCGCTCATCAAAGTGGTGACGGTGGTGGTGTTCCTGGCCATCGGCGGCGGGGCCATTCTCGGGCTGCTGAATATCGACCAGGCGCACAGCATCGGCTTGGCTAACTTTACTCGCGAAGGCTTGTTCCCCACCGGTTTCATGTCGATCGCGATGACCTTGCTGGCGGTCTCGTTCGCCTTCTCGGGCACCGAGTTGATCGGCATCGCCGCCGGCGAAACCAAAGACCCTCAACGCAATGTGCCGCGAGCCATTCGCACCACCGTGCTGCGCCTGGCGGTCTTTTTTGTCGGCACCATCTTTGTGCTGGCCACCCTGCTGCCACGCGAACAGGCCGGTTTGGTGGAAAGCCCCTTCGTAACGGTGTTCACCTACATCGGTATCCCCTACTCGGCCGACATCATGAACTTTGTGATCATTACCGCGCTGTTGTCGGCGGCCAACTCCGGGCTTTACGCCGCCTCACGGATGCTCTGGACCTTGAGCGACCAGGGTCACCTGCCCAAGCAGTTCTCGCAGCTGACCCGCATGGGTACGCCGTTGAATGCCATTATCCTGAGCATGATCGGCGGCGGCGCGTCCCTGCTCAGCAGTGTGTTCGCCGCCGACACCGTTTACCTGGCACTGGTATCGATTTCCGGGCTGGCGGTGGTGGTGGTGTGGATGAGCATCGCCGCCAGCCAAATTGCCTTTCGCCGGCACTATGTGGCCAACGGCGGCGATGTGCGCGCGCTGAAGTTCCGCGTCCGGGGTTACCCGTGGGTGCCGCTGGGCGCGCTGGCCTGCTGCAGCCTGGCCTGTGTGGGGATCGCTTTTGACCCGGAACAGCGGGTCGCGCTGTACTTTGGCGTGCCCTTCATCGCCTGGTGCTACTTCGTGTATTACATTACCCGCAACAGCCGCGAGCGACGCTTGTCGCTCGCCTCCACAGTGCAACCGTCCGATGCGTTCTAGGCTCGTTCGACGCCGTGGGTCAGCGTGCTCAGTGCAGCGTCAATGAGGTCCAGACCATGAAGCAAAAGCCGCTCCCCCCCTTGAACTGGCTGCGGGCCTTCGAGGTGTCCGCCCGCTGCTTGAACTTCACCCACGCCGCCGACGAACTGTGCTTGACCCAGGGCGCGGTCAGCCAACAGATCCGCCAACTGGAAAGCCATCTGGGGGTGGCGCTGTTCAAACGCCTGCCTCGCGGGCTGGGCCTGACCGAAGAAGGCCAGGCTTATCTGCCGGTGGTGCAGGATGCGATCACGCGATTGGCGGTGGGTACCAGCGAGATTTTTGGCCAGCACAAACGCCGCCCCATCAAGGTGCGCGGCAGCCTGGCGTTTTTCGTGCACTGGTTGGCGCCCAAGCTGGTGGACTTCCGTCAGTTGCACCCGCACGTCGATATCCGCTACATCAGTAATATCTGGGTCAAGGAACTCGATGGCGAAGACGATATGGAGATTCGCTGGGGCCATGGCCAATGGCCCGGCCTGGTGTCCCAGCGCCTGACCTGGGATACCCTGTTTCCGGTCTGCTCGCCGGCCCTGATGACGCGCTCGCCCCTCAAGGCGGCAAGCGACGTGGCCCAGCACACGCTATTGCATGTGCTGGGGTACGAAGAGGGTTGGGGCTACTGGCTGAAGATGGTCGGCGCCGACGCGGTCGACTCATCGCGCGGCCTGCAGTTCGATACGCTGATCTCGACATTGCGTATGGCGGAATTAGGGCAAGGCATTGCATTGGCCCGCTCTTCAATGGTCGACGAAATGCTCCACGACGGGCGCCTGGTTGAACCCTTCGACCAGCGCATCGAAGCCAGCGAATCGTTTTACCTGGTACGCGGTTCCGGCGCCGACGAGCATCCCGACGCCGTGATGTTTTCCACCTGGCTGGTCGAGCAGGCACACCGTTATAAATAAGTGGCCGGAGCCAAACCATGCGCTACGTGAGTACCCGAAACACGGCCGTGCAGGCCGACTTCGAACAGGTTGTATTATCCGGCATCGCCGATGACGGCGGGTTATTCGTCCCTTTGGCGCTGCCGTTGTTCGCGCCCCAGGACATCGCTAACTGGTCAACCCTGCCCTACGCCGAACTGGCGTATCGGATCATCCGACCGTTTGTGGGGGCGGCGATTGCTGAAACAGACCTCAAGCGCCTGCTCAACGCAGCCAGCAGTCGGTTCCAGCACCGTGCCGTAGCGCCGTTGCATCAGGTCGACCGCAATGAATGGGTGCTGGAGCTGTTCCACGGCCCTACCTGTTCCTCGAAGGATTTTGCCGCGCAACTGCAGGCGCAGTTGGTGCAGCATTTTCTGCAGCAGCGGGGTCGACGCGCAGTGCTGCTCGGCGCCACCAATGGCGACACCGGCCTGGCCGCCATCGAAGCGTTCAAACACAGTGCCGAGGCCCACGTGGTGGCGCTCTATCCCGAGCGCGGCGTGCCCCCGCATCAGTTGCAGGCGCTGTTGGCGGTGGCGCAGCCCAATGTGCATCTGTTCGCTGTCGACGGTAGCTTCGATGAGTGCCAGGGCATTGTGAGCGGGTTGTTCAAACAGTGGCCGTGCGCGCCGTACGCGGCGATCAGCTTCAACTCCAGCAACTGGGTCAACGTGCTGGCACAACTGGTGGTGTATTTCCACGCGGTCCTGCAACTGGGCGGCGGCCAGCGGCCGATCGGCTTCAGCGTGCCGGCGGCGAGTTTCGCTGAAGTCTATGCCGGCTATATCGCCCAGAAGATGGGCTTGCCCATCACCCAACTGATCGTCGCCACCAATACCAACGACGCCCTGCATCAGTTGTTTTTGAAGAACCATTATTCCAGGCTGCGCGCCAACAAGACCTTGTCACCGGCCATGGACCTCTCGACCTTCTCCAACCTGGAGCGTTTTCTCTGGGAGGTATACGAACACGACGCCGACGCGGTGCGCGCGTTGATGGACGGGCTGGAGTCCAGCGGCGAAATGACCATCGCCAATGACTGCTGGCTGCGGGCGCGAGTGATCATTGACTCCTATGCGGTCAGCGATGAGGAAACCCTGAACGAAATAATCGCGCTGCACCGTGACACCGGCTACATTGTCGACCCCCACACCGCCACCGGCGTGATTGCCGCCCGCCTGTACCGGCGCAGCCTGGTGGCGCCCATGGTCACGCTGGGGGAAATCTCGCCGGTCAAATCGGCGGCGCTGCTCGACGAACTGGGGATCAGTGTGCCGCGCCCGGCGTGCCGCAGCGCGCAGCACAACGGCCCGGCGCATCAGCGGATCAGGCCCGACAATATCGCCCTGCTCCTTCAACAGCTCGACGCGCTGTGAGGGCGCCGTCACTGGAGGCTCAATGAAGCGCATTCTGGACCCTCTCGATGAACGCATCATCGCCGAGCTTAGGCTCAACGCCCGGGCCGCCCACGCGGAGCTGGCGGCCAAGGTCAACCTGTCGCGCAACGCTGTGCGCCAGCGTATCGAACGTTTGGAACGTGACGGCGCCATCCTGGGCTATACGGTGCTCACCGGCGACGGGCGACAAGCCGCCGCGCAGATCAATGCGGTGATCTTCGTCTATCGCTATGACCGTATGCGCGGCGAGGATGTATTGCAGGCACTGCGCGCAATACCCGAAGTCATCCAGTGCGACGTGATGAGCGGTGAGTTCGACCTGATGCTGCGCGTCGGCGCAACGAGCCCGCAGCGGGTGCACCAGGTGTGGACCCAGATCTCGGCGCTGGCGGGCGTGGAAAACACCGTGACGTCCTTCGTCTTATCGTCTGTGGTCTGAGCCGTCGCTGCGATAAAAAAGCCAACCTGCGTTGGCTTTTTTTATGCCCGGCGTATGCGCCGCTCCTTGGTCAAAACGCCCATAAAATAGAGCAAATCGGCATATTTCACTGCCCTGGTAGCGCCCTTAACCTAGAGCACAACCACTCCTCACCCAGATCAGGGGCAATAAAAAAATGACTGAATACAAACTGGCGCTGGTCGGCTTCGGCGGTGTCAACCGGGCCTTGGCGCAACTGATTGCCGAGCGTAATGAGCGCTGGAAAACCGAGTTGGGTTTCAGCCTGACAATCGTCGGCGTTACCGACTTGTTCCAAGGCTCGGTGATCAACCGACAAGGGCTGGATGCCGCCGCATTGGCCGCGCTGCCCGTGGTCGAAGGCGCGTTGGCGCAATTGCCGGGCGGCGACGCGACGGCAAGCAATGAAGCCGTGATCAAAGACTGCGGCGCCGACATGATTGCCGAAGCCACGTTCACCAACCCGGTGGATGGTGAGCCGGCAACTTCGTTCTGTCGTTGGGCGCTGGAAAACGGCAAACATGTGGTCACCACCAACAAAGGGCCGATTGCCCTGCACGGTGCCGCGTTGAAGGCTCTGGCCCAGCGCAACCAGGTGGGCTTTGAATACGAAGGGTCGGTGATGAGTGGCACGCCGGTCATCCGCCTGGCCAGGCAGTTGCTGGCCGGCAGCACCATCAGCGGTTTCGAGGGCATTCTCAACGGCACCTCCAACTTCGTGCTCACCCGCATGGAGAGCGGCCTGGGTTTCAGCGAGGCGGTCAAACAGGCGCAGACGTTGGGGTATGCCGAAGCCGACCCGACGGCGGATGTCGAAGGCCATGACGTACGCCTCAAGGTGGTGATCCTGGCCAACGAACTGCTCGATGCAAAAATCAATGTCAACGATGTGCGCTGCAACGGTATCAGCGCCCTCACCCTCGGCGACATCGAGCAGGCTCGCCAGAACAATGCCCGCTGGAAACTGATCGGCGCCGCCACACGCAATGCCGACGGCTCGGTCAGCGCCAGCGTCGAGCCGCGCCTGTTGAGCAACGATCATCCGTTGGCCAGCATCGGCGGCGCCACCAATGCGGTGTCGTTCACCACCGACCTGATCGGCACGGTGACGGTTTCGGGGCCTGGCGCCGGGCGCACGGAAACCGCGTTCGCGCTGCTGTCGGACATCATCAGCCTCCATCAATGCGCCACACAGCACCGGAAAACATGCCCATGAACGTCTCGAATCTGGCCCGCACTGTCGTGGCACCGCAGATCCAGGTCTTCAACCCTTTTGACGGTACGCCGGTCGGTGCCGTCGCGGACGTGTGTGCGTCGCAGGTTGCGCACCTGTTGGAACAGGCTCGCCACGGCGTTCGCGCTTGCGCTGCGTTGCCGCGTTACCGCAGGGCGCAGATCCTCGAACAGACCGCCTTGCACGTTGAACGCGACGCCCGGGCGTTCGCCCGGCTGATCGTCGACGAAGCCGGCAAGACCCTCAAGCAGGCCGAAAAGGAGGTCAAGCGGTGTATCAACACCCTCAAGTTGTCTGCCGAAGAAGCCAAGCGCAATGCCGGAGAAGTGATTCCATTCGATGCGTACGAAGGCTCGGAGTCGCGTCAGGGCTGGTTCACCCGTGAACCCCTGGGGTTGATTGTCGCGATCACGCCCTACAACGACCCATTGAACCTGGTGGCCCATAAACTCGGGCCGGCCATCGCCGGTGGCAACGCGGTGATTCTCAAACCGTCCGAACTGGCGCCGTTGTCGGCGATAAAACTGGTGGCGTACCTGGTCGAGGCCGGGCTGCCCGAATCGGTGGTCACGGTTGCCACCGGCGGTGCCGAGCTGGGCAAGGCCCTGGTGGCGGCGCGGGAAGTTCGCATGATTTCGTTTACCGGCGGCTTTGCCACCGGCGAGCAGATTTCCCGCACCGCGGGCTTGAAGAAACTGGCGATGGACCTGGGCGGCAACGCCCCGGTGATCGTCATGGCGGACTGCGACCTTGAGGCCACCGTGGCGAGTTGCGTATCGGGCGCGTTCTGGGCGGCGGGGCAAAACTGCATCGGCACCCAGCGGCTATTGGTGCATGCGTCGATCTATGCGGCGTTCCGGGCACGATTCGTCAGCCAGACCGAGGCATTGACGGTCGGGAACCCCCTGCTTGCCACCACCGATATCGGCCCGATGATCACCCAACAAGCGGCACAGAATGCCGAGCGCGTGGTGGCCGACGCACTGGCCCAGGGCGCCACGTTGCTTTGCGGGCATCGGCGCCAGGGCGCCTGCTACGCCGCCACGGTGCTGGAAAACGTCGATCACGCCAGCCGCCTCTGGCGCAACGAGGTCTTCGCGCCGGTGGTGGTGTTGCAGCCGTTTGAATCGTTCGAGGAAGCCATCGCACTGGCCAACGAACCCGACTACAGCCTGCACGCCGGGATCTTCACCCGCGATCTGGCCACGGCGATGACCGCTGCGCGCCGGATCGAAGCCGGCGGCGTGATGATCAATGATTCCTCCGACTATCGCTTCGATGCGATGCCGTTTGGCGGTTCCAAATACGGTAGCCTGGGCCGTGAGGGGGTGCGCTTCGCCTATGAGGAAATGACGCAACCCAAGGTGGTGTGTTTGAACATGCTGGGTTGAGCGATGCAAATCAGGTAGTTGTGCATTGGGCCGGTCCAGCCAACCGCCCAATGCGTTTTTCCGCTGATCAAGCCGCTTGCGCAGTCAAAGGCGAAAGCCGATCAGCACCTCAATCGCGGCGCAAAAGCGTATTCGGCGCCACCCCAAAGGCTTTGCGAAACGCATGGCTGAAATGAGAGAAGTCAGAAAACCCGAAGTCCAGCGCCGCCTGGGACACACTGCGCACCTGACCGCGTTCAATCGCTTCACGGCTGGCGTTCAGGCGCTCTTTCCAGATTTCCGCCACAGGGGTTTTCTGGTACCGGGCAAAGGCGCGCGTGACGGTACGGGTGGACACATTGTGCGCCTGGGCGATGATTTCGATCGACAGGTCCGGCTCGGTCAGATGCCGTTGGATGTACTTCATGATGCGCCCATACAGGTCCAGTTCCTGGTGGGTGGTGTTCAGGTCCTGGAGTTCCAGGCTGAGCACCAGCAGGTCAAGCAAGGCCGTCGAATAACGCTTGGCGATGTGCTCATCCTGCAGCGACGCCGGCGTATTCGCAGCCTGACGCAGCATTTCACGCAAGGGAATGACGCCAGGGCGGCGGTCATCGAGGACCATTGCGGTGTACTCCGCAATGCGCGGCAGACGCTCGGTGAGCAAGGCTCGCGGAATCCGCACCAAGTGGTTTTCGGTACCACCGAAGCTGAATCGAAACGCCTGGGTTGCGTCATAAAGAAACAAATTGCCCGCGGCCAGGTTGGCTTTTCTTGAGCCTTGTTCAATTTGACCATGGCCATTTCGAGCGAAACCCAACCACAGATCCTCCGCCGGACCGCTGCGCAGGTGCCGCTCGGAGCGCTCCCAATAATGCAGTGGCGAGGACAGTGAACACAGGTCCAGATCGCCGACGGTATTGACCGCCAGCGCGCCATCGAAACTGCTCTGGGACAAGGGTTTGCTATCGGCCGCCAGGCAATGGCGACAGACCACTTCTTTCCAGTAATCAAAGCGACGTGGTGCAGGAACGGCAAGGGTCGAATACTGGGTGCTTGGGTTCATGGCACGGACCTCGGTACAGCGATGTCGTAACAGCGCGAGAAGGTGTAACTGACCTGTCACTGTTAGCAATTAATAGGCCAAGCACATTTTCATCGGCCCCAGGCGCCCAACCTGGTTATCCGCGCGCCGGGGCGGCAAAGGTTGCCTTCGCCCTGCTCACTTAAAGGTCGCCGTGCACCAACGCCGATCATCGGCGGGCCGGCAGTTCCAGCGTGTCTTTTCCAACCAAACGGTTGTCTTGACGAACCAAGCGGCCCCTCGCCATCCCGCCTAATTTCCTCCTCACAGCAGCTCATACCCCCGCTGATGAGGCACGCCATGCATCGACCCTACGCACAACGCCTGTCTGATGCCTCCTGGCTTCTACAGGTGCGCGACCTGGTACCTGAAGAGTCGGCTTGTTGGTTGATCGAATGGGGGGCCATGAAGTTGCTGCATCGAGCGGCTACCGCCGCAGCGCTGACGCCCACCCGTAGGCCTGAACGAAAATAACGAGGAGCTCACCATGGAATCTGCAATCGACACCCATCTCAAATGCCCGCGCACCCTGTCCCGCCGGGTGCCCGACGAGTATCAACCGCCCTTCCCGATGTGGGTCGCCCGCGCTGACGAACAGCTGGAACAGGTGGTGATGGCTTACCTCGGCGTGCAATATCGCGGCGAGGCCCAGCGCGAGGCCGCACTGCAAGCCATGCGTCACATCGTCGGCAGTTTCAGCCTGGCCGATGGCCCGCAGACCCATGATCTGACCCACCACACCGACAGCAGCGGCTTCGACAATCTGATTGTCGTGGGCTACTGGAAAGACCCCGGCGCCCACTGTCGCTGGCTGCGCTCGGCGCCGGTGAACGACTGGTGGGCTTCGCAGGACCGCCTCAGCGACGGCCTGGGTTATTTCCGTGAAATCAGCGCGCCGCGTGCCGAGCAATTCGAGACGCTGTACGCCTTCCAGGACAACCTGCCCGGTGTCGGCGCGGTCATGGACACGACCAGTGGCGAAATCGAGGAACACGGTTACTGGGGCTCGATGCGCGACCGCTTCCCCATCTCCCAGACAGACTGGATGAAGCCTACGACCGAACTGCAAGTGATCGCGGGTGACCCGGCCAAGGGTGGGCGTGTCGTGGTCATGGGGCATGACAACCTAACGCTGATTCGTTCAGGCCAGGACTGGGCGGATGCCGAGGCGGACGAACGCTCGCTGTACCTCGACGAAATCCTGCCGACCCTGCAGGACGGCATGGACTTCCTGCGTGACAACGGCCAACCCCTGGGCTGCTACAGCAACCGGTTCGTGCGCAATATCGACCTGGACGGCAACTTTCTCGATGTCAGCTACAACATCGGCCACTGGCGTTCGGTGGAGAAACTCGAACGCTGGGCCGAGTCGCACCCTACCCACTTGCGCATTTTCGTGACGTTCTTCCGTGTGGCCGCCGGTTTGAAAAAGCTACGGCTGTACCACGAAGTGTCGGTGTCGGACGCCAAGAGTCAGCTTTTCGAATACATCAACTGCCATCCGCACACCGGGATGCTGCGGGACGCACAAGCGGCAACCGCCTGAGCATTCGCACGCAGAACGCCCATTTTCGCTGGCTTGCCACCTTACCGGGTGGCACGGCATCCCTTTGCGAGGAACACACCATGAACAAGATCCGCTTGCTGACACTTACCACGGTATTGCCGATGCTCCAGGCTCAGGCCGTTGAGGTCGCCCCTGGCGACTATGAGCAATACCCCGTGGGCGCGACCATCGGTGCGATCTATTACCAGCACGCCACCACCGACTCGGCCTACGCCAACGGCCATAAGGCAAGCTCGGATTTCAGGCTGAATTCTGACGTCGGCATCCTGCGTCTGCTGCATGTGTATGCGTTGAGCGACACCGTCACTATCGACCCACAGTTCCTGCTGCCCTTTGGGCACGTCTCCAGCGACGGTGACGCCTCGGCCCTGGGCAGTACGCGCGGGATTGGCGACTTGATCCTGACGGCGCCGCTGAAGTGGCGGTTCAACGCTGCTCGCGACACCCTCAGTATCGCCCCCTATGTATATGTGCCCACGGGCACCTACGACAAAGATGACGCGCTCAACATCGGTGAGAACCGCTGGAAATTCGAACTGCAGAGCGCCTACGTCAAGCACTTCACGGAACACTGGGCGATGGACATGGTGGGCGGCGCGACCTGGTATGGCGATAACACCGACTACGGCGCCAATGCCGACCGGCTAAAGCAGGACGTGTCCTACGCAGCACAGGTGATGGGGCGCTATATGCCCGATGCCACCACCGCGTTCGGGATCGGCTTCGGACGGACCTGGGGCGGTGAGACCAACATCGAGCACGTCAACCAAGATAACGAACTGGGAACCACCAACGTGCGCCTGACGGCCACCAAGTTCGTCACGCCCCAGGACCAGATCCAGCTGCAATTGGGCAAGGACCTGTCGGTGGACAACGGGGCCAGGGAGGACTTCCGGATGAACCTGCGCTACGCGCGCGTGTTTTAAGGCGCTCCCGAAGACAGCGGCCGACCGCCCCTCGCGCTCAGCGCCGGGGGGTGTCCGGCCCAGCCAAGTCGCTGTCCGTTTCAACCAAGCCTCTGCCCGCAGGCGCGGATTATCTTGAGCGCCAGGCCACTTACGATAAGGACTGCCCTCCATGGCAATCGTTCGCCCCACCCTTGAGCAGCTACTGGACATGACGAGCCGCCTGCATATGCGGCTCAGCCCCGAGCAAGCCAGTGAATACCTGACCCTTATGCAGGCGAGTTTCGACGCCTATGACCTGATTGACGCACTGCCCGACTTCGTCCCGCCGACGCGGTATGAACGCACTGCGGGCTATCGCCCCTCGGCGGCGCACAACCCGCTCAACGCCTGGTATTACCGCACCGAAGTCAACGGTGCCCGCGAAGGCAAGCTGGCGGGCAAGACGGTTGCGCTCAAGGACAATATCTCGCTGGCCGGCGTTCCGATGATGAACGGCGCCAAGCCGCTGGAGGGCTTTGTGCCCGCGTTCGATGCCACCGTTGTCACCCGCCTGCTGGATGCGGGCGCAACCATCCTCGGCAAAGCCACCTGCGAGCATTACTGCCTGTCCGGCGGCAGTCACACCTCCGACCCGGCGCCGGTGCATAACCCCTACCGTCACGGTTTTGCCTCGGGTGGCTCGTCCTCCGGCAGCGCGGCGCTGGTTGCCGCGGGCGAGGTCGACCTGGCGGTGGGCGGAGATCAAGGCGGCTCTATCCGGATTCCTTCCGCATTCTGCGGCACCTACGGGATGAAACCGACCCACGGCCTGGTGCCTTACACCGGCATCATGGCCATTGAAGCAACCATCGACCATGCCGGCCCCATCACTGCCACCGTGCGCGACAACGCGTTGATGCTGGAGGTCATGGCCGGCGCCGACGGCCTCGACCCGCGCCAGGCCGCGCCGCAGGTCGACACGTACAGCGCTTACCTGGACCGTGGTGTGAAAGGGCTCAGGATCGGCGTTTTGCGCGAAGGCTTTGAACTGGCCAACCAGGACCCGCGCGTCGCCGCCTCGGTGCGCAATGCCATTGCCCAGTTTGAGCGGTTGGGCGCGCAGGTGGAGGACGTGTCGGTTGCCGAACATGCGATTGCCGGCGCCCTGTGGCACCCGATCGGCTGTGAAGGTCTGACCATGCAGATGATGCACGGCAATGGCGCCGGTTTTAACTGGAAAGGGCTGTACGACCTTGCGTTACTGGACAAACAAGCCGGATGGCGCGAACAGGCGGATGACCTGTCCGCGTCCCTGAAGCTGTGCATGTTCGTCGGCCAATACGGGGTCGAGCGCTACAACGGGCGTTACTACGCCAAGGCGCAAAACCTCAGGCGGCTGGCACGGGCCGGTTATGACGCGGCCTTGGCACGCTATGACCTGCTGGTGATGCCGACCGTGCCGATCATTGCCCAGCCCCACCCGGAGCCGGGTTGCTCGATCACCGATTACGTGGCGCGCGCTCTGGAAATGATCGGCAACGCCTCTGCCCAGGACATCACCGGCCATCCGGCCATGTCGATTCCCTGTGGCCTGGTGGAGGGGTTACCGGTCGGGCTCATGCTGGTGGGCAAGCACTATGCCGAAGGCACGATTTACCAGGCTGCCGCCGCGTTCGAAGCGGCTGTCGACTGGAAAAACGCCTGACCGGTTCGTCCCATGCAGCGCAAAAAAAATAAAGCCGCCAGGCGCTGCTTCGAAGTTCAACGATGAGGAATCCACTGATGACCAGCCAACACACCCCCTCTACGCCCGGCGAACGCGCACAGGCGCTATTGCAGGTGCTCAAGCAAAAGGACCTGATCCCCGAGGGCTACATCGAACACATGACGCAACTGATGGCGCACGAATGGAGCCCGCAAAATGGCGCCCGCGTGGTCGCCAAGGCCTGGGTCGACCCGCAGTTTCGTGCACTGTTGCTCAAGGACGGCACCGCCGCGTGCGCCCAGTTCGGCTACACCGGCCCGCAGGGCGAGTACATCGTCGCGCTGGAGGACACGCCCGGGGTCAAGAACGTGATTGTCTGCAGCCTGTGCTCGTGCACCAACTGGCCTGTCCTGGGCCTGCCGCCTGAGTGGTACAAGGGCTTTGAGTTCCGTGCGCGCCTGGTCCGGGAAGGCCGCACCGTGCTGCGCGAACTGGGGACGCAGCTGCCGGATGGCGTGGTGGTCAAGGTCTGGGACACCAGCGCCGAAACCCGTTACCTGGTGCTGCCGGTCAGGCCTGAAGGCTCCGAGCACATGACGCAAGAGCAGCTGCAGAACCTGGTGACCAAAGACGTGCTGATTGGTGTCGCCCTGCCCCGCGTTGACTGAACAAACCACGCATCACCGTTCAATTCCCGGAGTTTTCATTATGGATGGCTTTCACGATCTCGGCGGTTTCCAAGGCTTTGGCAAAGTCCCCCACACCATCAACAGCCTGAGCTACCAACCGGTATTCAAGCAGGACTGGGAACACCTGGCCTACAGCTTGATGTTCATCGGTGCCGATCACTTGAAGAAGTTCAGCGTGGACGAAGTGCGTCATGCCGTCGAACGCCTGGACGTTCGCCAGCATGTCGGCACCCAGTACTACGAACGCTATGTCATCGCCACCGCCACCTTGCTGGTTGAAACCGGCGTGATCACCCAGGCCGAGCTTGATCAGGCCTTGGGCTCGCACTTCAAGCTGGCAAACCCCGCACACGCCAACGGGCGCCCGGCGATCACCGGCCGCGCGCCCTTCGAGGTGGGCGACCGGGTGGTGGTGCGAGACGAGTACGTGGCCGGGCATGTGCGCATGCCGGCCTACGTGCGCGGCAAGCACGGTGTGGTGCTGCACCGCACCTCACAGACGTGGCCGTTCCCGGACGCGATTGGCCATGGCGATACGAGCGCGGCGCATCAGCCGACCTACCATGTCGAGTTTCGCGTGAAAGACCTGTGGGGCGATGCGGCCGATGAGGGGTTCGTGGTGGTCGACCTGTTCGAAAGCTATCTGGACCACGCCGACCGCCCGGTGAGCGCATGATGGACGGCGCCGTGACAGGCCGACTGCCGGTGACGGTGCTTTCCGGCTTCCTCGGCGCCGGCAAGACCACCCTGCTCAACCATATCCTGCGCAACCGTGAAGGCCTGCGCGTGGCGGTCATCGTCAATGACATGAGCGACGTCAACATCGACGCCGCCGAGGTGCAGCGCGACGTGTCGCTGCACCGTGGTCGCGATGAGTTGATCGAGATGAGCAACGGTTGTATCTGCTGCACACTGCGCGCCGATCTGCTGGAGCAGATCAGTGCCCTGGCACGCCAGCAGCGTTTCGATTACCTGCTCATTGAGTCCACCGGTATCTCTGAACCGATGCCGGTCGCGGAAACGTTCGCCTTCCTCGACGCAGAAGGCTTCAGCCTCAGCGAACTGGCGCGGCTCGATACCTTGGTGACGGTGGTCGATGGCAGCCGCTTTCAGGCGTTGCTCGAATCACCACACACGGTTGCCCGCGACGACGCACAGGCGCATACGCCGATGCGCCCTCTGGCGGATCTGCTGATCGAACAGGTGGAATACGCCAACGTCATTCTGGTCAACAAGCTCGACCTGCTCGACGAAGCAGGTTACCAGGCCGTGCATGCGATCCTCGCCGGCCTTAACCCCAGCGCGCGGATCGTGCCCATGGCGCACGGCAATACCGAGTTATCCGGCATCCTCGGTACCCACCTGTTTGATTTACCCAGCCTTGCGGCGGCACCGGGCTGGATGAGGCAGATGGAAGCGAGCGACGCAGCAGCCTCCGAGACGCACACCTATGGCGTGACCTCCTGGGTCTACCGCGAACGCGCGCCTTTTCACCCTCAGCGCTTGCTCGACTTTCTCAATCGCCCCTGGAACAACGGACGGCTGTTGCGCAGCAAAGGTTATTTCTGGCTCGCCAGCCGGCACCTGGAAACCGGCCTGCTGGCGCAAAGCGGCAGGCAGTTCCAATGGGACTATGTCGGGCGCTGGTGGAATTTCATCGAGCCGTCGCAATGGCCGCGTGATGCGTATCGGTTGCAGAGTCTGATGGACAAATGGGACAGCGTTGTCGGCGACTGTCGGCAAGAGTTGGTCTTCATCGGCCAGGACCTGGATACCCACGCATTGCAACACGAACTCGACGCCTGCCTGCTGAGCGCCGAGGAAATCGCCGCCGGCCCGTCGGCCTGGCAAGCCCTGCCGGGGGCGGCGGCCTTTGACAGCCGGGCCTTGTCGGCGCCGACGCCGTCCTTGCCGGCAGATCCCACTTGACCGAGGTAGAGGTGCTCCATGCTTTTTTTCAGCCGAACCACCCGCTGGGTACTGGCACCGCTCGCCGACAGGCTGGACCAGCCTGATCAGGCGAACACGCCGCTGTCGTCGAACCACCCGCTGTTGCGCCGCATCCTGGCCGGCGTCGAGCGGTTGCTGCAAGAGCGGCGCAGCCTCAACGAGCAGACCCGCGCGTTGACGCTGGAGGTGACGCAACTGGACGAACGCCTGACCCGTAGCGACAGCCAGTTGCGGCAGTTGCAAGCGCGCTGGGCATTGATCACCCGCGGGGCGGATGAACTGTTCTGGGAGCTGGGCCTGGATGACAGCGCTGCACCTGCGCCGGAGTGTGCGCTGGAGTGGACAGGGTCTACGTCGATACAGACCCAGGGTATCGATCAGTTGGCGCGCTGGAGCGAACAGCTGCACCCGGCTGACCGGCAAGCGCACCTGGAGGCGCTCGGCCGGCACCTGGCCGACCGCAGTGGGCGCACGCCCTTTGCGTTGAGGGCGCGGATGAGGTCCGCAAGCGGCGGTGACTATCGCTGGTGCAGCATCAGCGGTGTTTCGCGGCGCGATGCGCAAGGCTTGCCTGTGGCCATCGGTGGGACCCTGCGTGATGTCCACGAGCAACACCTGCACAACGAGACGCTCGAACTGGCGGCCACTCGTTTCGACATCGCCCGGGAAATGCTCCACGACGGGCTCTGGGACATTGAAGTCGTGGCCGGCGACCCGGCGAACCCGAAAAATACGATTTGGTGGTCTTCGCAAATGCGCCGGCTGCTGGGCTGCAACACGGTCGAGGAGTTCCCCAACACCCTGGAAAGCTGGACCTCGCGCCTGCATCCCGACGATAGCGCACGGGCGATTGCAGCGTTTGTCGCGCACGTCGACGACCGCAGCGGCAAGACGCCGTTCGACGTGGACTATCGCCTTAAACACAAAAATGGCAGTTACCGCTGGTTCCGCGGCCGTGGGCAAACGCGCCGCGCCGCGGACGGTTCGCCGCAGAGGGTGGTAGGCGCCATTACCGATATCCATGCCCACCATGAAGAAAGCGCGATGCGCGAGGCGCAGGCACAGCAACATCGGGTGATGCAGGAAACCCTCAGCAAGTTGACGCAAATCGTCGCCACCATCCAGGGCATTGCCAGCCAGACCAACCTGTTGGCGTTGAACGCCGCCATCGAGGCGGCGCGGGCAGGCGACGCCGGGCGCGGGTTTGCGGTGGTCGCCGATGAGGTTCGCAAGCTTGCCACCCGAACCAGCCAGGCGACCCGGCAAGCGGCCGAGATGATGGACAACTAGCCGGATCGACACGCCTTCGCTCGACGCGGGCACACAACACATTCCAACAATAACAATCAGGTACGTTATGCGCGATTACGACTCAGCAGTGACCTCCTTCGACTATCTGCAACTGGCTGCCCAGGACTTGCACGGCAAACTGAATGCCTTGAACGCCTGCATCGAATGCTGCGACCGGCACGCCCACGGCAATGCCGTGGCGTTGTACTGCGAAACGCGCGATGGCCGCGCCACGCGCTACACCTTCAGCGAGTTGCAGGCGTACGCGGCGCGCTTCGGCAATTTCTTGCGCGAGCAAGGGGTCAAGCCGGGCGACCGTGTGGCGGGCCTGATGCCCCGCACGGTTGAACTGTTGATCGCCATTTTGGGCACCTGGCGCATCGGCGCGGTGTACCAGCCCCTGTTTACCGCCTTCGGGCCCAAGGCGATCGAGCAGCGCCTGGGCTGCTCCGGGGCACGCTGGATCGTGACCGATGCGCACAACCGTCCCAAGCTGGACGACATTCCCGACTGCCCCCGCATCCTCGTCACCGGCGGCCATGCAAGGCTCTCAAGCGATTACGATTTCTGGAGCATGCTGGAGCGCCAGCCGGCTGAGTGCGCCCCCGAGATGCTGGACGCCGACGCGCCCTTTTTGCTGATGTGCACGTCGGGCACCACGGGGCCGGCCAAGCCGCTGGAAGTACCGCTGAGGGCCATTCTGGCCTTCAAGGGTTATATGCGTGATGCGATTGACCTGCGTGAGGACGATCGCTTCTGGAACCTGGCCGACCCCGGTTGGGCCTATGGCCTGTATTACGCGGTGACCGGCCCTTTGGCGTGCGGCCATGCCACGCTGTTCTATGACGGCCCGTTCACGGTGGACAGCACCTGCCAGATCATCGCCAAGTACGCGATCAGCAACCTGGCGGGTTCGCCCACCGCCTACCGCTTGTTGATCGCGGCAGGGGCCGAGTTCGCCAGCGCCGTGCGTGGCCACTTGCGCGCGGTCAGCAGCGCCGGCGAGCCGCTCAACCCGCAAGTCATCCGTTGGTTCGCCGAACAGCTCGGCGTGGTTATCCACGACCATTATGGCCAGACTGAAATCGGCATGGTGCTGTGCAATCATCACGGCCTGCGCCACCCGATACGTGAGGGCTCGGCCGGTTATGCGGTACCCGGGTACCGGATTGTCGTGCTGGACGAGGCCGCCCGTGAATTGCCGAAGGGCCGGCCAGGCGTGCTCGCGGTGGATCGCGAGCACTCGCCATTGTGCTGGTTCAACGGCTACTTCGAGATGCCCACCAAGGCCTTCGTCGGCCGTTATTACTTGAGCGGCGACATCGTGGAGTTCAATGGCGACGGCAGTATCAGCTTCGTCGGCCGTAACGACGACGTGATCACCACGTCCGGCTACCGCGTCGGGCCTTTCGATGTCGAAAGCGCGCTGATCGAACACCCGGCGGTGGTCGAAGCCGCCGTGATCGGCAAGCCCGACCCGCAACGCACCGAGCTGATCAAAGCGTTTGTCGTACTCAATACCCAGTACCCGCCAGGCGCCGAGTTGGCGGAAACCCTGCGCCTGCACGTGCGGGAGCGCCTGGCCGCCCATGCTTATCCGCGCGAAATCGAGTTCGTCGAACAGTTGCCCAAGACGCCTAGTGGCAAGCTGCAGCGGTTCATTCTGCGCAACCAGGAAATCGCCAAACAACAGGCGCTCGACGCATGACACAGGAGGAATTCCAGCACCGAGCGCTGGAGTTGTTCCAGGCCCGCAGCTTCAGCCAGGTCAGCATGCGCGAACTGGCGGCTCACGTGGGCATCAGCCCGGGCGCGATTTATCACCATGTCGAGACCAAGGAAGCGCTGCTGTTCCAGTGGTTGATGGAGCTGTACCAGGCGTTGCTGTCGCACGTTGAGCAGATCAGGAAACGCCGACTGACGCCCGCGCAACGCCTGACAAAACTGATCGAGTGCCATCTTCAATTGCACGAACACATGCACGCGCACTTCAAGCTGGCCGTCATGGACGCCGGCTGCCTGAGCGCGTCGATGCAAGACAGTGTCCGGCGAGCGAGAGAGGCCTATGAGGCAGAAATACTGAGTTTGGTCGAACAGCTCGGCCAAGGACCTGGCGGCCCTTTGCGCGAGGGTGCGCTCACGGTCATCCTGCCCATGCTCAACAGCCTGCCCGCCTGGTTGAACCCGTTGATGGAGCGCACTCAGCGCCGCGTCATTACCAGGACCCTCGTCAACGCGCTCGTGCAGGCCATCAAGTCGCTGCCTTGAGCCGGGTATTGCGCGCAACGCCACGCCGGCAAGCGGGTCCATTCGGGCCTGGGTGTCTACACGACGTTGGGGTGGGCCTGAACCTGGAATGAGGGAGCTTGCTCCCCCCGTGACGGCTCGGGGACAAACGACGACCTAACTGACACCCCACATTTAGGTCGCGGCGCATCAAGTAGATGTCTACCCGCTGTCCGGCCGTCACGTGAGCAACCTCACGACAACGAAACGCCATCGCGCCCCCGTGCTTCGTTCGATATCCAGTTTCTTTTGCACCTCGCAGGCCCATCCGCCATGCCCACGCACTGCCATGAGGCACGTTGAAACCGCCCGATAAAATCGTTGAAAAAACCTGGGGACAGCGAAATTTCGCCGTGTTATGTTGATAACACAAACGCCACAAATGATCCTTCGATAACATTTTGGCCAGACTTTTTGATACCGCTGCGGGCTTCTCATGGACAAAACAGGTTTCCTGGACATGCTGGACAGCCGGTTCGCCGACCTCACGCCGACCGGTAAACGGATTGCCGGCTACCTGCTGGCCAACCCGCAGAAACTGCCGTTCGAGACCGCGGACAGCATTGCGCAGCAGACGGATACCACCGGCATATCGGTCGGCCGATTCTTGCGCTCGCTGGGTTATCGCAACATTGACGATGTGAAAAAAAGCCTGCGTGACGATGACGACAGCGCCTGGGTCATCACTGACAGGCTGGGGGCGTTTCGTGAGGAAAAGGTCCATGGCGATACGCTTGAGCGGTCAATGAAGCGTGAAGTCGAAGCCATCCAGCGCGTGTATGCGCTGGCGCGTGGGCCCACGTTCGCGCGGATCGTCGACCGGCTGTGCACCGCCGATGCGGTGTTTATCGTCGGCATCCAGTCGACGCGTGGCATTCTGAATGCCTTCTTCAGCCACCTGGAGTACATCAGGCCCAAGGTCTATTACGTGGATGGCCTGTCGGGCACCTATGCGGAGTCGTTGAATTCTCAATTCGAAAACCCCTACGCAGTGATTGCGGATTTTCGTATGTATTCAGCCGTGGCGCGGACCTTCTGCGATGTCGCCCACCAACAGCACCTGCCGCTGGCCTTCATTACCGATTTTCAGTGCCCCTGGGCACGGGATTATCCGCATGACCTGCTTCAACTGGATTCGGACGTGGGGCAATTCTGGGACTCGCTGGCGCCGCTTTCCTGCCTGCTCAACCTGATCGTTTCCGCAGTGGCCGAGCAACTGGGCGACAGCCTGGATGAACGCCTGGCAAGGAACCGCGAGTTGCAACAACTGTTCGGTCAATTTGATTGATCACGTGGCGATGCCCCATTCAACGTCTGTGCTGGAGCCTTGAAGTGAATAACAACCCCCTCATCGAAGTGGATGCCCAGGCGTTGAAAATCGAGGTCGACCTGGTGTACGCCAGGGCCGATAACCTGGCCGGCAAACAGATCTATCAGGACCCGCGCTGCCTGTTACACCCCGACGCTCACGCCTGCCTGCGCAAGGCCTGCCAACTGGCCCACCAGGCGGGTTTGAGCCTGCGCATTCTCGACGCCTACCGGCCGCCGTACGCTCAATACCTGTTGTGGGCCGCGCTGCCCAATGCCGAATACGTTCGCGACCCCGCCCTGGGCTCGCATCACAGTCGCGGCGTGGCCGTCGATCTCACGCTGATCGATGCCAATGGCAAGGCATTGGATATGGGCACCGGGTTTGACGACATGCGCGAAAAGTCGCACCAGTTCTATGTTGATCTTCCTCCCCAGGTGCAACAGAACCGCTTGATCCTGCTAGGGATCATGCTCGCGTCCGGATTCACCTACATAGACAGCGAGTGGTGGCATTACGAATTACCTGATGCACAGCAGTACCCACTGATTGACGACCCGTCAGTCGCGCCCGCCCCTTGATCCAATGACCGTGACACCCGACCGGGGCCTCTATAAATCCCGGCGTAGAACAACAGCAACACTGGGTTGCCCTGACGCAGCCCGTTTACTGCCCGGTAAAGCACCAATAAAAAACCTGAAAAATTCCATACATCGAACGATAAAGGAACCGGCATGAAATCAATCGTTGAACCTCGTCATCTGGCGATGGCTGTTTTCTTCAGCGCAATGGGCCTCGGCTCATTTCAGGCGGCCAGTGCGGCCGTACCCCAGGACACCTTGATGATCGGTAAACCGTCCGATCCTCAAACGCTCGACCCGGCGGTGACCATCGATAACAACGACTGGGCCATTACCTACCCGGCTTATCAGCGCCTGGTGACGTACAAGGTCGAAAACGGCAAAGGCAGCACCGAAGTGCAAGGCGAACTTGCCGCCAGTTGGTCGACCTCACCGGACAACCTCACCTGGGAATTCAAGCTCAAGCCCGGCAACAAGTTCGATGACGGCTCCGAGGTGAATGCCGAGGCGGTCAAGTTTTCCTTTGATCGCGTGATGAAACTCAAACAAGGGCCTTCGGGAGCGTTCCCTGAAGATATGGACGTCAGCACGGTCGACCCAATGACGGTGCGCTTTACCCTCAAAGCGCCCTATGCACCGTTTCTGTCGACGCTGGCGCACAACGGCGCCGCTATCGTGAACCCCGCCGTGGCCAAGAAGCCTGAAGGTGCCGAGACCTATCTGTCGACGCATACCGCCGGCTCCGGGGCGTTCAAACTGATCAACTGGCAGAAAGGCCAGGCCCTGACCATGGAACAGAACAGCTACTACGCCGGCCCCAAGCCGACCCTGAACAAGGTCGTCGTCAAGATCATCGGCGAGGCCTCGGTACGCCGCCTGCAACTGGAACATGGCGACCTGGACATCATCGAAGACATGCCGGAGGACCAGCTCCAGGCCCTGGCGAAAAAACCCGGGATTGTGATCGGTGATTACCCCTCGCTGCGGGTGACGATGCTCTACCTGAACACGCAGAAAGCGCCGCTGAACAACCCGGATGCCCGCCGCGCAATCATTGAGTCGGTCGACTACAACGGGATTATCCAAGGCATCCTGGGCGGCAAGGCAAAACCATTGAACGGCCCGATTCCACAGGGCATGTGGGCGTATGACGAACAGCTGCCGGCGCTCAAGCAGGACCTGAGCAAAGCCAAGGCGGACCTGGCCAGGGTCTCGCCAAAAGTCAGTAACCTGACCTTCATGTATTCCGACAAAGACCCGAACTGGGAACCCATCGGCTTGACCTTGCAAGCCGGCCTGCAATCGATCGGCGTCAACCTGAAGATGGAAAAACTGGCCAACGCCAGCATGCGTGAACGCTTGGGCACGGGGGATTTCGACGTCGCCATCGGCTCATGGAGCCCGGATTTTGCCGACCCCTACATGTTCATGAATTTCTTTTTCGACTCCAAGCTCAAGGGGCTGGCGGGCAACCGTTCCCTGTACGACAACCCGGCGGTCGACAAACTGATTCGTGAATCGGCCACCACCAACGACATGGCCAAGCGTGTCGAGCTGTATCAGCAGGCGCAGAAGATCGTGCTCAATGACAGCGTCTACGCCTATCTCTACCAAAAGGCCTACACCTTGCCGATGAGCGACAAGGTCAAGGGGTATGTGTTCAACCCGATGCTTGAGCAAGTCTTCAACATCGGCACGATCACCAAGTAAGCCACGGCGGGCGGCAGCGGCCTCGCGGCTCACGCGAGCCCGCTGCCACGCCATGCCCGCGAGCAGCCTGGCCCTGCCCCCCTTTATAGAGTGACCGAGGTGCCCTATGGCCTTCCTGAATACAGTGCGAAAACGTCTCGGCGGCCTCCTTCTGGTGGTGTTCGGGGTTTCGCTGATCACCTTTTCGATTTCCCATCTTATCCCCGGCGATCCGGCGCGCCTGATCGCGGGCGACCGCGCCACGGATGCGATTGTCGAGAATATTCGGCATCAATTGGGCCTGGACCTGCCGCTGTACCAGCAATACGGGCGTTACATGCTTGACCTGTTTCATGGCGACCTGGGCACCTCGATCCGAACCAGCCGCCCGGTGCTTGAAGACTTGCAGGCGTTTTTCCCGGCCACCCTGGAGCTGGCCTTCGCCGCGCTGACATTGTCGATCCTGGTGGGCGTGCCGCTCGGTGTGTTGTCGGCGGTCTACCACAATCGCCTTATCGACCAGATCGCCAGGACCCTGGCGGTAACCGGCATCTCCACCCCCGCCTTCTGGCTGGGCCTGGGGCTGATCGTCGTCTTCTACGGTCATCTGAACTGGCTGCCCGGCAGCGGGCGACTCGATGAAGGCTTGACCCCACCGCCGACGTTTACCGGCTTCTACCTGATCGATTCACTGATTGCCGGCGACATGGCGCTGTTTTGCAACGCACTCAAACACCTGATCCTGCCCGCCGTCACCCTGGGGTTCGTCAACCTGGGGGTTATCGCGCGGCAGATCCGCTCGGCGATGCTGGATCAGCTCGGCGAAGACTACATACGCACGGCACGCGCCTACGGGTTGTCGAAGTGGACCGTGATCCTTCGCCATGCGCTGCCCAATGCACTGATTCCTTCCATCACGGTGCTGGGCTTGACCCTCGGCGACCTGCTGTATGGCGCGGTGCTGACCGAAACGGTGTTCGCCTGGCCGGGCATGGGCGCCTACGTCGTCAAGTCAATCCAATCGCTGGATTTCCCGGCCGTCATGGGCTTCGCCATCCTGGTGTCGTTCATCTACGTACTGCTCAACATGACCATCGATCTGTTGTATCGCGTGATCGACCCGCGCATTGGCGAGGTTAACTGACAATGTCTGATTCCCTGGTTGCACCTGCCGTCAAACCGCTGCCGAAAATGAACCGCTGGCAGGACAAGCTCGCGTACTTGGCCCACCAGCTAAGGCGCAGCCCGCTGACCATGGCCGGGCTGCTGATCACCCTCGCGGTGCTGCTGGTGATGCTGTTCGCACCGTGGCTCGCGCCCCATGACCCCAAGGCATTGAACCTGGCGCAGCGGCTGGCGGCGCCTTCGGCGCAGCATTGGTTCGGCACCGATGAAGTCGGGCGTGACCTGTTCAGCCGGGTGCTGTACGGCAGCCGGCAATCGGTGGGCGTCGGCCTGTTCGTGGCCTTCACGTCGTGCCTGGCCGGTGGCTTGCTCGGTTGCATGTCCGGGATCATTGGCGGGCGCTTCGACCGCCTGGTGATGCGTGTGATGGACATCATGCTGTCGGTGCCGTCGCTGGTGCTGATCATGGCGCTGGCCGCCGCGTTGGGCCCCAGCCTGTTCAATGCGATGCTGGCGATTACCCTGGTGCGGGTTCCGTTCTATGTGCGCCTGGCGCGTGGCCAGGCCCTGAGCATTCGGCAGATGGGCTACGTGAAAGCCGCCGAAACCTTCGGCGCGGGGCGCTGGCACATGGTGAGCTGGCATGTCGCCCGCAACGCCATGCCGCCCCTGCTGGTGCAACTGAGCCTGGATATCGGCAGCGCGATCCTGATGGCCTCCGCCTTGGGCTTCATCGGCCTGGGTGCGCAGCAACCGACCGCCGAATGGGGCGCCATGGTCGCCACCGGACGCAACTATATTCTTGACCAGTGGTGGTACTCCACCTTTCCAGGGGTCGCAATCTTGATCACCGCGACCGGGTTCAACTTATTGGGCGACGGCGTACGCGACCTGCTCGACCCACGCCAGCAGGGGAAATGAGCATGCCTATCCAGCCACAGGTCACTGCCCATTCACGCGAACCCGTGCTGTCCATCGACAACCTGCGGATTGAATTCCCGGCATACCGCAGCACCGTAAAAGCGCTCAACGGTGTCTCCCTGGAGGTCAAGGCCGGCGAAATTGTCGGCGTGATCGGTGAGTCGGGCTCGGGAAAATCTGTGACCGCCATGCTGAGCATGCGCTTGCTGCCGGAACGCGCCTACGCGGTCAAAAGCGGGGCGCTGCGCATTCTGGGACGAGACATGCTGGGCGCCTTGGAAAAAGATCTGCTCAAGGTGCGTGGCAAAGACGTCGCGATGATTTTTCAAGAGCCGATGACCGCACTCAACCCGACCCGGCGTATCGGCCGGCAGATGCTCGATGTGATCATTCATCACCAAAAGCTGAGCACGTGCGCAGCCCGCGCCAAAGCCATCGCCTTGCTGCGCGACATGCACATCGCCGACCCCGAGCAGGTCATGCACAGTTACCCGTTTGAACTGTCGGGCGGCATGCGCCAGCGGGTCATGATCGCCTTGGCGTTCTCCTGCGATCCGCAATTGTTGATCGCCGACGAGCCGACCACCGCGCTCGACGTCACCGTGCAGCGCCAGGTCTTGTTGCTGCTGCGCGAAAAGGCTCGCCAACGGGGCACGGCGATCCTGCTGATTACCCATGACATGGCTCTGGTCTCGCAGTTTTGCGACCGGGTGTACGTGATGTACACCGGCGCGGTGGTCGAGCAAGGCATGACCGCCCAGGTAATGGCTGATCCCCGTCATCCCTACACGAAGGGGTTGCTCTGCGGCTTGCCGGAACAGGTCGAGCCAGGTCAGGACCTGATGACCATCCCAGGCCAGGTGCCCAACCTGGCCGCCTTGCCCGAAGGCTGCACGTTTCGCGACCGCTGCCCCCATGCCATGGCGCGCTGTGCCGAGCGCCCGCCGATGCAGACCGTCGATGCCGCAACCGGCCACCAAAGCGCGTGTTGGTTGGTCGAGGCGCCCTCCCCCTCATCCCTGGAGTTGCACTCATGAATGACATCGCCACGCTCGCCACCCGCCCGCCCATCCTGGGCTTGCAGGACGTCAGGGTGCACTACCCGATGGGCACTGACTGGTTGGGAAGACCCAAAGCCGTGGCACACGCGCTCAATGGCATTGACCTGCAGGTGCAGGCCGGTGAAACCCTGGGCATCGTCGGCGAATCAGGCTGCGGCAAGAGCACCCTGGCGCAACTGTTGATGGGTTTGATCAAACCGACGTCGGGCCGGCTCGACTGGGTATACAACACCGACAGCGAGCGCAGCAGCCATGTGCAGATCGTCTTCCAGGACCCGCAGTCCTCGTTGGACCCGCGCCTGCCGATCTGGAAAATCATCACTGAACCGCTCTACGTACAACGTAGCGCTCCCCGCCAGAATATGCGCGACATCGCCGCCAAAGTCGCCGCGCAGGTCGGCATCCGGGCTGAGTACCTCGACCGCTACCCTCACCAGTTTTCCGGTGGGCAGCGCCAACGCATCGCGATCGCGCGGGCACTGTCGTCGAACCCGGACATTATCGTCCTGGACGAGCCGACCTCCGCGCTGGACATTTCGGTACAGGCGCAAATCCTCAATCTGTTGAGTGAGCTGCAGCGCGCTCGGCAACTGACCTATATCCTCATTTCCCACAACGTATCGGTGGTGCGCCATATGGCGGACCGGGTGGCCGTCATGTACCTGGGACAGGTGGTGGAGCTGGGTTCTGCGGCGCAGGTGCTGGAGCATCCGCGCCATCCCTATACGCGCTTGTTGCTCGAAGCCGTTCCCCGTCTGGGAGCCCCCGTGGACGATGCGCATGTCTCGGCACCGACCGAGTTGCCCGGCAATCGCAACTTGCCCAAAGGCTGCTTTTTCCGTGATCGCTGCCCGCAGGCGACGGTTGGCTGTGAACGACCTCAAGCGTTACTGCCGGCCAGCCGCTCCAGTGGCACTGAGCAAGTCAGATGCCACCTGGCGTCAGCCGAGCAAGGGCTGCCAACCCAACCGGCCGGTTAGCGCGCGGCACAGGCATTGATCGGCGGTACCCGCCCCCGCCACGGCTGCGCCCGCTCCAACTGTGCAGCAAGCGCGAACAAGGTACTTTCTTCGCCAAAACGCGCAGCAAAATGCGCCCCCATCGGCAGGCCGGCCGCGCTCCAGTGCAACGGTACCGACATCGCCGGCTGCCCGGTGGCGTTGAACAGCGCGGTGAACGGCGAGTAGCTGTGGAAGCGTTCGATCAACTCTTCCAGGCTCAAGCGGTCGTCCTGCAGGTCCAGCTCACCGATCGGTACCGGCGCACGGGCCAGGGTCGGCGTGAGGATCAAGTCGTAGTTCTGCATGAACACCGCCAGTTGCCGGCCCAACGCATGGATCCACTCCACCGCGCCGGCGTACTGCGCACCACTGACCTCGCCCTTGCTGCGCAAGATGATCCGCGTACGCGCCTCCAGCTCCTCGGGCTGCACCGCAAAGCCGCGCATCTGGCCCAATACGTCGAGGTAATGACGGGTGCTGGCGCCAATGATGGTAAACACCTGATCGAGAAACTCCGGCAGCGCCACCGGCAGCTTCACCGGCTCGACATGGTGACCCAGGGATTCGCACAGCCTGGCCGCCGCGCGCACGGATTCGACCGCTTCGCTGGATGTCGCCCACGGCCCGAGTTGCTCCACCAGTGCAATCCGCAGCGGCCGTGGATCACGTTGCAGCGCCGAGACATAGGGCTGCGCCTGCAAGGGCGCGGCGTATGGCGCCCCAAGGTCGATACCCGCCGTCGCATCCAGCAACGCGGCACTGTCGCGTACCGACAAGGTGATGGCGTGGGGCGTGCCCATCCCCGCCCACCCTTCGCCAATCATCGGCCCCGAAGGTAACAACCCGCGACTCGGCTTGAGGCCAAACACCCCGCAGCAGGAGGCCGGCACGCGCAGCGAACCACCGCCATCGTTGCCATGGGCAAACGGCACCACGCGCGCCGCCACCAGGGCCGCCGCGCCGCCGCTGGAACCGCCCGCGCTGTGGCTGATGTTCCAAGGGTTGCGCGTGGCACCAAAGCGGTTGGACTCGGTGGAGTACGAGGTGCCGAATTCGGGCGAGGTGCTGGTACCGGCAATCACGCAACCGGCTCGGCGCAGACGGGTCACGAGCTCAGCGTCGAAGTCGGCGCGAAACCCTCCCAGCGCCTGGGAACCATTGGTCATGGCCGCGCCGTTGACCGGCGAGAACAGGTCCTTGATCAACGTCGGCACGCCGGCAAACACCCCGGCACCGGGCTGCAGGGTGCGAGCGGCTTCACGGGCCGAATCGTACAGGCGCTCGGCCACGGCATTGAGCTGCGGCTCGACCAGCTCGATGCGGTCGATGACCGCCTCCAGCAGCTCGCCGGGTTGCAGCTCGCCGCGCCGCAGCCACTCGGCCAAGCCGGTGGCGTCTTCGGTGTCCAGCAGGTTGTGGATGTCCATGTGCATGTCCTCTTGATTACGAATGACTTGAGCCGAACGTTCGGGTCGCCGCCTTGCGTCGCGCTTGCAGGCCGGCCAGCGCCCAGACCAGGGCGGAGACCACACTGGCGAACGCCAGCCACTGAATGGAAAGGCGCAGGTCGCCAGAGCGGGCACTGAGCAGTGCCACCACCAACGGGCTGACGAACTGGCCGAAATACAGGCAAGAGGTGAACCCGCCCAGGCCGCGCCCACGGGTTCTGGCGCTGAGGGCATTCATCACCGGCGCCATCGCGTTGGGCACCAGCAGCCCGGCACCCAGGCCGTGAATCAGCACCGCCAGCAGTACTGCGTTGTAGCTTTGCCCGCGCATCAGCAGCCACAGCCCCAACCCCAGCAACGTCAGCAGCAACGCGTTGCAGCCGGCGATACCGATGCGGCGGCGCAGCAACGGCCAGGCCAGCGAACCGCCGAGGGTCGCCAGCAGGCTCAACCCCGCTGACAGCCCGATCATCGTGCTCGACGTTACGCCCAGGCCGACCAGCAGAATCGGCGCCTGGATCGGCACCACAAAACTCAGGATCATGCCGCACAGAATCAGCAGGTAACCGATCACCACGGGCAGGATCGCCACCCGCCCCTCTTCAGGCCTATCGACGGGCTGTCGGCTGGCCGCGGGCTCCCACAGCACTTTCATCATCACCGGCACCAGCAACAATGGCAGCAGGTACAGCAGGAACGGTTGGCGCCAGGAATGCTCGCCCATCGCCCCGCCCACTACGAAGAACAGCGCGCCCACCAGGCCGATGGTCACCACTTGCCGGTTGATGTAGCGCATGCGTTCCTCGCCGTGCCAATAGTCGGCGATCAGCGTGGCGCAACAGGTCATGACCGCCGCTTCGGCGGCACCGAACAACAGGCGTATCCCCACAATGGTCGGCAAATTGTCCAGTACCGCCGGCAACGCGCCGAGCACGGCGTAGAGCAAGGTAGCGAGGATCAGCAAGTTTTTGCGCCCGACCCGGTCGGCCAACCAGCCGGCCAGGGGCGCGCACACTGCAATCGCCAATGCCGGCCCGGTAACCACCAGCGGCACCAGCATGTCGGCATGCGATTGCAGCGGGCCGAACTCGGCGCCGAGCTTGGGCAGCACCGGCGCCACCATGACCGCGCCCATGATGGTCAGGCTACTGCCCAGCATCAGCACCAGCCCTTCGCGGCGCCCGGTGGCTTGACGGGGTGATGCGCTATCAGAACGTAATGGGTTCATGGCCAGCCCCTTAAAAGCTTTGAGAAATACGCAGCGCCACGGTGTAGCCTTCGGCCCGGTTGCGGGCGTCGGTTTCCTTGTAGGCATGCAGCCAGATGGGTGGCAGGCCGGGCTTGAAGTAGCTCACCGCCGGCCCCACCGCCAACACTCGTGCGCGATTGCCCGATTGCAGCCCCGGCGCGTCGTCATCGCTGAACTGGCGGTAGTAGTAACCGCCCAGGCCCAGGGTCCAGGGACCCACATGCTGGCCCACGGCAAATTCGTGGCGGTACTCGACACCGTTTTTGTAGTCGGTCGCGGGGTTGCGCGTGTTGACGTCGACTTCAAAGCTTGAAGACACCTCAAAGCCACTGTCGGTGATGTAGGTGGCGTTGACGATCGGCGAGAACGTCCAGTGGTTGAGCCCCGGGGAAATCAAGCGATTCTTGTCGTAGTCGCCGGTGGGTGCCTGGATCTGCAACTGGGTGTTGATGAACAGGTTCGGCGACAGGTTCCACTGCAGGATCAGCGGCAGAAATTGCATGTCGGCCATTCGGAACGGATCGGCTTCCAGATGCAAGGGCCCGACCGGCGTCGGCACCTTGACGGAAGCGTCCATCTTGAAGAACGGCACCACCACCCCGTAGCCGTAGTTGGCGCCCAGCACGGTGTGATCCGTCATGCGCATGTAGGCGACGCCGATGGACAACACATCCAGTGAGAAGTGGTTGTCGACGGAGCGCCCGTGGCGATCCTTCTGCACGTTGGCCGAATAGAACGCCGTTCGCAGCCCCAGCGTGCCGAACGGCGTGGCCGGCGGCATCATCCCCGCGCCGAAGTCATACACCCCGACCGCCGTGGTCGGCGCACCGTTCTCGGTAGCCTGGGCCGCGGCGCAGCAGCCGAGCAACCCCAGGGTGAACAGCGTCATGCGTGCGGCGCTTGCGTTATTGTTGTTGCTCATCGAATGCCCTCCCATCAAGTGGTGTGGGCCATCGTATTGAGCAGCGCTGGGGGCGGGTTATCCGTTTTCAGCAGAGTTGAGCGCGTCGCAGGGTCTGCGAAGGGCTTTCGCCAAACATGGTGCGGTAATCGCCCGAGAACCGGCTCAGGTGCCAGAAACCCCAGCGCGCCGCCACGGCCTGGACCCCTTGCGGCGGCATGCTCATACGCAGTTCGCGACGCACCGCGTTGAGGCGCAATGCACGCAAATAGGCCACCGGGTTGATCCCCAGGGTTTCCTGGAAGCAGTACTGGAGTTTGCGCCGGCTGGCGCCGATGTGGTTGCACAGGTCGAGGATCGACAGCGGCTCATCGAGATGACTGAGCGCGTACTCGCGGGCGCGGTCGACCATTCGTTTACGCGCCGTGGGGTTCAGGGGTGGCGCCTGGTCCGGCGCAATCAGCTCCAGTACGTGCAGCATCACCGTATCGCGGATGCCGCGACGGATCGCGTCATGCCCGAACAGCGCGTCACGCTTTTGCTCGCACCCTGCCAGTGCGTCGAACAAGGACGAGAGTGCCTGTTGCACCGGTGAGTCGCCCAAACGGTAACACTTGGGAAGATCGGTAATTCGAAAGGGGCTGCCCTGTCGTTCCAGAATGTGTTGCAGCACGTGCTCGTCAATCGCCACGCTGAGCAGGTCAAGGTGCTGGGGCGTATGCAGCTCGGGCAGGTTGCGCCCGTGGGCAACCAGCAGGCTGGGGTCGTGAATCGGGTGCCCGGCACAGTACACCGGCCCATGCGCACTCAGCGGCAAGCTGAAGGTGATCGCACCGTCCCAGGCTTCTCCGCTCTTGATCATGGCTTGATTAGAGCGGTCGCGGGCCAGTTGCATCCAGCCCGAGCGGAACTCAATCAGCTCGCCTTCAAAGGCACCCGGCGATAACTGATCGTAGCGAACTTGCCAGCCCTGCATATTGCGGGCGTGCTCATCGATGTCACTCGTCAGGAAGCGCTGGAGGGGCGGCATAGACCGCACCGTCTTCGAAACCGCGGGCATCCGCTCATTATTGTTGTTCATGGACCCGACCTTTTTCAGTTGCAAGGCTTACGGGTCACCTACAAGGCAAGTTCCATTCCGAACTCAGGACAGGTCGCGCATTTGTGCCGAAAAGGGATAGTGCGCGGGACCAACACAGGTCGCCCGCGGGCCAATACGTTCATCTGTTAACGATTTTTTGCGCATCACGGCTTTATATTTTTCAGCTCGTTGAGCAGGCCCAGCAACTGCTCCATTTTTTCCGCGCCAAACTGTTCTTCGATCTTGCGGTAGTTGCTTTCCATGCCTTCGCTCATCGACACAAAACACTGCTGGCCGCGTTCGGTGAGGCCGACGAATACGCGCCGCTGGTCCTGGCTGGACTTTTGCCGACGCACCAGGCCATCGCGCTCCAGGCGGGTCAATACGCCGGTCATGCTGGGTTTCAGGATACAGGCCTGCTGGGCAAGTTGATGGCTTTCCAATTCGCCCTGCTGGCGCAGGATGCGAATCACCCGCCACTGCTGTTCGGTCAGTTCATGCTTGTTCAGCGCCGGCCGGAAAAACGCCATGGCGGCTTCACGGGCTTGCAGCAGGGTCAGGGTCAGCGAAGGTCTGGGGTTGGCCATATCGGCACCACGTGGATGATCGAGTCGGCAGCTTAGTGTCGCCGCCCGGCGCACGCAAGCCTGTGAAAAGTGCAATCGGTTCCGTGTAAAAGCCATTCTGTGCGAGCGCCGCGCTGGTCATGCTGACCCGACGAAATCAACAAGACCAAGGCGCAACGGCCCATGCCTGGCTCAACGCAAACCCAATTGCCGCTGGCGATACTCCCCCGGCGTGAGCTGTGCGTAGCGCTGGAAAAAACGACTGAAATAGGCCGGGTCCTTGAACCCGAGCTGGTAGCAGATTTCGTTGGCGGAGCTGCCGGTGAACAACAGCAGGCGCTTGGCCTCCTGCATCAGGCGCTCCAGGATCAGGCGCTTGGACGGCAGGTCGGCGATGCGTCGGCACACATCGTTGAGGCGCGCCTCTGTCACGCCGATGCCTTGCGCATACCGCGACAACGGCCAGTGTTGCAGGTAGTGCGCTTCGATCAGTTCGTTGAAACGGTGGAAGATCTTCAAGTCTTCGTGCCGCGCGGGCGTGGCTTTCAACGAATGGGAGCACAGCCGCAACAGGCTGACCATGATCAAGCGCGTCAAGCTGTCCAGGGCCGCGCCATGCCCTGGGCGACGGGCGTCCACCTCTTCGCTCAACTCATCGAACAAAAAATCCAGCCGGCGTATTTCACTCGCGTAGTGCGGGCCCAGGTGTGCCAGCGCGACGCACGCCGCCGGCAATTGCGCACCGGCCGGCGCCAGGCTGGGGTCGGTCTCGATCAGTTGCCAGACCAACTGCTGGCGCACCGTCAGCACGTGCCCATCGCTGTCGGCCTCGGTGACGAAGGAGTGCGGCACGGTAGGCGGCGTGAGGAAAAACATCGGCCCGGACTCGACGTACTGCTGGTCGTCCAGGTACACGCGCACGGTGCCGCTCTTGACGTAGTGCACCTGGAAGAACCGGTCATGCCGGTGCACCGGCATGTTGCGTCCGAAGAAACCCGCCAGGTTGGCCAGCCGGTCGTAATGCACCTGCGCGTCGCGGTAGCGCTGGTCGTACACCTGGCCAATGTTGATGTTGGGGATGGGTTGGCGGTCAGTCATCGCACGCTACTCGTTTTTATTGTGATTGCCGTGGCGCCCATCCTGCACCGAATCGCGCAGCGCAACCACCGTGAAGAACGTTTGCCACGCTTGACGATAGTTAACATCTTAATTATAACTGTTAACACATTAACAAACGGAGCCACCCATGGCTCTGCCAGGAGAAAGCATGAGCCGTGCCTTGCATGACGTCGCGACCGGCACCCTGTTCGGTGTCGCGCTGAACTACCAGGGGCTGCTCAAACAGCGCCTTGGCGAATTCGAACAGCCGCCGTATCAAACGCCGCCGATCAAACCGGTGCTGTTTATCAAGACGCCCAACACGCGCAATCGGCACGGCGCCGCGGTGGTACATCCAGGCCAGGGCCAACGCTTGCAACCTGGCCCGGCGCTGGGCGTGGTGATGGGCAAAAGCGCCAGCCGTGTAAGCGCCGCCGAAGCCCTCGACTACGTCGCCGGCTACACCATCGTCAATGAGTTCAGCTTGCCCGAAGACAGCTACTACCGCCCTGCCGTCAAAGCCAAATGCCGTGATGGTTTTTGTGCCGTGGGGCCCGAGTTGATCCCCACCGCGCAAGTCACCGACCCCCATAGCCTGGCGATCACGCTGTACGTCAACGGTGAGGTTCGCCAGCAAGACACCACCGCCAACTTCGTGCGCAACATTCCTTTGCTGATCGCCGAAATCAGCGAGTTCATGACCCTGCACGCCGGCGACGTGTTGATCACCGGCACCCCGCAAGGTCGTGTCGATGTGCAGCCGGGCGACACCATCGAAGTTGAAATCAGCGGTTTGGGCCGCCTCGCCAACCACGTCGTGGCCGAGTAACAGGAGCTTGCATGAAACACGCCCGTATCCAATTTGAAGGCGAAGTCCACCTCGCCCATGTCGAAGACAACAACGCCGTGCGCCTGGCCGATGGTCGGCTGCTGGCCGAGGACCAGGTCCAGTGGCTGCCACCGGCCACCGGCAGCATGTTCGCCCTGGGCCTGAACTACGCCGACCACGCCGCCGAACTGGCGTTCAAGCCGCCCACCGAGCCGCTGGCCTTCATCAAGTCCCCCGGCACCTACACCGGCCACAACCAGGTGACCTGGCGCCCGGATAACGTCGCCTACATGCACTACGAGTGCGAACTGGTGGCCGTCATCGGTAAACCTGCGCGCAACGTCAAGCGCGAACACGCCCTGGACTACGTGGCCGGCTACACGGTGTGCAACGACTACGCCATTCGTGACTACCTGGAAAACTACTACCGCCCCAACCTGCGCGTGAAAAACCGCGACGCCACCACGCCTGTCGGCCCGTGGCTCATCGACGTGGCCGATGTGCCCGACCCGAGCAACCTGAGGCTGCGCACCTGGATCAACGGTGAGCTGCGCCAGGAAGGCAGCACAAAGGACATGATTTTCGACATCCCCTACCTGATCGAATACCTGTCCAGCTTCATGACCTTGCAGCCCGGCGACATGATCGCCACGGGCACGCCAGAAGGCCTGGCCGACGTCGTGCCCGGCGATGAAGTGGTGGTGGAAGTCGAAGGCGTAGGCCGCCTGGTCAATCGAATTGTCAGCGAAGCGGCGTTCTTCAACGCCCGTAAAGAGGCTTGAACAGCATGATCAACCATTGGATCAACGGCCGTGAGGTCGAAAGCAAAGACGTGTTCGTCAACTACAACCCGGCCACCGGTGACGCCATCGGTGAAGTCGCCAGCGGCGGCGCCGAGGAAGTGGCGCAGGCGGTGGCGGCGGCCAAGGAAGCCTTTCCGAAATGGGCCGGCACCCCCGCCAAAGAACGCGCGCGCCTGATGCGCAGGCTCGGCGAGCTGATCGAACAGAACGTACCGCGCCTGGCTGAACTCGAAACCCTCGACACCGGCCTGCCGATTCACCAGACCAAAAACGTGTTGATCCCACGCGCCTCGCACAACTTCGACTTCTTCGCCGAAGTCTGCACGCGCATGGACGGCCACAGTTACCCGGTTGATGACCAGATGCTCAACTACACCCTGTACCAACCCGTGGGCGTGTGCGCGCTGGTCTCGCCGTGGAACGTACCGTTCATGACCGCCACCTGGAAGACCGCGCCGTGCCTGGCGCTGGGCAATACCGCCGTGCTGAAGATGTCCGAGCTGTCGCCACTGACCGCCAACGAACTGGGGCGCCTGGCCGTCGAAGCCGGCATCCCCAATGGCGTGCTGAACGTGATCCAGGGTTACGGCGCCACCGCCGGCGATGCATTGGTGCGCCACCCGGACGTGCGCGCGATTTCGTTCACCGGCGGCACCGCCACCGGCAAGAAGATCATGCAGACCGCCGGGCTGAAAAAGTACTCCATGGAACTGGGCGGCAAATCGCCGGTGCTGATCTTCGAAGACGCCGACCTTGAGCGTGCCCTCGACGCGGCGCTGTTTACGATTTTTTCGCTCAACGGCGAACGTTGCACCGCCGGCAGCCGGATCTTTATCCAGGAAAGCGTTTACCCGCAGTTCGTCGCCGAGTTTGCCGCGCGCGCCAAACGCCTGATTGTCGGCGACCCGCAAGACCCGAAGACCCAGGTCGGCTCGATGATCACCCAGGCCCACTACGACAAGGTCACCGGCTACATCAAGATCGGCCTCGAAGAAGGCGCCACCCTGCTCGCCGGCGGCCTGGAGCGCCCGGCCAACCTGGCGGCGCACTTGAGCAAAGGCCAGTTCATCCAGCCGACGGTGTTTGCCGATGTGAACAACAACATGCGCATTGCCCAGGAAGAAATCTTCGGCCCGGTGGTCTGCCTGATTCCGTTCAAGGACGAAGCCAGCGCCCTGCAACTGGCCAACGATACCGAATACGGCCTGGCGTCTTACATCTGGACCCAGGACATCGGCAAGGCGCATCGTCTGGCCCATGGCATCGAAGCCGGCATGGTATTCATCAACAGCCAGAACGTGCGCGACCTGCGCCAGCCGTTCGGCGGGGTGAAAGGTTCCGGCACCGGCCGTGAAGGCGGCCAGTACAGCTTCGAGGTGTTCGCCGAAATCAAGAACGTGTGCATCTCGATGGGCAGTCATCACATTCCACGCTGGGGCGTCTGAGTAAACGCGTGGCGAGGGCGTTTGCTTTCTCGCCACCCGGCGCAGTCAAAACAACAACAATTTCAGGAGAATCATCATGGGCGAAGTCGTCCTGGCCGCGAAAATCTGCCACGTTCCCTCGATGTATTTGTCGGAGCTGCCCGGCAAACACCATGGCTGCCGCGAGGCGGCGATTGCCGGCCACAAGGAAATCGGCCGGCGTGCCCGCGAACTGGGCGCCGACACCGCCGTGGTGTTCGACGTGCACTGGCTGGTCAACAGCGCCTATCACGTCAACAGCGGCGAGCATTTCAAAGGCCTCTACACCAGCAACGAGTTGCCGCATTTCATCAAGAACATGGAATACGAATACCCCGGCTGCCCGGAGCTGGGCGAGCTGATCGCGCTGGAGGCCAACGCCGCCGACGTGCGTACCCTGGCCCACAACATTCCGAGCCTGGAGCTGGAATACGGCACGCTGGTGCCGATGCGCTACATGCACATGGGCGTGCCGGACGATCAGAAACTCAACGTGGTCTCGATTGCCGCCTGGTGCGCCTGGCACCGCCTGCAAGACAGCTTCACCTTCGGCGCCGCCGTACGCCGGGCCATCGAAAAGAGCGATCGCAAAGTCGTGGTGCTGGCCTCGGGGTCGCTGTCGCACCGCTTCAGCGACGACCGCAACGCCGAAGCCAATATCCATAACTGGACGCGCGAGTTCGACAAGCAGGTCGACCTGCATGTGGTGGAGCTGTGGCGCCAGGGTCGCTGGAAAGAATTCTGCGCCATGCTCCCCGACTACGCCGAGCACTGTTTTGGCGAAGGCAAGATGCACGACACCGCGATGCTTCTGGGGTTGCTTGGCGGGCCGGATTACACCCAGCCCGCCGAGATCATCACCGAACCCTTCGGCAGCTCGGGCACCGGGCAGATCAACGCCATTTTCCCTGTTTGACCGCATGGCCGCCCGGCATCCCCGCGCGGCCAGAAGGAGCCACCATGCCCCACTTCATCGCTGAGTACACCGACAACCTCGAACAGCAGGCGGACCTGCCCGGCCTGTTCGAAAAAGTCCACGCCACCCTGGGTGACAGCGGCGTGTTCCCGCTGGGCGGCATCCGCAGCCGTGGCGTGCGCCTGGACACCTGGCGCATGGCTGACGGCAAGCACGACTACGCCTTCGTGCACATGACCCTGAAAGTCGGCCATGGCCGCGACCTGGCAACCCGGCAGAAGGTCGCCGAAAAACTCTTCGAGGTGATCACCGCGCACTTCGCCGCGCTGCAAGCCCAACGCCTGCTGGCCTTGTCGTTTGAAATGGTCGAACTGCACGAACAGCTCAATTTCAAGCAGAACAATGTGCACGCTTTCCTCAAGGCACAGGTGGGCTAACCCGCCCTGCCCGTTCGTTCCATCGGCCTCTCAGACAAAAAGTATAAAACCATGAGCACAGCCAATACCGCCGACACACCGGCCACCATCGCCCGCGACCGCACACACGGCCTCATCACCTGGCGGCTGATGCCGCTGTTGTTGATCTGTTATCTGTTCGCACACCTCGACCGCATCAACATCGGCTTCGCCAAGATGCAGATGAGTACCGACCTGAACTTCAGCGACACCGTCTATGGCTTCGGTGCCGGTCTGTTCTTCATCGCCTATGCGCTGTTCGGCGTGCCGAGCAACATGGCCCTGGACCGTGTCGGCCCGCGCCGCTGGATTGCCACGCTGATGGTGGTGTGGGGCGCGCTGTCGACCTGCATGTTCCTGGTCGACAGCGCGATGGGCTTTTATGTGCTGCGCTTTTTACTCGGGGTGGCCGAGGCGGGTTTCTTTCCGGGCATCCTGGTGTTCCTGAACCGTTGGTACCCGGCAGGCCGGCGTGCGCAAATCACCGCCTTGTTCGCGATTGCGGTGCCGATGGCCGGGGTGATCGGCGGGCCGCTCTCGGGCGGCATCCTCGAACATTTTCATGACCTGGGCGGCCTGCGCGGCTGGCAGTGGATGTTCGTGATCGAGGGCGCGCCGGTCATCCTGCTCGGGCTGGTGGTGCTCAAATGCCTGCCGGACAGTTTCGAGACCGTTACCTGGCTGACGCCTGCGCAAAAACAACAACTGCGCGAGCAACTGCACGGCGAAGAACAACGCAAATCCATCACCTCGTTCTCCGCCATCCTGCACAACCGCCAGGTGTGGTTGCTGGTGGCGGTGTATTTCGCGGTGATGCTGGCGGTCAACACCTTGGCGTTCTGGATGCCGACGCTGATCCACGGCGCCGGGGTCGGCAGCGACGGCAAGGTCGGGTTGCTCAGTGCGGTGCCGTACCTGGCCGGTTGTTTTTTCATGATCGGCTGCGGGCGCTCGTCCGACCGGCACCGTGAACGCCGCTGGCACCTGTGCGTGCCGTTGCTGATGGCGGCGGGCGGCATCGCCATCGCCGGGCTCGCCCCGGCCAACCCGGCCCTGGTGCTGGGCGGCCTGATCATCGCCGGCATGGGCGCCAGCGCGGCGTTGCCGATGTTCTGGCAGCTACCGCCAGCGTTCCTGTCCAACCACACCCAGGCCGCCGGCATTGCCTTGATCAGCTCCTTGGGCAGCATCGCTTCGTTCTTCGCGCCCTACCTGATCGGCTGGATGCGCGACACCACCCACAGCGCCAGCCTGGCCCTGTACGCCCTGGCATTGCTGATTGCACTCGGTGGCGTGCTGGTGCTGCGCACCCAGGCGGCCATCGTCAACCCTCACTAAGAGACCCTTGTCATGCTCGATCAACCGCTTATCCAGCAAGCCGCCGCCCGCCTCGACCAGGCGGAACGCTCCCGCGAGCAGGTGCGCCAGTTTTCCCTGGAGCACCCGGCAATCACCCTTGACGACGCCTACGCCATTCAGCGTGCGTGGGTCGCGCAAAAAATCCGCGACGGGCGCAAGCTGGTCGGCCACAAGATCGGCCTGACCTCACGCGCCATGCAGGTGTCTTCCAACATCAGCGAGCCGGATTACGGTGCGCTGCTCGACGACATGTTCTTCGACGAAGGCAGCGATATTCCCTTCGAGCGCTTTATCGTGCCGCGCGTCGAGGTCGAATTGGCGTTCATCCTGGGCAAGCCGCTCAAAGGCCCGAATGTGACCGTATTCGACGTGCTGGACGCCACCGAATGGGTGATCCCGGCGCTGGAGATCATCGACGCGCGCATCCAGCAGGTCGACCCGCACACCCAGGCGACCCGCAAGGTGTTCGACACCATTTCCGATAACGCGGCCAACGCCGGCGTGGTGATGGGCGGACGCGCCGTGCGCCCCACCGAGATCGACCTGCGCAAGGTGCCCGCCGTGTTGTACCGCAACGGCGTGATCGAAGAGTCCGGCGTATCGGCCGCCGTACTCAACCACCCGGCCAAGGGCGTAGCCTGGCTCGCCAACAAACTGGCCGCCTACGACGTCACCCTGCAACCTGGGCAAATCATCCTGGGCGGCTCCTTCACCCGCCCGGTGGCGGCCAACCCCGGCGATACCTTCCATGTCGACTACGACATGCTCGGCTCGATTGCCTGCCGTTTTGTGTAAGTGGAGGATTGCTCGATGGATATGCCTGTGAACACCTTCAAACAACGCCTGCGCAGCGGCGAAACGCAGATCGGCCTGTGGCTGGGACTGGCCGATGCCTACTGCGCGGAACTGGCCGCCAACGCCGGCTTCGATTGGCTGCTGATCGACGGCGAACACGCGCCCAACGACCTGCGCGGCATGCTCGGCCAGCTCCAGGCCGTAGCGCCTTACCCCAGCCACCCGGTGATCCGGCCGGTGATCGGCGATACCGCCTTGATCAAGCAAGTACTGGACATCGGTGCGCAGACCTTGCTGGTGCCGATGGTCGAAAGTGCAGCGCAGGCGCAAGCACTGGTGAACGCCATCCATTACCCGCCCAACGGGGTGCGCGGCGTCGGCAGTGCGCTGGCACGGGCATCGCGCTGGAACAGCATCGCCGGTTACCTCGACCAGGCCGATGCGCAAATGTGCCTGCTGGTGCAGATCGAAAGCCGCGAAGGCCTGGCCAACCTGGACGCCATCGCGGCCGTGGAAGGCGTCGACGGCGTGTTCATCGGGCCGGCCGACCTGAGCGCCTCAATGGGCCATCGCGGCAACCCCGGGCACCCCGAGGTGCAGGCGGCGATTGAAGACGCCATCGCCCGCATCCGCCAGGCCGGCAAGGCAGCCGGCATTCTCAGTGCCGACCCGGCATTGGCCAGGCGCTACATCGAACTGGGCGCGGCGTTCGTCGCGGTGGGCGTGGACACCACGGTGCTGATGCGTGGGCTGCAAAGCCTGGCGGCAGCGTTCAAGGGTTCAGCGGCGCCCGCCAACGCGGCGGGAGCTATTTACTAGAGCGTGCGATAGCGAGGGGTTGAGGTGTTCGGCCTAAAGCCCCGGCAAGATCTCAAGATAAATGGAGATCCCCTGTGGGAGGGGGCTTGCTCCCGATAGCGGTGTATCAGACTGTCCTAACAGTTGCAGTCTCGGCTCAGCGCTTCAGGGTTTTGAGCTCATTGAGCAAACCCAGAAGCGTCTGCAACTTCTCCTCGCCAAACCCCGCTTGCAAGCGCTGATAATTGGCCTCCATGCACTGGCTCATCGAAGCAAAACAAGCGTGCCCCTTCTCGGCCAGCCGCACCAGCACGCGCCGTTGATCCTGGTGCGCCTTGCGCCGCTCGACCATGCCCGCCGCCTCCATGCGTACCAGCACCCCCGTCATGCTTGGCTTGAGGATGCAGGCCAACTCGGCCAGGCGATTGATCTCCAGCTCTGGATGCTGGCTCAAGATCCGGATGACCCGCCATTGCTGCTCGGTCAACCCGTGCTGGTTCAATGAAGGACGAAAAAACCCCATGGCGGCTTCCCGCGCATGGAGCAAACTGAGGGTCAGGGATTGGCGCAATTGAGGCATATAAAGGTCGACGTCGTATTTAGTTAACAGATTAACAAGATTCTAGCATCGGCACCGGCCCCCCGTGTGCAGCTTTACCCTTACGCAGGCTTCAGTGGCAGCCACGGTCAAGCGCGGCGGCACACAGAATCAAGACACCTAACGCGCGGAAGGCACCTAATAGCAGCCAACAAGCATAGAGCTCAAACCCGGCTCTGCAGTGAGTTCCCCTTCACTTTTCCAGGCTGCGCAATGATTAATATCGAAACGCCCACCTACTATTCGGCCACCAAAAAATACAACCTCAGCTTCCCGACCCTCGAACAGGACGTAGACGCCGACGTGGTGGTGATTGGTGGTGGTTTCTCCGGCATCAACACCGCGCTGGAACTCGCCGAAAAAGGCATCACCAACATCGTGGTGCTTGAGGCGCGCTACCTGGGCTTCGGTGGCACGGGCCGCAATGGCGGGCAAATCATGGCGGGGATCGGCCATGACCTGGAAAAGATCAAGCAGCAAGTCGGTGACGAAGGCCTGCGCCAGATCTTTGAAATCAGCGAGCTGGGCGCCGGCATCATCAAGGACCGCATCGCCAAATATTCCATCGACGCCGACTTCTGCCACGGCTACGGCTACATGGGCTTCAATGCCCGCCAGGAAAAAACCCTGCGCGCCTGGGAGAAGGACTTCAAATCCATCAACACCAAGGACGAAATCCGCTTCATGGCGGGGTCCGAGGTCAAGCAGATCATTGGTTCCGACGCCTACAGCAGCGCGTTGCTGCACATGGGCGGCGGGCATGTGCACTCGCTCAACCTGTTGCTGGGCGAAGCCAAGGCGTTGGCCGGGCATGGCGTGCGCATCTTCGAGCACAGCCCGGCCCTGGAAATCAGCTATGGCGAGCGCATCACCGTGCGCACCGGCCGTGGTTCGGTCAGGGCCGCCAAGTTGCTGTGGGCCTGCGACAGTTTCCTCAACAAGCTTGAACCCGAGTTGCACCAGACCACCGTCAACACCTACGCCTTCCAACTGATGACCGAACCGCTGTCGGACGAGATGATCAACCGTATCAGCCCTATACGCGGGGCCTACAGCGACATTCGCCCGGTGATCGACTACTACCGCGTCACCCGCGAAAACCGCCTGCTGTTCGGCGCCGCCACGCCTTTTGTCGAGCACATCCCGCTGGACCTCAAGGCCTGGAACCGCAACCTGATGTTGAAGATTTTCCCGTACCTCAAGGACGTGAGGATCGACCTGGCCTGGGGCGGGCCGATGGCGACCGGGGCCAACCTGTTCCCGCAGATCGGCACGCTCAGCGGTCGCCCCAACGCGTTTTACGTGCAGGGCTACGCCGGCTTCGGGGTCACGCCCAGCCACATTATCTGCAAGGTATTGGCCGAGGGCATGAGCGAAGGCTCTTCGCGCTATGACCTGATCAGCTCGGTCAAACACGCACAGATCCTCGGCAAAGACCATATCCGCCCGCTGCTGCTCACCGCCGGCAAAAGCCTTCACCAACTGTCGGGCTACTTCAACGGTCGCCGTTGAGCCCCCGCTGTTTCATTCACAGGAGAACCGCCATGCCCGTTACCCCCCTGAAGAAAGACATTCAATTATCGGAGCTCGACCCCTGGGGCACGGTTGCCGACCTCGGCTCCGAGATCCTCGAAGGCGAGGTCAAGGCCTTCGGCAAGATGACCTTCGGCGCCCCGACCGACCCGGTCAGCAGTGCCTATTTCGGCACCACCCAAGGCAAGTTCCGCATGGTCTACCCGTTCGCCGAACAGGCCACCGTGGTCACCGGCGAAGTGGTACTGACCGACGAAAGCACCGGCCAGAGCACCCGCTACAAAGCCGGCGACAGCTGGTTCATGACCAAAGGCACACCGGTGCTGTGGGACGTGGTCAGCGAGAGCTTCGTGAAGCACTATTTTGCGGTAGGCTGATCGCTCCCGCTGCCGGCGTGTGCCGGCAGCGTTTTTTCCGGCGCAGGTAACCGACCATGCACGCCATCCCCGCCCAGGAAGTCGCCGGCCACTGCCTGCAGGCTTTCACCCAACTCGTACCCGCCAGCCAGGCGGCGTTCTATTGCGTCGACCGCCACCTGCAAGCCCGTGATTTCAGGCTGCTGGGCATGAGCGGTGAGATGCACCGCGATTACCTGGACAACTACCGCCAATTCGATCCGTTGCAGCCGCGCAACTGCCTGTCCACCGGGCTCGCCGTGGTGCCGCTGGGGCTGGCCATGGCCCGGCAGCCGCTGCGTGACAGCCGCCGCTACCGCGACTTTCTGGCGCGCTACGGGGTGGTCGATGTGGTGGAGATCGTCGCCCATCGCGCCGACCAGCCCCAGGCCGCCATCTCGCTGCTGCGCACGGCTGAACAAGGGGTGTTCACCCTCGACCAGTTGGCCCAGTTGAATGCCTTGCAGGTGATGCTGCAAATGGCCGTGGCTAACATGCAGCCCACAGACGACGGGTTGGCCGGGCTTACCCCCAAGGAGCGCCAGATCGCCTGGTTGCTTCGCCAAGGCGCGAGCAACAAACAATTGGCCCAGGCGCTGGACGTCGGCCTGCCCACCGTCAAGACCCACCTGATTCACCTGTTTCGCAAAACAGGCGTCAGCAGCCGCACCGAGCTGGTGGCGGCGCTGTTTCTTTAAGCGGGGTCAACCATTCGGTTGATAGGCGCGCGCCCTTCCCCACCGCATGCTCCGGGTTGTCAACTCAACCCCGTGGAGCCATGCAATGACCACCCCATCCGACTGGATCACCGTAGGCGCCCTTGCCGACGGTTTCGCCCCTGAAGCCTTTATCCTGCCCAACCTGGCCGACCTCAACGGCAAGACGTTCACGCTGTACTTCGCCAACGGCTGGCAGATCGAGCACCGCTTTGAAACCGACACGCTGCACTGGAACGCCGCCGATGGTCACTCCAGCGGTGCGGCCGCCTACCGCGCCACCTCGGTGCGTCCGGGCCTGTACCTGGTCGATTTCATCAAGCACGAAGCCGGGCAAGCCTGGTCGATCAGCCTGGTGCTGGATACCGCCACGTCGTCGTTCACCGCCGTGATCGGCAGCATGCCGAGCCGCGAGCAAACCGAACAAGGTCTGTACAGCCGCGCGCTGGCCGGCAAGGCCCTGACCTCGGTGCACGTGGAATTTCTACAGGGCAGCCTGAATCAACCCTGGCAGGCTGGCCAGTGCCCGCACGCACCGACCCAGGAACTGACCGGCTTGCGCAACCTGTACCGCTACAGCCCCAGCGAGGTCTACGAGCACATTTACCTGAACGATCAGTTCTACTCCTGGCAGTGCATCAAGGGTGTCGAACAGGGCCTGTGCGATACCGATCGCTGCCACTACTACAAGATTGCCGACCAGTTGTACCTGTTCGTCTGGCGCGAAAAGATCATCCCGACCCTCGGCCTGGTGTTGATCGATCTGCAACAGCACCGCAGCGACGGCAAGATTTTCGGCTACGCCGGTGCGTCCTTCGATGAGCTGTCGAACTTTCCGGTCAGTTCCTACTGCCAGGTCCTCAACCATACGGAGTATCCCGATGCCTGACGCCCGAACCGTGGTCATCACCGGTGCCGGCACGGGCATCGGTGCCGCCTGCGCGCGGCTGTATGCTGCCGAAGGCGCCAACCTGGTGCTGATCGGCCGGCGTCGCGAGCCATTGGAGCAGGTCGCCGCACAAACCGGTGGCCTGGTGCTGGTCGGCGACGCGGCCTGCCCGGATACGTGGGACAGGTTCGTCGCACAGATTCGCGCACACCATGGCCGACTCGATGTGCTGCTGGCCTGTGCCGGTGGGCATGGCGTGGGCAGCGCCAGCCAAACCAGCCCGGCCACCTGGGTAGCGGCGCTGCGCAGCAACCTGGACAGCGCGTTCTACAGCGCCCGCGCCTGCCTGCCGCTGCTGATCGAGAGCGCCGGGTGCATCGTGCTGCTGGGCTCCATCGCGTCGTTGGCCGCCGGGCCCGAGGTGTGCGGCTACACCACCGCCAAACACGCACTGCTCGGGCTTAACCGCTCACTGGCGCGGGACTACGGGCCGCGTGGCGTGCGAGTGAACGCCGTGTGCCCTGGCTGGGTCACCACGCCGATGGCCGACGAGGAGATGCAGCCCTTGATGAACTTCCACGGCGATACGCTGCAGCAGGCCTACGCCCGTGTGTGCGCCGACGTACCGTTGCGGCGTCCCGCCAGCGCCGAAGAAATTGCCAGGGTATGCCGCTTCCTGGCCGGCCCCGACGCCTCGATCATCACCGGTGCCAGCGTGGTCGCCGACGGTGGTTCGAGCATCGTCGATGTACCGACCCTGGCCTACGCCCATATGGAGCAGCCCTATGTCTGAAGACCTCGATTTCAGCGGCAAAAGCGTGCTGGTCACCGGCGGCGCGCAAGGCATCGGCCGGGCCGTTGTCGAAGCGTTTGCGCTGCGTGGCGCGCGCGTGATGATCGTTGACCTGCGTCGGGCGCAAGCCCAGGCGTTGGCCGACGAATTGGCTGCGCGGGGGTGCAGGGTCCAAGCCATCGAACTCGATCTGGCCGAGGCGACGGCGGTGTTCGACGGGATCAAAGGCATCGAGCGCGACTGGGGCCGCCTGGACATCCTGGTGCACAACGCTGGCTATTTTCCGTTGACCGCGTTCGAGCAGATCACCCCGGCCGTGCTGGAGCGCACGCTGGCGGTCAACCTCTCGGCGCTGTTCTGGCTGACCCAGGCCGCCTTGCCGATGTTTCAGCGTCAAGGCGGCGGTTGCGTGCTGGTCACCTCATCGGTCACCGGGCCACGGGTCGCCTATCCGGGGCTGAGCCACTACGCCGCGTCAAAGGCCGGGGTCAACGGGTTTATCCGCAGTGCCGCACTGGAACTGGCCGGCAACCGGGTAAGGGTCAACGGCGTGGAACCGGGGATGATCGCCACGCCGGCCATGGACAACCTGGGCGATGCTCAGGTCAACGCCGACATCGCCAGCCGCGTGCCACTCGGCCGCCTCGGCGCGCCGCAGGACATTGCCGGGGCCATGCTGTTTCTGGCCTCGGACCTGGCGAGCTACATCACCGGGCAGACCATCATTGTGGATGGCGGGTCGACGTTGCCCGAAGTGAAGTAAGGCCTGTCAGGCATAACCCACAGTTGGATCGCGGGCATCAGTTGGGTAGTTGCCTGCTCCCGAGCCGTGATGTTGCCTGAGGTGAAACAAGGCCACCTAAACCGCGCCCACCGCCTGTTGCAGATGGGTCGAACGAAAATCCTTGGGCGACAGCTCGAATTGCTTCTTGAACGAGCGACTGAAGTGCGCCGAGTCGGTGAAGCCCCACTTGTAGGCAATCGAGGTGATCGACTCGCTCTTGAGGAACGGGTTGGTCAAGTCATCCGCGCTGCGCTTGAGCCGCGCACGCTGGATGTAGCGGCAGACACTGTCGTCCTGTTCTTCGAACAAACGGTACAAATGCCGCACCGAGATATTCAAGCGACTGGCCAGGCCCACGGGGCTCAGGCCGGGCTGGGTCAGCGACTCGTCGATGACTTTCTGCACATAGCTGCGCAGGTTGTTGCCCTGCAGGCAGGCCATGCCCTCACCGGGCGCGTCATGCGCTTCGAAGGCGGAACCGAGCAAGGATACAAACGCCGCTTGCAGGGCCTGCGCCTCCTCGTTCGGGTCCTGGTCGCCCAACCCTTCCCGGCACAGTTGGTCCATCAGCACATGGAGCATGCGGCCACAGGCCTTGCTCGACGAGATCTTGCCGAAGGTTTTCGCGGCGCCACCCAGTTGCTTGCACACTTCATTGCGCGAGAGTGACAGCGAGGCGTGTTCGATCAGGCCAAACGGGCTGATCTCGATCGAGCCCGTGGAGTCCATCAGCAGCATGTCGCCGGGGGCCAGTTGCACCACCTGGCCGTTCTGGGTGATCTGGCAATAGCCACTGCGTTGGCTGACGAGAAAACAATGCTGGTCCCTATCGTGATCGGCGTTGGGTCGTTCGCGCTTGATCAGCCCGGCATTGGTGCGCAGGTTGGCCAGTGACAGGCCACCGCGCTCGCGCTTGGACACCTCACCGATAAACAGTGAGCGGTTAAACGCCAGTTCCGTGTCGAAATGGCCGCAGGCCGCGCGCAAATCCCGAGTCCAGGTTTCCAATCCATGGTGCGCAGATTGATAGGTGCTCATGGCAACTCCACAGTGGCTTATTGTTTTTGTCGGCCAATAGTTAACATGTTATCTATATAGGCGCAACAAGCACAGCATCCCAACTGTAAAAGCACTAATGATGCCAACTCATCACAACCCGCTCAGCACTCGCTGCAAGCCCGCCAGCACCGTGAACAGACTGGCGCGCTGGGCTGGGCTCAGGGCGATGTAACGACGAAACGCCGGCATGCGGTTGACCACTTCGCTGCCGCCCATGTGCTCCAGCCGGACGCGCCATTGCTGTGCCTGCAACTCGATGCGCAGGTGCTTGAAATCCAGCGCCATCAGGGCTTCGTGCAACGACGCATCACCCGCCAACGCAGCCTCCAGCCGGGCCAGCAAAGTCGCTTCGCCCGCCCGTTGCCGACACGCCAGCCCCGTGCGCCGAATCGACCCGCGGTGGTGCAGGTCCCAGCGTGCGCTGCCCTGCTGTGAAGCGGGCAACTGAATCCTGAACTCGGTCATCACCAGGTGCATCAGCAGTTGCGCTTCGGTGCGCTCGACAATCGTCACCTCAAGGCCACTGGCGTCCAGGCTGAACACCGCACTGGCCTGCCCGGTGGAGGTAAAACTTGCCAGGCCAAGGTTGCGCCGCAGGTATTCAAGCGTGACCCCGGGCCGATAGCCGGCCGGGGCGCGTTGCGCACTGAACAGCTCAGACAGCTTTTGCAGCATGCTCGAAAGGCTCGTTGTAAAGGTTGCCAGGCTCATGGGAAAACTCCTTGGCCAGCACGTCTTCGACCGACGCCGGCTTGAATGGATTGACCTTTTGCACCACCAATGTCCAGAACAGCGCGTAGGCAGCGGTAATCGCCAGCATCACGCCGAACGGCACGTAGATGTCGGCGGGGTTCATGCCCGGCGGGGTGATGAACCACATCCCGAGCAAGATGCCGATGCTGGACAGGATTTGTGGCAACGGGAAGAACGGCGAGCGATAGGCCCGTGGCAGATCAGGACGGCGAATGCGCAGGATCACCACCGACAGCGTCACCAGCAGGTACGAGAAACTCCAGGCACACACCGCCGCCAGCACCAGATGCATGATGTTGTCAGCGTTGCCGCCCAACCACAGGGCGTGCAGGCACGGAATCAGCATCGCCACCAGGATGCACAGCAACGGCGTCTTGAAGCGTGGGTGCAGGTAGGTGAACACCTTGGGCAGCGCGCCGTCCACGGCCATGCCATAGAGGATGCGCGGCACGCCCGCCATCAGCGTGTTGATGGTGGCGGCACCGGCAAACAAAAAACCGATGCCCAGCCACAGCGGGCCGACCTGCCCCATGACCTGCTCGGCAAAGCGCGGAATCGCCATCGGCGTGTCCAGCAGGTGCACGCCGGTGGCGGCATCCAGCAACACGTTTTCGACCTGGCGCTTCATCGCCGCGCCGTAGATAAACATACAGGTGGCCACGCTGAGCAAGCCCAACAGCATGGCCTTGGGCATCACCCTGGCCGAATTGCGCAAGTCCGGAGCCAACGGCGTGACGAACTCGCAACCGACAAACATGAACATCGCCATGCCTACCAATGACAGGACGGTGACCACGTCGGTGCCCACCAGTGACACACCGAACCAGCCCTCCAGTTGCACCGCCGGCGCCGCGATCAGGCCCAGCACGCCGAACACCATCAACGTGGTCCACATGCCGAAGGTCAGGATGATCTCGGCCCTGCCGAAGGCGCTGACGCCAAAGGCATTCAAGATGCCGAACACCACCACGAAGCCGACCCCGAGCAACCACGAGCCCCCGGCGGATTCCGCCAGGGTGTTGAGGTGCTCGAAGTTCACCAGCGCCATGACCCCGGACAGAATGGTTTCAGCGGTACCGGCAAACACATGCACGATCAGGTACGCCGACAAGGTGCCGGTGATCGCAAAAAAACGGCCCATGCCGCAATTGATGTAGTCGTAGACCGAGCCGGTGGTCGGCAGGATCGCGGCGGCTTCGGCGAAGGTGGTCGCCTGCGCCAGCATCATCACCACCGCAATCAGCATGGCCACCGCAAAGGCGCTGCCGCCGATCCCGAAACCCATGGTCGCGGTGAGAATCACCGGGCTGGCCATGATCAGGCCAATGGTGCTGGCCAGCGCGGTCGGAAAGCCGACGCTGCCTCGTTTCAAATGCTGCGTGAGCCGGTCATTGATCGACATGGTGCGGATCCTCGAAAGCGGATTTCTGATTGGATGCATCGAGCCGTACAAGGAGCCGGCGTTGAAGCCCTCCCCAGCCAGTCCCTGATCGAAACGGCCTCGAGCGAAAATCACTGTGCGCCTCCAACGCGCCGAGCGTCTTGCCCATGTGTGCCGTCACTTTTGTTGCTGTCTGCCACGGCACACCGCTTGGCGGGCAGGATCAATTACCTGGCACGCAGATGAAAGACTTCCCCCGCTCCCAGCCACTTAATGCGCCCTCCACCTAACCATGCTGGGGATTATAAAAATGGAGCACACACTCAAAACCCGCACGTTGTCCAAGGCTGTCGGCCTGGGCATCGCGCTCTTGATCACCCATTCGTCGGCCCAGGCCTACGCGCTGTACGCCGACGAAGACACCCACCTCAACGCCGACTTCCTGGCGGTCTACGGGATGTTCAACAGCCGCCACAACTACAATGGCATGCCGGGCGGCTCGACCTGGCGCGAAGGGTTCATCAAGTACGGGGTCAGCGGCGATCAGGGCCTGGCCGGGTACGGTACCGGTTATGGCGCCCTCAATTGGGTCAGCTCCGGCACCTGGGGCGACGGCGATGCGGGGGGCAATACCGTGGGTTCGGAACGCACCACAAAAATCGAAGACGCGTACCTCGGGTGGCGCTCGGCCGAGCTGTTCCCGGCACTGGGCAAGGACGGGGTGGATTTTTCCATCGGCCGCCAGGTGGTCAAGGTTGGCCGTGGTTTTTTGATCAACGACGACGGCCCCAACCTGGGCAAGGGCCCGGCTGACGGTACGTTGAACCGCGGGGGCGGTTTCTACCTCGGCGCCCGCCACGCCTTCGACCGCACGGCGGTCCTGCGCCTGGGCGGGCAGGATGGCCTGCATGGTTCGGTGCTGTGGCTCAAATCCGACAACCGCGCCCAGGCCGAAACCGAGCTGGCGGCGGGCACCCTCGACTACACGGCGGCGGCCGGTACGCTGGGGTTGACCTGGGTTCACGGCATGGGCGTCACCGACCCATGGGCCAGCGACTTCCAGAAACAGCGCGACGGCATGAACACCTACAGCCTGCGCGGCGAAGGCAGCGCGGGCATCGACAACGCCAGTTTCGCCTTCGAATACGCTTGGCAGGACAAGGACGCCGGGCCGGAAAAAGCCTGGTACGGCGAAGCCGGCTACACCTTCGCCGACGTCAGTTGGGCACCGAAACTGACCTATCGCTACACCCGTTATTCGCAAAAATGGGACCCGCTGTTCACCGGACTCAGCACCGGCTACGGCACCTGGATCCAAGGTGAAGTGGCCGGCAATTACGCCGGCCCGTTCAACAGCAACACCGGGGTCCACCATGTCGGCCTCAAAGCCACGCCATTGGAAAACCTGACGATTGCGGCGCTGTACTTCGATTTCAATACCCTGCGCAAGCACGATGCGCTGAACCTGGACGCTCGCGAGTTGGACCTCTACGCCGAATGGGCCGTCAACAGCCACCTGATCATCAGCCCGCTGGTGGGCCTCTACCAACCGAAAAAGGGCGCTGACACCGGCGGCAACCAAGTCGGTGGCAACGGCACCAACCTTTACAGCCAACTGACCGTGGCCGTACCCTTCTGAGCCCTTTCAGGCGCTGCCCCGCGCAGCGCCTGCGGCACGCTAGGGTGTGTGCTGATGCAGCATGCTCCCTTGCCACATGCAGCAATCAGCAATCAGCAATGACGGATCAGTTGCTTCAATACCGTCTTGAACGTTTCGATCTGCGCCTCAGTGAACTCAGCGAATACCTTGTCCTGCTGTTCGCGCGCAATCGCCCACAGGTCTTCGGTTTGCTCCACGCCCGCAGCGGTCAGGCGCACGCCGCTGTCGTCGTCGCTCACCAGCCCCTTGCGCTTGAGGTTGGCCACGGCTTCGTCGATTTCGCGCACCGGCATAGCCACCTCGCGTAGCAGGTCGCCGGCGCTCAGCCGGGCGTCGTTCTCCAGCACCATCAGCATGCGCGCCTCGTTGGTGCGCAGGCCGGTGGACAGTTGCCGGGGTTGGTAGGCCGATTGGTAGGCGCGCACCGCCTGGGTCATCAGGTAATACAGGTTGTGGCTCAGGCGCCCCTGGAAATGGCTGCTCGGCGGCTGGCTGTCGTCACGCTTGGTCATGCGCGTGTGGGGTAGGACCATCGAGTAGGCGCCCTGGTGATAGAGCAGCGGCGCACGCCCGAAGTCATCGAACGCCACCACCTTGCCGATCATGATCCAGTGATCGCCGCCGTCCACCTGCTGGTAGTTCTCACAGTGAAACCGCGCCGAACAATCGGCGAACACCGGCGCGCCACCCTCGCCTGGCTGGTACTCGATCTCGGCGAAGCGATCGTCCTTGGGCCGGGCAAAATTGTTCGACAGGTCGATCTGGTCCGCCGCGAGCACGTTGACCGCGAAATGACTGGCCTGCTCGAACACTTCATGGCTGTTGGAGCGTTTGTCGATACTCCATAACACCAACGGTGGGTCGAGCGACACGGAGTTGAAGCTGTTAGCGGTGACGCCCACCTTGCGCCCGCTGGCGTCGGCGGCGGTGACCACGGTCACGCCGGTGGCAAAGTTGCCCAAGGCGCGGCGAAAGGCGCGTGGGTCGAAGGTCGATTCAGACATGCAAGACTCCCGGGCTGCGTCAGGCGCAGCCCTGATTGTTGTTATCAAAGACGGGTTCAGATCATGCTCGGGTCGGGCTCCAGGCCCATCAGCTCGCGGCCGAGGATCTGCGCGCACACGTCGTAGTCGGTGTAGGCATGGGCGCCGGTCATGTGCGAGTCACGGAACAGGCGTTGCATCTCGTTGTGTTCGAACCAGGCATTGCCGCCGGCGGCTTCAAACAGGCGATCCACCGCCTGGATGCACATCTTGGTGGCGTACGCCTGGTTGGTGCGCCAGAACGCCAGGGTTTCGCGGCTGGGGTAGCGCTGCTGCTCACTGTGCTCGGCATGATCGGCCCAGGTCTTTTCAAGAAACGCACGCGCGGCGCCCACTTGATGCGTCGACTCGGCCAGCCGCATCAACGCCGGCGTGGCCGCGCCGACCGCCGCCCCGGTGTAGGCGCGCACGCGGGTCTTGGTCTTTTCGCGGAACACATCGAGCATGCGCTCGGCGACGCCCAGGCTCACGGTGGAAAAGCCGCTGGCAAAATACGGACGGTACGGCGAGTAGAACACCTTGCTGTCGGGGTACAAGCCAAAGCCCGCGGACTTGCCCTCCATCATGTCCTTGGCCTTCTGGATACGGTGCTCCGGCACCCAGGCCTTGTCGATGAGCAGGGTCTTGGTGCCGCTACCTTTCATGCCGGCGGCAAACCAGTCGTCGCGGATCTGATAGTCACTGCGCGGCAGCACGGCGAAGCAATAGTCCTGCGTGCCTTCGGCATTGGGCCGGCGGAAACCGACAATCGCCCACTCGGCATGGTCGCAGCCGCTGCTCCAGCCCATCTCACCGCTGAACAGCACGCCGCCCTCGACCTCTTCGGTACGCCCAAAGGGCGCGATGCTGCTGCTCGCCGTGGCGTTCGGGTCGGTGCCCCAGACTTCCTGTTGCAGGGTGGCCGAGAACAGCGCCAGCTGATGGCTGTGGGTGCACAACAGGCTCATGGCCCAGGCGGTACTGGCACATGCCCCGGCGAGCGCGGCGATGCAGTCGGCAAACTGTGGCAGCGACAACTCCATGCCGCCGAACGCCTTGGGCTGGAACGCACGATGCAGGCCGATGCCCTTGAGCAACGCCATATTCTCGGCGGGCACCTGGCGGTGCTGTTCAGCCTGCGCAGCATTGGCCGCGATGGTCGGCAGGATGGACTTGAGGTCTTCAAGGAGCGGGTTTGGCTTTTTCATGGATGGCCCTGCTTATTATTGGATGTCCGGACAACCACAGGAATCGAGGCGGGGCGCCGGATGCAGGGCCAGTATGGCGGGCGCCCCTGGGGCATAAAATGCACGTTCCACAGCCAAGATTGCACTTTTCATAGGCCTGGCAGCCACAGACATAGCACGCGGCAGGCACAGTCAAGCCTGGCATGAAGCGGTGGCTTAACCTCGGGGTTTTCTTTGTTCACGACCAGGAAAACCCCATGAGCGATATTCCACTGCTGCCTCAGGTCGAAGCGTTTTTGCGTCGACAACACGCGCTGTTTATCGACGGTGGCTACGTACAGAGCCACTGCGGCCAGACGTTGGAGGTGATCAACCCGGCCACCGGCCAAGTCATCGCCCAGGTCGCCGACGCCGACGCGGCCGACATCGACGCAGCCGTGGCCTCCGCGCGCCGTGGTTTCAAACAATGGTCCCAGGTCGCCCCGGCGACACGCGGCACGGTGTTGTTCAAACTGGCCGACCTGCTAGAGCAGCACCGCGAAGAACTGGCGCAGATCGAAACCTGCCAATCGGGCAAGATCATCCAGATTTCCCGCGCCTTCGAAGTCGACCAGGCCGCGCATTTTTTGCGCTACTACGCCGGCTGGGCCAGCAAAATCACCGGGCAGACCATCACCCCCTCACTGCCCTCGTTCGCCGGTGAACGCTACACCGCCTTCACCCTGCGCGAGCCGGTCGGGGTGGTGGTGGGGATCGTGCCGTGGAATTTCTCCACCATGATCGCGCTGTGGAAACTCGCTTCGGCGCTGGTGACCGGTTGCAGCATCATTATCAAGCCCAGTGAGTTCACGCCGCTGACCATCCTGCGCATCGCCGAACTGGCGATGGAGGCCGGGCTGCCGCCGGGTGCGCTCAACGTATTGACCGGTGCTGGCCTGGTGGGCAAAGGGCTGGTCGAACACCCCGGCACCAACAAGGTGTCGTTTACCGGCTCGGTGCCCACCGGCATTGCCGTGGGCCAGAGCGCCATGGGCGCCGGGCTGACCCGCGCCACCCTGGAACTGGGCGGGAAAAACTCGGCGGGGTTCCTGCCCGATGTGGACCTGGAAACGGCGGTCAACGGCATCATCGAGGCGGGCTTTTTGCACTCCGGGCAAATCTGCGCCGCGGCCGAACGCTTCTTTGTGCATCGCTCGCAGATCGACGCGGTCATGGACAAACTGGCGCAGCGCTTGAGCGCGCTGAACATCGGTTCGCCGCTGGATGAGCGCACCGAGTTCGGCCCGGTCGCCAACCGTCAGCATCAACTCAAACTGGGCGCGTTCTTTGACAAGGCACGAGCGCAAAACAACCGCATCGTGCACGGCGGCAGGCTGCTTGACCGGCCGGGTTGCTACGTCGAACCGACGATCATCCTGGCCAATGGGGTCAACGACACCTTGCTCAACGAAGAGACCTTTGGCCCGATCGCTACGTTTTTGCCGTATGACACTGAGGAGGAACTGCTGGCGTTGATGAACAACACGCCCTATGGCTTGAGCGCCAGCCTGTGGACTAATGATTTGGGCAAGGCGCTGCGGATGGTGCCGGCCATTGAAGCGGGTACGGTGTGGGTGAATATGCATACGTTGCTGGACCCGGCGGTGCCGTTTGGGGGCAGCAAGTGCTCGGGGGTGGGCCGGGAGTTTGGCGGCGCGTTTATCGAGGAGTACACCGAGTTGAAGTCGGTGATGATTCGTTACTGACGATAATCCGGCTATACCGGGAATCAAATGTAGGAGGGGGCTTGCTCCCGATAGCGGTGTGTCAGTCAATGGATCTGTCACTGACCCACTGCTATCGGGAGCAAGCCCCCTCCCACATGGACCTCACTAATGGATCCACTAATTAATAGGCTGTTCGATAATCGCCCATTAAACCCCCTTTCACAGCTTGACTACCCCCTACCCCTCCAATCTAATGGATCCAACAAATAAAAATAATCCATTGCCTGGAGAGTCACCATGTACCCCAAGAACACGTGGTATGTCGCCTGCACCCCCGATGAAATCGCGCACAAGCCGCTGGGCAGGCAGATCTGCGGTGAAAAAATGGTGTTTTATCGTGGCCTGGAAGGCGCGGTGGTGGCGGTCGAGGACTTCTGCCCCCATCGTGGCGCGCCGTTGTCGTTGGGCTATGTCGAGAACGGCAACCTGGTGTGCGGCTATCACGGCCTGGTGATGGGCTGCGATGGCAAGACGGTTGAGATGCCTGGCCAGCGGGTACGCGGTTTTCCCTGCAACAAGACCTTCGCGGCGGTTGAGCGCTACGGCTTTATCTGGGTATGGCCGGGTGATCAGGCCCAGGCCGACCCTGCGCTGATTCATCACTTGGAATGGGCCGTGAGTGACGAGTGGGCGTATGGCGGCGGGCTGTTCGATATCCAGTGCGATTACCGCCTGATGATCGACAACCTGATGGACCTGACCCACGAAACCTACGTGCATGCCTCCAGCATCGGCCAGAAGGAAATCGACGAGGCGCCGCCCGTGACCACGGTGGAAGGCGACGAAGTGGTCACCGCCCGGCATATGGAAAACATCATGGCGCCGCCGTTCTGGCGCATGGCCCTGCGCGGCAATAACCTGGCCGATGACGTGCCGGTGGATCGCTGGCAGATCTGTCGCTTTACCCCGCCCAGCCATGTGCTGATCGAAGTCGGCGTGGCCCATGCCGGCAAGGGCGGTTACCACGCCGCGCCCGAACACAAGGCGGCGAGCATTGTGGTGGATTTCATCACCCCGCAGACCGACACGTCGATCTGGTACTTCTGGGGCATGGCGCGCAATTTCAACCCTCGTGATGAAGCACTCACCGCCAGCATTCGCGAAGGCCAGGGCAAGATTTTCAGCGAAGACCTGGAGATGCTCGAACGCCAGCAACAGAACCTGCTCGCTCACCCGACGCGCAACCTGCTCAAGCTGAATATCGACGCTGGTGGCGTGCAGTCGCGCAAGGTCCTGGAGCGCCTGATCGCGCGCGAACGCGCCGGAGAGCCATCATGATCGAGGTGGTGGTGACGTCGCGGCGCGTCGAGGCGCTGGACATTTGCAGCTATGAACTGGCCCGTGTCGATGGCGCACCCTTGCCGCCGTTCAGTGCCGGGGCGCATATCGATGTGCACCTGCCCGATGGGCTGACCCGCCAGTATTCCCTGTGTAATCACCCTGAGGAACGCCATCGCTACCTGATCGGCGTGCTCAATGACCCTGCCTCGCGGGGCGGCTCGCGCAGCCTGCACGAACAGGTGCATGAAGGCGCCCGCCTGACCATCAGCGAACCGCGCAACCTGTTCCCGTTGGTCCATGAAGCCCGGCGCAGCCTGTTGTTCGCCGGTGGCATCGGCATCACGCCGATATTGTGCATGGCCGAACGCCTGGCCCAGGGCGGGGCCGACTTCCAATTGCATTACTGCGCCCGCGCCAGTGAACGCGCGGCGTTTGTGCAGCGCCTCAAGGATTCGTCGTTTGCCGAGCGGGTATTCCTGCATTTCGATGAGCAACCCGACACGGCGCTCAATACCGCCCAGGTACTGGCGGCACCGGCGGACGACGTGCACCTGTATGTCTGCGGCCCCGGCGGCTTCATGCAGCATGTGCTCGACAGCGCCCGCGCCCAGGGCTGGCAGGAGGACTGCCTGCACCGCGAATACTTCTCGGCGGCGCCGGTGGACAACAGCCTGGACGGCAGCTTTTCGGTACGGATCGCCAGCAGCGGCCAAGTCTATGAGGTACCGGCCGACAAGAGCGTGGTCCAGGTGTTGGAACACCACGGCATCGAGATTGCCGTGTCCTGCGAACAAGGCATCTGCGGCACCTGCCTGACCCGCGTGCTGGAAGGCATACCGGAACACCGCGACCTGTTTCTCACCGAGCAGGAACAAGCCCTGAATGACCAGTTCACGCCGTGCTGCTCACGCGCAAAAACCGCGCTGCTGGTGCTCGATATCTGAACCGCGTCACGACGCGGGCAAGATCACCTTCATGCGTGCATCGGCGGTGGCGCTGCTGAAGATCTCGGCGTAGCGCAAGGTTGCATTGGCGTGTTCGCGCATGATGGCTTCGGCCCGGGCGCCCTGGCGATTGACCAGGGCGTCGAACACCGAATGGTGTTGCATGTGGGCATAGTTGAAGCGCCGGTATTCGCGGGCCATGTCCTCACGGTCCACCGCCAGCGCCGTCACCGAGGCGAACGGCAGGTGATCGTTGCGCGCCAGCGCATCGGCAATCGCCGGGTTGTGGCTGCCTTCGACGATGACCTGGTGAAAACGCATGTTCAGGTCGTGGTAGACCTCCAGGTCGTCCTCGGTGACGTAGCCCTTGTCGAACAGTTGATCGCCTTCGACCAGGCAACGCTCAAGCACCCTGCGCGCCTCGTCGGACAAGCCCCGCTCAGCGGTCTGGCGCGCCGCCAGGCCTTCAAGCACACCGCGCACTTCGACCGCCCCGGCAATATCGTCGGGGCTGACCGAACGCACCTGATACCCGCGCCCGCCAAACGGCACCAGCAACCCTTCCTGCTCCAGGGTACGGAACGCCATGCGTACCGGCATGCGCGACACACCAAAGCGTTGCGCCGTGGGGATCTCCATCAAGCGCTCGCCTGCCGCCAACTCGCCGCTGGCAATCATCTTGCGCAGCGCAACCAGCACCAATTGACCGGGCTTACTCATCCAGGCAACTTCCAGAAAACGTGGGCCGCCATAGTACCGCAAGCCTGCGGTGCCGTCAGACGAACGCCAGAGCCAGAACAGACTGAGGTCTACCTGATGTCAGTCAGATAGTTGCCGGCTCCCGAGCCGTCACGGGTGCCAGGCCGGGTTTTCGATCAACAACGCCATCCCCTGCCCGCCCCCCACGCACGCAGCCGCAATCCCATAACGCAAATGGTGCCGACGCAGTTGCCGAGCCAGGCTCATGACCAGCCGCAGCCCGGTGGCGGCCAACGGATGCCCGAGCGCAAGGGAGCCGCCCTCGACGTTAAGCCGTGTGCTGTCCAGTTCCAGCGCCTGGGCCACCGCCAGCACCTGCGCGGCCTGGGCCTCGTTGATCTCGAAGCGGCCGATATCGCCCTGGCTCAGCCCGCTGCGTTGCAACAGCAGGCGAATCGCCGGGGCCGGGCCGATGCCCATGAACTCCGGGGCCACCCCCACCACCGCACTGGCCACCAGCCGGGCCAGCGCCGGGCGCGTACTGTCGCAGGCCCGCCCTACCAGCGCCGCCGCCGCGCCGTCGACCACCGCACAACTGTTGCCGGCGGTTTGCACACCGTCGGCATGAATCGCGCGCAAACGCGCCAGGGCGCCCAGGTCGGTAGGCCGTGGGTGGCTGTCCACGCTGACCGTACCGGCCTGGCGCGCCAGGCTGATCCCCCTCGGCTGGTACCCCTCAAGTTCGAATACCTGGCTCTCCACCGCCACGATCTCTTCCACCCAGGCCCCATCACGTTGCGCCTGCAATGCGCGCTGATGACTGTCGCAGGCATACCGATCCACCGCCTCGCGGTTCAAGCCGTAACGGCGCGCCAGGTTGTCGGCAGTGGCGATCATGTCCACCGCCGGGGCCGGGTCGTACAGCGCCTCCCAGAGGAAATCCTTGAATTGCACCTCGCCCCCCAGGCGAAACCCGCCCCGGTGGGTGTAGGCGGCAATCGGGTTGCGCGACATCGACTCAGCCGCCACGCACAACGCCAGTTGCGTCCCATCGCGCAGTTGCCCGGCGGCCTGGCGCAACAGCTCGAAACCGGTGGCGCAGATGCGCTGCACCCCCAGCGCCGGGACCGCTTGCGCCACACCGCTGTACAACCCGATATGCCGTGGCAGCAAGTAGGCATCGAAACTGGCCTGGGCCATGGAGCCGGCCAGTACGCTGTCCACCGCCTGCGCTTCGATGCCGGCGCGGGCCAGCACCTCGCGGCCGACCTTGATGCCCAGGTCGATCGGCGACACTTGCGACAGCGCCCCGCCAAGGTCGACCCAGGGCGTGCGCACCGCGTCGAAAATCGCTACATCGGCAAACGCCGCGTACTGCCCGGCGCCGCTCACGCCTTGGGCTCGGCGCGCAGGATCGTCGGGTCTTCACCGCGATACAACGCCTCGACCTTGGCCGCGCGCCATTGCAGCACTGCGCGCTGGTTGATCGAGCCTTTGTCGGTGATTTCGCCACGGTCGATGGACGCCGGTTCGTCGAGCACGGCAATCCACTCCAGGCGGCTGGCATTGCCGGTGGCTTCGCGGTTGAGGCGCTGCAACCAGTCGCCGAACCACTGGCGCACCGGCGCGCTGGCCAGTACCTCGGCGTCACTGGCATCAACGCTCAAGCCCGCCAGGCGACGGCATTCGTAGGGCCTGGGAAAAACCAGGGCCCCCAGGCATTCACGGTCCGGCGCGGCGATCACCAGGTCCTGCACGTACGGCGAGCCTTCGAGCACCGCGCGATTGCGCAACGGGCCGACGCTGACAAACACCCCGGAAGACAGCTTGAAGTCCTCGGCCATGCGCCCGTCGAACATCAGCCCCAGTTGCGGCCGCTCAGGGTCGGCGAGCTTGATCGCATCGCCCGAACAGTAAAAACCCTGCTCATCGAATACTTCGGCGGTTTGCTCGGGCGCCCGCCAGTAGCCCGGCATGATGTGCGGCCCGCGAAAGCGCCCTTCGAACTTACCGTCCAGCGGCACCAGGCGCACCTCGCACCCCGGTGCCGGCAAACCGATGTAACCGGCCATCGACAATGGCCCGGTGGTGAAGGTGCAGGACGGCGCGGCTTCGGTCATGCCCAGCCCGGCCATCATGCGGATGCGCTCGCCACAGTGCTGCTCGGCCACTCGGTCGAGGCGGTCCCAGACCCGTTGCGAGAGACCGGCGGCCGCAAAAAAGAACAGCTTCATTCGCGCAAAAAAGCGCTCGCGCAACTCGGCGTCCTGTTCCAGGGCCGTGACCAGCTCTTCCCAGCCCTTGGGCACGGTCAGGTAGGCGGTGGGCGAAATCTCCTTGAGATTGCGCAGGGTCTCGGCAATGCCCTGGGCGGTGGGTTTGCCATTGTCCAGGTAAAACGTGCCGCCGTTGTAGAGCACGATGCCGACGTTGTGGCTGCCGCCAAAGGTGTGATTCCACGGCAGCCAGTCCACCAGCACCGGCGGTTCCTCGCCAAACACCGGAAACGTCTGCAACAGCATCTGCTGGTTGGCACAGAGCATGCGTTGGGTGGTGACCACCGCCTTGGGCAACTTGGTCGAGCCGGAGGTGAAGAGAAATTTGGCGATGCTGTCCGGCCCGGTGGCGTCAAACGCCGCCTCGGCCTCGGCGCCACCCGGCGTTTGCAGCAGGCTCGCAAAGCTTGCCTGGCTGCGCCCCGACACTTGGCCGCGCACGCAGATCAGCGGGGTGTCGGCCGGCAACACGGCGTCGATCGCGCGCTGGTATGCCAGCGCATCACTGACGAACACCAGCCCCGGCTGCAGCAGGTCGCACACATGCCGCAGCTTGGCGAAATCCTGGGACAACAATGAGTACGCGGGCGACACCGGGCAATAGGGAATACCGGCATACATGGCGCCGAGCGCGAGCTGCAGATGCTCGATATCGTTGCCCGACAGCAGCGCCAACGGCTTGTGCGCCGACAGCCCATAACCGAGTAAACCCTGGGCAATGGCGCGCACGCTGTCGAGCATTTCCCGGTAGCTGACGCGGCGCCACGCGCCGTCGGCCCGGCGTGCGGCGATAAAGGTTTGCTCGGGACGCACCTGCGCCCAATGCACCAGCCGGTCGAGTAAGCGCGGCGGCAACTCGGCCAGGGGTTCCAGCGAACGCATATGCAGCACGCCCTGTTCTTCAGTGACCTCGACCGGCGCATGGCCGATGGACACCGCGCGGTATCGCGGCGGGTGCTGCTCGGGCTGGGGTTGCGCTCTGAATTCGGAACTCACAAGGATGTCCTCCGTCAAGGCGGGCCAACGCCGCCTTGTTATTGTTAGGTCGCGATGCCTGCTCAGATCGGATAGTGCCGTGGCCCGTTCTGCAAGGTCACCCAGCGCAGTTGCGTAAAGTGTTCAATCGCAGCCTTGCCGCCGAAACTGCCGTAGCCGCTGGACTTGACCCCGCCGAAGGGCATCTGCGCTTCGTCATGCACGGTCGGGCCGTTGATGTGGCAAATGCCCGACTCCACCCGTTGCGCCAGCGCCAGGGCACGCCCGGTGTCGCGGCTGAAGATCGCCGCCGACAGGCCAAATTCGGAGTCATTGGCCAGGCGCAGCAGCGCTTCATCACCCTCACCACGCAGCAGCACCGCCACCGGGCCGAAGGACTCTTCGCGGTACAGGCGCATGTGTTCGGTGACGCCATCGATCAGCGTCGGTTGCAGAATGCTGCCGTCCAGTTGCCCACCCGTCACCAAGCGTGCGCCTTTGCTCAGCGCGTCGTCGATCAGCGCCTTGATGCGCGTTCCGGCGCTGGCATCCACCAGGGAACCCAGCACAGAATCCGGCGCAGCGGGATCGCCCGCGTGCAGGGTCGCGACCTTGGCCGCCAGCTTGGCGACAAACGCATCAGCGACCTTGGCGTCGACAATCAGGCGTTCGGTGGACATGCAGATCTGCCCCTGATTGAAATAGGCGCCAAAGGCCGCCGCCGCTACCGCCGCATCCAGGTCAGCGTCGTCGAGCACCAGCAACGGCGCTTTACCGCCCAGTTCCAGCAACGCCGGCTTGAGGTGACGTGCCGCTAGCTCGCCGACAATCCGTCCGACATGGGTGGAGCCGGTGAAGTTGACCCGCCGCACCGCCGGGTTGGCGATCAGCCGTTCGACGATGGCGGCGGCATCCGCCGGGGCATTGCTGATCACATTGACCACGCCATCGCCAAGGCCGGCGTCTTGCAACACCTGGCCGATCAGACGGTGCACCGCCGGGCTCAACTCCGACGCCTTGAGCACCACGGTGTTGCCGCAGGCCAGCGGCATGGCGATGGCGCGGGTGGCGAGGATGACCGGGGCATTCCACGGCGCGATGCCCAGCACCACGCCGCACGGCTGACGCAAGGCCATGGCGAAACTGCCGGGCACATCGGAGGGGATCACGTCGCCCGTGATCTGGGTGGTCATCGACGCGGCTTCGCGCAGGATGTTGGCCGCCAGGCGCACGTTAAAGCCATACCAGTTGGCCATGGCGCCGGTCTCGCCGGCAGCGGCGATAAATTCGGCGCTGCGCGCCTGCAAGTGTTCGGCGGCAATGAGCAAACGCGTGCGGCGCTCGTTGGGCGCCAGCGCCGCCCATGTGGGGAACGCGGCCTGGGCAGCGGCCACGGCGGCGTCGGCGTCGTCCAGGGTGGCGGCGGCCACCCGCGAGACCACGTCACCGGTCACCGGGTTGCGACGCTCAAAGGTTCGACCGTCGCGGGCAGGGCACGACTGGCCGCCAATCAGTAGGGGCACGTCCAGCATGGTGATTCCTCTTTATTATCTTTATCGGGAATACGTTCAGCTTCGGTCACAGCAGCGCGGCCCGAGGGCCGCGTGTCTCAGCGTTTATACGCCTGCAGGCCAGGCTTGATGCTCTTGTCGTCGAGGAACTGCTTCATACCCTGCTCGCGACCGCCCTCGGTGTCGAGCAAGCGCGACTGATCGAGCTTGGCGTAGAGGTAATCCTCGTTCTGCTCCCAGGTCAGTTCGCGGCAACGTTTGAAGCCATGTTTGGCCGCACGCAGCACCACCGGGTTTTTCTCCAGCAGGTTACGCGCCAGCTCAATGGTGACTTCGCGCAGCTGGGCCAGCGGTACGCTCTCGTTGACCAGGCCCATTTCGGCGGCTTTGCGCCCGTCGAAGGTCTTGCCGGTCATGATGTAGTACAGCGACTGGCGATGGCCCACGGTGTCGGCCATGGCCTTGCTTACCAGGTTGCCCGGCGGGATGCCCCAGTTGATTTCCGAGAGGCCGAAGGTGGCTTCGTCGGCGCAGATCGCCAGGTCGCATGCCACCAGCGGGCTGAAGCCGCCACCGAAGCACCAGCCATTGACCATGGCGATGGTCGGCTTGGCGTACATGCGCAGCAACTTCCATTGCCATTGCGAGGCTTCGCGGCGGATTTTTTCCTGGAGGATTTCCGGGCCGGCGTCCACTTCGCGAAAGTATTCCTTGAGGTCCATGCCCGCGGTCCAGGCTTCACCGGCGCCGGTCAGCACCAGAACACCGGCGGCCGGGTCCTGCTCGAGGGTCTCCAGCACGTCGATCATTTCCCGGTTGAGGGTCGGGCTCATGGCGTTGCGTTTTTCCGGACGATTGAGAATGACCCAGGCAATGCCTTCCTCGATCTCGACTTTGACGGTGGTCCAACGGCCTTCGTAATTGCTCATGGCGGTACGCTCTTGTTCTGGTGTGAAGATGATTCGAAATTAAACCGCAAATATAGTTATGTCAATTAACTATTAATCCAGATAACCACTATTTTTCGCGCCGGCACCCAGGTTTTTTTCGGGCGGCGTAAAAAGCCGGCATAGCCATTGCTCGCCAACCCCGGCAAACTAGATAGCCTTCTTAACCGCCACCTTCTGAGGACTGCACTGCCCATGGCCAAGCCTTCCAACATCGCCGCCAGCCAGGCCCTACCCGACCACGACGAGGGGCGGCCGCCGCTGGATTCAGCCCTGGACGATCTGATCGGTTATGCCATGCGCCGCGCCCAGCTCAAGCTGTTCCAGAACCTGATCAGCCGGCTGGCGGACCACGACCTGCGCCCCGCGCAGTTCTCGGCCCTGGCGATCATCGAGCAAAACCCAGGGCTGATGCAGGCCGACCTGGCGCGCGCCCTGGCCATCGAGCCGCCCCAGGTGGTGCCGTTGCTGAACAAACTGGAAAGCCGCGCCCTCGCCGTGCGCGTGCGTTGCAAACCGGACAAGCGCTCCTACGGGATCTTCCTCAGCAAACCCGGTGAAGCGCTGCTCAAGCAACTCAAGGACATCGCCACGCAAAGCGACCTGGACGCCACCGCAGCCCTGGACGTCGAGGAACGTGCAGAGCTGCTGCGCTTGCTCAAGAAGGTCTACCAGGACGGATGACCTACCACAGCGCCACGGTGTAGAGCACCAGGAAGCGGGTCTGGTTTTCATCGCGAAACGCCGCGCCACCAGGGAAGTCGTTACGGTAGATCGACTTGCGCGCCATCAGCCCGAGGTTTTTCAGCGGGCCACTCTGGATCACGTAGCCCAGTTCCATCTGGAACTCGCGCTCCTTGCGCTCCTCGGCATTGAAGGCTGCCAGCTCAATGTTGTCACCCCGCACATAGCGCAGCCGGGTCTTCAGGCCCGGCACGCCCGACGCGGCGAAATCATAGTCATAGATGGCCTGCCAGGTGCGCTCCTTGGCGTTGAGAAAGTCCGAACTCATGGTCAGTTCGCTCATGCCCATCAATTCGGTGCCGGAGATATAGGGCGTGGCCGTCTCCCCACTGGAACGCATGTAGCCCAGGCTGACCCGGTGGCCGCCCAGGCGGTAGCCGAACAGCGCCGAGAGGTTGCGGTTGTCGACCTTGCCGGCCTTGGCGCTGCCGTCCTCGCGGCTGAAGAAACTGCGCAGGTCGCTGGTGAACACGCCATCGCCCACCGGCAGGTTGTGCAGCAACGCCAGGGTGTCCTGCTGGTACAGGTCCGCCACTTCGGCGTGGTACGCGCGCAGGCTGAGGTCCTTGTTGACCTGGTAATCGCCGCCCACATACGCCAGGTGCGAGGTGGTGGCCGTGGCATTGAAACGCCGGTTGGGCGAGGCAATGGTCATGGCCTGGTAGTCGGTGGAGTCGCGCTTGTTGATGCGGTCGATGTAACCGGTGTTAAGCGTCAGGCCGTCGATGTCCTTGGAGCTCAAGGTGGTGCCGCGAAAGGTTTGCGGCAGCAGGCGCGACGGGCTGGCAAACGCGAACGGCAGGAAGATCGACACGTCGCCGGCCTTCACCGTGGTTTGCGCAAACCGCAGTTTGGCCGTCGGCGCCAGGCGCGAATATTCATCGGCGGCACGCTTGTCGCCGGCCGACACCGGCAATAATTCGGTGCCGCTGCGGTCCGGCGACGAGTCCAGCTTGACCCCCATCAACCCACGCACATCCAGGCCAAAGCCCAGCGGGCCAGGGGTATACCCCGATTCCAGGTTGAGGATGAACGCCTGCGCCCATTCCCGCGCGGCGGTCTTGGCGCCGTCGTCCTTGTAGTCACGGTCCAGGTAGTAATTGCGCAGCGTGAGGGTGCCATGGCTGTCGTCGATAAAGCCCGCCGCCCAGGACGGCGCTGGCAGGGCACTCAACATCAGCAACGCGCTGATCAGGCGTGGAGCGCTGTGAGGCACACAGCAGGCGGCCGCAACGGCGCCGGTGGGAAGTTTCGGCATGTTCGATGTCCATTTTTTGTTGTTGTTTTCGGGGCGGCACGCGCTTGGTCCAAGCGGCTTCGCGAATAGAGAATGGAAACAGCAGGCGGCACTCGTCAACAGCCACTGACCGATAATCGAACATTAATAAACGTATCTATTTGGCATTTTCCTACGCGCGCTAATCTCAAACGGCCGGGGTAGACGGCTCTTTTCATGATGGCGTGCGCAGATCCGCCGCCCTTCTTTTTATAGTTATATTTGTTATCTTAATTGCCAGCGGCCGGCCAGGCTCGCCACAACAAAAACAACAATGAGGTTTGCCCATGAACAGTCCATCGCGTCGTTCGACGCTGACGATCGCTCTGTGTTTTATCGTTGCGCTGATCGAAGGCTTCGACCTGCAAGCGGCCGGCACCACCGCCGCAGGGTTGCGCCACAGCTTTGCCCTCGACCCGAAAATGCTTGGCTGGGTGTTCAGCGTCGGGATCATCGGCCTGCTGCCGGGCGCGTTCTTTGGCGGCTGGATCGCCGACCGTATCGGCCGCAAGAAAATCCTGGTGATGGCGGTGCTGCTGTTCGGGCTGTTCTCCCTGAGCACCGCGTTTGTCGACAGCTACGGCAGCCTGTTGCTGGTGCGCTTCCTCACCGGCCTGGGCCTGGGTGCTGCGCTGCCCAACCTGATCGCCCTGTGCGCCGAAGCGGTGAGCGAGCGTAACCGTGGCACCGCCATCAGCGTGATGTACTGCGGCGTACCGCTGGGCGGCGCATTGGCGGCGGTGGTGGCGATGTTTTCCAGTGAACACTGGCAAACCACGTTTATCATCGGTGGCCTCGCGCCCTTGCTGGCCGTGCCATTGATGATCCTGCTGCTGCCTGAATCCAGCGCCTTTCGCCAACAGTCGCCCACCACGCCCGGCGCCCGCGCCTCTACCCGCCAGGCCCTGTTCGGCGAAGGTCGCGCGCGCACCACACTGGCGTTGTGGCTCAGTTATTTCTTCACCCTGACCGTGATGTACATGCTGCTCAATTGGCTGCCGTCGTTGTTGCTGGAACAAGGCTTCAGCAAACCCCAGGCGGGCATGGTGCAGATGCTGTTCAATATCGGCGGCGCCCTGGGCTCGCTGCTCGGCGGCGTGCTGCTGGACCGCTGCAATGCGCTCAAGGTGGTGGCGTTCGTATACGTCGGTTTGCTGGGCGCGCTGGCGGGTGTCGGCCTGTCGGTGGGCATCGTGCCCATGGCCATCGCGGGCTTCGCCGCCGGTTTGTTCGTGATGGCCGCGCAACTGGTGCTATACGCCAGCGCCCCGCCCTCCTACCCCACTGCCGTGCGCGCCACGGGTGTCGGGGCGGCCGTGGCCATCGGGCGATTGGGCTCGGTGGCCGGGCCGCTGGCAGCCGGGCAATTGCTGGCGGCGGGCGCCGGTACCACCGGCGTGCTGCTGGCGACTTCGCCAGGGGTGGTCATTGCCGCACTCACCATCATCAGCGTGATGGTGCGTACGGCGCCCCTGAACCTGCCCGGTACCTCGACCTCTAGAACTGATGCAGCCAGTTGAGCACCAGTTTGTTGCCCTGGGTACGGTTTTGCGCCTGCTGCTCAAAGTAGGCGTTCACTGACAGCACGTTTTCCTTGTTGAACGCGTAGACCAGGCCTGGGCCGATGGCCCAGACCTTTTCGCGACGCCCGCTCACCGCGTCCCCATCAACCTTGGTGTCGGTGATCTGCTTCAACCAGTAGCCGTTCAACCCCACGCTCAGCTGTTGGCTCACGGCGTATTGCAACGTCAGGTTGGCGTGCAACGCCTGGCCGGCCTGGGTGCTGGAGACATCGCCAAAGCCGGCCGCCGGCTCATCGTTCTTGCCATTCCACAGGTACATGAAGCGCCCACTGGCCGACCACGTGGGGTTGAACCAGTAGGTGGCTGCGTAGTACGGGTTGAATGACCAGAAGTTACTGCCGGGGTTGATCGAGCGCTTGCGATCATAGGCGCCCACCGGCACCGAGATGTCGGCCTCGACACGCTGGGTCAGCAGCGGGCTGCCGTCAGCGCGGCTCATGGTCGGCAGTTGCAGGAAAGGCCCGATCACCACATCGCCAAACCCCGCGCGGGAACTGAGCGCAGCATTGTCCAGACCGTCATCGACATCCACATGGGCCAGCGACGTATTGATCAGGGTAAGGCCCGGCATCGCGCCGTTGGCCAGGGGTTGGCCGACGTAAATGATCTGCGTGGTCGGCGCCACCACTTCGACGTCCTGGCGGGGCAGCGCCAGCTTGTTACCGTGGGCATCGTTGAATCGGCTGGCCCGGGAGTACGTCAGGTATTCCTCCAGGTACCAACCGGGCCCGGCGGGTGCCGGCGAGCCATCATAGAAACTGGTGCTGCCCAGGTTAAGTCCTGGCAGGTCGTAGGCGTATGCGGTTGACGACAGCGCGACAAACGTGGTGGCCGCAACCGTCCGCAAGATAGGCTTGAGCATCTTGTATGTCCTGTATTTTTGTTGTTGTTCAAGACCCCCGGCGCGGTGGCTGCGCACCGGGACTTAACGGGGTGGCAAGGCCTACACGTAGGTGGCCGCCAAGCCACCATCCACCGGCAGGTTGACGCCGTTGACCCAGCGCGCCGCGTCCGAGCAGAGGAAGGCAATCACCGCCGCCACCTCGTCGGCCATGGCCGGGCGAGTCATGCGCCGGCTGTCCTGGGCCACCCGCTCCGGGCCGAGCATGCTGACGAAGTCACCGAGGATCGGCGTGAACACCGGCCCCGGCGCGACGCAGTTGATGCGCACACCGTGATCGCGGAACCAGGCCTGGGACTGCGCAAAGCTCCAGACAATCAGCGCCTCCTTGAAGTACTGGTAACAGCTAGCCTGCTCGACCGGATGGTCGTTGAGCCATTGCTGCCCGGCGCGGTAGCTTGCAGTCGCCGCCAATGCCTTGTGCTGCGCCAGCCGTTGCGGCCACTGCGCGCCGAGGACCGAGGCGACATTGACGATGCTGCCGCCCACCGGCAGGCGGGGCAGCAGCGCTTGGGTGAGATGGCGCAGCCCCAGGTAATTGACCTTGGCCACCGCTTGCACCGGTGCCGTGCCGGGCACGCCGGCAATGTTGCAAAGCGCGTCGACCCGCGCCGGCAGGCGCGTCACCAAGGCATCAATGCTGGCAGGGTCGCCCAGGTCGGCCTTAAAAAAACCATCCAGGGTCAACTGCGGTTCATGGCGATCGACACCAATGACCGTGGCGCCCTGGAAGCGCGCAAGCCGTGCCAACTCGGCGCCAATGCCTGAGGCGACGCCGGTGACGACCAGGGTTTTGTTGTGCAGGTTCATAGTCAAGCCCTCTTGTTTTTGTATAGGCGTGGGTGCATCAAAACCGCGAGCCGGGGCTCAGAAAGGGTAAGTCGGCGCGGTGTTTTTCACGGTGACCCACTGCCACTGGGTGTACTCGTCCCAGTCGGCCGGCCCGCCGACACTGCCGCCATTGCCGGACGCACCGCGCCCACCGAAGGGGTTGATGCATTCGTCTGCCACGGTCTGGTCGTTGATGTGCAGCAAGCCGACGTCAAGCCGCTCGCCGATGGCCATGGCACGCCCCACCGACGGCGAGATGATGCCGGCCGAGAGGCCGTATTCCGTGCGGTTGGCCAGCTCGATGGCCTCCTCGTCCGTGGCAAAACTGACCAGCGTGGCCACCGGGCCGAATATTTCATCTTCAAAGGCGCGCATGCCCGGCCGCACGCCGCTGAGCACGGTGGGCTGGTAAAACAACTGGTCGTATTCGCCGCCGGCTTCCAGCCGCGCACCGGCTTGCAGGCTGTCGCTGACGATCTCGTGTACACGCTGCAATTGGCGCGCGTTGATCAACGGGCCGAGCGCGGCTTCACCACGGGCGGCATTGCCCACGGTCAGGGCCCGAGCCTTGTCCACCAGCTTGCGCGTGAAGCTGGCGGCAATCGATTCATGCACCAGGATCAACCCGGTGGCCATGCAGATTTGCCCTTGGTGCAGCCAGGCGCCCCAGGCGGCGTTGCTCGCGGCCAGGTCGAGGTCGGCGTCTTCGAGGATGATCAACGGGTTCTTGCCGCCCAATTCCAGCGCGACTTTTTTCAGGTGTCGTCCGGCCACCTCGGCGACTTTGCGCCCCGCCGCCGTGGAGCCGGTGAACGCGATCATCCGCACATTGGGGTCGCGGCACAGTGCCTCGCCCGCCGGCGCGGCACCGGGCAACACGTGCAGCAGGCCCTTGGGCAGGCCAGCCTCCTCGAACAGCCGGGCGATGAGGAACCCGCCGCTGACCGGGGTTTGCGGGTCCGGCTTGAGCACCACTGCATTGCCCGCGGCCAGGGCCGGCGCCACCGAACGCATCGACAGCACCAACGGGAAGTTGAACGGGGAAATCACCCCGACCACGCCATGGGGTTGGCGCCGCGCATACGACAAGCGTCCCGCCGCACTGGGCAGCACCAGCCCATGGGGTTGGGACAACAGCCCCGCCGCCTGATGCAGCAGCACAATCGCCTCGCGCACTTCGTGTTCGCCCTTGAACAGCGCCGCCCCGGTTTCCCGCGCGACATACAGCGCCAGTTCGGCAAAGGACTGCTGGGCCAGATCGGCCGCCCTGCGAAACACTTCGGCGCGCTCCCGTGGGCCGAGGGCGGCCCATGCCGGTTGGGCCAGGGCCGCGCTGCGGCTGGCAATGGCAACGTCGGCTGGGCTGGCCATGGCGCAACGCATCAAGGGTTCGCCGGTGGCCGGCTCGATAACAGGGACCGCAGCCCCCGAGGCGGGTATCCAAGCGCCGTTGAACAGGCACTCGGACTCAATGGCCCGCTGTAGCAGGTGGGTGGTTTCAGACACTGACATGGCAACTCCGGTTCTTGTAATTGTCATCGTCCGCACAGGGTGCAAACGCCGCCTCAAGCCTTGAGCAAAGGCTGTGCCGTTTGCACGCGCCGGCCGGAGCATCCGCTGGCGAAGGCTCTAGGCCGGGGCCTGCCGCACACTGCCCAGGCACTCCGCGCCCAGCGCCGAGAAAAACCGCAGCCCTGCCACTTGTTCAATTGATAAGGTTATGTTTAATAACTATCTCAGCGGTTACTCATATCGATCATTCGCTTTGCAGGGGCATAACAATGACTAATCCCCACGGCGCTGTGCCTGAACATCCGACGGCCACTGCGCCCTATCATCCGCGTGGCGACAGCCGCCAACTCAGCGACAACAGTTCGCCGACGCCGGCGGAACTGACCGACTGCCTGTTTTTTTCGCCCGAAGACGGACGCATCTGGCTCAACGACCAACGCATGCTGCTGCTGCACAGTTCCGCCTTCGGCACCCTGCGCGGGGAGGTCATCGAAAGACTCGGGCTGGAGCAGGCGCGCGGCCTGTTCACACGCACCGGTTACGCCTCGGGCTTGCGCGATGCGCGCCTGATCCGTGAACGCTGGCCCCAGGCCGATGCCGCTGCGGTGTTTCGCGCCGGCACGCACCTGCATACCCTGGAAGGCATGACCAAGGTAGAGCCGCTGCACTTCAAATTCGACGCTGACTCGGGGTTCTATGAAGGCGAGTTTCTGTGGCACCACTCGTGCGAGGCCGACGAACATGTCAGCGCCTATGGCATCGGCCAGGACCCGGTGTGCTGGACGGAAACAGGCTATGCCATCGGTTTCGTCAGCGGCCTCTTCGGGCAAATGGTGATTTTTCGCGAAGTGCAATGCCGTGGCATGGGCCACAGCAGTTGCCGGGTGATCGGCAAGACGGCCGAACAATGGGGCGACGTGGAACAGGACCTGCGCTACCTGAATGTATCCCAACCCATCACCAGCCCCGCCGTTACCACGCCCACCCCACCGCTCAATGAGGGCAGCAGGCTTGATGCGCCCCCACCGCTGATTGGCGCCAGCGCCGCCTTCAACGCCGCGACCCAAGCCCTGCAACGTGTCGCGCTGACCCCGGCGACGGTACTGATCAGCGGTGAGTCCGGCGTGGGCAAGGAGATGTTTGCGCGCCAGTTGCACCAACTCAGCGCCCGCCGCGACAACCCATTCGTGGCCCTCAATTGCGCGGCCATCCCCGACAACCTGATCGAGGCCGAGCTCTTCGGTGTGGAGCGCGGCGCGTATACCGGCGCCACGCATTCGCGTCCCGGGCGTTTCGAGCGCGCCCAGGGCGGTACGTTGTTCCTGGATGAAATCACCAGCCTCAGCCTGGCCGGGCAAAGCAAACTGCTGCGGGCCTTGCAGGAACGCGAGATCGAACGCGTCGGCGGCGTGCGCGGCATCAAGGTAGACGTGCGGGTGGTGGCCGCCACCAATATTGATCTGCGTAAAGCGGTGGCGGACGGCACGTTTCGCGAAGACCTGTTCTACCGGTTGAATGTCTACCCCATCGCCCTGCCGCCACTGCGCGAACGCCGGGATGACATCCCCCTGTTGATTAATGCGTTCCTCACACGGTTCTGCCAGGAATATGCACGCACGCCCGCAGGCTTGACCATGCGCGCCCTGAAAGTCCTGCTGCGCTACGACTTCGCGGGCAATGTGCGCGAACTGCAAAACCTGATCGAGCGCGGCTTGATCGCCAGCGATGAGGGCCAAGCCATCGACTTGGTGCACCTGTTTCGCAACGAAGCCCTGCCCGCCGCTGCGTACAGCCTGGACGATCACGGCAGCCTGTCGAACAGCGGCCCGGTTGCGTGCCCCGCACTGCTGGACACCCTTGGCCAACTGGACCAGGGGTTTTCCATCGAAGGCCTTGAATCTCGCCTGATCAACGAAGCCCTGCAACGCAACGCCGGCAACCTGGCCGCCGCCGCCCGGCTGGTGGGGCTGAGCCGCGCCCAATTTGCCTACCGCTTGAAGAAACATCAGCGCCAAACCCGCTGAGTTTGCGCAGGCAAGCGCGCTGCCCGGCAATCAGTGCTTTAAAAGCTTTACCCATTTAAGTATTTTGCTGGGGTAACGGGCGACCAGCGCCCTCTTTTTCCTCGTGACAAGGACCTCCCGTGAGCGGACTGCGTGAACGTCAGAAAGCCGAACGACGGCAAGCCATCAGCCAGGCAGCCATCGAACTGTTCGAGCGCCAGGGTTTCCAGAACACCACCATCGAACAGATCGCCAGCCAGGCCGGCGTGTCGCCGCCCACGGTGTTCAAGTACTTCGGCAACAAGCAGGAAATCATCCTCGAAATCCTGCACAACGCCGACCAGCGCGCCATCAGCGACACCCGCAGCCTGATCCAGGACATCCAGGACCCGGTCGATGCGATGTGCCATTTGGAGCGGCTGTTGACCGGTTACGCCTTGGAGGTCATGCACCCCAGCCTCTGGCGCGAACTGCTGCCGCTGATCCTGTTCGGTGGCAGCAATGAATTGCCCGCAGGCTACAGGGCCATGAACGATGCGCTCAGGGCCGAAATCAGCCAATTGCTCCGGGAACTGCAGCAAGCCGGCAAACTGCGCCCGCAACTGGATGTGGAACTGGCCGCGTTCCTGTTGAACGACTACTCACACCTGCAACTGTTCAGGCTGGTCAACCAGGAACAGCCGGATATCGAGGCGCACTCCTTGCAGGTCAGGCGCATCACCGAGTTGCTGTTTTATGGCATGCAGGCCTGATACCGGTAGCGGTAGGTCAGTGACCCATGTACTGACTGACCCATTGCTATCGGGAGCAAGCCCCCCTCCCACATTTAACTTGTGCTGTTTCTGGGGGCTCAGCGGTGCAGGTACGCCATAAGCCACCTGCTCGGCCGTCCCTGACCACCACAGCCCCCCCTCCTACATGGATGAATCCGCGACCCACCCCGTCAGCCGCGCTGCTCAGCGGTTGGTCTTGATGGCGGTCCAGGTACGGTTGCGGATGCGCTCCACCGCGGAGGGCACCGGCTCCAGGGCGAACAGGGTCTTGCGGGCCTCTTGCGGCACGTACATGTTGGGATTGTTGCGAATGCCGGCATCCACCAACGCGGTGGCGTCCTTGTTCGGGTTGGGGTAGCCGATCTGGTTGCTGATGCGCGCAATCACGTCCGGGCGCAGGATGTAATTGATGAACACGTGGGCCTCGGCAGTGTCGGGCGCATTGGCCGGGATCATCATCACGTCCGACCACATCGGCGCGCCTTCCTTGGGCAGCGCCATCGCGACCTTGACGCCCTTGCCGGCGGCATCGGCCAAGCGCGTGGCCAGGGCCACACCGCCGGACCAGCCCACGCCGATACAGATATCGCCATTGGCCAGGTCCATGCCGTAGCGCGACGAGTTGAAGTAGGTCACGTAGGGCCGGATCTTCATCATCAAGGCCTGGGCCTGGGGGTAGTCCTCACGTTTCTGGCTGTTGGGGTCCAGGCCTTTGTAGTGCAGGGCAATCGGCAGGATTTCATTACCGGCATCGAGAAAGCCCACGCCGCAACTGGCGAGCTTGGCGAGGTTTTCTTCCTTGAAAATGATGTCCCAGCTGTTCATCTGCACGTCCGGCCCCAACGCCTTGCGCACTTTGTCGACGTTGTAGCCGATCAGCGTGGTGCCCCACAGGTAGGGCGCGGCATAACGATTGCCGGTGTCGCCCACCACCTCCAGGGATTGCATGAACTGCGGGTCCAGATGCTGCCAGTTCGGCAACTGCCGGCGGTCCAGCGGTTGCACCGCACCGGCCTTGATCAAGTGCCCCAGGTTGGCGGTGCCGGGGAACACCACGTCATATCCCGAGTTGCCCGTCAGCAGCTTGGACTCCATGGTTTCGGCACTGTCGAACACGTCATAAATCGGGCGAATACCGGTTTCTTCCTGGAAGCTCTTGAGTACGTCAGGCGGCAGGTATTCGATCCAGTTGTAGATGCGCACGGTTCGTTCTTCGGCCAGGCAAAAACCGCTGATCAACAGCGAAGCAAGCGTGCCCAGCAAGGTGTTACGCAAAAAACCATTCATGATGAAAACACTCCAGCGCGGCCGCGATGGCTCGCAGCACTTAATAGCGATAGGTGAAATACAGCTCCAACGCACTGAACTTCTGGTCGTTGCCGAATACCTGCCTGGCAGCGGCCAGTGGCTTGACCCAGTTATACGACAGCGACGTATAGAACGACGGCGTGGGCGTCCAGTCGAGGAATATCACGCTCTCGTCGGCAAAGCGCCGGTCACTGACCGCCGCGCCCATGTAGTTTTTTTCATCCAGCCAGAACTGGTAGTGAATCGCGCCGAGGGTCAGGGTTTCGTTGAGGTGGGTCTTGAGCGAGAACTGCTGGACATTTTCGTTGCTGTTGAACAGCAAGTAGTTGCCGACCACGTCACCGACCAGCCACGTGCTCCAATCGACGAAGCCTTTGCTCAGCGGGTCCCAGGCTTTCTGGCGGTTATCGGCCAGGTTGTCGTCACCGGAAAAACTCGCGTAGCGATAGCCGATCACCGGCGTCAGCGGCAACGTGTTGAAGGCATAGTCGGCCTGGCCGTACCAGGCGTTGGCAGCGTAATCGACACCCTCGCCGCTGCCGCGCTCAAGGGCGTATTCGGCATTCAACGTCAAGGCCTGAACACCGGGCACCTTGGCATTGAGCGCCCGCAGGTTGTACACCCGCATCCCGTCGCGACGACGCGGCAGCGTGCTGCCTTTGGGCCCCAGGGCGTTGACCTTCATGGCCATGGCGCCCAGCGTAACCTGGTCAGCGAGGTTGTAATCGAGGTTGACGCCGGTCATGCGGAAATCGCCCAGGTCATCATCGGTGCGCAAGGTGAACACCTGCGACTTCAGCGCGCCGTGGGTCCAGGCCAGGATCGCCGAATCCTGGAAGGCCGTGCGCGGGCCCAGCCAGTAGGCGGCGTCCTTGAACTGGTCGAGGTTGCCATCCATGACGATGAACCCCGTACCGATCATGTAGTTCTGGCGCCCGGCGGTGAAGGTCCATTCGCCGGCGCGCACGCCTGCATAGAGTTCTTCGGCGGCGACCTTGCCGTCGGAGCTGCGGGTGAAGCCGCCTGCATCGCCGTCGCCGAAGGTGGTGGCCGCCACCAGGGAACCGCCGGCCAGCAGGCTGAAATCGGGTTGCAACGCATACTCGAGCTTCACCCCCGGCTTTACGTAGAACTCTTGCCAGTTGATCCGGGTGCCGCCATTTTTGCCGTTGCGCCCATCGACACGGCCACTGCCGAAGTTGACGCCACGGGTAGACAACGTCGCGCCGCCCGCCGTGAGATTGACTTCACCCTTGAGGTTACCGTCCTCAAAGGTGTAGCCCGCCCACGCGACATGGGTGGTCAAGGGTAAGCCGAACGCTAAGAGCGCTCGAGAGAAACGCTGGGTGAAAACCATAAGAAGCTCCTGTGGAATTATTGTTGTTACAGGGCAGTCAATGGCGACGCAGCGCGCCGCCAACACCTGGCCAAGCCAGGTGAATAGAACGCAAGACTCTTATTGTTTGGCGTGTATCAGTGGCTCAGGTGGGCGGCGATGCTGCGCAGCATGCGCACGCTGTCGCCATCGAACGGGCTGACCGCCTCGGTCAGCGAGGATTGCTTGACGATCACCACGCCGGACGGTTTGTCGATGAACAGGTATTGGCCGTGGATCCCACCGGCCATCAAGGCCTGGCTGTGGTCGTTGAATACGTACCACTGGCTTCGATAGGACGCACCCGGCGTCCAGCGGGAGAACTCGGTATTTTGCGCGTAGATCGCCGGATCGGCCCCGGCGGCGATACGTGCCACGGTGTGTGGCGAGAGCAGCTCAACCCCTTCATGACGCCCGTCATTGGCCAGCAGACGGCCGAAACGCGCCATGTCTCTCAAGGTCGCGCTGAACCCCGCCCCGGCGACATTGCGCCCCCACGGGTCGGCCATGAAATAGCCGTCGCGCTCGCAACCCAGGCGCTCCCAGATCTGTTCCAGCATCTGGCTGCACGCCTGGCCCGAAGCGCGCTCCATGACCCAGGCCAAGGCCTCGGTGGTCGCGGTCACGTAATGGAAAAAGCCCCCATGAGCGCCGCGCTTTTGCAACGACGGCAGGTACTGATACAAGGACTCGTACCGCGTGTATTGCGCCGGTGCCGGTTGGAAGCCGCAGGCATAACCGTATTGCGAGCTCTCTGAAGCGGGATCGTCATACACCTCGCTGTAGTCGATGCCCACCGCCATATCAAACAGCTGACGCACCGTGGCATCGCCAAACGCGCTGCCCGCCAATTCAGGCACGTAGTACGCGGCAGGCAAGTGGGGCTTGAGCGCGCCCTGGGTGACCAGTTGCTCACCCAGGGTACCGATCAGCGACTTGGTCACCGAGAACATGATGTGCCGGTCACCTGCGCGCTGGCCATTGAAGTAACGCTCGAACAACACCGTGTCGCCCTGCATCACCAAGAAAGCGTCGGTCTGGCTGGCCAGCAAATGATCGATGACACGGATGCTCAACCCGCATTCACTGTCGAAGTACAACGCATCCAGTGCCGTGGGCGCGTCCTTGAGTGGACCGGCAGGCGCCGCGCCGGCCTGCACATCAATGGTGGGGCGCAGGCGCGCCAGGTTGCGAAACCCCCATTGGCTGTAGGGCGAGCGCATCCAGTTGCCCCACGTTACCCGCTGATTCGGCTCTGCCGGGAAGCCCTGCATCAGTAATGGTGCCAAGCGAGGCTCGGCTAAGGATTGCGCAGCCTGGGCATACAGGCTGGCGAGTGACGGCGTGATTTTCTGACCCATGGCATAACCCTGGAAATGACTCTGCGTTTGAGCAGATGCGCCGCAATCATTAACCAGGCATTATTCTTTAGTCAATAAAATATTTTACCTACACTCACAACTTTCAGCCTTCGAACAATGCCGTCAGCAGGCCTTCGACGCGTGGCCCAGACGGTGGTAGGCACGGTTGAAATACACCAGCCCCTCGTCGGCGCCGCTCTGGCGAATGGTCTGGATCTGGCAGTAAAAAATACTGTGAGACCCCACCTCGTGTACCTGCACGATACGGCAGTCGAAATTCACCAGCGCTTGGAGCATCACCGGCGCGCCGCTTTCCAGCGTGGTCCACTCGGTGACGGCAAACCGTTCATCCATTGTCAGCGTGCGGTCGGCAAACGCGCCGGACAGGTGCTGATGATCACCACACAAGGTGTTCACGCACACCGAACCGTTACGCTTGAAATGCTCGTTGGAATGCGAGGAACGGTTCATGCACACCAACAGCGTGGGCGGTGAATCGGTCACGCTGCACACCGCCGAGGCGGTAAAGCCGAACCGACCCGCCACGCCGTCGGTGGTGATCACCGACACGGCACCGCCCAGCATGGCCATTGCATTGCGAAAGCTGCCTACGTCTACCATGGTCGTTCCCCTTAGATATCCAGCACGAGTTTTTTGGATTTGGCACGTGAACAGCACACTAGAATTTGATCATTCCCGGCCTTCTCCTCATCCGTGAGGTACACGTCCCGATGGTCCGGCTCGCCTTCAAGCACATCGCACAGGCAGGTACCGCACACGCCCTGCTCGCAGGAAATCTCGATCTTGATGCCGACCTGCGCCAGGGCGGCGAGAATGCTCTGCCCTTGCGCCACCTGTACGGTCTTGCCACTGCGGGCGGCCACCACTTCGAAACTGCCGCCCGAGCTGTCCACGTCCACCTGGAAATACTCCTTGTGGATGTGCGCCTCGGTGTAGCCCCGGTCGCGCGCGCCCTGGATCACCCAGTCCATGAAACCGGCGGGGCCGCAGGTGTACAGGTGCACGCCGGCCTCGCCACGGCCCAGCACCTTGGCCAGGTCGAGCTTCTGTTCGGCGCCTTCATCATCGAAGTGAGTGAACACCTGCGCAGCAAACGGCGCGCCGGCCAACTCTGCGAGAAAGGCACTGCGGCCGCGCTCACGCCCGCAGTAATGCAGTTCGAATGACTTGCCGGCCGCGTGCAGGGCGTAGGCCATGGCGATCATCGGCGTGATGCCTATGCCGCCGCCCAGCAGCAGCGAACGCCGCGCCTGCGCCGCCAGCGGGAACAGGTTGCGCGGTGTGCTGATCTGCACTTCGCGGCCTTCGAACAGGGTGTCGTGCACCCCCACCGAACCGCCGCGCGAGGCCGGGTCTTTGAGCACGCCCAGGCGATACAGGCTCGGGTCGGCGGGGTCGCTGCACAGCGAATACTGGCGCACCAGCCCCGGGCCGATATGGATGTCGACATGCGCACCGGCATCGAACAGCGGCAGCGGCGCGCCGTCACGACGGGTCAGGTCCAGGACGACAACGCCGTCCCCTTGCAGCTCGCGCTTGCGCACGACTACGTCCAACAGTTGTTCAGTCATGGCCGTTATTCCATGGAGTTCGCAAAGGCCGCCGTGGCGGCCGTTATCAGTCAGCGCATGAACAGGCCGCCATTCACGTCCCAGGTGGCCCCGGTGGTGAAATAGGCTTCGGGCCGTGCCAACTGCACAATCAGGTCACCCAGAAAATCCGCATCGCCAAGACGCTGCACCGGAATATTGGCCAGCAGGCCCGGCAGGCGTTCGGGCGGGATCGCCGCGCGCACCGCCGCCGACTCGATCGGCCCCGGAGCGATCGCGTTCACGGTCACCCCGCGCGCGGCAAATTCCTTGGCGAAGATCTTGGTCAACGTGACGATGCCGCCCTTGCTCGCGGCGTAATGCGCGCCGGTCGCGGTACCGCCGTTCTGCCCGGCCAGGGACGCCATGTTGATGATGCGTCCGTAGCCGGCCTCGGCCATGTACGCGCCCAACACCTGGCAGCCGAGGAACACGCTGCGCAGGTTCAGGCCCACCACGGCGTCGAACTCCTCGGGGCTGATCTGCAGCAACGGCGTGGTCTTGGTCACCGCGGCGTTATTGACCACCACGTGCAGCGTGCCGAAGCGCACCAGCACCTGGTCCAGGGCCGCTTCGAAATCGGCCTTGCTGCCGGCGTCCAGTTGCAACGCAAGCGTGCGCTCTGCGCCGGGGTCCAACTGCCTGGCGCAGGCTTGTGCGGCCTCAAGGTTGAGATCGCTGATTACCACCGAGTACCCGGCCCGCAGCAGGCTGGCACAGAAATGCTGCCCCAGGCCCTGCCCCGCGCCCGTCACCAACGCAATCTGGTTCATATCGGCGCGCCTCAGAGGATGTAGCCGATACCGGCGAGGGCATCGTCACTGTTAATCAGGCTGACCACCTTGCGGTGGATCTTGAAACCGCTGTCGCTGCGGATCAGGTCGTAGGTCAGGTCGGCGCTGTAGAACTTCAGGCTTTCCTTGCGAAACTCGCGCACGTTCTGCGCACAGCGCACGCTGACCTGGTTGCCGTCGTCGGCCAGCACGCGGAACCGCGATTGCAGGCGCACCGTGCGCGGTTGCGGGCTGGTGGAGATCGACTCGCCGCCGGTCAGGCGCTGCACCCGCAGCTCACGCATGGCGTGGTCGTCGTAGGCGTAGTTAAGGCTGTTCTCGAAGTCGGTTTCCTTCGGGTTGATCGGAATGATGTAGGTGCCCTTTTCGGTCCACATCTTCAACCAGCCGTCGTATTCACCGTGGTCGAGCATGTCGCCTTCCTGCCAGATGAAAGCGGTGACTTCTTGCAGTAATTGCAGGTTCATAAGGTTCTCCACAGGTCAGGCCGACATCATCTTCTTCCACTGCTGGTACCCGGCGCGCATGCCGGTCTCGGCACTCACGTCGGACACTCGCCCGTCCTCACTGGCCTGCTCGCCGGGCAGGCCGCGATTGAGCATGATCCACAGGTCTTCACCGGCGCCGGCGCCTTTTTGAACCCGTTCCCAGGCTTCGGAGTCGTCGGGAGTGCCGAAGCCCATCGGGCCCTGGAAGTGCTCGTGCAGGCGCAGGCGGTAACGGTTGGCCACGGCCGGGCCGCCGTCCATGGTGATCACCGCGTGGTGGATTTCGGTCTCGGTCACCGAGATCGGTTGCAGTACACGAAAGAACGCCATCGAACAGGCGACGTTGGGAAACAGGTTGAGGTTGAAGCCAGTACCACCGACCGCACGCACGATCCGGCGGACTTGTTGCTCGTCGATGCCTTCGTCGCGCAGCTCGGCCGCCAGCCCTTCGAAACGCTCGGGGATCGGTTTGTCCAGGTCGGCCTCGAGGTCGATCAGGTCGGGAATCATCACCATCACGCTGTGGCCGTTGCCCAGGTCTTCGACGTAGCCGGGGCCTTTGACGAAGTCGAACAGCGCCATGGTCTGTTCGTCCACCGATGACAAAAAGCTCTTGTGCACCAGCGGGAAGTGGTAGGCGTCGGTGGTGTTTTCCAGTTGGATCTTCCAGTTGCCGGGGAAGCGGAAGCGGTGTTCGCCCGGCACCTTGATGCCGTAGCCGGCGCCCTGTTTCATGAACAGGTCCATCCATTTTTTCGCCGCGCCAAGATAGTCTTCCAGCGGCTCGATATCGTCCTTGAACGTGGCGAAAATCATGCCGGCATAGCTTTCGGTGCGCAGGCTGACCAGCGGCAGCTCGGCCTTGTCGATGCAGTCGCCGTAGCTTTCCGGGTGCGGAATGCCGCGCAGCGATCCATCCAGTGCGTAGCCCCAGCCGTGGTAGGGGCAGACGAAGCTGTTGGTCTTGCCCTTCTTGTGTTCGCACACCGTGGCGCCACGGTGGCGACAGCGATTGAGCAGCACACGTACGTCTTTCTTGCGATCACGCACCACAATCACCGGCTGCTTGCCGACGTAGGTGGTCTTGTAGCTGCCGTTGTCGGGTATCTCGCTGTCGTGGGCGACCCAGATCCAGGTGCTGTAGAAAATCTTCTCAAGCTCGGCGTCGAACAGTTGCGCGTCGGTGTACATCGAGGTGTGGACGCGGTCGGCCTGCACCAGGTCGGCGGGGTCTACGGCGAGGTTTACAGCGGGAATCAACTTGCTCATGGAAGTGTCCTCGTCGGCATCAAGTACGCTGGATGATCAGCTCGCGCCCAACCCGGGCTTCAACCTTGGTGTAGCGCCACAGCTTGTAAGGGCCGTCGCCCACCGGCGTGCTGCGAAACAGGTTGCACGCGGCATGCACGGTCTCGATGTCCGGCACGTCGGCCAGCAGGTAGGTGGTCCAGGGGAAGCCATCGGACGGCCCGACCATGCTCTGGTCGTCATCCATGTTGCCCAGCACCTTGACCCCGGCGAGGTCGTGGATACCGTTCCACATGGCGCTGAACGCTGCCCACACCTGCAATTGCTCATCGCGCGGGGCGTCGAAAAAGTTCTGGTTGATGCCCATGCAGAACAGCACGCGCAAGGTCTTTTTATCGCTCATTTTTTTGTTCTCGACGGTTAGAGGTAGCCAGGCAGAGGCTGTTTGCCGAAGAACATGGCTCCGGCGTTCTGATAGGTGATGTCGCCCATGAAGGCGTGCTGGGTGACCACTTGGGCATCGTTGACGCAGCGCGCCAGCGGGCTGTCGTTGTACACACCGCTCATGCCCGAGAGCATTTGCGCGGTACGCGCCACGTCAGCGGCGACGCGGGTGGCATGGGTCGACGACAGCCGCAACAGGTTGGTCGCGGCCACGGGGACCGCGTCGCCGGCCAGCACGTAGTCCCAGGCGCGGTCGATGGATTCGTAGAAAAACGCACGCGCGGCGCGCAGTTCGGCTTCGGCGCGGGCAATGTCGACCTGGGCCAGTGGCCGATCGGCAATCGCCGGGGCGCCGGTGACCGACACGCGACCGCTGGCCATGTCCGCCAGCGCATCGAGTGCCGCACGCGCCACACCCAGGCCGACCACCGAGAGCACCTGGGTGGCGAATGACAGCGATGGGTAGCGGAAAAACGCCTCGTCCAGATTCGGCAGGCCACCGCGCACGAACGTCCATTGCTCGTCGACCCGCACGTTGTCGGCGACCAGATCATGGCTGCCGGTGCCGAGCAGGCCGACGGTGTCCCAGGTCTGCTCGACGCGAATCGCGCTGCGCGGCATCACCGCAATGCGCGGTAGGCCGAAGGTATCGCCACTTTTCGGGGCGATGCCGACACCGACGATGTCCGCGCCCAGGGAGCCGCTGGAGTACTTCCAACGGCCATTGACCACAAAGCCGCCCGCGACCGTTTCAGCCGGTTGCGGCGGGAAGATGCCGCCGGCGAACACCACGTCAGGGCCGTCGGCATACACCTGGGCAATGCTGGCGGGCGGCAGTGCCGCGAGGTAGACCGGGCTCATGCCGAAACTGGCGACCCAGCCAGCAGATCCATCAGCCTGGGCAATACGCTCGATCAGTTGGCAGAACTCGGCCGGCGAACACTCCAGGCCACCAAAGCGCTTGGGCACCAGCGCCCGGTAGACACCGTGATGCTTGAAGGCTTCGATCACATCCGGCGAGATATGGCGCTGGCGGTCGAATTCACCGGTACGGGCCCGTTCACGCACATCGACGAGCAACGCTTCGAAAGCGGGGCCACTGGCAAGCGGACTCACCGCACCCACCGCTGGTTTTTTTAGCGAATGCATACATTTACTCCGTTGTCAGGAACGGTATTGGGCTGGGCAGGAAATCAGGGTCGAGATGGGGTGAGACGCGCAACGAGCGGGATGGATCGGCATAGTGATTACCTTTGTTTTTGTGGGTGCCGTTGGCGGTGAATCTGGTCCTTAATACGTGAATTGTCAATTGATTTATCACGCTAAATAACACCACTAATCACGCAATTAAAAGCGGGAATTACTGGAACAAACAACTATATCTATTTGTTTTTAATCAATAAAAAACACACAAAACCACCTCGTATAAAACCTGAAACCCGCGAAAAATTATTTATTTTTTACACACAAAAATATGGGGGCGGGCTTTCTCCCGAAGGCGGTGTATCACGTCAACATGAGTCGACTGATACACCGCCTTCGCGAGCAAGCCCGCTCCCACAGGGGGTCTGCGTTGTTTTGGGGTACGGGGTTATGCGTCAGCGCTTGAGGGCACCGGTAGCTCGGCGTCGCTGTTCCATGCCTGCACCGGGCGGCCGAACAGGTTTTCGGTCTGGAAATGCGCCATGCGCCAGTGCCCATCTTCCTCGGCGAAGCGCACCGTCAGGCGCGCCGCATTGAGATGGGAGGCACCGCTGGCGAAGGTCGACGTCTGCAACATCACCCAACTGCCGATGACCGCATCGTCGCGCACCTCGATCAGCTCACTGGTGAGGAAGTGCACGTTGAGGGCAAAGTGTGCCGGCGTTTTCATGTAGCCGGCGAACATTGCCGCAATGGCCTCGCGCCCACGGTAGCCACCAAAACTCTTGGCGTACCTGGCGCCCTTGCCCTCCCACACCGCGTCCCGGGTGAACAGGCCGGCCAGCTCATCGAGCGGGGTGTGGGCGTCGAGGGCATCACACAACACCATGTAGCGGTTCATGCAGGCGCGGGCGCTGTCCTGGGTTTCAAAACGGCGCAGGCGTTGTTCCAGATCGGCGCGTGGGGCGGCTGTGTTCATGTCAATCCTCCTGCCCGGCGTAAAGGCGTTCAAGCAAGCGCCCGGCGATGGCCAGCAGTTGTTCATCGGCGCCCTTGGCCCCGACCAGTTGCAAGCCGACCGGCAGGCCCTCGGCACTGGCCAGCGGAATGCTCAGCGCCGGGTGCCCCGACAGGTTGAACGGGCGCACGAAGGCGGTCATGCCCAGCACCGCCTGGGTGTCGCCCGCCTCGGCCAGGGTCAGGGGTAAGTCCGGCATAGTCGGCAGCACCAGCACGTCGACCAACTGCAAGGCGGCGTCGACTTCGGCACTGAACTGCACGCGCACCTGCTCGGCCTGCGCCAGTGCCGCAGCCGTGGTGTGGCCGGCGGCGGCCAGGCGCGCGGCGATATCGGCGCCCACTTTGCCGGTTGCCAGCAAGTGCCCGCAGGCATCGAAGGTCTCGCGGTTGATCACCACCATGCCGGCCTCATAAGCCGCCTGGAGGCTGGGCAGTGCAAGGGTTTGGCCCGGCAACCGGCTGCCGGCGATGGCCGCGTCGATCACGCGCTGTACGGCTGCACTCGCCTGCACGGCCACGATGCCCAGGCGCGGCGAAGCCGGCGCCGAGACAGGTTTGAAGGTGACGTCGATGGCTTGCATGGCGGTAACCAGCATCGGCAGGCTCGGGGCAAACGGGCCAACGCAATCGAGGCTGCTGTGCGCCGGCATCACCCCGCGCCGGCTGACCCGCCCGAACGTTGGTTTAAAACCGAACACGCCACAGCAACACGCCGGGATGCGCACCGAACCGCCTGTGTCGGTCCCCAGGGAAAAATCCGCCAACCCGGCCGCCACGGCCGCCGCCGAACCACTGGAGGAACCACCCGGAATACGCCCAGGGAAACGCGGGTTCGGCGCGGTGCCGGTCCAGTGATTGATGCCCGTGGTGCCGAACGCCAGTTCATGCAGGCTGGTCTTCGCCACTATGCGGCAGCCTTGGTCCAGCAGCGCCTGTACCACATCGGCGTGGGCGGCTGCCGGTGCGGCATCCGCCAGGGCCTGGCTGGATGCGCGGGTCGGCGAGCCGGCGATATCGATGGTGTCCTTGACCATGACGGTCGGCCCATCGCCGCCAAGAGAAAGCTGTTCAATCACCAGGGTCATGTCACGTCACCTTCAGTGCAAAATGCGCAATCAGGGCGCCCGATGCGCCCTTTGCTTTTTTCACACTCACCGAATATTACGTGAATTGTCAATTATATTTCCGCGCACAATGGCGTCTGTAGGGCGGTCAAAACCCGTGTCGGATTCACGAGAAAAGTCTATGATTACTCGCCTCCTTCGACATGAGCAGACCATGAGCCCACCCAAGAAACACGCAGGCCGCTACGACCCCGGCAGTGAAGACTTTCACAAGGAAGATTTCCCGTTCTACTGGCTCGCCATGGTGCATGGCCGCTACAGCCAGTACATGGAAAAGGCCCTGAAAAAAATCGGCCTGGACATCCCGCGCTGGCGGGTGCTGTTCATCCTCAAGGAGAACGGCCAGTCGAGTATTTCGGAAATTTCCACGCATGCTATCGCCAAGCTGTCGACCATCACCAAGACGGTTTACCGCATGAAGGAAGACGGCCTGGTGGATACCGCGCCGTGCGAGGACGACGGCCGGGTCACCCAGGTGCGCATCACCGCGCAGGGGCGCGAGGCGATTGAACGCATCCAGGCGGCTACCGGTGACGTGTTCAAGCGCAGTTTCACCGGCATGACCGAAGCGCAGATCCAGCGCCTGAACCGCATGCTCGAAACGGTGTTCGATAACCTCGGCGAACCCTAGGCCGGCGCGGCACTGCCTGTCAGGCATAACCAAGTTCCAGGCGGGCTCGCACAAGCCGGCAAACGCGCATCCGTTTTTAATGCAAAGGTCTTTCGAGCGCGCTTCGGGCGCGACGAACCTTTCATTGGAGCGCCGCCATGCACATTGCCTTACTGCCTTCAGTCGTTGCCTTCCTGGGCCGCGACCACTCCAACTTCATCGACGGCGCCGCGCACACCAGCGCGTCCACCCAGCGCATCGGCGTGGTCGACCCCGGCACCGGCGAAACAATCGCCCATCTGCGCGACGCCCAGGCCGAAGACGTAAACCTGGCCGTCAACAATGCGAACGCAGCCTTCAAGGGCGCGTGGGCGCAGGTCACGCCCTACCAGCGCGGTGTCCTGCTCAACCGCCTGGCCGACCTGATCGAGGCCCATGGCGAAGAACTGGCGCAGTTGGAAACCCTGAGTTCCGGCAAGTCGATCAACCTGTCGCGCCATATCGAAGTGGGCCAGAGCGCGGTGTTCCTGCGTTATTTCGCCGGCTGGGCGACCAAGATCGGCGGCCAGACCATGAGCCCCTCGTTTCCCAGCCTGGACGGCGAGCAGTACAGCGCCTATACCCTGCGCGAACCGGTAGGCGTGGTAGCGGCCATCGTGCCGTGGAATTTCTCGCTGATGATCGGCGTGTGGAAACTCGGCGCCGCGCTGACCACCGGCTGTACCGTGGTGCTCAAACCCAGCGAGTACACCCCGCTGTCCCTGTTGCGCCTGGCGGAACTGGCAATCGAGGCCGGGATTCCGGCGGGCGTGATCAATGTGGTCAATGGCCGTGGCCAGGTCGGCCAACAGTTGATCGAACACCCTGGCGTGCGCAAGGTGTCGTTCACCGGCTCGGTACCCACCGGTATCGCCGTGGGCAAGGCCGCCATGGCCGCCGACCTGACCCGTGTCACCCTGGAACTGGGCGGCAAGAACGCCGCCGCGCTGCTGGCCGACGCCAATGTGGATGACGCCGTGGCGCGCTTCGTGCAGTCAGCCTATGTGCATCAGGGCCAGGTGTGTGCATCGCCCGAGCGTTTGTTCGTGCACCGCTCTCTCATCGGGCACGTCACCCAGAAAATGGTCGCGACGTTGTCGCAGCTGGTCATCGGTTCGCCCCTGGATGAACATGCCCAGTTCGGCCCGCTGTCGAACAAGGCGCACCTGGACAAGATCCTCGGCTTTTTCGACCGAGCCCTGCAAGGCAACCAGGTGGTATACGGCGCGCGTGCCGTGGACCGCGCCGGCTACTACGTGGAGCCGACGCTGATCGTGGCCACCGGCAGGGACGACCCGCTGCTGCACGAGGAAACCTTCGGCCCGGTGGTGTGTGTGCTTGCGTTCGACGACGAAGAGGAACTGGTCGAACTGATGAACGACAGCCCGTTCGGCCTTACGGCGAGTATCTGGACCAACGACTTGTCCAAGGCCCTGCGCCTGATCCCGCAAATCGAAGCGGGCACGGTGTGGGTCAACATGCATACGTTTGTCGACCCCAGTGTGCCGTTTGGCGGCGTGAAGGCTTCGGGCATTGGTCGTGAATTCGGCAGTGCGTTTATCGATGATTACACTGAGCTGAAATCGGTGATTATTCGTTACTGAGATGGGTGGGGGTGCTTGTTTGCGTGGCGGCCTTAGGGCCGACCAGGTTCTTTGGGTGTGAGTACATATCCGTTGCCGCGGTCACGGCGGCTATGGGTTCCGCCCTTACGGCGGGTCACTTTTGGAAAAGAGCCCCAAAAGTAACCAAAAGGGCTCTTGCCCCAACACTCGGCACCTCGCTTAGGCTCGGTGTGCCCTCACTCCGGCTTGAATCCGTGGGCCGCCGCCACGCGCCATCCATGGCGCGGGGCGGCTAACCCGGCGTCCTGCCGGGTTAC
>Ga0070670_100000032_pt1 | contig 158514 bp, 168 predicted proteins | sample KBSS63metaG_FD_64665 | JGI IMG/M metagenome (GOLD analysis project Ga0070670, IMG submission 64665) | Switchgrass rhizosphere microbial communities from Kellogg Biological Station, Michigan, USA - KBS S6-3 metaG | ecosystem: Host-associated > Plants > Roots > Rhizosphere > Soil ... | reverse complement strand
CGCTCGCGCGGCTTCCAGGGACTTCGGACCAATCCGGTGCAGGAGATGGCGGTGCGGAACTTCCACCGTGCGCTCGACAAATATCTCAATGCTCCGGACTGACGGCGCACGACGGGCTCTTCGCCCACGCCTCCCACGAGCCATCCCGAAGAACCGCATCCTCGAGGGCGTCTTTGCTCCGCCCGCATGCCTAAGGAGTTCCAGATGAGTCAGAACCTCGCCGACATCGCGCCGCCGCCAACGCCAGCGCACGTGCCGCCCGAACTGGTGCGGCGGTTCGACTTCCTGTCCGGCCTCGGCGACCGACCGCACGATGTGGTCGGCGAGCTCGCCAAGGGGCCGCGCGTCTTCTACACGCCCGTGAACTCAAACACCGCCGCGACGGGCGTCGGCGCCTGGGTGCTGGCGCGCGCCGAGGACATCCGCGCCGCCTTCGCCGATCCGGAGACCTTCTCCAGCCTGGGCTTCACCTCGATGGCCGCGCTGATCGGCGAGACCTGGCAGCTCGCGCCGTTGGAGAGCGATCCTCCGGCGCACGGACGTTATCGCACGGCCCTCCTGCCCTTCTTCCTGCAAAAGCCGGTCGGAGAGCTGACGCCGGCCATCTGCAGGCGCGCGGCGGACCTGATCGCCGGCTTCGCCGCACGCGGCAGCTGCGAGTTCGTCGAGGAATTCTCGACCACCTTTCCGACCGGCGTGTTCCTCGATCTGATGGGACTGCCGACCGAAGAGCTGCCCATGTTTATGCAGTGGGAGCAGATGGTGATCCACGGCCGCGACCTGCAAGAGCGCGCGGCGGGCGTGCGCGCAGTGCGCGACTACATGGCCGGCGTCATCGCCGCCCGCCGGCGCACCCCCGGCGAGGACATCGTCTCCCACCTGATCGCCGCGAACGTCGAGGACCGGCCTTTCGATGAGCAGGAATTACTCGGCATGTGCATCCTGCTCTACGCCGCGGGTCTCGACACCGTGCCGAGCAGCTTGACGGCGCACTTCCGGCACATGGCGGAGAATCAGGAGCAGCAGGCCGCGCTCCGCGCCGACCCGGCGGCGATCCCGCGCGCCGTGGAGGAGCTGCTCAGGCTCTATTCGCCGGTCGGCCCGTTCCGCAAGGTGACGCGTGACGTGGAGTTCGCGGGCGTGTCGTTGAAGGCCGGTGATCGCGTCGTGCTGTCCACCACAATCGCCTCGCGCGATCCGGCGGAATTCGAGGACGCCTCCGCCGCCGATTTTGCGCGGACCTCGGCGACCCGGCACTTCGCTTTCGGCTTCGGCATCCATCATTGCATCGGGGCGCATCTGGCGCGGCGCGAGATGGCGATCGCCTGGGAACAATGGTTCAGATTGATCCCGCAGCCGTTCCGCGTCGCGCCGGGGGCGCAGATCACCGGCCACGGCGGAAGCGTGTTGGGCATCGACAACCTGCCGCTGCATTGGTCCGCATAGGCAGCATGCGCACGACAGCGCCGCGCTGCGCCGGGTCAAGAGCGGCGAGCTTTTGATGGAAGGCTACAACGAGATGTTCTGAGGTCTCGCAGACGTGGACGGGGCGGGCGAGCCGATGGCGCTCGGTCACGTCGGGTGCGCACGATCAGGCGCACAAGACGAGCCCGGTCCAGCATCAGCATGCCCTGGCTATCGGCGCTCTTGGTCGGCACGAAGTGCATCGTGGGACCGGGAAACCGTCTCGCAAATAGCCTCGGCTTCGGCGGCGTCGTTTTCAGCCGGCGCAGATAGGCCTTCACATAGACCGGCGACATCAGCCGGACCTTATGCCCTCGCGCGGTAATCCGGCGGGCCCATTGATGTGCGGTCGCGCAAGCTTCCATGCCGACTAGTCGGCACGTTTTGCAGGTCGAGGCCGATCGTCGTAATCGTATGGCCGATCGTCCGCGCCCTCGGCTAAATAGCCAAGCCCGCGCGCGCGCCCTCGATGGTCGCATGCATGACGCGACGCGGCGCCAGGGCGTCGCCGATCAGATGCAGGTTGGCGACACGCCCCTGAAGGCTTCGATAAAGCGCGTCCTGGGGATCGAGCCCGCAGGCGAGCACGACGGTGACGTCGTCCGATCGGCGGCGGGTCTTGGCGAACAGGTCCAGCACCACGGCCCCGTCGCCGGAAACCTCGTCCAGCCGTACGCCCAGGCTTAGCGTCACGCCCTTGGACCGCAATCGAGTGAACAGCGGCAGGCGCGTGCCGTCCTCCGCGCCGTAGGCGAAGTCCATGGGCTCGGAGATCATCTCGACCTCGTGGCCCCGGTCATGCAGGTGCTCGGCGATGGTCGGCGCGCCGAGATGGTTGTCGATCCCGCCCACGACCAGTACGCGCCGCCCGAGGCGTGCGCGCCCGTGGAGCACTTCGAGCGCGGTGCAGACGTTGGCGGCGCCGGCGAGGCCGGGCGTCTCCGGCAGCACCGGGGTTCCGCCGGTGGCGATGATCACCGCGTCCGCGCCGAACTCGGCGACATCGTCGGCCTCGACGCGATGGCCGAGCACAAATTCGACGTCGAGCTTGGCGAGTTCCGTCTCGAAGTAGACCGCGTGGTCAAGGAGATTGCGCCGGTTCGGATCGCGCGAAAGCAGGCGCACCGTCCCTCCGATCTCCGGCTTATCGTCGCAGAGGTAGACCTTGTGCCCGCGCAGGCCGGCCACGCGGGCGGCTTCGAGCCCCGCGGGTCCCGCCCCGACGATGACCACCGCCTTGCGAGTGGCGGCCGGCGTGACGGCCATCTCCTCCTCGCGCCCCGCCGCGGCGTTGACCGCGCAGGTCATCGGCACGCGGTGGCGTCCGATGTGGTGGCACTCCGACATCCCGAGACACATCCGCACCTCGTCGGCGCGTCCTTCCCGGGCCTTGTTCGGCAGGTCGGGGTCGGCGATCAGCGCCCGCACCATGCCCACCATGTCGCAAACCCCCTCCGCCAGCAGCGACTCTGCGATGGAGGCGTCGGCGATTCGTCCGGTCACGAGGACGGGCGCGCTGCAGGCGCGGCGGACCGCGGCGGCGGTCTCGGCGTTAAAGGCGGGCTCGCGATACCACGGGCTCACATAGGCGCCGTCGAAGCCGTCGGCGAAGCCCGAATAGGTGCCGCCGCTGACGCTGACATAGGCGAGGTGCGGCCCGAGCAGGCGCGCGATCTCGGCGGCCTCCTCCGTGGTGATCCCGCGGCCATGGCCGTCGCCTTCGTAGCCCAGGCGCAGGCCGATGGGGTAGTCCTTCCCCACCAGTTTGCAGGAGGCGCTCAGGATCTCCAGGACGAAGCGCACGCGGTTCTCGCGCGAGCCGCCCCACCGGTCTGCGCGCCGGTTGAAATGCGGCGACATGAACTGCATCAGCAAATAGCCGTGCGCGCCGTGCAGTTCGACGGCGTCGCACCCGGCTTCGCAGATCCGCCGCACGGCGTGGGACATGGCGAAGATGATCGCCTCGATCTCCTCCTCCGACATAGCGTGCGGGACCAGCGCGTCGTACGGGTCCGCCACGTTGGACGGGCCGAAGACCGGGGCGATGGTCGGCCAGTGCTGGCCGGCCCCCATGTGCCCCACCTGGGAAAAGCACCTGGCGCCCTCGGCGTGGATCACGTCCACGCGCTTGGCGAGCCTGGGGATGGTCAGGTCGTCGTAAAGCTGGATCCCTTCGGGGGTCAGCGGCGAGGGTGGTTTGCGATCCCACTGTCCCGGCGCGCCCGGCACGCCGGGCCCGAGCTCGAAGCCGAGCGCACCGGGGCCGCCGCTGATGCCGAAGAAGGCGGCCCCGCCTTGCGCCCGGCGGCGCAGATAGGCCAGCTCCCGCTCCTCGCTAAGCGCGGTGTGGTGGGTCGTGTTGACGATACGGTTGCGCAGGGTAAAGCCGCCGATCGTGAGCGGTTCGAAGAGGCGGCGAAAGCCGCTGGCGGTTGGCGACATGATGTTTGTTCCTCCTCCGCAGGCCGAGCGACATCCGCCCGGCCCTAGACCATCGCGGGCCGCCGAGGCGAGGCGGTTGGGGTGTTTTTAGGCCACTGCCGCCGGTGCCGCCAAGCTCGACCGGAGCTCGGGGCCATATGAGACGCGCCGATCTCGTACGACAGTCTAAACGGACGTCCCCGTTCTATCCGCCGCTACCGGCGGGCGCGCAGGAAGAACAGCAACGGCGTGCAGACGAAGCCGACGACTAGCATCGCCCAGAATGCGTCGACATAGGCCACCATCGTCGCCTGCCGCGTGATCTCTGCGTTCAGCACGTCGAGTTGCCGGACCACGTCTAGACCTAAGGCAGGCTGCGAGAGGGCGAGCTCCGCAGCGTTCGGCCTCGTGACGTGCTCGGCGAGGGAGGCGTGCATAGTCTGCCCGTTGAACGCCGTCATCCCCTGCAGTGCGGCGATGCCGATCGTGCCACCGACATTGCGTAGCAGGTTCGAGGCGGTGGCGGCGTCGGCGCGCAGGGCGGGGTCGATGGTCGCGAAGCTCAGCGTCGCGATCGGCACGAAAACGAAGGCCTGGCCAAGCCCCTGCAGCAGCGATGACGCCATGATCTGCTCGGGCGACATGGAAAGATCGAAGCTGGTCATCTGCCAGTAGCCCAGAAGGCACAGGATCTGCCCTACGCCGACCAGCAGCCGCCGATCGACCGTCGCGTCCAGCCGGCCGACGAGCACGACGGCGAACAGCATCAGAAGCCCGCGCGGCATGCTGATCATGCCCGACAACAGCGGGCTGTAGCCCATTACCCCCTGCATCATCAGCGGCAGCACGGTGACGCCTGCATAGAAGGTGGTGTTGAAGAAGAAGACGAAGGTGACGGCGCTCACCAGATTGCGGTCGCGCGCCAAGGCGGGGGGGAACAGCGGCTGTTTCGCAGTGAGCGAATGCGTCACGAACACCCAGAGCGCGGCCGCCGCCAGCGTCGCCTCCACCCAGATCTCGCGCGAGCCGAACCAATCCAGCGTCGGGCCGCGGTCGAGCATCAGCTGCAGGGCGGCGACCCCCAATCCCAGCGATCCGAAGCCCAGAAAATCGAAGCGCCTGGGCGCGGGCGCCTCGCGCGGCATGAAGGCAAGGAGCAGCAGCAGTGCGCAGATGCCGACCGGGAGGTTGATGTAGAAGCACCAGCGCCAGGAGTAGTTTTCGGTGAGCCAGCCGCCCACCACGGGACCCAGAACCGGCGCCACAACATTGCCCATCATGAACAGCGCCATCGCCCGGCCGTGCCGGCTGGGCGGGGTGATGTTGAGCAGCACAGCCTGGCACAGCGGCGCTAGCGGTGCGCTGGCCGCGCCCTGCAGCATGCGGAACCCAACTGCCTGCGGCAGGTCGGCGGCGATGCCGCACAACATGGAAGAGAACGTGAATCCGGCGACGGCCCAGAGGATCGTCGCCTTGGTTCCCAGCCGTGCCGCCAGCCAGCCGCTCAACGGCAGCATGACAGCCGTGGTCACCATGTAGGAGGTGATCACCCAGGTGGCCTGCTCGGCGGAGGCCGACAAGCTACCCTGCATGTGCGGCAGCGCGACGTTCACCACCGTGGTGTCGAGGAAGCTCATGAAGGTGGCCATCATGAGCCCGAGCGTGGTCGGGCCGCGAAAACCCACCGCCGGCGCCTTTGCGCGCGCTTTGCTCACACGTGCGTCCACGCGAAACTAGCGCCCGCGCCGCGGGATCGCGATGCAGCCAACGATCTCCTCCCCGGGTGTTCTGTCCCAGCCGAAGCGCAAGTTCATCACCCCGGACAAGAACTTGCCCGCCGGGTTAAGTCAACGCGCCGGAGAGGGTGCGGCCAGTCGCGCGCAGCCCGCCAGGCGCGCGCATCGCCGCGTCTCAAGCGTTCCCGAGAACGGCGTGCCGTCCGGCAATGCGGCCGAAACAAAGGGCATCGGAGATGGAAGAGCCTGCCGCCGGATAAAGCGCGCCCATCGCACCGCCCAGCTCTCCCGCGCCGTAGAGGCCCGGGATGGGGTCACCGAACGGGTCGACGATCTGGGCGTTCTCGTTGCGCCGGGGCCCGCCCAGCGTGTTGGTCCCGCCCGGGTACAGCTTGACGCAATAGAACGGCGGCTGGAGCGGCACGAGCGAGGCTGACGGACGCCCGTAGGGGTCGGATTTCGTTTCGCAGGACCGGTTGTACGCCCGAAGCTCCGCCTCCACCTGCTGCGGATCGTCGACGCCCGCCGCGCGCGCCGCCTCGGCAATGGTGTCGCCGCGGGAGATCCAGCCATGGGCGATCTCCTGGCTGTTGTCGGCGCTCCAGTCGTAGACGCCGACCCGCATCAGGCCGAGGTTGGGCACGGTCAGCGGGAAGGTCGTGCGCCGCCGCTCGTCGAAGAAGGCGTAGGACGGAATGCGCGGATATTCCCGACGGATCGGGTCATAGGCGAGCATCTCGTAGTTGAAGGAGTGTCCGCCCTTGATCTGGGGCGTCTCGTTGGTGAAGCGCCGCCCGTGGCCGTCGGTGATTATGTAGCCGAATGGCGGGATCTCGTACTGCATGCCCATCGGGTCGAGCATGATTATGAAGTTCATCTCCCGCCCGTCGGGGTGGACGAAGTGGCCCATGCCGCGGCCCATCATCCCGTTCATGTGCCAGAGCTGCGCCCCCACTTTCTGCGCCATCAGCACGCCGTCGCCGGTGTTCAGCGGGTTGCCGTAGAAGTGCGTGGGATGCGCGCGCAGGAAGTTCTTCTTGATCTCGTCGTTGAACTCGTAGCCGCCGCAGGTCAGCGCCACCCCGCGGCGCGCGCCGAACCGCTTGGGTCCGTCAGGCGTGTCGCACGCCACGCCGCAGACCCGGCCGTCGGCGTCGGTGATCAATCGCTGCGCGGCAGCGCCATACCGGACCTCGATGTCGCGTTGCGCCGCGGCGTAGCGCAGCGCGTCGTACAGCTCGTAGCCGGTGTGGCGCCCGCGCCCGCCGAAGCCCGCGACGGCTTCGGATCCATCGATCGACGGATCCTCAGGCCCCCATTTCTGGATGACGTCATATCCGGGCTTCAGGTTGTTGACCCAGGCGACGATGTCCTGCGCCGCGACGGCCCAGGCCCGCGTCACCTCGATCGGGGTGAGGCCGCCCGCGCAAATGTCCATCGCCTTGACGGCCCGCTCCAGGTCGCCGGTGACCGCCATGATGGCGCCCCCTGACATGCGGGTGGACGGCGTATGTGCCTCGGCCGCAGCCGCCTTCTCCAGGACCAGCACGTTGCCGCCGGCGTCATGGGCGGTGATCGCCGCGGCGGCGCCCGCGCCGCCAAACCCGACGACGACGAGATCGGCTTCCTGATCCCAGCTCATACGGCGCTTCCTCCATCGACGCGGCTGCATCGGCCCGATCTTCGCCGGGGCTCCAGCTCGCTTCCCCCATTACAGGCCATGCATTGCGATCGGGCAAGGCAGAGGCACCGCGCCGAGGACCGTCGCCTTGCAGACACCCCTCAAAAGCGCCGCCATTCGCAAAGGCGGCGTCGACGCGGCTGCCGCGCTGCTGCGCCTCGCCCACAAACCCCGAAGACGCCTCCAGCGGGACCGTCCAACCGGACGAATGACGGCGATTGCGCCAGATGACGCTCTCATGATCAGGAGCTCGAGATAGGCTGGCATTGTCAGCCCAAATTGATGGAGTCTGGCTTCGCCGCCTTGGCGCCTCGACCTTCGGGCAGCAAGTCTCGCTTTCCGTAGGAAACATCGGAGGAGACGCGTCGGCCGAGCAATTTACACATGACGTGACCGGCCTAGCAGGACGTCAAAAATGGGCCTTGGTGCATTTGGATCGGTGCTGTCAGTCCAAAGGCAACTTGTCTCCAGTTCGGCGCAGGCGACCCCAGCCCAAGCTGCCTCTAGCTGACGACCTGCCGCCACTCAGCCAGGGCGGCTGAGCGTCGTTCCGTGTAGATGTCCCGGCTGACGAGGTGGCGCTCCTGGTTGAAGTGATTGTGGAAGCTGGCGTGGACCGAGGCGAACTGCTGCAGCGTCTTCATTCGCCTAAACCGCAGCATCGCCCGTTCTCGTCGTCGAAACGGTTGGTGGGAGTTCTCGACCCGATTGTTGGCCCAACGGCCGACCTCCTGTCGATCGGCGATGTTCAGCGCCTTCATGGCCGCGCCATATGAGCGCAGACGACCTTGGCGCAGCCGTGCCGCTTCATCAGCTTCTTCATGAGCTTGAGCGCGGCGGCCTTGTCACGCTCCTTGGTGACGAAGCTTTCCAGCACTTCGCCCTCGTGGTCGACGGCCCGCCAGAGGTAGCGCATCTCGCCTTGGACACGGACATAGACCTCGTCCAGGCGCCCGCGCCAGTGCGTATGCTGGCGCATCATCCCCACTCGCTTGGTCCGGATCTTGGCGGCGAACATCGGGCCGAACCGGTTGACCCACCTCCTGACCGTCTCGTGGCAGATGTCGATGCCACGCTCGAACGCCAGGTGGCCCCTTTTCGGGTGGTGGTGCGTTTGATCGGCATGACCAAGTCCACGGCGCTACTGGTAGCGGTCTGCTTGGCGGCGCCGCCTTTCGCCCATGCCGCAATCGCACCCGGAGCGAAGGTCGATGCAGCCTTCGGGAACACCGTACTGACCGTCGATCCCGACGGACGATCTCGGAAGATCTGGTTGCAGCCGGATGGAACTTGGACTGGCCTTAGCCGCAGGGGTTTGGAGTTAGCCGGTAGGTGGACGGCCCAGGGCGACAGGATTTGCTTGAAACAGTCGAAGCCCCGCCTGCCCGGCCGCATGTGCGAGAAATTCCCAACCGACTTCGGGGCAAGCGTCGAAGCGAAGGATCCGACCGGGAGACCGATTCAGCTGAAGCTGGTCAGAGGTCATGTCACCGACTAGTGGTCGCTTGGCGCGAACGAGGTCATGCGAGTGACGACAATCTATGACGGCTGGTTTCGGTACGCGACCGACGTTTGGCGGCTCGGGCTGGAGTCGCAGAGCGTCGTTGCACTGCGGCTCGCAAAACTTGCTAGGGCCGACGCCGCAGCTCTCCGGGAGACGCAGCTAATGATCAGCGAGAAGCTGCTCGCCGCTATCGAAGTCCAAGGGCAGACCGCTTCCGCGGTTCTTTCGGGTCGAGGCCAAGACGCGCCAGCGACAGCGCTTGCGCATTATCGCCGCAAGGTGCGAGCCAACCGTCGCCGGCTAAGTCGCAGAGCAAAGCGAACGACACGCTGACGCAAATACATGTTCCGCGAAACCTCTCGCGCTAATGTCCGTCCAGCGCTAATCGGCAGCGATGGGCGGGAGTCGCCTGATGGGACAATAGGGCAACGCTAGGCGCGAAGTTGCTCCTCGCGACACTGGTCGGGCCGCTTGTCAGGGCGCCAGCGCAACAGACGCGTGCCGTGGCGAAACCGTCCACCGCTCACGTGGTCAAAGGCGACCTCGACGACTAGTTCCGGCTTGAGTGGTGTCCATTGCGACCTGCTCTCATCGCTCCAGCGGCTGGGTCCGCCGGGCGCATCGCCTGTGAACCCTGGCGGGCCGGAGACCGCCTCAAGCCGCGCCGTCAGTTCCGCGCGCTCGCCATTGGCGATGGTCGACGTGAACCCAACGTGGTTCAGGCGGCCGGCGGAGTCGTACACACCCAGCAAGAGCGACCCGATCAACGAACTGTCCTTGAGGTAGCGGAAACCGCCAACGACGCAGTCGGCGGTGCGAATCCGTTTCACCTTCACCATGGTGCGTTCGCCGGGTGTGTAGGGCGCATCTCGCCGCTTCGCCACCACACCATCACGGCCGGCGACACCGGTCTTCAGCCAGCTTTCCGCCTCGGCCAAGCTGTCAACGCCGGGCGACATTTCGATTGCCCCGCCTGACCGGGCGACGAGAGCGGTGAGCGCAGCGTGTCGCTCGGTCCAAGGCCGCTCCAGAAGGTCGCTGGATTCGTCAGCCAGGCAGTCGAATGCATATAGCCGCGCCGGCGTCTCAAGGCTGAGTTTTTCGATACGGCTTTGCGCCGGATGCAACCGCATCTGCAACGCTTCAAATGATAGGCCGGCGCTGGTTTCGATGGTTAGCTCGCCGTCCACGATGAACCGATCGGGCGCCGCGGCGGCCAGCGCCGCGACCACTTCTGGGAAGAAGCGCGCGAGGCTCTTCCCGCTCTTAGCCTGTAGCCACACCTTGCCGTCGGCCTTGAACGCAAGACAGCGGAAGCCGTCCCACTTCGGTTCGAAACGCCAGCCGTAGTCCGTCGGCAGGCGGTCGGCCGAGCGCGCCTCCATCGGTACCAGGTGATCAAAAGGCAGCCGCTTGCTCATCACCATCGCAATGACACTTGCCGCTCTGCCCCGGCCAGCGTTGCCCTCCCCGTGAGACGGTCGGCTGTGCGCGTGGAGGGCCCGGGGAAACCTGCAGGCTTGCGTCGGCTAGAGCGCGCGTCGACGGAAGACCATGTGGTAGACCAGCAGCACGATGACCGAACCACTGAAGGCGACGAAAATACTGTAGAGGTTGATGCCGGTGGCGCCGGAGTGGCCGAACTGGTTGAAGAGGAACCCGCCGACAATTGCGCCCACGATACCGAGAACGATATCGAGTACTAACCCTTCGCCGGTCTTGTTCACGACTTTGCTGGCGAGAAAGCCAGCGATGAGGCCGACGACCAGCCATGCGAGAATGGACATTTGCGCGCTCCAGCCGCCATTGCAGCGGCGCCTAGAGAAGACCCGACGGCGCAGTCTGTTCCGATCTCTTGAGGTCGCTACCCTTGGATTTCGTCAGTGACCACGTGACGGAGCGCCCGACGGGAACGGCGCGGCTTCGCCAAGGTGGATCTATCCGGGGCGTTGTCAGCGCAAACGGTTCGGGTCAGGCTTCGCCCCGCTGCCGACCGGGTTTTCGGGCAGCAGGCCGCAATCTTCAAGAAAACCAGGGAGAGACGCGGCCGCCGGGCATCCCGTTTATGTGGCGGAACGACATAACAAGACGAAAGCGACCGCACAGTGCGTTTGCCTTGACAGTGCCCAGCGTCTTCATTCGCCTGAACCGCAGCATCGCCCGCTCCCGTCGTCGGAACGGCTGGTGGGAGTTCTCGACCCTGTTGTTGGCCCAACGGCCGACCTCCTGTCGATCGGCGATGTTGAGCGCCTTCACGGCCGCGCCGTACGAGCGCAGGCCATCGGTGGTGACGACCTTGGCGCAGCCGTGCCGCTTCATCAGCTTTCTTCATGAACTTGACTGCAGCGGCCTTGTCCCGCTGTTTGGTCACGAAGCTTTCCAGCACTTCGCCCTCGTGGTCGACGGCCCGCCAGAGGTAGCGCATCTCGCCTTGGACGCGGACATAGACCTCGTCCAGGCGCCAGCGCCACTGGGTGTGCTGGCGCATCCCCCTCACCCCTGACCGTCTCATGGCAGATGTCGATGCCGCGCTCGAAGGCGAGATCCTCGACATTGCGGAGCGACAGCGGGAAGCGGACCTACAGCATCGCCACGAGCTGGATCACCTCGGGCGAGCTGTCGAACCAGCGGAACGGGTCATGCGCCTTGGATTTTCGGGCCATGCAATCCGGCTAAGCGTTCCGCCTTGCCAAGCGGTGCATTTGCGCTGACAGCGCCCTGATGCTGTTTGCCGGCCCGGATGCGGCGCTTTGACATGGTCATGTGGAGCGAAAGCGGCTGCGGCAGGGCCGCGCCGCGCAGCCGCTGGCAGGCCAGTTTCCCGAGGCCTAAAAACGCTTGCCGGCATGATCGAATTTGAGCCGCATCAAATCATCCTGCGAAAATGGATGGCGGATATCGCCCTTGGAAACCAGCGTCGCCTGTTCCGACACCGGCGTCGCATCCTAGGGAGCAGGTCGATGGATCGACGCGATGGTGTGTTGGGCGGGCACAAAGCGGCTGAGACGCCGTACTGGATCACGCCGAAAGAGGACAACTACAGCCGCGAGTTCGCCAAGCTCGAGGACGAGCGGATGTGGGGCAAGGTCTGGCTGATCTTCTGCCGCGAGCAGGAGCTGAAGAATCCGGGTGACTTCGTCTCCGTGGATTTCGTCCGAGACTCCATCATGGTCGTGAAGCAGCAGGACGGAAGCCTTAGGGCCTTCTACAACATCTGCCAGCATCGCGGCCGCAAGCTGAAGGCCGGCGGCGACGGTCGGGGATACATGTCCGGGAACACCGGCAGTTCGATCCGCTGCTCCTATCACGCGTGGCGATGGGATATCGACGGCGCACTCGAGTACGTCGTCGACGAGCACGACTATGACGGCCACGCGGGCTGTTCGCGCAAGGACATGGCGCTGAGGCCGGTGCGCTTCGACACCTGGGGCGGCTGGGTGTGGGTCAACATGGATCCCGACGCCAAGCCGCTGCGCGAATACCTGGGTTCCGTGCCGCAGTTCCTCGATCCCTACGAGTTCGAGACGTGCAAGATCGCCTGGCACAAGACCGTCATCTTCCCGTGCAACTGGAAGACGGTGCTGGAAGCCTTCAACGAGGGCTATCATGTCGAAGGCACGCACACGCAGATCACCAAGAACGGCTGGCAGCCCACCATCTCGCGCGCCTATGGCGACCATGGCTGGTTCGGCTACGAGGCTGTTACCGCTGAGGCCGGCCCCGACGCAGCGGATACGGTGCGGGTCGGCTCCGGCGCGGCGCCGACGCGCGAAGTCCAGGTCGATTTCCGCAAGATTATCTACGAGGCCCAGGTCGAGGCGCTCGAGACTCTGAAGTGCCTCTGCTCGGAGTACTCGGTGGAGGCCGCGCGCCGGCTCTCCGCCGTGCTGCCGGCCGACGCCCCCTATCCACAGGTCGCCGCCAAGAACCTCGAGCTGCACCAGCAGCTTTACAAGGAACTCGGCATAGAGTGGCCCAAGGGCATGACCCCGCAGGTGATCCAGGAAGCGGGCACCGACTGGCACGTCTTCCCGAACCAGATCGGGCTGCCGGCGATCGACGGCATTGAGTGGTACCGGCTGCGCCCGAACGGCGACCATCCGGAGTCCTGCATCTTCGACGTCTGGTGGCTGCAGCGTTACCCGGAAGGCAAGGAGCCGCCGATCCAGCACGACTTCTATCCGACCCCGGATGATTTCCGCGGCGAGAACCCCTTCCTCGAGCAGGACTTCGCCAACCTGATCGCGGTGCAGCAGGGGATGCATTCGCGCGGCTTCGACGGTCAGCGGACGAACCCTGTGCAGGAGCTCGCGATCAGCAACTTCCACCGCGCGCTGCACCGCTACCTCGGACTGGATCAGGAGAAATAACGCCGAGACCCGGTTCGCATGTTCCTTCCCCCCGCGGCTTTGGCCACGGCTTTAGCCTCTCAAGCTGCTCCCCGCGCCTTGCGGCCGGCCTCCAGGAGGACGTGTTGCCGCGGCTTCAAACGTTGGCTCCTGCCGCCGGGCTGCTTCTCATAGCCGACCAAGCCGGGGCGACGTCGGCCGGGAAATGCGGCCCTAAGCCTCGCATTCGAACGCCCGTACGGAGCGTGCTTCAAGGGTTTGGCGAACGCTCGGAGGCATGCTGAGAATAGCGCTGAAAGCGCCCGCCAAAGAAGCCAAGGAAGGAAGGCCGAGAAGCAAGCGAAGACACACTGACGGCGCGGTCAGGGGGCTCGCAATGAGCCGCCTACTCGCATCGGCAATTTTGGCGGTCGTGATCATTGTACCGCTCCTGGTCCTGCCACAGCGGTCGGGGCGCCACGGAAGACAAGCAAAAAAGCGCAGGGAAGGCAGGCCGCGCAGTCGGGCGAAGTTACTGACAGCTAGAAGTCGAGGCCCAGCGCGAGGAAGGCGTGGAAGCCTGGCCCGCCGCCGCCGTCGGCATAGGTGGGGCCGAGCGAGCCTAGCAGGCGAAACGGCGCCGGCAGCCTCAGGATCCCGCCCAAGCCCAGGCTGGTGGTCGCGCGGGCGTCGTCGCTGTCGGCGCCCTGACGGTCGACCTCTACGCCCAGCAGCAGCCGGTCGGACACCTGCCGGCTGACGGCGATGCCGCCGGTCCAGAAGTCGCGGTTCCGCGGCCCCGGATTGATCGCATAGCCACCACCGCCGAAGACCGACCACGCGCCGGCGTCCTTCTGCGCCCAGACCGGCAGCAGCGCCGTCACCTCGTCCGCGCCCCGGCCCGGGCTGGCCGTGGGCAGCGTGATCCCCGGAAACGTGGCGATCGACACGCCCGCCGCCTCGCTGTGGAAAAAGCGGTACTTCACCGCAGCCTTGAGGTCGCCTCGGCCGCTCTCGAAACCGTCGCCGTCGTGGGTGAAGCTCAGCGGCAGGCTCAGTGTCAATTGCACGTTTCGCGCGGCGCCGTAGTTGAACTCCGCGCCCAGCGACCCGTCGAAGTCGGCCCCCTTTCCCGCCGCGTCCAGCGCTGGCGCATAGATCTCCCAATGCCCGGCCTCGGTGGGTTCGGGGTCATCCGTCAGGAAGGGCGGGCCCGCCAGCGCCGGCCCCGCCGCCCCAAGGGCCAGTGCGCAGGCGTATGCGGGGAGCCGGCGCCCCGCGCCGCGGCGGCGTGTCACGCGGCCGGCCTGCTCGCCGGATGCCGGCACGGCCGCTGCGGCAGCAGCAGGATCAGCGCCACAATCGCGGCGGCCAGCACCAGCGACGCCAGTGGCCGGCTGATGTCCAGACCGCCCTTCGCCAGCGGCTTGTCGAAGAAGTCGCCGACCGTCGCGCCAAGCGGCCGGGTCAGGATGAACGCCGCCCAGAACAGCCGGACCCGACTGACGAAGGTCCAAGCGTAGAGACCCGCCAGCAGGGCGAGCGCCGCGCCGAGCGTCTGCGAGAAGGTGATGGTGATCCAGTAGAACAGCTCTTCCCGCGGGCCCGTCACGGTGTTCGCCGACACGCTGCCCAGCGTCCGGCGCCAGATGAAGAGCGAAGCCAGCGCGCAGCCCAACAGCAGCAGCGAGCCGCCCAGGTAGCCTGCGCCCAGCGTCGCCGCCGGTCTCGCCTAGTGTCGTGCAGAGAATCTTGATGATCCAGAAGCCCAGCGTAACGGCGGGGAGCTTGGTGAGGGCGTGCTTATGATCGCGATCCATTCAGCACTCGTGGCGGGTTGAGTCTCAACGGCTCGCACAAGACACACGAAGTGGCCGTTGGGCTCAATCGTGCGCGCCGCCCAATCGAGGCGCCTCGGCCTCGGCTTCCGCGACGTCGCGCACCGGCTGGCTGAGAATGTCGCCCGCCGCGTGTTCCGCATCGCTCAGCCTGTCGACGGTCGCCGGTCGCGCCGGAGCCAGCTCCCCGCTCGGCTCCGCGAGCGCTGGCGCGGCGACGGCCATGAACGCGCCGGCGGCTTGCGTGCAGCGCAGGATGGCGGGGGCGAGCCTTATCATCCGCGGTCCCTGCGGCGCCCGAGACGAGTTTCTCCTCGCCGCCACCGCTTCGGCCTGAGTCGCGCCGATGCCGCCGGTCAACCGCTCTGGCGCGAGGTAGGCCGAGGGAACACTGGAGCCGTGCTACTGTGCAGGATGATCCACGGAGAGCCAGGATGGCAGATCCACGCTACGAGGCTTCCGCCTATGAGTTCGCGAAGCTGGCGCTCGGATCGCTCATCACGTCATGCAGTGGCGCTTTGATCGGGCTGATGGCATTTGCGGGCCAGCAGCCGCATCTACCATCAGCTGCAGCGTGGCGGCTGGGCTTGGCGGCCGTGTGGTTGGGTGCGGCGCTGCTGCTGGCTCTGATGTCAGCGCTGCTTGCCTTTACCAATCATGCCCTGCTGGCCTGGGGCACGCCTAGGCTTTGGTTGCGGGGTTTAGCCGTTACGGTGGGGGTGAGCAGCCTTGCGGCCCTCACAATTGGTGGGGTCTCCGCGGTGCAGATGCTTCTGTCGGCGGTCGGGTAAAGGCCCCCTCAATCAGTCCAAATGGAGCCACACGACAGACCGCGACGGTCCAGTGTTTGAGCAGCCCGCCCAAACGCTCGCGCGCCCGGCAGGCGCCATTCGCTATTTCGGTTGCTCACCGGAGTTCGGGGCCCGTCCGTGATCGTGAGCCCCGTGACCGTGGAACAAATGCATCAGCGGGCAAGCCAGGAAGAGGAGGTAGGGAGCATAGCCGAGCATGTGGCCCCAGTGCTCCCGCAGCAGCCAAAAGGCTGCGGCGGAGATCACGGCTGTCACAAGGAGAACGCTGAACGTCTTCGATCGAGCGTTCAATTCCTGCTCCATCTCCTGATGCGCGAGCGGATTTTGTCGAGCCCTGGGCTTATTTCTTAGCAGCGTCGGCGCTCATCATAGCAGCGCACTTCTTGTGCATTTCCGCCATCTCTTCCTTGGTCAGCGGCTTGCCATTCGGCCACATGGCCATACCGCCCTTCTCGCGGCTGTGTTCGTGCACCGGCTTGTTCTTCATGTCCGCGCCCATCACGGACTTGCACATCTCGTGCATGGATTTCTCGTCCATGTCCTTCATCGAGTGCATTTGAGCCGGCGCTGCAGGTTTGGCGGGCGTCGCGGGCGTCGCGGCCTGGGCCGCAGTAGCATGATGTTCGGCGTGCTGATCAGCCTCGACAGCCCAGGCGGCGGAAGCTCCGAGGGCGCCAATCACGATCGCGGTCGCGAGCAGGGATTTCATGCGCGTAGGCTCCTTTGGTTGGCGGTCCCGCGATTTTCCGCGAAGCCGAAGGCATTGTATGTGACCGCCGTTAGGGCTCCGGTCACGGCGCCGAAGACGATGGACCACCCGACGCCGACGCAGAGCGTTGTCAGTGAAGCGATCGGTGCGAGGGTGAAGATGGAAAGGTAAAGGTGGGAGCCGCCCGAAAAACCAAGGGCGGCGGCGGCCCAGCAGGCGACATAAAGGATCGCCAGGACGGTAGCGCCGGTAAACGCACACCTAAGGGGGCTTAGCCTTATCTCAGCAGCTTCAGGCATTGGACATTCCTTGCCTTGTTCGCAGAGATTATCCCGCACGATCGACGCACGCGACCTTGATGTCGATCAAAACCTCGACTGCAAGCCCAAAATGCGCGGTCGCGGACCTGCAACATAGGCCTTTCAACGCACAGTGAAGTTGTAGTCGCCGGTCATCTTGTGCCCGTCGGTGGAGACGATCGTCCACATCACCATGTAGGCGCCGGGCGCCAGGGCCTGCTGTGGCGTGGCGTCGATGACCTTGCCCTTGACCGTCGCAGTCACCGGCACGTCGTCGCCCGCCATGGTCATGAGGGTGGCCGTCGAAGACTTGGGCTCCAAGCCCTCACTGAATTCCAAGTGAATCGTCGTGGGCGCTGAGACGGCTGCGTCCTTGGCGGGGTTCGAGGCCAGAAGATGGGCGTGAGCTTCCGCCGCACCGGCGCAGCTGGCGGCGACGAAGGCGGCGATCAAAGCCGAACGGAGCAAGCGGATCATCCATGATCTCCTTGAGGGGGGAAAAGCCTGCCGCCGGTGCAGTGAGCCAGCGGTGAAGTGCGAGGCGTCAGAACCATGCGCGCAGACCCGCTACGAAGCGGGTGACGCGGGCGTCCTCGCCGGTGGAGCGGACCAGCCGCGCCGTGCGACCGATCGCCCGCTCGTGTTCGACGCCGACGTATGGCGCGAGCTCTGGGATGATCGCGTAGCGCAGGCGCAAGCCAAGCTCGACCCGTGCCAGGCCGCTGCCCACCTCCTGTGACGGCACCGTGCTGGCGGCGAAGTTCACCTCAGCCCGCGGCTCCAGGATCAGCCGCCGGGAAAGCCGATAGTCGTGCGCCGCCTCGACACGCGCCGACAGGTCGCCATGCGTCGAGAGAAACATGGCCGCATCCAAATCGAACTCGAAGGGGGCCAGCCCGTCGGTGCCGATCACGGCATAGGTGCGGCCATCGTGCTGCAGGTCCTGGCGCGCGCCAGCCTGAAGATTGAACCAGGGCGCTATGGCCCGCCCCCAGAGCACCTCCACCTCGCCGCGTTCGAGCTTGCGGTCGCCCTCGCCTCGGGACTTCAGAACGAGGCGGTTGATGTCGCCGCCAAAGCTGGCGCGTCCTTCCCACGCGTACCCGTCCGGCGAGCCGGGACGAACCTCCAGCTTCTCGAACGTCACCTTGGACCAGGCGATATGGCCATGCTCCTTCGCGAGTCGCGCCCGCGCCGCGTCCATTTCGGCTTTCCCGAAATATCGATCCGCATCGAAGTCAGTCGAGAGGGGCGGGGGACTCGGTTCGGGGCCGACGGGGGCTGGCGCTGTGGCTTCGTGTGCTGCGTGAGGGTCAGGGGGCGGCAGAGCGGCCGGCGCTGCATGACCGGCGCGCGGGTCCGTCGTCGCCCCCGACGGGGTCGTCGCCGGCGTCTGGTGGCCCGCGTGCGCTTCTGCCGACGCGGGAGCTGGGCCCGCGGGCAGCGCGGTCATTCGGTGGCCGGCATGAGGATCCTGCGCATGGGCCGAGGTCGCCGTCGCGAATGCGGCGAGGGCCGCAAGTGCCAGGGTTCGGCTCATGCGGGCAGATCTTCGAGGGGGCGCACGGTAACCACGCGGAACATGCCGGCGTGCATGTGTAGCAGCATGTGGCAATGAAAGGCCCAGTCGCCCGGCGCGTTGGCCGTAAAGTCGAAGCTGAGACGGGCGCCTGGCATCACGTTGACGGTGTGCTTGCGCGGCTGGCGATCGGCCGGCTTGCCGTTCACCAGTTCCACGAAGTGGCCGTGCAAATGGATCGGGTGATTCATCATGGTGTCGTTGATGAGGTTCACCCGCACCCGCTCATCGCGCCGGAACGGAATCGGCTTGGCGCCTTCGGAGTATTCCACTCCGTCGAACGACCACATGAAGCGCTCCATGTTACCGGTGAGGTGGACGTCGACAGTCCGCGTCGGCGTACGGACCTCAGGTTGGGGATGCAGCGCTTCCAGGTCCGAGTAGAGCAGCACGCGGTGCTTCGCCTCCACGAGGCCAGTGCCACGATCGCCGGTCCGGTCGAGCGGCATGGGCGCGATCATCTGCAAGCCGGGGCCGAGCTTCACGCCGGGCGCGCCGTCGGGGTTCCGCATCGACATGTCCATGTCCATGCCGGCGTGTGCGGACATGTCCATGCCCATGTCGCGCATCGTCAGCACGGGTCGCCTGCGCAGCGGCGGGACCTCGGCCGTCAGCCCGGCCCGCGGCGCAAGGGTCGCCCGCGCCATTCCCGAGGAGTCCGCGGCCTCAGCGACGACCGTGTAGGCGCGGTCCTCCAGCGGACGGACGATCACGTCGACGGTTTCAGCGTTCGCGATCTGGAACTCGTCGGTCTCAACCGGCCGCACGTCCTGGCCGTCAACCTGAACTACCGTCATTGGCAGGCCCGGTATGCGGACGTTGAAGATCGTCATCGCTCCGGCGTTGATGAACCGAAGGCGGACTCGCTCACCTGGCGAAAACAGCGCGTTCCAGTTCGATCGCGGCCCGTGGCCGTTGATCAGATAGGCATAGGTGGCGCCCGTCACATCGAGAATGTCGGTGGGGTCCATCCGCATCCTGGACCACTCCAAGCGGTCGCGGAGCGGCTGGTCTTTGCGGGAAAGCAGGCCGGCGACGGTCTGCCGCTGGCGATTAAAGTAGCCCGCTTGCTGCTTGAGCTTCTCGACGAGCTTGTGGGGATGCAGGAAGCTGTAATCCGACAGTACGACCACGTGCTCTCGGTCGAACGCAGCTGGTTCTGGTCTCGCCGGATCGATGATCATGGGCGCGTAGTGGCCCACCAGCTCCTGAACGCCGGAATGGCTGTGGTACCAGTAGGTGCCGCCCTGGATGACGGGGAAGTCATAGACGAAGGTCTTTCCCGGCCTGATCCCCGGGAAGGAAAGGCCCGGCACACCGTCCATGTGCGACGGCGTCAACACGCCGTGCCAGTGGATCGATGTGTCCTCGTCGAGTGCGTTCGTGACCGCGATGCGGACCCTCTGGCCTTCCTTAAGCCGGATCAGGGGGCCGGGCACCGTGCCATTTATCGCGATGGCATGTCCCTGCCGCCCGTCAACCGCCAGCGACGCATGCCCGATCGTAAGCGCGATCTCCTCGCCTGAAAGGGCCGCAGGCGCTGTCGCCGCAGCGGCGCTCCGCGCCCATGCCGGAAGCCACGCCGTGAGCGCGGTCCCGGCGCCGGCGGCCAGCAATCGGCGCCGGTCGATCATCGGCTGGACCGCTGCAGGAGTTCGATCAGCTCCTCGGCCTTCTTGCGCTGCTCGCCCTTGTCGCCCGCGATGATCGCGCCTTCTATGCAATGGCCCAGGTGATCGCGGAGCATCTCGGTCTCGACCTTCGCCAGCGCCGCCCGGACCGCCTGAATTTGGGTCAGCACGTCGATGCAGTAGCGGTCGTCGTCGATCATGCGGGCGATGCCGCGCACCTGGCCTTCAATGCGGTTCAGGCGCTTCAGGAGCGCGGGCTTGTTCTCGCGTTTCATGCAGCTGCATGTATACCCATCCCGGGTAATTGCAACCATGCCCCGTAGGGGTATAACGTAAGCGGTCTTGGAGAAGCCGATGTCCGACCGCCCCAACCACCCGCACGACCACCGCCACGACCACGCAGACGACGCCTGCCAGCATGGCGACGCACCGGCCGGCGGGAGCGCCAAGACCGCCATCGATCCAGTGTGCGGGATGAAGGTCGACCCTAACGCGATGGCTCACCACGCCACGCACGGCGGCGAGACCGTTCACTTCTGCTCGGCAGCGTGTCGCGCGAAGTTCGTCGCCGATCCGGCCAGCTACCTTGGGAAGGTTTAGATGCCGCCGCCTGCGCCCACGGGCTCGATCTACACCTGCCCTATGCACCCGCAGATCCGCCAAATCGGGCCAGGGAATTGCCCCATCTGCGGGATGGCGCTGGAGCCCGAGTTGGTGACCGCCGAGAGCGGCCCCGACCCGGAACTGGCGGACATGACGCGGCGCTTCTGGGTGGGGCTGGCGCTGGCGGCCCCGGTCTTCGCTCTGGAGATGGGCGCGCACCTCATCGACCTGCACCGCTGGATCGCGCCGCAGGTCTCCAACTGGGTGCAGCTCGTCATCGCCACGCCCGTCGTGCTTTGGTCGGGCTGGCCGTTCTTCGAGCGCGCCTGGGCCTCGCTAAAGAACAGAAGCCTCAACATGTTCACCCTCATCGCCATGGGCGTGGGAGTGGCCTGGGGCTACAGCGTCGTGGCGACCGCCGCGCCGCAGATCTTCCCAACCGCGTTCCGGCGCATGGACGGGTCGGTGCCGATCTACTTCGAGGCCGCCGCCGTCATTACGGTGCTGGTACTGCTGGGCCAGGTCCTGGAGCTTCGCGCGCGGGAACAGACCTCGGGCGCCATCAAGGCGCTGCTGGACCTCGCGCCCAAGACCGCGCGCCGGGTGCGGGACGACGGTTCGGACGAAGAAGTCACGCTCGACCTTGTCCAGCTGGGCGATCGCCTCAGGGTCCGCCCGGGCGAGAAGGTCCCTGTGGACGGGGAGGTCCTGGATGGGCGCATCTCCATCGACGAGTCCATGGTCACGGGCGAGTCCATGCCCGTGACCAAGGCAGCCGGCGATAAGGTGATCGGTGGCTCAATCAACAAGACCGGCTCCTTCATTATGCGGGCCGACAAGATTGGAGCCGACACCCTCTTGTCTCAGATCGTGCAAATGGTGGCGCAGGCGCAGCGGAGCCGAGCGCCGATCCAGCGCATGGCCGACCTGGTCTCCGGCTGGTTCGTGCCGGCTGTCATCGTCGTCGCAGCCCTCGCCTTCGCCGGCTGGGCGCTCTTCGGCCCGGACCCCCGCTTCGCCTTCGGCCTGGTCGCCGCCGTGTCAGTCCTGATCATCGCCTGTCCCTGCGCCCTGGGTCTCGCCACTCCACTGTCGATCATGGTCGGGGTTGGCCGTGGCGCACAGGCCGGCGTGCTGATCAAGAACGCCGAGGCGCTGGAGCGCTTCGAGAGGATCGACACTCTCGTCGTCGACAAGACCGGCACCCTGACCGAGGGCCGGCCCGCGGTGACTTCGATCCGGTCGATCGAGGGCTTCGCCGAAGACGAGGTGCTGCGCCTGGCCGCAAGCCTCGAGCGCGGCAGCGAGCATCCGCTAGCTGACGCCATCGTCCGCGCGGCGGCCGAACGCAAGCTGACTCTGGCTGAACCAACCGACTTCGATTCTCCGGTCGGTAAGGGCGTGCTCGGTGTCGTCGAAGGACGCCGGCTGGCGCTTGGTTCCGGCAAGTTCATGGCCGAGCAGGCGATCGAAGCTCAGGCGCTGGACGACGAAGCCGAGAGCCTGCGCGCCGACGGCGCCACCGCGATCTTCATGGGCGTGGACGGCCGGCTTGCTGCCGTGTTCGCCATCGCGGATCCAATCAAGGCCACTACAGCCGCCGCCGTATCCGCGCTGAAGGCTGAAGGTGTGCGCCTCGTGATGATGACCGGGGACAACCGCACGACCGCCGAAGCCGTCGCCCGTAAGCTCGGAATTGACGAGGTCGCCGCCGAGGTACTTCCGCAGGACAAGGCAAGCGTCGTGCAGAAGTTCCGCTCGGAGGGCCGGAAGGTCGCCATGGCGGGCGATGGCGTGAATGACGCTCCGGCGCTGGCGGCGGCCGAGGTGGGCGTCGCCATGGGCGCCGGCGCTGACGTCGCCATCGAGAGCGCTGGCGTCACTCTGCTGAAAGGCGACCTGCAGGGTCTAGTCAAGGCGCGGCGGCTGTCGCGCTCCGTCATGCGCAACATCCGCGAGAACCTCTTCTTCGCCTTTGCTTACAACGTGGCGGGCGTGCCGATCGCGGCGGGGCTGCTCTATCCGTTCACGGGCTGGCTGCTGTCGCCAGCCATCGCCGCCGGCGCCATGGCGCTCTCAAGCGTTAGCGTCGTAGGCAACGCCCTGCGGCTGCGCAGCTTAAGACTCTGAACCCGGATGTGGCGACGGACTGAGAGGAAGTCCGCCGATCCCGGCAAGGTCGGATTCGGGTCGTTCCTTCCCGTTGGCGCCCGGCTTACAAGCGGACGCGCCGGATGTCCGGTTCGAGGAATCTGCGGACCTTCGCAGCCGTCCGGATTCCAGACCTTCGCGCGGGCAGTTATATCGGACCGGACGTGCCCCTAACGGACGAAGCGTCGCTTTAACCCCCGCTTCACATTGTCGCCTACGGAACGGGAGCCAGCCTAAATCGGCCTAAACGGCCGAACCTTCTGCAAGCGTCCGCTGGACGCTTCGGCTCAGTAGCCGAGGCCGGCCAGGGTCTCGGCCTCGATCTGCGCATCGCTCGCGCCGCTCGCCAGCGCGGCGGCGAGCCCCGCGCCCACGGGGTTCATGAACGGCGGGTCGGCGTCATCGATCGCGCGCTGGATCACCGCGGCCACGTCGCCGGCCGGCGCGGGCGCGCGGCGAATCTCGGCGGTGCGGGCGAAGGTGCGACGCTGCAGGTCGCCATAGGGCGTGTCGGCGACGTCGATCACCTTGCGGTTCTCGTCCATGGAGGTGGCGATCGCCCCCATGGTCACCACGCAGACCGAGACGCCGAAGGGCCGCAGTTCGACCCGCAGCGACCAGGACAGCGCCTCCAGACCCGCCTTACTCGCCGCATAGGCGGTCAGGAAAGGATTCGGCCGCCGCGCCGCGCCGGAGGACACCTGGATGATCCGGCCGCGCCCTCGTCGGCGCATCTGCGGGATCACCGCCCGCGTCATCCGCGCGGCCCCGACCAGGTTGGTCGCGAGCACCCGCTCGAACTCTTCGAAGGAAGCGATCTCCAGCGGCGCCCAGAGACTGACGCCGGCGTTGTTGACCAGCACATCGATCTCGCCCGCCGCGGCGAGGGCGTCGGTGACCTGCTGCGGGTCCCCGACGTCGAGCGGCAGGCGCGCGGCCACATCGAGGCCGTCGAGCGTCTCGACGCGGCGCGCGGTGGCGATCACCTCATGCCCAGCGCGCGTCAGCAGCTCGGCGCTCGCCCGGCCGATGCCGGAGGAGACGCCCGTGATCAGAACTCTGGCCATCAGCGTCTCTCCCTGACTGCTTGCGCTCAGAAGTGCTTCTTCAGTTCCACACCGTAGGTGCGCGGCGCGCCGGCGTACGAGGCCTGGATCCCCAGAGCGCCGGTGTCGACGGTGTAGGCGAAGTACTTCTCGGCGGTGAGGTTCTTGCCCCACAGTGCGATATCCGCGTCGAGGGAGTCGATGTGGAGCGACAGCCGCGCCGAGAGCAGGCCCAGCGACGGGCGGCCGATGAAGGCGCTGGTGTAGAGCCGACTTGCCCAGTCGTAGTTCACCTGGCCGCGCAGCGCGCCGACTTCCGTCTCGTGGGTGTAGGCCGCCGAGAGGTTGTAGGCCCACTTCGGCACGAAGCGGAACGGCGCGAGCGTGAAGTTGCGGAACTGGGCGTCGGTGTAGGCGGTCGAGCCGCGCAGCTCTAGGCCATCGATGGGCCGCGCCTCGAGGTCGAGTTCGGCGCCGTTGATCTTGCCCTTCGCCGCGTTGGTGATCGCGGTGACGATCAGGTTGGTCCCGGGAATCGTGAACGGGGTGCTGACCTGAACGTCGTCATACTCCGTGTGGTAGACGGCCAAGTTGGCGCGCAGGCGGTTGTCAAACCATTGCGACTTCACCCCGGCCTCGTAGGCCAGCGCCTCTTCGGGCTTGAATGGCACGAAACTGCCGGCGGCCAGGATCGGGCTGGTCGGCGAGCCGCCGCCGAGCGGCAGGCCGCCGCTGCGGTAGCCGTTGCTGACCTTGGCGTACAGGAACAGCTCGCCCGACGGATTGTACTCCACGCTCGCCGTGTAGGAGAGCTTGTGGAACTTGGCGGTCTCGGAGAACAGGCACGGCCCGGCCGCGAGCGGACGGCCGAGCGCCAGGCAGGTGGTGGCGTTCTGGTTGAAGGAGTCGAGGGAGCGCTTGTCCTCGGTGTAGCGCAGGCCGCCGGAGATCGCGAGGTTCGACGTCAGCTTGAAATTGGCGTGGCCGAACAGCGACTGGCTACGGTTCTCGACATCGCCGCCGGTGAGCGCCGGATTGGTCGCGCTGAGCGCGGCCGTGGCGATCTGGCGGGTGAGCTGGAACCCCGTCTCCTTCGAGTAGTAGGCGCCCAGGATGTAGTCCAGCCGGTCGCCGAAGGCGTCGCCGAGGAGCTGGAATTCCTGGCTGAACTGGTTGTCCTTCTCGTTCAGAGGACGCTGCTCGATGATGCGGAACGGCGAGGCGTCGAGATCCTGGAAGGCCTTAAGCAGGAACCGGCGCTGGGCGGTGATCGACTTCAGTCGCAGGTGCGGAGCGACGTCCCAGTTGACGGTCAGCGAGCTGCCCCACACCTCGCTGTCTTCGGAAGGCTGGTTGTTGACGGTGGCGTCGTAGAAGCTTCCGCCGCGGTAGCTGAGGTAGAGGTCGCGGGCGGCGGCGTTGGACAGCCCCGTCTCGCGGGCGACTTCCTGGTTGGCGGCCGAGCCCAGCGTCATTTTGTAGGGCTTGAGCGCGCTGCTGTCGCTGGAGATGCGCGCGTAGTCGGCGCGGGCGAGCACCGTCACCGCGTCGATTGGCGCCCATCGCAGGCTGACCTTGAACGAATTGCCGTGACGCCCGCCGAGCTGGGCGCCGTTGAACAGGTTCTTGCCGGTTCCGTTCTGGTCGTACTGGCGGCCCTGAACACGCAAGGCCAGGGTGTCGTTCAGCGGAATGTTCACGACGCCGGAGAAGTCGCGCAGCGAGAAGTTGCCGAAGGTGGCCTGCGCCATCCCTTCATAGTTTTGCGTGGGTTCGCGGGAGTACAGCGCGACCGCGCCGCCGATGGTGTTGCGCCCATAGAGGGTTCCCTGCGGGCCGCGCAGCACTTCGACGTGATCGAGATCGACGACGCCCATCGCCTCGCTGCCCACGGCGTGCGGCAGGTACACCCCGTCGACGTAAATGCCGACCGCCGGGTCGTTGTTGACCGCCACGTCGCCCGAGCTCAGGCCGCGGATCGACATCACGGAGGACGAGGCGCTCAGCGACATCTGCTCCGCCCGGAAGGAGGGAACGCTGCGCTGGATTTCGCGGAAGTCGCGCAGGGTCTGGTTCTGCAACTGAGCCGAGGTGAGCGCGCTCACCGCCACCGGGGTGGTTTGCAGGTTCTCGGTGACACGCCGCGCCTGGACGACGATCTCCTCAAGCTGCGCGCCGCCGCCCCCGGCGGCCGGCTCCGGGTGCACGACGGCGCGAACCCTTGGCGCGGGCTCGCTCCAGCTCACCCGGCGCACCATCGGCGCCTCCTCGTCGGCGACGACGAAATAGCCGCCGCTACTGGTGCTTTTGAGAGCGAGACCCGAATCGCGCACCAGGGCGGCTAGCGCGTCGGCCGGCGCGTATTGTCCGTGGATCGCAGGCGCGCTGCGTCCTTTCACCGTCTCGGGCTGGAAGGCGACGCTGACGCCGACCAGGCTGCCCACCGTGCGCAGCGAACTCGCCAGGTTCTGCACCGGCAGATCGATCCGATACGTCGGCTGGGCTCGCGCGGCGCTGGGCGAGGCCGTCGCCAGAAGGGCGGCGGACAACGCGGCCGCCGAGCACGTCAGGTTGAATTTGTTCATTGCCTCCCCCGAAGCATATCGCGTCGCAGACGCGCGACTTGCCCTCCTATGACGTTGCAAGCGCCGGTTCCGGACACCCTGAAAAACTCATGACGCTGAATTATTTTCCGAGCCGGGCGCGGACAGCACGATGTCGGCGCCTTGGTTGCTCACCTTGAGCCCGAGCAGCGCCGAGGCGGTCTCGACGAAATCCGCACTGTCCGAAATCCGGAACACACCGGAGATTCTCAGCGAGGCTGCGGACGGGTCGACGCGAATGCGCTGCTTGTCCGTGTAGCGGTTCACCTCGTTCGCCGCCTCGAGCAGCATCACGTCGTCGAACATCACCTCGCCCTTGCGCCAGGCGAGGATGGTCTCGAACGCCGGTCGGTCGATCACCGCCCCGCCCTCCCCGATCATGGTGAGCCGGTCGCCGGGCTTCAGCATCGCGATGCGCCGCCGCTCGCGGTCGGCTTGCCGGTCGACCTCGACACGGCCCTTGACCAGGGTGACCTGCAGCCGGTCCGGATCTCGTCGGACCACGAAGCTGGTGCCCAGCGCGCGCACCTGGGTCTCGCCTTGCCACACCACGAACGGTCGCTTGGCGTCGTGCGCCACGTCGAAGGCGACCTCGCCCCGATCGAGTCGGACGCGGCGCTCGCGCCGCTTGAAAACCACCTCGATCCGGCTGTCGGTGTTCAAGGTGACCCGCGTGCCGTCGTCCAGGGCCAGGCTCTGCTGTTGTCCCACAGCGGTCTGGTAGACGTGCGACCGTCCCGTCCAAAGCAGAGCCCCCACGCCTGCGAAAACCAGCAGTAGACAGGCCGCGAGCGCTAGCGAGGCGAGCGAGCGGCCGCGCGGCTTGACGGGCGACCTGCGGGTTTCGGCGACGGCGCCCGGCAGCACTTCCCAGACTTCCGTCACGTTGGAGAAGGCGGCGCGGTGTCGTTCGTCCTGATCAAGCCAGGCCTGCAGCGCAGCCCGCGTCTGCGGGTCCTCCGGACGGGTCTGCCTGCGCGCCAGCCACGCTGCCGCCTCGGCACGGACGCGCGGCTCGTGTGGAGGATCGAGAGGCTTCACCATCCGTCCACCCAATCGGTCAACCGCAAGGTCGCGCGCGCGATCTGCTTCTCCACCGCCGCAACCGTCATGCCCTCCGCCCTGGCGATGTCGGCCACGCTCACGTCGTCGAGCCTGCGCGCCAGAAGGATTCGCCGGCTTCGTTCGCTCAGGTTTTCAAGGCCCTCGCGGAGCCGCTGCAAGCGCCGCCTGGCGATCGCCACCTCGTCGGGCTGCGGACAACCGTCGGCGACCTGCTCGAGAAGATCGAGGCCGCTCGCCAGCGGCGCACGCCGCGCCCGTCGCTTCCGGTCGACGGACAGGTTGATCGCCGTTCGCATCAGAACCGCGTCCCGCGACCGGACGACCTGAGCCTGTTCGTAGCGGGAAACCCTGACGAAGGCGTCGTGCACCAGATCGTCCGCGTCATCCATGGCGACCCCGCGGCGGAGCAGCGCCGCGCGCACCTTTCGAAACGTGTTCAGCAGGTTCGACATCTGGAGTCCGGCTTCCCTTCAGAGTGACGAGCGAAGCCGCCAAAACCAGACAAATCGCTCGCTCAGCGACCCATCTCGAACAGACGCCGAGCGTGCTCCATTTGATTATACCACTCGTGGGCGCCCCCGGCGGCTTCGCAACACATTCCCTTTTGCGCGAGGTCAAGTGCCCAGTATGGCAGGTGCCGGGGAGCCAGGTTCGCCGCCGGTATCGCAGGGATGCCAATAGCGCGCCTCCCACGCGTCCAGCTTCATGGTCTTGAACGGTAGGTCGGCCGAGTGGAGCTCGGCGTTGCAGCGCTCGGCGATCTCCTGGCAGGATTTTTGAAGCGGCTTCTCGAACCGCGGAACAAGGTGCGCGAGACGCTCGAACAAAGTCTTGGCGGTGATGGTCTTGACGTCGGTCGTCACATTGATACCGGCGGCGACGAACATCGATCGCCAACGGGTCGGACCGACTACCAAACTCGGATGCTTGCGCGCGAGCGCTGCCTTCCCCAGTAGCTCGAGCGCGAGTGAGGCCCAAAGCTGATACTCATCGAGATCGCCAGCGCCTTTCCGGGAAGGTGCGCGGCCAATGTAAGCCTTCGATTTGGCATGCAGAGCCTCGCCGTTGATGGCTATGAAGACGTTGTCAGGGCAGCTACGAGGATCCTCGCCAGTTGGCCGCCGGTGCCTTGGCCCGACGTCCCGCGCCCATGAAGGACGCGCCAGTGTCGCCTTGGCGCCATTCGTGCGGCGTTCGAACGCCAGATCCTCCACATTACGCAGCGACAGCGGGAAGCGGACGTACAGCATCACCACGAGCTGGATCACCTCGGACGAGCTATCGAACCAGCTGAACGGGTCATGCGCCTTGGATTTGCGGGCCATACACCCCGCCTAGATGCTCGGGCTTACGAGCTGGTGCATTTGCGTTGAGAGTGCCCTCGCAGAGGTCGTCACCAAAGCCAGCTTGCTGGGCGATCCGTCCGACGACAAAGAGGCGGGCAGAGTGAATTCTTTACCGCACGAAAGCGGCCGCCGGCCTTGGCGAGGAGCGCCGCCTCGCCCTAAGTTCGGCGCATGATCGCGGGAGGAGCGGGCCGATGAGCAACGTGATCGTCGAGCGCGGGAAACCGGGCGTCACGCACATCACCCTGAACCGTCCCGAGTCCCTCAACGCCATGAGCTACCAGCTCGTGCTGGACCTGCATGCGGCGTTCGACGAGGTCGCTGCGGACTTGGATTGCCGGGTGGTGATCCTCACCGGCGCCGGCCGCGGCTTCTGCGCCGGCTTCGACATCAACAACGCGGGTCCGGAGACGGGCTTCGCGGGCGTCGGTCGCGTGCACAAGATGTTCGAGACGATGCGCGACTTCTATGGCCTGATCAGCCACATGCGCTCGCTGCGCCAGCCGGTGATAGCCGCGGTGAACGGGCCGGCGGCGGGGGGCGGGTTCGCGCTGGCGCTGGGGGCCGACATCCGGGTCGCTTCGACGACGGCGAGGTTCAACGCCGCCTTCATCCGCGTCGGCTACTCGGCCTGCGACATCGGCGTGAGCTATCTGCTGCCGCGCCTGGTGGGCACGGCGCGCGCCACCGAGCTGATGCTGACCGGCCGGCTCTTCGACGCGGAAGAGGCCCTGCGCATCGGCTTGGTGCTGGAGGTCGTCGAAGCCGAGCAACTGATGGCGGCGGTCGACCGCGTCGCGCAGAACATCATCCGCAACACCCCGCTGGGCGTCGAGATGACCAAGCAGGTGCTGCAGCTCAACGTCGATGCCCCCAGCCTCGAGGCCGCCATCGAGCTCGAGAAGCGCACCAACATCCTCACGACGTTCACCGAGGATCGCGACGAGGCTATCTCCGCCTTCCAGGAGAAACGGGCGCCGACCTTCCGCTATCGCTGAGGCGGGATCAGCAGGCGTCGATCACCGGCTCCGACATGACCGTCCCGCCGTCGACGACGATGTTGGCGCCGTTGGTGAAGCTGGCGGTCGCCAGATAGAGGGCGGTCGAGACGATCTCCTCGGGTTGGGCGAAGCGGCCGAGCGCCACGCGCGCCTTCAGGGCTTCGTCCTTCGCCCACAACGTCGAGACGTCGGTGAGGAAGGGGCCCGGAGAGATGACGTTCACCCGCACGCCGCCGCGCGCATATTCCTGCGCGAACGCCGCAGAGGCGGTGTTCAGCGCCGCCTTCGCCGCCGCATAGGGGGCGACCCAGGGCGAGGGGCGCAGCGCGCCCGCGCTGGAGACGTTGATGATCGCGCCCCCGCCCGCCTTGGCCATGCGCGAGCCGACCAGGGCGGTCAGGCGGAACGGCCCCTTGAAATTCACGTCCACGACCTTGTCGAACAGCGCCTCGGAGGTCTCCAGCGACGAGGGCGCCACCGGCGACATGCCCGCGTTGTTCACGAAGATGTCGATGCGGCCGAAGGCGTCGTAGATCGCGTCCACGAAAGGTTCGAGACTGTTCCAGTCGCCGACGTGGCAGGCGAGCGGCAGCGCCCGGCGGCCCAGCGCCCGCACCTCTTCGGCGAGCGCCTCGCAGGCCGCCAGCTTGCGGCTGGCGATCACCACGTCGGCGCCCGCGCGCGCGAAGCCCAGCACCATGGCGCGGCCCAGCCCGCGGCTGCCGCCGGTGACGACGGCGACCTTGCCGCTCAGGTCGATGAGGTTCGCGGCCGAAGCGGCCATTGAGCGTCCCTCCATGGCAGGCGCAGGACCCGCCGCACGTTGAAAGCGCCAGCCTAAAGGGCGTACTCAATGACTGCAATTCGCAGGTCTGGATCGGAGATGCCCATGCCGCCCGAAGGCTGGATGGAGGCCGCCCGCGCGCACAGGTACGGGCCGCCGGAAAGCCTGACCCTCGAGCGTCTGCCGCTCGCCGAGCCGGGCCCCGGCCAGGTCCGCATCGCGACCCAGGCCGCCGGCGTGAGCTTCGTCGACGTCCTGATCACCGCAGGCCGTTACCAGGTGCAGCCGCCGTTGCCCTACACGCCCGGCACCGAGCTGGCGGGCGTGGTGGACGCGGTGGGCGAGGGGGTGACCGGCTTGGCCCCAGGCGACCGCGTCTGCGCGTCGGGGTTCATCGGCGGGTTCGCCACCCACGCGATCGCTCCGGCGACGGCGGTCACGCGGATGCTGGACGACATGGAGTTCACCGCCGCCTCGGTATTCCGGGCCAGCTACTGCACCGCCTACCATGCCCTGGTGCAGCGGGCGCGACTGGCGGCCGGCGAGACGGTGATGGTGCTGGGCGCCGGCGGCGCCGTGGGCGTAGCTGCGATTGAGGTCGCCCGCGCGCTCGGCGCGCACGTGGTGGCGTGCGCCTCCTCGCCGGAGAAGCGCGCGTTGGCGCAGGACTGCGGCGCCGAGGTCGTCATCGACAGCCGCGCCGAAGACTTCTGCGAACAGGTGGCGCAGGCGACCGGTGGCCGCGGGCCGGACGTCGTGGTCGATCCGGTGGGCGGAGCGGCGACCGAGCTCGCCTTCCGCACGCTCGCCTGGAACGGACGGCACCTGGTGGTCGGATTCGCCGCCGGCGAGATCCCCCGCCTGAAGACCAACCTGCCGCTGCTCAAGGGCGCCGCGCTGATCGGCCTCGACATCCGCCGGTTCGGCGAACGCGAGCCTGACGTGGCGCAGGCGAACCTCGCGGCTCTGTTCGAGCTCTACGGCACCGGCGCGCTGAAGCCCCGTGTCGCGGTCGAGCTGCCGCTGACCCGTTTCGCCAAAGCGATGCAGCTGGCGGCGGCGGGAGAAACCGCCGGCCGGATCGTGCTGCGCACGGCTTAGAGCGGACTCCCCGAGGCGCGGCGCTGCTCCAGGCTTGCGCGGGCCTCGGCGTGCAGGCGGTTGGACGGCGTTGTCAGCGCAAACGGTTCGGGTCAGGCTTCGCCCCCCTGCCGCCCCGGTTTTCGGGCAGCAGGCAGCAATCTTCCAAGAAAACAAAGGAGAGACGCGGTCGCCGAGCATCCCTTTTATGTGGCGGAACGACCTAACAAGACGTGAAAACGACCGCCCAGTGTGTTTGCCTTGACAGTACCCCTGCGGGTGATCCCGCGGTGGTCTCGGCAAATACCCACGCAGCGACCGTCGCCATTGCCGAGCGCTGGTCGGAGTTCGTACTCGATAAGGCACCGGCGTGAGCGGGCGCGTAACGCCAGTTTCGGGAGGTCGAAACGATGACAATCGGAGAAGCGTCGACCGACGACGTGATGAGCGGGTTCCGGCTCGACGGCCGCGTCGCGCTGGTGACGGGCGCGGGTCAGAACATCGGCCGAGCATTGGCCCGCGGTCTCGCGCAGGCGGGAGCAGACGTGCTGTTGAACGACATCAACGGAGAGCTTGCGAAGCGAACCGCCCAGGAGCTGGCCGCAGCTACCGGCAGACGGGTCGTACCGGTGCAAGGCGATGTGAGCGCTCAGTCCGACGTCGACCGGATCGCCTCGGTCGCGGGCCAGGAGTTCGACCGCTTCGATATCTTGGTCAACAACGCCTACACGACCGGCTACGCCCCGCCCAGGCGCACCTATCCGGCGGATCCGCTCAAGACGACGGACGAGCATTGGACCGTGGCCTTCGAGGTCAACATGCTTGGCCCATATCGCATGATCCGCGCCTTCGGAGATCGGCTGCGCGAGCACGGGGTCGGAAGCGTGATCAATATCCTCTCCGGATCCGGCTTCCAGCCCAACCCCGGAATGATGCCTTACGGCGCGACCAAGTCGGGGCTCTGGCTCATGACCCGCTATTTGTCGAAGGAGTGCCCCGACATCCGCTTTAACGCGCTGGTGCCAGGCGTCGTGCGCGACAACACTGTCGACGTCGCGGCCCGCGCGCAGACCGAGGCCAATGTCGTGCCGCTGATCCCGATGGGGCGCGTCGGCGATCCGCGCGAACTGGCCGGGGCCTGCGTCTATCTCGCTTCCGACGCCGCCAGCTACACCACGGGCGCGCTTCTGTTCTGCAACGGTGGTCGTCCCTGGTGACAGGACCATCGCCGGCGCCCTCAAGGAAATCGCGCACATGAAGACTAGCCGAGCCGCCGTCCAGGTCGGATTCCGTCAGGTCGAGTTGCAGACGTTCCCAGTTCCCGTCGACCTGAAGCCAGGCTTCGGCCTGCTTCGAGTTGAGGCGAGCGGGCATTGTCAAGGCAAACGCACTGGGCGGTCGTTTTCACGTCTTGCTTGGTCGTTCAGCAGAAGATTGCTGCCTGCTGCCCGAAAACCGGGGCGGCAGGGCGGCGAAGCCTGACCCGAACCGTTTGCGCTGACAACGCGATGGCGAGGCCTTGTCGATCTCGGAATTGGAGACGGAGGAGGACGCGCGGGCGTGGGCTAACCATCCCGAACACGCGGCAATCCAGGCCCGCGGCCGGTCGGATTATTACGAGAGCTACGTCGTCTACTCGCGCGCCAATGCCCGGGTCCGACACTTTGCGCGGTCGAAGCCGGGTAGGCGTCCGCCTTCCACCCTCCACGGTCATGCGGAACATCAGCTTTCGGCGGCCGAGGTATCGGTCGGGGCCGCGTCAGAAGTGCGCCAGGACCCGACATTGCCTTCCTTCCAGCATGCCGACATCCGCTGGCGAACTGGAGGACGACCACTCTCAACCGCAGTGCGAGAGCCCTGGTGCGCGAAAGCCACACCAGCTGCGCTGTGCGGTCCTGCACCCTTGCCGCATGCTGCGGCGCAACATAGATTCTCAGCGGGAGGATTCCTGACGCTCATGCCGCAAGGCGGAGATTTTGCCCGGCGACCGTCAACCGGCGGCGCTCTCGGGCGAGAGAAGGTCAACGGAGTCCACGATGAATCATCCGACGCATTACTTCACCAGCGCGATTGGCTGGGTATTCGGCCTCAGCGCCTTGATAGGTCTGCTCGCCAGCACAGGCCTCTTGCTCTTCCGCTGACTTTCGCGCGGGAGCCGTCTCTTGAAGCTCGCCCGCGCGTACAGGGCGATCCGGCCCGCGAATTCCTTCGCGCGCCGCACTGGACAGGCGACGTCCGAGTGGCGCCAGACGCGGACGTTGGCTTGCTCCCCGATTCCGGACGTTCACGCCGCCCGCCGAACGGGGCTGAACGACCCATTGCGGACTTCCGGCTGAGCCCTGCGGATTTCCCTCAATTGTTCTCGCAGGCGGGTCCATCAGCCTCGCGGCGACCGCCTACGGGCCATCCGCACCCGAATTGTGGCTGCCGCCGCGATATTCCCGTGTTGCTGCTGCCATTCCGCCAACGAGAGGCGCTGGCCGGTGTCATCGAGCGCGTGGGGGTCTCTGTAGGTTTTGCCAATCTTTTCCATGGCCGTGCGGGCGAGCACGTTCGCCCGTGGGTTTAAGCCGCTTCCGCCGCCGTCACGTCCGCCTCAATCGCTCCGCGACCAGGAGGCGTGCACTGCGCGGCGCCAGCAGCGCGGGGGAAAGTGCAGAGCAGCGCGCCTGTCGCAATCGTCGCGGCAAGGGATCGAGACATCGGTGAAGCCTACCATCGCAACGTCTTCCCTCCACCATGGACCGCCGGCGCGAACGTCCGCTTGCCGGAAGCCGGGCGGGGACCGCTCGCGACCCTTTGGCGACCTTCAGAGCGCAAGCTACCTTTCCACTCGATAGGCCCCAACGGGTCGTAAGTGCAGGCCAGGGCGCCTCCCGAAAGCGCATGTTCGGACCTTCCGCGACGTATGGACGGCGGGCCGTCAGCCGGGTTCGACCGCGACGTGCCGGCTGCTAGTTAGCGCTCGCGTCCGGGAGCGCATAGTGAAGACGAACGCAGCCCCGATCCAAGGCCTGCACGCTGAGGAATTTTGGGCTCGCCTGGAAACCGCTCGCGGGAAAAAGCTGCACACCACCTCCGATCAACTCCGGCATGACATAAATCTCGATCTCATCGAGCGCGCCGCGCTCCATGAGCGCCATCTGCAGCCGGCCGCCGCCGAGCATCCAGACGTCCCCATCCTCAAGGCTCCGCAGTTCGGCGATCAGCAAGTCGATGTCGCTGCGGGTCTCAAGAGACCCCTTCGGATCGGTGATCGGTTGGGATGTTACGACAATCACTCGCTGTTGGTCGTATGCCCAGGGTGCCGGCTCCCTCGCGATGAAATCGTATGTCCCGCGTCCCATCACGACGGTCCGGATCCGCTTTAAAAAGTGGCCGTAGTCATGCTCGCCGAGGTCCATGCCGTCGTATCGGAACAGCCAGTCTAGATTGTCGTCGGGCGCTGCGATGTAGCCGTCTAAGCTGGTTGCGATGTAGCCGAGGATCCTCGCCATGTGAACTCTCGCTTGAACATAAGTGAACGTTCATTTACTATGGCTTCATGAGCCGAAGCAAGACGATTTCCGACGGCCTCCTTCTCGACCGCCTCGTTGCTGCCGTGATGACGCACGGTCCGTCGGATCTTACCTTCGCCAAGGCGTCAGAAGCCGCCGGCCTCGCCGCGGCGACCCTGGTCCAGCGCTTTGGAGCAAGAGAGAGGATGGTGGAGGCTGTACTCCTTCGGGCGTGGGATCAGCTAGACGAGGCGACCGCTGCCGCTGACGCAGGGACTTCGCTCGATCCTGCCGGAGCGATTGAGCTTCTGCTGCGCCTGACGAACTCAGGCGCTGCCGAGTACAATTTCACCGACGGACTGCTGCTGCTGCGCGAGGACGTCAGGAACCCCGTCCTACGCGCCCGAGGCGCTGAATGGGGTTCGCGCCTGGCTGAAGCGCTCGGCCGTCGGCTGAGCGATGACGCGGAACACGCCACCCAGCTAGGGTGGCAGATGGCGAGCCTCTGGCAAGGGACCCTCCTCTGGTGGGCCTTCCGGCGGGATGCGGAGCCAGGGGTAAACGTGCGGCAGGCCTTGGAAAATTGGAGCCGGACCGTTGGCGTCATCTGGGCGCGCCCCATGGATAGCGGGGCATTGGACAAGTAGCCGGTCGGCCAAATTTCCGCTTCGGGTCTTTAGCGACCGAAAGCGGGACCGTTCTTGCGGTTCCTCCTGCGCGAAGGAAGTCACGGCGCGGGCGCTGACCCAACGTCCTAGAACCACCCAACTCGGGCGTCCGGGAAATCTGAGCACTAGCCGAAGATGAAATCACTCGGCGAAAACTGAGCCACGGTGATGCCGCGCAGCAGGATGTCATCGTTTGCATCGAAGCTGATGAGCACCCCGTCCAGCGTGGCGACAAATCGCGTGGCCAGGGCCTCGAGTCCACCCGATACGAGACCGTTCAGCTCAATGCGGTCTTTGCCGGGCTGGAAGTCCATAATTTCGTCGTGGCCGTTCTGCGGCGCAAAGACAAAGAGGTCCGCACCCGTCGTCGCCGTCGGTGCAACCGTAGCGGCATCCCCCCACATGAGCTCCGCGGTATTGGCGCCGCTGAAAAGTGTGTCGTTACCACCCTGCGAGCGATCCAACAGCGCCTCTCCATCGCCGTAAAGCCAGGTCAGAGCAGGGGAAACACTCAGCTCTACCTGACCCTGGGCGATCAGGACGTCGTTGCCACCGATAGAGTATCCCTGCAACACACGCGCATCGCCGTACAGATGGTTGATCGCGTGTGTGCCCTGCCCGATGAGGGTGTCCGCGCCGCCCCTGGCGTGATCGCCCATGCTATCGGCGTCGCCATAGAGGAAATCCACGGAGTCGGTTGAGCCGAGCACATCGTCGCCGCCTCGCGCGAACCCCACCATCGTATGAGCGTCGCCGTAGAGTCGGGTTTCCCCGTGCTCGGTAAAGCCTGTCAGGGTGTCATTGCCCCCATGAACGTGGTCCCCCATGGTCAAGGCATCACCGAAACCCCCGGCGGTGGCCCCGAAACCTGCGCTTGCGGTTACACTGTCATTGCCCCCCCAAGCATGGCCGCTCAGCGTCAGAGCGTCGCCGATGGCGGAGGCGCCGACGAGGCCGCCCGCCCACACCTCGTCGTCGCCGCCGCGCGCGTGATCGGTGATGAGCCGTGCGTCACCCAGGACCAGCGATGAGAATCCGAAAGCGACGAGGTCGTCATCTCCGCCGCTCGCGTGTCCCGTCAGCGTATCCACATCGCCGATCAGCACGCGCCCATTCGGCAATTCGGCTTCGAGGCGGATTTGCTGGTCGGCGGCTTGCGCGTGCCCGCCAAGCTCTCCCGGGCCATCGCCGTAGGTGGTTATGAGGGCCACAATAGCCTCCTTGTGACGCAGGTCCTGTTCGAGTAATCCAGCAATGCCCCGCGGCCTGCGCGTGATCGGCGAGATCGAGGGAACCATCGCCGTAGATTATCGGCCCGCAAGTCCTCACCGACATAGCTGCCTCACGCCTAACGCTTGCTCGGTGCCTGTATACGCCAGCTATTTGTCCATGTATTGATCCGCGTCAAGGACAGTAATCAGGCTGACGCGGAGCTGAAGGGGCGGTATCCGACACCCTGACGCCGTTGAGCCTCCGGACAGGCGCAGGCGCGGTGTCGAGGCGTTGCGGGGTTAGCGGCGTCGATCTAGCGCCGACTTGATGTCGGCCCCTGATCGGGCGCTGGTCGGATACGATCCGGACCCGCTGCGCGGGTGGCTCCGCCCCACTGCTTGCAGGGACGGGGCGCGCACCTTAACCGTGCGGACCTGCCTCTTAAAAAGACGAAAGCGGCAATTCACCCACCGGCAAGTCGGCGCGCCTGAAGGTCCGACTTCTACCCCAGTCCGAAATTGGGGATGTCCGCTTCAGCCGGATCTCTCACCCGATCGCGACTGTCGGCTCGGCGCCACAAACGGACGTTGGCCCTCTTCCGAAACGCCACATTCGCGGCGGCGGCCGAAGGCGTTGTCAGCGCAAACGGTTCGGGTCAGGCTTCGCCCCGCTGCCGCCCCGGTTTTCGGGCAGCAGGCAGCAATCTTCCAACAAAACCAAGGAGAGACGCGGCCGCCGAGCATCCCCTCTATGTGGCGGAACGACCTAACAAGACGTGAAAACCACCGCCCAGTGCGTTTGCCTTGACAGTGCCGTCTCGGCTGATGAGGTGGCGTTCCTGGTTGAAGTGGTTGTGGACCGTGCCGTGGACGGCGGCGAATTTCTGCAGCGTCTTCATCCTGCGAAATCGCTCCATGGCGCGTTCTCGTCGTCGGAACGGCTGGTGGGAGTTCTCAGCCCGGTTGTTCTTCCATCGCCCCAACTCCTGACGCTCGGCGTTGCCAAGCTCCTTCATGGCGGCGCCGTAGGAGCGCAGGCCGTCGGTGACGATGGTCTCTGGGCGACCATAGCGTTTCATGAGGCGCTTCATCAGCTTGAGCGCTGCGGCCTTGTCCCGCTCCTTGGTGGCGAGCACCTCAAGGACCTCGCCCTCGTGGTCGACGGCGCGCCACAGGTAGTGCATCTCGCCGTTGATCTTCACGTAGACTTCGTCGAGATGCCAGCGCCACTGGGTGTGCTGGCGCAGGTGGGCGCTGCGCTTCTTCTTGATCTCGGCGGCGAACATCGGGCCGAACCGGTTCCACCAGAACCGCACCGTCTCATGACAGACGTCGATGCCGCGCTCGAACAGCAGATCTTCGACGTTCCTGAGCGACAGCGGGTACTTTATGTACATCATCACCACGAGGCGGATCACCTCGGGCGACGAGTTGAAATAGCGGAACGGGCTCTTCATCCAGCCCAGCTAGCCGGCGCTGGTCACCGGATCATGAATTTGCTCTGACAAAGCTGGATCGGGAATTTGGATCGCCGCGGGCCGCCAGCGACGAGGGTTCGCCGCTGGACCGCCTAGGGCATTGCCGGATGGCGCAATAGGGAAAACGGGGATCTGTGATGCGGCTGCTCCAACATGGAGCTGAGCTGAATGCTCGTGTCCGCCGTTATGCCGGCGCAAGAGGCGCGCTATGACCCGTTGCAAGAACATCTTGTTCGCCGTAGCGGCGACGAGCCTCGCCGTGCCAGCCGCTTCGGCCGCGCAGGACTACTATGTCCAGCCCGACTATCTGAATTCGTCCGAACCCCGCGACTTCGACGGCTATGTCGAGTTTCGAGGAATAAAGATGGGCATTCTCAGAAAGATCGACCAAGCGTTGCGCGAAGATCGGATCACGCCGGGGAAGGCGCAGGATTTCCTTGATGAGTTGGGGACCATTCAGGACGGCGAAGTCCGCGACTTCAGGTTCTACGGCTGGCGTCCGTCGGTCAGTGTCCGCCAGGAGATCCGCTACGCATTGAACCATCTGTCGCGCGAAATAGACGACGAGGCCGGGTACTGACCGTGGCGGGAGGCCCTGTCGCCCGTGCTCGGCGCGCTGGCGTTCTGTGTGGGCATGCCGCTCTGGGTCGCCTATCCATCGCCACGCTTAAGCTGAACAGCAGCGCATTCGAGGCGCGGCGCGCAACTGGGGAACAGGTCGCGCGGTCAACGTCCGAGTAGGGTCGAGGCTGTGTAAAAACGCGAAGCAGTTCAGACTCCTGACATCGCCCTCGGACTGGTCCCTCGACAGAACTCATCAGGCGGCAAGGCCAAGCTGGGCCGGATTTCCAAGAGGGCGACAGCTATCTGCGCAAGCTGTTGGTCGTCGGAGCGACGTCGGTGATCCGCAGATCGAAGACGGCCGATCTGGCGGCGGCGCCCTGGATCCGCTCGCTCCTGGAGCGCCGGCCGGCCCGCGTGGTCACCGTGGCCATGGCCAACAAGACGAATCCAAGATTGATCTCCAGCCTCCCCAGTTCGATAAACGCCCGCCCAACTGCAGACTCGAAACTCGACAGGCGACCCGCACGTTGCCATCACGTGATGGCTTTCGCGCACCCGCGTGCCGGACATTGCGGCAAGCTCCGACAGGGTCAGGACGCCGTTCCATGCAATCCGGATATGCGACGAAACGGTGCTGTCAGTCGAACGCGAACTTGTCTCCACTTTAGCGCAGACCGCCCAACCCCAAGCTGGCTCTAGCTTGTGAGCTGCCGCCACTCAGCCAGGGCGGCCGAGCGTCGTTCCTTGTAGATGTCGCGGCTGACGAGGTGGCGCTCCTGGTTGAAGTGGTTGTGGAAGCTGGCGTGTACCGAGGCGAACTGCTGCAGCGTCTTCATCCGCCTGAACCGCAGCATCGCGCGTTCTCGTCGTCGGAACGGCTGGTGTGAGTTTTCTACCCTGTTATTGGCCCAGCGGCCGACCTCCTGGCGGTCGGCGATGTTCAGCTCTTTCATGGCGGCGCTGTAGGAACGCAGGCCATCGGTGGTGACAACCTTGGCGCAGCCATGCCGCTTCATCAGCTTCCTCATGAACTTCAAGGCCGCGGCCTTGTCCCGCTCCTTGGTGACGAAGCTTTCCAGCACCTCGCCCTCGTGATCGACAGCCCGCCAGAGGTAGCGCATCTCGCCTTGGACGCGGACATAGACCTCGTCCAGATGCCAGCGCCAGTGGGTGTGCTGGCGCATGCTGTTGACCCGCCGCTTGCGGATCCTCGAGGCGAACATCGGACCGAACCGGTTCACCCAGCTCCTCACGGTCTCATGGCAGATGTCGATCCCACGCTCGAAAGCTAGGTCCTCGACGTTGCGCAGCGACAGCGGGTAGCGCACGTACAACATCACCACCAACTGGATCACCTCTGGCGAGGAGTCGAACCAGCGGAACGGGTCATGAGCCTTGGATTTGCGGGCCATTCGATCCCGCCTAGCCAACCGACCTTACCAGCCGGTGCATTTGCGCTGACAGTGCCGTGGGCTGGATTTGCAGGCCAGTTTGCGTGGGGCCCACGGGGGTTCGGGCGCGCAAAGGCGCGGTGTTTCCGACCGTTAGGTGCGGGGTGGGTATTTGGAGATCAGACGCCGGGGATTTTTGGCGGCCAGACCGCGATTCGAACCCGCGATAGAGTTTTCCCTGCTAACGCGCGGAAATGTCGACACTAAAGTCGACGCGAACGCATGCGGAGACAAATTTACCGCATATGTGGGCGTTATCAGAAACGCCGAAGATCTGGTTGAGTTTTAAGTTTCAGTAATTCCGCAGCATATTCTCTGTGAATACTGGAGATATACTTGCTGACTGTGTGGCGGTGAGAGAGGGATTCGAACCCTCGATAGAGTTTCCCCTATACACGCGTTCCAGGCGTGCGCCTTCAACCACTCGGCCACCTCACCACGCCCGCCCAGGCCAGGGCCGCGCGGGAACGGGGCAAATAGCCGAGGATGGCTAGGCGGGCAAGCGGCGCGTCATCGCGGACTGCAGGCGCTTGGCGTCGAACAGCGAGCCGGGCTCGGCGGCGACGAGGTCCCCCTCCAACTGGCGGCTGTCGGCGAGCCAGCGGTCGAGGGCCGCGGGGTCGGCTGCCGCGTCCGCATCACGTAGTGCGGCCTGGGTTTGGCCTAGCCGCGCGGAGGCCGCGATCAGGGCGGCCCGGAGCGCTACAATGCGCTCGGCCCCGGCGAAGCGCTCGTCGATCAAGCCGAGCCGGGTACGGGCCGACGCCAGCATCAACACCGCCGTGGCCCGGTCGCCGCGGCTCTGAGCGTCGCGGGCGGCCAAGACGGCGCGGCGCGCGTCGTCCATCAGCCGGCGGACGTTCACCGGCTCGCGGGTGGCGCGCGGGCAGGCGGCGGCATTCAGCGCCCGGACATAGGCGGCCAGGCCTTCCAGCACCGCCGGGGACGGCTCGGGGCCGTCGAACTCCTCGACCACCAGGCCGTGGATGAAGCTCTCCAGCGCGCGGCCCTGCGGCGCCTGGTCGATCTTCAGCTTCGCCTTGGGTCCGGAAAGGTCGGGGATCGGCTTTGGGTTGTCGATCCCGTCGCCGCGGTGGGTCGAGAACAAGGACTGGGTCACGTCCGCCGTCCCCGGCGCGCCGGAGATCCCCGGGAAGTGGAAGTCGGGATTGTCGCGGCCGTCGCGGTGGCAGGTCTCGCAGGCCAGGCCGGCGCGCGCCGCCTGGCCGCCCAGCAGCACCGGCGTGCGGAAGGCGGCGCGGCCGATCTCGACCTTGCGCGCGGTGGCGGGGTCACGCGACTTAGCCAGGCACTCGGTCGGCTGGGTGGCGATCGCGCGCGTCAGGTCGGCGCCGGGCGCGACCCAGTTCAGCGCGCGGATCGGCGCCGGCGCGTCCGCCGCCAGCGCCAGGCCCGCGGCCAGGCTTGCGGCGAAGCAGGCTACGGCTGCTGCGGATCGCCGCCGTGGTCGATCCAACGGCGTAGCTCCTCGGCCTCGGCGCACCCGAACGTGCAGACGGTCTCCAGCTTGGCCAGCATGGTGCGCGCCCCGGCGATGTCGCCGCGCACGACCTTCAGCTCGCCGTAGTATTCGGTCGCGCCGCGGTGGTTGGGCGCGATGGCGAGCGCCTCGCGGTAGAAGCCCTCGGCGCGGGCGAGGTCGCCCTTCTTGCGCCAGGCGTAGCCCTGCATGGTGAAAATGTCCGGGTGCGGCCCGAAGACCGCCTCGGCGCGCGACAGCGAGGCCAGCGCTTCGTCGTAACGGTGCTCGTTTACCAGGCCGAGCGCGGACGAATAGGCTGCGTCGCCCGCGGCGGGGCCGGCGAAGATCATCGGATCGCTGAGCGAGGCCTGCGGCGCGCCGGACATCGCGCCCTGCACCTGATCGGCCGCGGCCTTCAACGCGGCGGCGTCGGCGCAGGTGTCGGCGCAGGCCTGCGCCTTGGCCTTGATCCAGTCCAGCTCGCCCTGCGCCTTGGCGTCCTTCAGGTGGGCGAGCGCGACGCCGAGGCCCGCATGGGCGGCCACATCGTCTGACGTCAGCTTCACCGCCTTTTCGTAGGCGGCCTTCGACGCTTTCCAGTCGCCCTCGCCGGCGGTGGACTGGCCCAGGCCGCGCCAGGCCTCCGCTGTGGCGGGCGCGGCGCTGGTGACGTGCTTGAAAGCCCGCGTCGCGTCCCCGTACTGGCCGGCCTGCAGGGCGGTGACGCCCTTAGCGTATTCGGCGGCCGGATCGTACTTGGGCGTGGAGACGCTGGGCGCCTCGCCGCCGCCGCTTCCGCCGCTCGGAAAGGCCAGGGCGGGACCGGCCAGCGAGATCAGGGCCGTGGTCAGGAACGCGGTGATCTTGCGCATGGGCGCCTCCGGGAACGCGTTGGACGAAGTCTGCCATAGGTTGCGTCCAGGTGCATCGGACGTTCAAAGCACCTATCTTGTTTGCTCCAGGAGACGCCCCCCCATGCTGACCTTCGGCAAGAAGTCGCTCGAGCTGCCGACGGCGGAGACCGCCCTGCCCGGCCGCGCCCATTCGATCCCCACCGCCGAGACCCATTTCGTCAACGGCCACCCGTTGAAGGCGCCCTACCCCGACGGCCTGGAGACCGCCGTGTTCGCTATGGGCTGCTTCTGGGGCGTGGAGCGGATGTTCTGGAAGCTGCCTGGGGTCTACGTCACCGCCGTCGGCTATGTGAACGGCGTGACGCCCAACCCGACCTACGAGGAGGTCTGTTCCGGCCGCACCGGTCATACCGAGGCGGTGCTGGTGGTCTACGACCCCAAGGCGATTAGCTACGCCGAGCTCCTGAAGGTGTTCTGGGAGGGCCACGACCCGACCCAGGGCATGCGGCAGGGGAACGACATCGGCACCCAGTACCGCTCGGGGATCTACACGGCGAACGACGCCCAGACCCAGGCGGCCGAGGCCTCCAAGCTCGCCTTCCAGAAGGCTCTGGCGGACAAGGGCTATGGCCAGGTCACCAGCGAGATCGAGCCGGCCGGCCCGTTCTACTTCGCCGAGGACTACCATCAGCAGTACCTGGCGAAGAACCCGCACGGCTACTGCGGCGTCGGCGGGACGGGCGTGAGTTGCCCGATCGGCCTGGCCGTCTGAGCCTTGGGCCCCGAGGCGTTCGATACCGCCGCGCTGGCGCTGCCGGCGGCGACCTGCAGCATCCAGTGGGGCGGCGAGCGCGTCTATAAGGTCGGCGGCAAGATGTTCGCCGTCACCGACGAGGCGACCACGCGGGTCTCGATGAAGGTCACCGACATCGCCTACGAGGCGCTGCAGGAGATCGGCCTCGCCCGCGCCGCGCCCTACCTCGCACGCGCCAAGTGGCTGCAGTTCCCGGATCTGGCGTCGCTGGACGATACGGACGTGGCCCACTGGCTCGCCACCGCCCATGGGCTGGTCGCCGCCAAGCTGACGCGAGCGGCGAAGAGGGAGCTTGGCCTTCTCTAACATCGTCATCCCGGTCTTCGCTGCGCGAAACCGGGATGACGGCAAAGACGGAGCCCTCAGCTCTCCAAAATCAGCTTGGTCGCGTTGGTGTCGGGGAGGCGCGCGGTGATCACCGCGGCGACCGCCATGGCGACGGCGACGTAGATGTAGAAGCCGCTCTCGTGGCCGGCGGTCTTGAAGCCAAGCGCCGCATATTCCGCCGTCCCGCCGAATACGGCGTTGGCCATGGCGTAGGGGAGCGCGACGCCCAAGGCGCGGACGTGGGTGGGAAAGAGCTCGGACTTCACCGCCGCGTTGATCGCCGTGTAGCCGGAGAGGATCACCACCAGCAGCAGGATCAGGCCAAACGCCGCCCAGGCTGACTGCGTCTGTGCGATCAGGGTGAAGGCGGGATAGGTCGCCACCGCGCCAAGGGCGAAAGCCGCGGTCATCACCGTACGCCGGCCAACCAGGTCGCTCAGCCAGCCGACCAGCGGCTGCACCAGCATATAGACCACCAGCACGCCGGCGGTAATGGTCGTGGCGGTGTCCTTGCTGAAGCCCGTGGTGTTGACCAGGAACTTCTGCATGTAGGTCGTGTAGGCGTAGAAGGCCAAGGAGCCGGCGCAGGTCAGGCCGAAGATCGCCGCGGTCTCGCCCGGGTGGTCGCGCAGCAGAGTCGCGGTCCCGCCGCGCGGCGCGCCCTCCTCCTTGGCGGCGAGGTAGCTGCGGGTCTCCTCCAGCCCCGAGCGGATCCAGAACACCACCACCGCCAAGAGGCCGCCGATGGCGAAGGGGATGCGCCAGCCCCACTCTTCGAGAGCCGCGACCGGCAGCGCCTTCTGCAGCACGATCAGCACCAGGAGCGCGGTGAGCTGGCCCGCGACAAGGGTCAGGAACTGGAACGAGGACCAGAAGCCGCGCCGCGCGCTGGTGGCCATTTCGCTCATGTAGGTCGCGCTGGCGCCGTACTCGCCGCCAAGCGACAGTCCCTGCACCAGGCGAGCGACCACCAGCAGGATGGGCGCGGCGACGCCGATCTGGGCGTGGTCGGGTATGAGGGCGATAGCGAAGGAGCCGGCGCTCATCAGCGCCACCGAGGCGGTCAGCGCGGCGCGGCGGCCTTTCCAATCGGCGTAGAGGCCCATCATCCAGGCGCCGATAGGTCGCGCCAGGAAGCCCACGGCGAACACTGCGGCCGCCTGCAGCAGTTGGGCGGTCTGGTCGCCTGTGGGGAAGAAGTGCTTGGCGAAGTAGAGGGCGAACGAGGAGTAGGCGAACCAGTCGTACCACTCGACGAGGTTGCCCGCCGATCCGCCGAGGATCGCCTTGATCCGCTGGAACGGCGTGAGCAGCGGCGCGCCGGCGGCGTTCGTCTCGATATCCTGCAGGCTCGCCATGCATCCCCCTCGCGGCCAGGGGGATGCTAGCGAAATACCGGCGTCAGGCCAGCATCTGACGCAGCGCTATAGGCGTCCCATCACGACGAGGACGATGATGATCAGCAGCACCAGCCCCAGCCCGCCGCTCGGGAAGTAGCCCCAGCTGCGGCTGTAACCCCAGCTCGGCAGCGCGCCGATCAGCGCCAGGATCAGAATGATGATCAGAATAGTCCCAAGGCCCATGGGCGTGTCACTCCTCCGTCATCCCCCGACGTCCGGCGGAGCTAACGGCAAGCGACGGCGCAGGTTCCGGATGCGGCTTTGATGGCTTAGCCGCCGCTGCGCTTCGCTTCCGCGGTCTCGAAGACCGCAAGCTGGTCAGCAAAGGCCCGCTTGTAGGCGGGGCGCGCTTCGCCGCGCGCGACATAGGCCGAGACGTTGGGCTGCTCCTCCAAAAGCCCCGATCCGCCCAGCCTGCGCAGCACCGTCACCATCATCAGGTCGCCAGCGCTGAACTCGCCGTCGAGCCAGTCGGCGTCGCCGAGGTGAACGGAGAGTTGGCTCAGACGGTCACGCACGCGCTGGTCGAGCATGGGCATCCGGGCCGCGTACCAGGGCTTGTCGCGCTCCAGGATCACCGCCATCGATCGCTCGACGATCGGCGGCTCGACGGTGCTCAGCGCGGCGAACATCCACATGATCGCCCGAGCCCTCGCATTGTCGTCGTCGGGCAGCAGGCCGGGGCGTTGGGCGATCTGCAGCACAATGGCGCCCGACTCGAACAGCGCAAGGCCGCCCTCCTCGTAGGTGGGAATCTGCCCGAACGGATTGAGCGAGCGGTGCGCAACTTCCTTCAGCTCGCCGAACGAGCGTAGGCGCACGTCGTAGACTTGGCCGACTTCTTCCAGCGCCCAGCGCACGCGCATGTCGCGCGCCAGTCCCCGGCCGCGATCCGGCGAGCTTTCAAAGGCGGTGATGGTGGGGCTCATCGAGATGCTCCGGCTTGCATATGCCGAGGACGGCTGACCAGCGGACGACACGACGTCGGCTCGATCGGTTTTTCAGGATCGCCGGCTCAAGCCATCGCTTCACGACGCCAGACCGCGGGCGGCGAACCGCATTCGCGGCGGAAGGCGCGGGTGAAGGCCGCTTCGGATTCGTAGCCGACGCCGAACGCGACCTGGGCGACCGTATCGCGGCTTTCGCGCAGGCGCTGACGCGCGAGCTGCATCCGCCAGCGCGTCAGATAGCGCATCGGCGGATGGCCGATGACCGCGGTGAAGCGCTCGGCGAAGCTCGAGCGGGACATGTTGACCTCATGCGCCAGCCGCTCGGCGGTCCACTCCTCCTGCACGCGGGTGTGCAGCAGCGACAGCGCCCGGCCGATCACCGGGTCCCGCAGGCCCGACAGCCAGCCGGTCTCGTCCGGCGACAGGGTGGCGAGGTAACGGCGCACGGATTCGACGAACAGCAGCTCTGCGAGCTTGGCCAGCACAGTGCCGGCGCCGGGGTCGCCCTGGCTCAGTGTCTGAGCGGCGTAGGCGAACGTCCGCCCCATCCAGTCGCCGCTGGGCATGGCGCTGAAGTCGATCTTCATCGCCGACGGCAGGCTTTCCAGCAGCGGCTGCAGCTCGTCATTGCCGCCGAGGAAGCCGCAGATCATCCGCGTGCGCGCCCCGCCGCCGCCATGCTGGATCTTATAGAGCCCCTCGGCCTGCTGGCCGTTGAGCAGTTCGTTGGCGGGGACCGGCGGCAGGTCCACGCGGCTGCCGAGCAGATGCAGATCGTTCCGCGGCAGCAGGATCGCCTCCCCGGTCCCGATCGAAATGGTCGCGCCGTCCGGCAGCCGCAGCTCGCAGCCACCCTCGACGATGTAGTGGAAGCAGACCACCTGGCGCGGCTGCGCCATGAACGGCCGGCAGGCGTCCGGCCCCACCTTGCCGGCGATGGTCCACGGCTCGGTGAACTCAGCCTCGAGGAAGAGGCCGCCGGTCAAGCCGACCACGCGCAGGACGTCCGAGAGCGCATCCATGCGACGCATTGCGCGCAGGCCCGGCGGATCGGTCAAGAGTTCCGGCGGAACGGTCATTCAGCCGAACGCGCGTGTCCGAAAGAATGGCGGTGTCGAAACAACGGGCTTGTCGGACCTCCGCCATGGACCACCGCCTTCTCTTCGAACGCGCCTGCGAGCACGCGAGCCGATTTCGGAGCGGCGTCGCCGATCGCGCGCCGTGGCCGAACGCGACGCCGCAAGACCTGCGCCGGGCGCTGGGCGGGCCGACGCCGGAGGTCGAAGAGGACGGCCTCGTGGTGCTGGACGATCTGGCCGCCGGGGTCGAGCCGGGCCTCGCGGCCAACGCCGGCGCGCGCTTTTTCGGCTGGGTCATCGGCTCGTCTCATCCCGTCGGCGCGGCCGCCGACATGATGGCGGCGGCCTGGGCGCAGAACGCCGGCAATCACGCCTGCTCGCCCGCGGCGGCCGCCGCTGAAGCCGTCGTCGGCCCCTGGCTGCTGGACATCCTGCGGCTGCCTGCCGGCAGTTCGGTGGGACTGGTCACCGGAGCGACCATGGCCGGCTTCGTCTGCCTGGCGGCGGCCCGCACGGCGGTGCTTGCCCGCGTTGGCTGGGATGTCGAAGAGGACGGTCTCGGCGGCGGTCCGGCGGTGCGCATCTTCGTCGGCGCCGACGCCCACGCCACCATCCACTCGGCCCTGCGTTACCTGGGCTTCGGGTCGAAGGCGCGCCGCATCGCCACCGACGCGCAGGGGCGCATGGATCCGCAGGCCCTGGAGGCTGCGCTCGCCGCAGACGCCGGCCCGGCGATCGTCATCGCCCAGGCCGGCCAGATCAACACCGGCGCCTTCGACCCGGCGCGTGAGATCGCCAAGGTCTGCCGCCGGCACGGCGCCTGGCTGCACGTCGACGGCGCATTCGGCCTCTGGGCGCGGGCGGCGCCCGAGTTCGCGGCGCTTACCGACGGGTTAGAGGAAGCGGACTCCTGGTCGGTCGATGGGCACAAGTGGCTGCAGACGCCCTACGACTGCGGCTTCGCCATCGTCCGCGACCCGGCGGCGCACCGGCGCGCGATGTCGGTCAGCGCCAGCTACCTGCCCGCCGCCGAAGCCGACGAATATGACCCCGGCCAGTACGTGCCGGAGCTCTCCCGCCGCGCCCGCGGGTTCGCGACCTGGGCGATGCTGCGCACGCTCGGCCGGCGCGGACTCGCCGAGATGGTGCGACGGCACTGCGCCTACGCCCGTGACCTCGCCCGCCAGCTGGCCTGCGAACCCGGCATAGCCATCCTCAACCCGGTCGAGCTGAACCAGGTGCTGGTGGCGTTCGGCGACGGTTCGCCCGAAGCGCGCGACGCAGCCACCCGCGAGGTGATCGCTGCGATGCAGGCGGCGAACGTCTGTCTGGTCGGCGGCGCGCAATGGCGCGGGCGCTGGGTGCTCCGCCTTTCGATCATCTCCGCCGCGCTCTCCCAGCCCGACATCGACCGTCTGGCGGGCGCGATCACCGCCGCCTGGCGCGCCGTGCAGGCCGGCCATCCATCTCCCTCTCTCACTGAAGAGGCCCCGTAATGATCTGCCAATCGATCGTCGAGACCGTGGGCAAGACGCCGATCGTCGAGCTCAGGAAGCTGGCGCCTGCGGGCGTCCGCCTGTTCGGCAAACTGGAGAGCTTCAATCCCGGCGGGTCGGTGAAGGACCGCTTGGCGCTCGCTGTGATCGAGCGCGCCGAGCAGGAAGGCCGGCTGAGGCCCGGCCAGACAGTGGTCGAAGCCACCAGCGGCAACACCGGCATCGGCCTGGCCCTGGTCTGCGCGGCCAAGGGCTATCCGCTGGTGGTCACCATGGCGGAGAGCTTCAGCATCGAACGCCGCCTCTTGATGCGCTTCCTCGGCGCCAAGGTCGTGCTGACGCCCGCGTCGCTGAAGGGCAGCGGCATGTATCTGAAGGCGCTGGAGCTCGCCGAGACGCACGGCTGGTTCCTGCCCAGGCAGTTCGAGAACGAGGCCAACGCCGATATTCACGAGCGCACCACCGGCCAGGAAATCCTGCGGGATTTCGACGGCCAGCGGCTCGACTATGTGGTCACCACGGTCGGCACCGGCGGCACGCTGAAGGGCGTTGCGCGAGCGCTGCGGGCCGGACGCCCGCAGACCAAGGTCGTCGTCGCCGAGGCCGAGAACGCGGCGCTGATCGGCAGCGGCCTGCCCCAGCCGCCATCGATCGATGGCGTTCCACAGAGCCATCCACGGTTCCAGCCGCACCCGATCCAGGGCACGACGCCGGACTTCATCTCCAAGCTGGCCGGCGACGCCATCGAGGCGGGCCTGATCGACCATGTCGCACCGGTGAAGGGCGCCGAGGCGCTGCGGCTGGCGCGCGAACTCGCGGTGCGGGAAGGCGTGCTGGCGGGCATCTCGTCAGGCGCGGCGTTGGCCGCGGCGATGCAGATCGCCGAGACCGCCGAGCCGGGCGCCACGATCCTCTGCCTGCTGCCGGACACCGGCGAGCGCTACCAATCGACGCCTCTGTTCGAGCAGGTCGGCGCGGAGATGGACGCGGAGGAGCGCGCCATTTCCGCCTCGACGCCCTCGGCGCGATTCGATGCGCCGCCGGCGCCCCCGCCGGCCGCGCCGGTGACCCCGCCCGCCGTCGACGCAGAAGCCCAGGCCCGTGTCGACGCGGCCATCGCCGAGCGCCCCGTCGTGCTGTTCTCGCTGGAATGGTGCGAGTTCAGTTGGTCGCTCCGTAAGCTGCTGGGCGCGCTTGGCGTCGCCTACGCGGACGTCGCCCTCGACTCCGCCGAACTCGCGTCGGCGGACCTGGGCCTGCGCATGCGCCGCGCGCTCGGCCGCCGCACTGGGGTGACGACCATCCCGCAGATCTTCATCGGCGGCGTTTTCATCGGCGGCTGCATGGACGCCTTCGCCGAGTATCGCTCCGGCGCGCTGCAGCAAAGGCTCGCGACCGCAGGTTTCGACATCGGCGGCGCAGCCCGATTCAACCCCGACGACTTCTTGCCGCGTTGGGTGACGCGCAAGCTTAAGCTCGAAGGAGCGGACGCATGATCAGCGCGGATCACGAACGCCACGGCGTGTTCCAGCCGCAGCCGTCGGACTTCGGCTGGTGGTGCTGGCTGGCCAGCGCGATTTTGCTGGCCGTGTGGCTGAGCGGCGTGGAGCAGGCCTACTGGCTCCTCCTCGCGCTGAGCGGCTTCCAGGTCGCCTGGTTCCGGCTGCGGGAAGGCAGGTCCGCCGCCTTCCCGGTGCAGGTGCGCGTGGCCTTTCTGATGCTGATCGCCGGCGTCGGTTGGGAGCCGCTTCACGGGCTCGCTTATCTCCCGGCCATCGGCACGTGGGCGCAGGCGCTGTTCGGCTACTGCGCGCTTGCCCGAACGCTGTCGCTGACGCCGTGGAACAGGCGCCAACCGCTCACGTGGGACCTTGTGTGGCGGACCTACGCCGCCCCGCCAACGACGGGGCGGCGCATTTCGCCGATCGCCTAGAGCACGATGCGATCAGGCGGAATCGCCTGATCGTTGAATCGTGCTCCAGTTTCAAGAGTTTGAGCGGGTGCGTAAAACCGGATCCACTTCTGCTCAACCCGCTCTAGAACTGAACGTCGGCGCGGACGCCCATCTCGCGCGGGGCGCCCAGCGCGATCGAGTCGCCGATCGCAGTCTGCGCCTGGTAGATGCCGAACGGGCGGTCGGTCAGGTTCTCGCCGAACAGGGTGAATTTGTAGCGCTTGTCCGGCGTCCGCCAGGAGAGGTTGGCGTTGAGCAGCGTGTACCCCTTCTGCCGCGCCGTCTCGCCCGGCTGCCAGTAGAAGCCCGAGTTGTAGGCGGCGTTCACCGCGGCCTGGAACTCACCCTCGGCCAGGTCGTGGTTGAAGGCCAGCCCGCCGTTCAGGGTGAACTTCGGCGCGCGGATCATCCGCGACCCGGAGATGTCCACCGGAAACACCGCCCGATTGCCGCCGGTCGCCAGCGGCACGTAGACCTGGGCGTTGGGGAAGCTGGTGTACTTGGCCGTGGGCATCCACGACATGCCGAGATTGGCGTCGAAGAATTGCGACAGGCGGGCGTTGGCGTTGAACTCGACACCTTCGACGCGCGCCTTGGCGGCGTTGGTCAAGGTGATGGTGAACACCGTCGGCGTCGGGTCGAACGCCTGCAGCTGGATGTTGTCGTAGCTGTAGCGGTAGGCCGCCGTGGAAAGGGTCAGCCAGGTTCCGACCTCGGCCTTGTAGCCGATTTCCCAGGCCTTGATCTCTTCCGGGTTCACCAGGTTCACCGGATAGGCCGACGAGTTGTACACGCCGCTTTTGAAGCCGGTGCTGTAGGACAGGTAGAGGTTCGACCGGTCGGTCGGGCGGTAGCTGACGTTCGCCCGGTAGCTGGCGTTGGACCAGGTGTGGTTGTCGGTCGCCACGCGGATGCCGGCCGGCCGATAGAGGTCGCGATAGCTGAAGGATTTCCGCTCGGCCGTGTAGCGCGCGCCGCCCGTCACCGAGAGCTGGTCGGTGACGTGGTAGGTCAGGTCGCCGAAGCCGGCGAACGAAGTGGTGTCGACCTGGCCGAAATAGCCGGAGCTCAGCCGCGCAGCATCGGTGATGTCGCCAGCGTAGATGTAGTTGCCGCTGCCGGCTTCAGAGTGGAAGAAGAAGGCCCCGACGATCCACTCCAGCTTGTCCTTGCCATTGCTGGAGAGGTCGAACTCCTGACTGTAGGCTTTCGACTTCGAGCCGATGTTGCGGAAGCTCGCCAGCGCCAGGTTGGTGCGGTCGGAGTCGCTGGCCACGTCGATCTTGTCCGACTGGAAGGCCGAGATCGACTTCAGCGTCGCGGACTTGAGGTCGAACGTAGCGATGCCGCTCAGGCTGTTCCCCTGGCTGTTGAGCCTGGGCATCATCGAATAGGACACCTCCCACGGCTTGGTCGGAAGCACGACGCCGGGCAGGCTGCGGTAGACGAGCTGGTTGTTCTGCGGCGCCAGCGTGTAGGCCGCGTTGTTCTTCGAATTGTAGGACCCGGCCGACAGGACAAAGCGGAAGTCGTCGGTGGGCTTCCAGAGCAGCTTGCCGCGGAGGTTCCAGTACTCCTTGCTGGCCAGCCGGCCTTGCGTCCACGTCGGGTTGACGTTGCGGACATAGCCGCGGTCCTTGTCGTAGACGCCGGTGAGGCTCGCCGCGAGCTGGTCGGTCAGCGGGCCGGTCACATAGGCGCTGAGCAGCCGTTCGTGCTGGTGGAAGCCATACTGAACGCGCGCCTTGGCCTGGAAGTCGAACGACGGGTCGAGCGTCACGACCCGGATCGCGCCGCCCGTCGAGTTGCGCCCGTAGAGCGTTCCCTGCGGCCCCTTCAGCACTTCGATGTGGTCGATGTTCTGCAGCTCGAACAAGCCGGCGAACTGCGCCGGCATGTAGACGTCGTCCACATAGAGCGAGACGTTGGATTCTTCGCCGGCCGACGTGCCCGTGCTGGTGACGCCGCGGATCGCCGGCTGGAAGGCCAGGCCGTTGTTGACGTTCAGCAGGCCGGGCGTGACGTGCTGCAGGTCGCGCAGGTCGGTCAGGCCCGCGCGCTCGGCCGCCGCCTGAGACACCGCGGTGATGGAGATCGGCACGTCGATCAGCCGTTGCTCGCGCTTCTGCGCCGTCACCACGACTTCCTGTAATTCGACCGGTGAGCTCGTCGCCGCGTTCTTCGCTTCCTGAGCGCGGGCGCCCTCGGCGCCCCACAACAGCGACATGATGATCGACGCGCCACCCAATAGGGCGCGCTTGGTCTTCGGTTCCATATTGGCATCCCCCTTTTCCGCCCGCGACGAGATCGTCACGATCCCGCCATCGGTGATGCGGCTTTCGAGGTGGGTGCCACGGAGCAGGCTCCCCATGATCTCGGGGATGCCAAGTCGCCCGTGCACGGGCTGCGACACCCGTGTCCCGGCCAGGCCCGAGGGATAGAGCGAGCGCGTTCCGCACTGGCGGAACAGCGCCCCGAGAGCTCCCCCGAGCGTCGGCTCGGTGATGCTGACGTCGCAGATCGGCCCGTGTTGCGCGGCGAGCGCCGCGTCACCCGGCGCAAGAGCGGCGATCGCCAGGGCGCACCCCGCGAAGCCTCTCCGGCGCAATCGATCCGTCCTCCCAAGGTCCAGGCCAGGGGGGCTCAAGTCACACCCACCTGTCGGCCTCGGGGAGAAGGACAGGCGAGCGCGGGAAATCCTCCATCCGTGCAATGAAAATTCTTCCGCGGCTCACCCCTCGGCCGCTGTGAGCTGCACGCGCTTGGGGCCGAGGCGCACCACGCGAACGCCGAAGCCGGCCTCCAGGGCTTGCAGCATCTGCTCGACGTCGCCCGCGTCGAAATAGCCGTCGACCTTGACGTCGCGCAGCTTGGGATCGGCGATTTCGATCTGCACGTCGGTGTAGCGGCTCACATCGGCGACCATCTGCGCCAAGGGTTCGCCATCGAAGACCAGGATGCCCTGCCGCCACGAGAGCTCGCGCGCCACGGTCTCGCTGTTGACGACCTCACGGTCGATCCCGGCCGGCGTGATCTTCGCCTCGGTGTGGCGGCCGGACTGCGCCGAGAGGATCGCCGAGCCGGTCTCGACCGGCCGCGCGCCGGCGGCGGCCGCCTGCTCGATGCGCCTCAGCCGAACCGTTCCCTTCGTCAGGGTGACGCGCACCGCGCCATGCTCCAGCCGGACCGCGAACGCCGTGCCGACAGCCTGAACCGACCCCTCGGGCGTGTAGACCGTGAACGGGCGCCGATGGTCCGGGGACACTTCGAAGAAGGCCTCGCCGCGCACCAGCCGCACATCGCGCGCATCCCGCTTGAATGAGACTTCGACGACGGAGTTCGTGTTCAGCTGCACCGTCGAGCCGTCCGCGAGGGTGATGGTCTGCTGCTTGCCGAGCGGGGTCGCGTAGCTGCGAGCGGGCTCCGGCGCCATCATCCGATACACGCCGACGCCGATCACCAGGCTGGCCGCGACCGCCGCCGCGGCCCCTCGCCGCAACAGCTTGCCGCCGCGGACGCCCGCGCCGGCGCGCCTCACGGGCTGGGCCAGCGGCGCGAGGTCTTTCAGCTCGCTCAGGACGTCGAGCTCCGACCAGAGGTCGGACAGCCGGTCGGCGGCTTCGCGATGTGCGCGGCTCTGGTTCTTCCAGGCGTCGAACTCGCTGATCAGCTCCGGCGACGGGTCGGCGTCAAGCCGGGCGACCCAGGCGGCGGCCTCACCGTCAGGGGCGTTCAAGGGCACGACATTGGGCGGCTTTGGCGGCTCAACCATCGGAGGCCCTCGCTTTCCGACCCTGCAACGCTCGGACACCATTCTGCCCCATCTCGAACCCGCGTCGGATCAGGAACTCGCGCGTGCGCAACAGGCCAGCCGCCACCTGCTTCTCCACAGTGCTCTCGCTGACGCCCAAAGCGGCCGCAACCTCCTTCTGGGACAGCCCGTGCACCTTGCGCATGACGAACACATTGCGCGTCTGCTCCGGCAGGGCCGACACCGCCTCGGCGAACACCATGAGTTTGTGACGGCTGTGCACCGCCTCGTCTCCGGATGGCTGACTGTCGCCATCGTTGACAGTCGAGGACGGAAAATCCTCCAGCGAGGTCGTTCGCAAATGACTTGCCCGCTGAGCCTCGTTCATCGCGAGATGGCGTGCGGTCGTAAATAGAAACGCCCGCGGCGATACGATGTGCTGACCGGTCTCCGCCGCGAAGGCGCGCAGGAAGGTTTCCTGCGCCAGGTCTTCCACATCGGATCGGCGAGGCAGCAGCCGGGCCAGCAGCCGCTTGAGCGCGTCCTCGTTCTCGCGGAATGCGCGAGCGATCGGCGACATGCTCCTCGTATGGCTCAACGCCCCGCTCCCCGGCCCGCCCGCTTGACCCACGGGCTTGCGGCTAACTCATCATGCCGGCGCGACGGACGAAATAGCCGAATTCGGCTCGCTTATGCTGCATCGTCCGACGCTCTACCAGCGACGCTGCGAAGCGGCCCGCCGCTCGCGCCCGCTGGACGGGCCGGACGAACTTGCTCAGAACCTTTGCTGAATTCGGATGCCCCCTATGCCCCGCTTCGCCGCCAACCTGTCCTTCCTGTTCACTGAGCAACCGTTCCTGGAGCGGTTCGCCGGCGCGGCGCGCGCCGGATTCGACGCGGTCGAGTTCCTTACGCCCTACGAATTCCCAGCCACCGAGATCGCCGATGCGGCGCGCGCAGCCGGCGTCGAAATCGTCCTCTTCAACGCACCGCCTGGAGATGTGCGCGGCGACTTCGGCCTGGCGGCGCGGCCGGGGCGTGAGGCGGACCTGCGCATGGGCGTCGAGCTGGCGCTGAACTACGCCTTAGCGCTGGCGGTCCCGCGCGTGCACGTGCTCGCCGGCCTCGGCGACCCCGCGGACGCTGCAGCGGCGGCTGCCTATCGGAGCAACCTGGCCTACGCCGCCGAAAAGGCGGCCGTACAGGCCGTCGACATCCTCATCGAGCCGCTCAGCGCGCGCAGCCGCGCCGGCTACTTCCTGCGCGATTTCGATGTCGCGCGGCAGGTGATCGCCGACGTCGGCGCGCCAAACCTCAAGCTGCAGTTCGACATCTTTCATCGGCAGGGCCTGCACGGCGACGTTCTGGCCGGGCTGACCGAGCTGCTGCCGGTCATCGGCCACATCCAGGTCGCCTCCGTGCCTAATCGCCACGAGCCCGGCTCGGGGGAGCTGGCGGACGTGCGCATCTTCGAGGCGCTGGACGCGCTGGGCTATGCCGGAGCGATCGGCGCCGAATACCGGCCGAGCACCGCGACCACCGAGGAGTCGCTCGGCTGGTTCGAACCCTACCGGCGCCGTTGACCCGTCAGGCCACCAGATCCGGCGGCGTCCGGCCATCGAAGAAGGCGTCGAGGTTGTCCGCCGCGCGCATGCCCATGGCGATCCGCGTGTCGGCGGTGGCGCTGCCGAGGTGCGGCAGCAGCACGGCGTTGGCGAGCGGCAGCAGGCCCTCCCAGACCCGCGGCTCGCGCTCGTAGACATCCAGGCCCGCCGCCGCGAGACGACCGTCGCGGAGCGCCGCCGCCAGCGCACGCTCGTCGACCACCGTGCCACGCGCGGTGTTGATCAGGATCGCCGTCGGCTTCACGCGGCCGAGCCTGGCGGCGTCGATCAGGTGATGGGTTTCCGCCCCGCCCGGGCAGTGCAGCGAGATAACGTCGGCCTGCGCCAGGAGCGCGTCCAGATCCTCCACGAAGGTCGCGCCGGCGAGTTCCGCCGGCGGCTCGGCGCGACGCCGCGAGTGGTAGAGAATATGCATGCCGAGCGCCGCCTGCGCCAGTCGCGCCGTCCGCTGGGCGATGCGCCCGAAACCGACGAGCCCCAACACTTTCCCCCTGAGATCCAAGCCCACCAGATGGGTCGGACGCCAGCCCGTCCATTGCCCGCTCCGGAGCTCGCGCTCGCCCTCGGAGGCGCGGCGGCTCGCCATCAGCATCAGCGTCAGCGCCAGTTCGGCGGTGGCGTCGGTCAGCACGTCGGGCGTGTTGCTGACGACGATCCCCGCTCGGCTGGCCGCCACTAGGTCTATGTGCTCGAAGCCCGCGCCATAGTTGGCGAGTATCCGCACCCGCGCGCCGGGGGCGTCGAGGATCGACGCGCCGATGCGGTCGGTGACGGTCGGGCAAATGGCGTCACACGTGCGCATGGAGGCGGTCAGCGCCGCTTCGTCGAGCGGCCGGTCCTGTTCGTCGACCACCACCTCGTAGCGGCCCCGCAGGCGGCTCACCACCTCGGCGGGCCAGCAGCGCGTCAGCAAGATCCTGGGTCGCGGTTCCGCGTCGATCGGCATGAATGCAAATCCTCCTGACGACTGGCAGCGCCGCCGCACCCTGCTGCGTCACGATCGCACCGTCACGGCCAGCGCCTAGGCCAAGCCGGTTGACGTGACCGCCCTACAGGATTTTGTGACGGCGTGCGCCCACCACGAAGGGGCGACCAGGACTGAGGGCGGCCTCACCTGCGGAAGCCCTCGCAGCATCCTGGCGTTACCGGGAGCCGAACCGGAGCTCTCGGGGGAGCTTGCGATCGAACCCGCAGACCGAGTCAGGGTTCGCCTTTTTGCGGGCGGCGAGGAACTGCTGAGAAGCCGCTTGCGGTCACGACACCATCGGTGGTGTGTGGCCCGATGCTAGAGCCTTCCGCCCTCGACCAACTCTTCCGCACGGCGCGCACGCGCAACGCCTGGCGTGACGACCCCGTGCCGGAAACGCTGATCCGCGAGCTTTACGAGTTGCTCAAATGGGCGCCGACCGCGACCAACGTAGCGCCCGGGCGGTTCGTGTTCCTCACCAGCGAGGCGGCGAAGGCGCGACTTTCGCCTCACCTGTCGAGGGGCAACCGCGCCAAGACGATGGCCGCGCCGGTGGTGGTGATCGTCGCCTACGACATGGCCTTCGCCGAAAAGATCCCGCAGCTCTTTCCGCACCAGCCGGGCGCGGCGTCCTGGTTCGCCGATCCGGCGGTCGCCGAGCAGACGGCGTTTCGCAACGGCTCGCTGCAGGGCGCCTATCTGATCATGGCCGCACGCGCCCTCGGCCTCGATTGCGGGCCGATGTCCGGCTTCGACCGCGCCGGCGTCGACGATGAGTTCTTCGCCGGCACGAGCCGGCGCAGCAACTTCCTCTGCAACATTGGCTACGGCTCGGACGAAAACCTATTCGAGCGCCTACCGCGACTGAGCTTCGAAGAAGCCTGCCAGATCCTGTGAGCGCGGCTCAGCGGGGTAGCATCTTCAGATAGGCGCCGATGATCTCGTAAGCGCCGATATTGACCAGTTCCAGCGGCGCGTCGCGCAATCGCGACGCCCACTCGGGCAGCATGTAGAGACCGGCGCCCTTGCCGGTCGCGGCGATCCTGCGCACCTGGGAATCCAGCAGCTCGAGGAAGCTCGGGTTTGTGCGAAAGTCGGCGACGCCGAGATCACGCGAAAGGTCGAACGGGCCGAGCTCCATCACCCCGACCTGCGGAATCGCGGCGATCTGCTCGATCCTGTCGAGCGCGGCCTGGCTCTCCAGCAGCGGGATAACCGACAGCCGATCGAGACCGTCGCCGGCGAGCTCGCCGATGCGGGCGGCGATCGCGGTCATCACCTCGACGTCCTCGACCTTCGGCAGCAAGAAGGAACGGACGCCCAGCGCCCAATACCGCTCCACGGCTTCCAGCGAGGTGACCTCGGGGCGGACGATGGCGCGCGCCTTGCCTGCGAGGATTTTCAGCGCGGTCTTCAGTTCCTCCGGCGGGATGACCGCATGCTCGTTGTCCAGCATGACCGCCTCGACGCCGGCATAGACCAGCGTGTGCAGGAACATCGGCGCATGGGTGAACGGGCTGACGCAGTAGGTCGGCATGACCGCTGCCGCCTACTCGGCGACCTGCGTCCGTTGGCTCACCGTCGGCCAGGGCAGGCCGAGATTCTCGCGCATCGTCGGCCCCTCGTAAGCGGTGCGGAACAGGCCGCGGCGCTGCAGCTCCGGCACGACGTGCTCGACGAACTCCTCGACGCTGGACGGCGACATCGCCGGCAGGATGTTGAAGCCGTCGGCCCCGCGCTCGACGAACCACTCCTCCATCGTGTCGGCGACCATCTTCGGCGTGCCGATGACCACGTTGTGGGCGTTGCCGATGGCGATGCTCTGGTACAGCTGGCGGATGGTGTAACCACGCTGCACGGCCAGTTCGTGCATCACGTTGCCACGGCTCATCGTCACGTTCACTGGGTTCTCCGGCACCGGGGCGTCGACGTCGATGTCCGAAAGGTCGCCATAAAGCCCCGTCAGCATGCTCAGGCCGACGATGGGATCGATCGCCTCCTGCATCACCTTGTATTTGGCCTGCGCCTCGGCCTCGGTCTCGCCGATCACCGCCAGCAGGCCGGGCATGATCTTCACGTCGTCCTCGTCGCGCCCGAACTTGGCCATCCGGGACTTGACGCTGGAATAGTAGGCCTGGGCGCTGGCCAGCGACCCATGGGCTGCATAGACGACGTCGGCGGTCTCCGCGGCGAGCTCCTGGCCCTCTTCCGACGCGCCCGCCTGGACGATGATCGGGCGGCCCTGCGGCGTGCGCGGCAGGTTCAGCGGCCCGCCGACCTTGAAGTACTTCCCGTCGTGGTCGAGCGGCCGCATCTTCTGCGGATCGAAGTAGACGCCGCTTTCCTTGTCGCGGACGAAGGCGTCGTCATCCCAGCTTTCCCACAGGCCGCTGACGACCTGCACCGCTTCGCGCGCGCGCTCGTAGCGCAACTCCTTCTCGAGGATGCGGTCGGAGCCGAAATTGCGCGCCTCCTCGTTCTGGAACGAGGTCACCACGTTCCACGCCGCACGGCCGCCGCTGATGTGGTCCAGCGAAGCGAACATGCGGGCGATGTGATACGGCTCCTGGAAGGTCGTCGAGGTGGTGCAAACCAGCCCGATGTTGTGCGTCACCGCAGCCAGGGCTGAGAGCAGGGTAAGCGGCTCCAGCGACACCATGCTGTCGCTGCGGCCAAGGAGGCCCTTCGGCTTGTCCCGCCTGTGTACGCCGACGTAGTCGGCCAGGAACACCATGTCGAACAGGCCGCGTTCGGCGATCTGGGTAACGTTGCGATAGAAGTCGAAGCTCATCGCTCCGTCGCCCGGGACATCGGGATGACGCCAGGCGCTGGCGTGGTAGCCCAGGCCCCGCATTGATAGGCCCAGCTTGATCCGACGGCCGCCCGCGCTCATGCCCTTGCTCCCAAGATATGTTTTGGGGCCACCTTGACGGCGCCCGCCGCAACACAATCGAATTCGTAGGAGTGTTGGCAAGCGAGGAAAACGCACGGCTTGCTACGAAAAGGGCACGTGCCCGCCGGCCGCCAAAGGGGGAAGACGATGCGCAAGTACAACATGGCCGAGATGACCCAGCCCGAGCTGGCCGCCGAGTTCGCTCGGCAACCGGTCGTCTTCGTGCCGATGGGCAGTCTCGAGAACCAGGGCCCGCAGGGCTTCATGGGCGACTATCTGATGGCCGAGCGCATCGCCGGCCTGGCGGCCAAGCGGGCGGACGACGCGGGCGTGCGGGTGGTCGTCGCCCCGGTGCTGGCGTTCGGCTGCTGGGACGCTTTCGCAGGCGCGCAGGGCTGCATCACGCTCTCGCCGCAAACCTTCCGCGGCGTGCTGCAGGACGTGCTGGGCGCGCTGGTGAAACAGGGGCAGCGGCGGATCGTCATCCTCAACGGCCACGGCGGCAACGTCGAGCCGATCTACGAGGTGACCAACGCCATCTATGAAGAGCGCGGGCTGATCATCCCCAGCGTCTATCTTTGGAAGGCGGCGTTCAGCGGCCTGGTCAAGGCGATCGGCAAAGAGCAGGCGTTCAGGACGTCAGGGCATGGCGCCAATGCGCTCGGAAGCGTCGCCATGCACCTGTTCCCCGAGCACATCCGCACCGACCTTGCCGAGCCGCCGCAGCCGCGCGGCGAGGTGCTGGGCCTGCCGGTCTCTGGCTTCGCCTGCGTGAAGTTCCAGGGCGTCGACGTCGACATCCCGGTCAGCATCCGCGACACCTCGACCAACGGCGTCACCAGCGGCGACATGCGCGCCTGCTCGGCCGAAACGGGCGCGAAGGTCACCGAAGACCTGGTCGCCCTGCTCGCCGACTTCGCCGCGCACCTGGCCGCGACGCCGCCCTCGGTCGCCCCGCACGGCGCGACCTGAACACCGGTCAGGGAAGCAGGATGAACGGGCCCGGCGCCCGCGCCTCGAGCGCGGCGTGCACCTGGGCCGCGTCGCCCAACTCATAGGCGTGCGCGCGTTCGGGCTTGAGAACGCCATCAGCGATCGCCTTGAACAATGCGTCCGCCGTCTCCCGCAGCTCCGGTGGCGTGGCGACGTAGTGGCTGTAGCCAGGCCGCGAGATCGTCGCCGACTTGGGCGCGAGGCGCGAGATCTCGAACGGCGGGATCGGCCCCGAAGCCTGGCCGTAGTTAACGAGATGCCCGCGGATCGCGAGCGCCTGGAGCGACCCGTCGAAGGTGTCCTTGCCGACGGCATCGAAGATCACGTCCGCGCCGCGCCCGCCGGTCAGCTCCAGCAGGCGGTCGGCGAAGTCCACTTCGCGATAGGGGATCACCTCGCGACAGCCATTCTCGCGTGCGGCGGCGACCTTCTCCGGCGTGCCGGCGGCGCCGATGACGTCCGCGCCAAGATGGGCGGCCCATTGCGCCAGCAGCCGCCCCACGCCGCCCGCCGCCGCGTGCACCAGCACCGTCTGACCCGGCGCGATCGGGTGCACCTTGTGGACTAGCACCCAGGCGGTGATCCCCTTAAGCAGCACCGTCGCGGCCATGGCGTCGTCGATCGCATCCGGCAGCCGGACGGCGAGATCGGCGCGCACGAGCTTCTCGGTGGCGTAGCCGCCATACCGCGGGTCCATGTAGCCGACCCGGTCGCCCGGCGCGAAACCGGTGACGCCCTCGCCGACGGCCTCGACCACGCCCACGCCCTCCAGCCCCGGCGTGCCCGGCAATTGAAGGGTGCGATAGAGCCCGGAGCGGACATAGACGTCGTGATAGTTCACGCCGACCGCCGTGTGGCTCAGCCGTAGCTCGCCAGGGGCCGGCGCCCCGATCTGCGCCGGTTCGAGCTTGAGGACCCCAGGCTCTCCGTACTCACGGATGACGATGGCGTGACCCATCCGAGTCCTCACTGTTCAAGAACGACGCGCCGAACGCGACCGGGGATTGGTGTGGAGCTAGACGCTCCGAGCCGCGGCGAAAAGGTCCTTCCCTCGCGTGGGTGCCCGAGCGCATACATCCAGGGAGAAAGCCGCAGTGGGTTCCTGTTTGAGATGAGCGTATTTCGCACCGCCAGCGCGCGGCGACAGGCCTTCATCGCCGCATCTCCGGTGACCGAAGAAATGATCCATGACGTTGTGCGCGGCTTCTACTCGAAAATCCGCAAAGATCCGCTGCTCGGCCCGATCTTCACCGGGGTGATCGCAGATGCGGACTGGCCGACCCATCTGGCGAAGATGTGCGACTTCTGGTCTTCGGTGACGTTGATGACCGGCCGCTTCAAGGGCTCGCCGATGCAGGCGCACGCGCAGATCGCCGAGCTAAAGCCTGAGCATTTCGCCCGCTGGCTGCAGCTGTTCGAGCAGACGGCCCGCGAGATTTGCCCGGCCGAGGCGGCGGAGGTTTTCGTGCAGAAGTCACGGATGATCGCACGCAGCCTGCAGATCGGCCTGCGCCTGTCGCGCGGCGAGTTCGAAGCCTCGCTGGAGGTCTGAGCGCTGCTTCCTCCCGGCCTCGTCGCATCCAGCCGGACCGCGGAATTCACGGAACAAATCGTCTCCGCGGGACTTCGGCGCGCCGACGCCACCAAGGCCGACGCCTGGGTTTGATCCACGTGCCGGAGGGCCGCCTCGCCTATCCGGTCGCCGACCCCGCCGGCCTCCGTCGGAGGGATCTTCACGCCGCAAGGCGACCCTGGCGTGGTCGAGCCCACCGTGCTGCACGAGGTCGAGCCGCTCGGGACAGTGCGGTTCTACGTCGAGTTTCTGCGCGCGCCTTAGAGCCCCTCTTGGAAGCGACGAGGGATTCGCCTCGCCGCCGGCCTGGTGCGACCCGGACGCGACGCGACAGCAATTAGAGTAGCGATATTTGCCGAACCGCGTTGCGCGCGGCGCACGGCCCGGCTACGCCTTAGGCGTTCAAAAAAAGCCTGCGGGCACAAAACACATAGGGAGGGATGCATGCGCCCCACGCGCATTGCGCTGCTGCTCGGCTCGGCCGCAGCGGCCGCGGTTCTTTACACGCCTTCGTCCAGCTCCGCGCAGACCACCGGCGCGCCGACTGCTATCCAGGAAGTGGTGGTGACCGCGCGCAAGCGCGAGGAGAACGCGCAGGACACGCCGGTGGCGCTCAGCGTCGCCAGCGGGGAGACCCTGGCGAACCGCTCGGCCCGGACCTTCATCGACCTGCAGCAGCAGACGCCGTCGCTGCACATCGTGCCTTCGGCGCTCAGCGCGACCACCACCAACCTGGCAATGCGCGGCCAGGCGCTGGTCGACATCCGCCTCAACATCGACCCGACGATCGCCATCTATCAGGACGGCGTCTACCTGCCGCGGGCGCAGGGCAGCAACGCCGCCGAGTTGCTCGACATCGACCGCGTCGAGGTGCTCGCCGGCCCGCAGGGCACGCTGTACGGCAAGAACAGCACCGGCGGCGCGGTCAGCATCTACACCAAGTCGCCCGTGCTCGGCAGCTACGAGGGCCTGGTTCAGGCGCGCGCCGGCACATACGGGGATTACAGCCTGGGCGCGGTGGCAAACCTGCCGCTCGGACAGACCTCGGCGCTGCGCCTGGTCGGTAACTACTCCGGGCGCACCGGCTACGGCACGAACGCCTTCAACGGCGACGACAACGGCTGGCGCCGGAGCAAGAGTATCCGCGCATCCTTCAGGACCGAGCCCAGCGACGCGCTGCGGATCACGCTGCGCGGCGACTACACCCAGACCAAGGCCAAGCGCGAGGCCTACAAGGGCTTCGTTCTCGTCGATCCGCTGACGCCAGGCGTGGGTCTCGGCGGCCCGCCGGCCGTCGTCGAGGCGGCGCTGGAGATGAATGGCCTCACCCTGCCGCAATTCCTCGGGCAGGCCGCGGCGGTGCGCAACGCGCAGCTCGCGACGGCCTACAATGCAATCGGCCCGCTGGCCCTCGGCGGCGACCCCGACGACAACAACGCCAACCTGGCGAGCGCCGAGAACGCCAAGATCTACGGCGCCTCGGCGACCATCGACTACGACTTCACCGACTGGCTGTCGGGCAAGTCGATCACCGGCTTCCGCGGCTTCCGACGCTTCGCTTCGCAGGATCTCGACGGCACGCCGTTCAGCATCATCGAATACCCGCACGAGTACGGTCGCGATCGCCAGTTCTCGGAAGAAGCCCAGCTGCTCGCGCACGGGTTCGACAACCGGCTGACCGCCCAGGGCGGGCTCTACTATTCGAGCGAGAAGGGCCGCGAGGAGTTCGACCAGGTCGCCCTGCGGCTGGTCGCCGGCCCGGCGTCGCCCACCTTTCAGCGGGCCAAAGCCAGCAACGAGAGCTTCGGCCTGTTCACCCAGGGCACGTTCAAGTTCACCGACCAGCTGAGCGCCACCGCCGGCGTGCGGCACACGCACGACAAGCGCGAGCTCACGGCCAACAACTACACTTCCGTCAACTGCCTGTCGCTCGGCGTGCCGATGGCCAGCCTGGCCAACGATCCGGCCCGGTGCGTGCGGCCGATGAGCATCAGCTTCGACCAGTGGTCCTACACCGCCAGCCTTGAATACAAGGTGCTTCCGGACGTCCTGATCTACGCCAAGACCAACAAGGGCTACCGCTCGGGCGGCCTGCAGGAGACGGCCAGCGGCACCTCGGTCGCCCAGGCCAACATCGCCTACACGCCGTTCCAGCCGGAGACCGTCACCGACTATGAGCTCGGCCTGAAGTCGGAGTGGTTCGACCGGCGGCTGCGGTTCAACCTCGACTACTTCCACTCCAAGCTGAAGGACGCGATCCGCACGGTCTCGACGCCGGTGCCGGGCACCACGACGGTCGCCGCCAACGCGCAGAACGCCGCCCAGGCCGACGTGGACGGGGTCGAGTGGGAGGTCACCGCGGTGCCGGTCACGGGCCTGGAGATTTCCACGAACGGCGCCTGGAACGACGCCAAGTTCAAGAAGTACATCACCCCGACCGGCGAGGACCGCTCCTACCTGCCGCTGTTGTTCACGCCGAAATGGCAGGTGGGCGCCTCGGTCGCCTACACCGCCGAGACGGCCTGGGGGCGGTGGCGGACGCAGGCGGACTATTCCTTCACCGGCCGGCAACTGACGGCGGAGAGCCGCGCCTACAGCCCGGCGCACGAGCTGGTCAACGCCCGCTCCAGCCTGACGATCGAAAGCATCGACACCACGGTCTCGGTGTTCGGCAAGAACCTCATCAACGAGCGCTACATCCTTTTCCCGGTGGACGTGGGCTCGCTGGGCGGGGCCTACGCCAGCCTCTACAATCCGCCGCGGACCTTCGGCGTGGAGGTCGAGAAGCGGTTCTGAAGCGATTTGCCATGCTCCCAGCGCCTCAGCCGGACGCGCGTCCGGATGCGGCGCCGGCGAGCGCTCATCAGCTCGCCACGCGCTCGATGACGATCGCCGGGGCCATGCCGCCAAACGCGCACATGGTGACCAGCGCATAACGGCCGCCGGTGCGCTCGAGCTCGTCGAGCGCCGTGCCGATCAGGATAGAGCCGGTCGCGCCGATCGGGTGGCCGAGCGCGATGGCCCCGCCCGCAGGCGTTGACCTTCGACCGATCTACATCGTGCAGTCCTTCGTTCGGGTCGGCGCCCTTGGATCATCGGGTCCAGGCGGATCGGATCGCAAGCAGATCGCGATCCGCCTTTGATCGCACGCCTTGGCGCGCTTTAGCAGTAATGTCGTCGGCGTCGAACCAGGAGCCTGTGAATGACTGCCGAGCGTGTCGATGCGGAGACCTTCGCGAGCTTCCTGGAAACCTTGCGCCGGTTCGTGCGCGAGCGGCTCGTCCCCGCGGAAGCCGAAGTGGTCGAGACCGACACCGTCCCGGCCGCGGTGCTGCAGGAGATGCGCGAGCTCGGCCTCTTCGGGCTGACCATTCCCACCGAATACGGCGGCGCGGGGCTGGCGATCGATCAGTACATCGAGGTGATCCGCGAGCTATCCTGGGCGGCGCCGGCCTTCCGCTCGGTGATCTCGATCGGCACCGGCATGTTCGCCACGTCGCTGAAAGCGGGCGGCACCGAGGCGCAGAAGGCCGAGTACCTGTCGCGTGCGGCGGCCGGCGAGATCGCCAGTTTCGGCCTCACCGAGCCAGACAGCGGCTCCGACAGCGCCGCCATGCGGACGCGAGCGACGAGAGATGGCGACGGCTACGTCCTCAATGGCGCCAAGCGCTACATCACCAACGCGCCGATCGCCGACTTCATTCTGGTGATGGCCCGCACCACCGCGGAAACCCTGCCGGGCAACGCTCACGTCAGCGGCTTCCTCGTCCCGATGAACGCGCCCGGCGTCTCGGTCGGCAAGCCCGATTCGAAGATGGGCCAGCGCGGAGCTCAGACCGCGGACGTGATCCTCGACAACGTGCGCGTTCCCGCGGACGCGCTGCTCGGCGGCGTCGAGGGTCACGGCTTCCGAACCGCCATGAAAGCGCTAGACGGCGGTCGGCTCAGCGTCGCGGCCGCCGCAGCTGGCTACGGCGCCAGGATCCTGGACTCCGGTCTGCGCTACGCCACCGAGCGCAAGGCGTTCGGCGAGCGGATCGCCAACTTCCAGCTCATCCAGGCGATGCTGGCGGACTCCAAGGCCGAGCTCTACGCCGCCGAGTGCATGCTACGCGACGCCTCGCGACGTGCGGCCGCCGGCGAGCGGGTCTCGATCGAAGCCGCCTGCGCGAAGATGTTCGCCAGCGAGGCCTGCGGGCGCATCGCCGACCGGATCGTGCAGATCTACGGCGGCGCGGGATATATGGCGGAATACGAGGCCGAGCGCTTCTTCCGCGATTCCCGCGTCTACCGGATCTACGAAGGCACCACCCAGATCATGCAGCTCGTCATCGCCAAGGCGATGCTTCGGGAACTGGATCAGGTCGCCTAGTATGGAATTCGACCTGACGCAGGATCAGCGGGCGATCCAGGACGCAGCCCAGGCGTTCGCCGCCGACGAGTTGGCCCCCCACGCCGCCGACTGGGACGAGAGCAAGACCTTTCCGGTCGAAACGCTGCGCCGCGCGGCCGGCCTGGGATTCGCCGCGCTCTGCGTGCGCGAGGACGTCGGCGGCTCGGGCCTAGGCCGGCTCGACGCCTCGCTGGTGATCGAGGCGCTGGCCTACGGCGACGTCGCGGTCACCGCCTTTCTGTCGATCCACAACATGTGCGCCTGGATGGTCGACCGCTTCGGCTCCGACGACCTGCGCCGCCGCTATGGGCCGAAGCTGGCGAGCATGGAGGCGATCGCCTCCTATTGCCTGACCGAGCCGGGCGCCGGCTCCGACGCCGCCTCGCTGACGACCGCGGCGCGCAAAGACGGCGGCGACTATGTGCTGAACGGGGCCAAGGCCTTCATCTCCGGCGCCGGGCAGTCCGACGTCTATGTGGTGATGGCCCGCTCGGGCGGACCTGGTCCCAAGGGCGTCTCGGCGTTGGTCGTGGAGAAGGGCTCGGCAGGGCTCACGTTCGGGGTGCAGGAGCGCAAGCTGGGCTGGAACGCCCAACCCACCGCGTTGGTCCACTTCGACAATGTGCGCGTGCCGCAGGCCAACCTCATCGGCGCCGAGGGCGAGGGCTTCCGCATCGCCATGGCGGGCCTCGATGGCGGCCGGCTCAACATCGCCGCCTGCTCGCTGGGCGGCGCGCGCCTGGCGCTGGACCTCGCGAAGTCACACCTGGAGACGCGAAAGCAGTTCGGCCAGCCGCTGAAGGACATGCAGGGCCTGCAATGGCGGTTGGCCGACATGGCCACCGAGTTCGACGCCGCCCAGCTGATGGTGCGCCGCGCCGCCCATGCGCTCGACCGCGGCGACCCGAACGCCACCCGCTACAGCGCCATGGCCAAACGCTTCGCCACCGACGCCGGCTTCGAGATCGCCAACCAGGCGCTGCAGCTTCACGGCGGCTACGGCTATTTGCGGGACTATCCGTTGGAGCGGATCGTTCGCGACCTGCGGGTGCACCAGATCCTGGAAGGCACCAACGAGATCATGCGGGTGATCATCGCCCGCGACCTGTTCCGCGCTTGAGCGAGGCCCAGTCATGAGCCCTATCCCCACAGCCGCCAGCGACCACGCGCAGCGCATCGCCTTCATCGGGCTTGGCAACATGGGCGGGGGCATGGCCGCGAACCAGGCGAAGGCCGGGCGCGAGGTGGCCGCCTTCGACCTTTCCCGCGCCGCGCTGGACAAGGCGGTCGCCGCGGGCTGTCGCGCCATGGACACGGCCGCCGCCGCGGTGGCGAGCGCCGACGTGGTCGTCACCATGCTGCCGGCGGGCGCGCATGTGCAGACGGTCTACGCCGAGGAGATCCTGCCGAACGCGCCGAAGACCGCGCTATTGATCGACTGCTCGACCATCGACGTGGAGAGCGCCCGCACGGTCGCCGGCCAGGCGCAGGCTGCGGGCTTCCGCTTCGCCGACGCGCCGGTCTCCGGCGGCACGGCGGCGGCGGACGCCGGGACGCTGGCCTTCATGGCCGGCTGCGACGAGGCCGACTATCCCGCGATCGAGGCGGCGCTGGCGCCGATGGCGCGGGTGGTGTTCCGCGCCGGCGGCCACGGCGCGGGCCAGGCGGCGAAGATCTGCAACAACATGATGCTCGGCGTCTCGATGATCGGGACCTGCGAGGCGCTGGCGCTGGCCGAGAAGCTGGGCCTCGATCCCGCCGCCTTCTTCGAAATCGCCAGCCAGTCGTCGGGCCAGAGCTGGAGCCTGACCAGCTACTGCCCGTGGCCCGGGCCGGTGCCCGCTGCGCCCTCCAACCGCGGCTACGAGGGCGGCTTCGCCACGGCCATGATGCTGAAGGACCTCAAGCTCGCCCAGGAAGCGGCGGCTAAGGTCGGCGCCGCCACACCAATCGCGGCGACGGCGGAGGGCCTCTACGCCCTGCTGGCCGGCCTCGGCGCGGAGAAGAAGGATTTCTCGGCGATGCTCGAGCTGCTCCGAGGACGGCTTCCCTAGCCCGAAAGCGAAACGCCCCGGCCTTAGGCACATGACGAGGTGTTCGCACGAGCATATCCTTGCGACCTATTCAGCTTCCGGAGGCTCCGTGACGACTGCGATCGAACCGCATTCCTGGCGCGAGCGCTTCGCCCCGCACCTTGGCCTCCCCACCGTCGAGAGCCCCTATTTCAAGGAGCTGGGCGGCGGCATCGACCCGGTCGTCCAGCTCGAGCTGATCGCCGACCTCGGGTTTCCCGGCGTCTTCGACCTGCGGCTCGCCACGCGACCGCCGGAAGAACAAGCCCGAATGGCGCAAACGATCGAGCGCCGAGGGTTGGCGTTCGGCGGCGTCTCGCTGACCGAGCAGCGCAATCTGCCGCTGCTGACCAGTTCGGACCCGGAGATGCGCGGCGTGCTGCGCGCCGAAGTGCAGCGCGGGGGCGAAGCGCTCCGCCGCGTCGGCGGGCGGATGCTGGTCGCGCATACGCCGCGCAATCCCGACCTGCCGGCTGCGGTCGAGCGCGAACACATGGTGGAGACCTTGCGCTGGGCAGGCGATATCGCCGCCGGGCTCGGCGTGGTGATCGCGCTCGAGACGGTGTCGGATCGCGTCTTCCCGGGCCGGCTCCTCAACGACGTCCACGACGCCTTCGCCATCGCCGAGGCGGTCGACATGCCGTCTGTCGGACTCTCGTTCGACACCGGCAGCATCAAGTTCGAATCCGACGACATCGTCGGCGCCTTCCGCGAGGTCGCCTCCCGTGTCGCGTGCGTCCAGATCGGCGATCGGCCCGGAGCAGATCTCGGCGCCCACGGCTACGACCTCGTCGAGTTCCTGCGGACAGTGCGAGCTTGCGGCTTCGAAGGCCTCATCGAGCTGGAGCACCGCGTGGACGGGCGCGAGGCGGAACTGGAGGCGCTCGAGCGCCTCCAGACCATCGACCGGCGACTCTAAAGGGAGGACGCGGTGTCGCGAGACAAGGACGCCTGGGCGCCGGCCTCGACATCGTCGTCGAAGCCGCGCTGGCCTGCCAAGCCTTAGGCCGCGCCGGCGCGACGCGCCCGCTCGGCGAACATCTCGAGCATGTCGCCTGGCGGACGGCCAACCCCGATCGGGCCGGGACCGAGCGCCCGCAGGCTGCGGCGCCGGATGCGCCAGCCGGCCGCGGTCTTCGTCCAGCGATCGTCATAAGCGCCGATGCCGACCATGTCGGCCGGGCGCAGCGGACCAAACACCGCCGTCTCGGGATTCCATCTCCAGGACTGGTAGTAGCAGGTGCTGGCGGGCTCGCCCGCAATCTCGCTGACCACGACGTTGCTGACGAAGTGCGCGGTCGTGTGGAACTGACCAGCATAGGGCGCAAAGAAGCTCGCCACCGCCTGCTGGCCGACGACCAGGCCGCTGCTGTAGTCGAGTTGGGCGTCGGCCGAGAAAACCTCCTCGCTAAGCTGTTCGGCGTGACCCCTGTCCAGCAGGAAGCAGTACCGCGCCAGCGTGTCCGCGATGGCGAAACGATCATCGGCCGAGATCATTCTTGTCCTCCCTTTAGCGTTCGCATTGAGGGCGCACTGTCAGGGTCCGACAAGGCGATCCGGGCAAAACCTTACGATACTTGAAGATCCGCGGCCGGGTCAGGCTAGCCGTCGGCGGCGGACTTTCGGCGCGCCTCGAGCTGCGCCCGGACTTCGGCGTGGCGCGCGTTGGAGAGCGTGTAGAAGCTCATCACCACGGCCGTCGCGAACCAGAACGCGGCCGGACCCAGCAGCACCACCCAGCGGAGGTGGTCCAGGGTCGCGGCCGATTGCGCATGGTTGGGCTGGAAGCCGATCGCCGCCAGCAATCCACCGAGCAGGCCGCCGGCGATGGCCAGAGCGCTCTTGTTGAAGAAGGTGAGCAGGCCGAAGCTCAAGGCCTCGGTTCGTCGACCTGTCAGCCATTCGCCATAGTCGACCGCGTCGGCCGTCGAGGCGAACATCACCACGTACAGGCCTTGCAGCCCCAGCCCATAGACGAAGAAGATCGCCACGAGTTCGCTGGTTTCCCGAGGACGGGCGAAGAAGGCGACCAACAGCATGGCGCCGGCGATCAGCGAGCCGCCGACCCAGGCCAGGCGCTTGCCGTGGCGGCGGGTGAGCGCCGCCCACACCGGCGTCGCCAGCAGGCCGGCGAAGAACAGGGCCGACAGCGCCATGCGCGCGTCGTCCCGCCGCCCCAGGTCGTACTGGAAGATGTAGACGAGGCCGCCGGACAGCATGGCCGTCCCGACCGTAAAGACCAGTGACGAGGTCGCGACCAGCAGGAACTGACGATTGCGGAAGATGTCGCTCAGCGCAGTCAGCGGGTTGGCGACGTCGCGGACCGCATGCGGGCCGGCGGTCTCGGTCTCGCGGGCGATCGCGCCGGTCTGGAAAATGAACAGGCAGGACGCGGCGCCGACCACCACCGCCACGATGATGAATCCGAGTTGCGGATCTTCCGCGCCGAAGCGGCGCACCAGGGTCAGGCCGAAGAAGGCCACCGCCAGTTGGCCGAGCGTGACGAACCAGGCCTTGTAGCTCGCCACCGTGCTGCGCTCCTCCGCCGAGGTGGAAAGCTGGGCGATCAGAGCCGTGTAGGGCAGATAGACGCCCTGATAGAGCGTGCGGAACAGCATCTGGGTGAACAGCGCGAACAGCAGCAGGTGACCGGCCGCCCAGGCCGGCTTCAGGAACATCAGTACGAAGGCGATCGAGACCGGGGCCGAGCCGAAGATCAGGTAGGGGCGATAGCGGCCGTAACGCGTGTTGGTCTGGCTGGTGATCCAGGCCACCACCGGATCGATCAGCGCGTCCCACATCGCGGCGACGAAAAGCACCAGGCCGGCTTCGGCCGGCTTCAGGCCGTAGACGTCGGTGTAGTAGTAGAGCAGCAGCTGCCCGAGCAGCGAATAAATGCCGCTGATGCCGAACGCGCCGGCGCCGTAAGAGATCTTCCTCCCGAGCGGTATGGCGGCGCCCGCCACGCTGGCCGGCCGCGCCGATGCGGTGTCGAGCATGATCCTCCCTGTGGAGTCGCGGCCCTTGACGGCCCGTCGGGAGCTCCACCCCGATCTAGCCATCCGCCTTGCCCGCAAGCAAGGTCGCTGCTGTAGTTGCGGCGGAACGACTGACGAAAGATCAGTCTACAGAGGATATCGTCGGTCATGACTGAACTGAGCGGAAAGGTGGTGCTGGTGACGGGCGGCGCCATGGGCCAGGGCGAGGCCGAGGCCCGGCTCGCGGCGCGCAAGGGCGCGAAGGTGGTGATCGGCGACATTGCCGAGGCGGAAGGCCGCGCTGTCGCGGCGCAGATCGGCGAGGCCGCCCTGTTCGTTCGTCTCGACGTTTCCGACCCGGAAAGCTGGCGCGCCGCGATCGCCGCCACGCAGGCGCGGTTCGGCGGCCTCGACGGCCTGGTGAACAACGCCGCCATTCCGCTCCGCACGCCGCTGGCCGAGCTTAGCCTCGAACAGATCCGCAAGGTCTGGGACGTCAATCAGCTCGGCCCGGTGCTGGGCATGCAGGCTGCGCTCGCCCCGATGCAGGCGCGTGGCGGCGGCTCGATCGTCAACATCGGCTCGGCCGCCGGGCTACGCGGCATTCCTCGCACGGGCGCGTACACCGCCACCAAATGGGCATTGCGCGGACTGACCCATGTCGCAGCGCGCGAGTTCGCTCCGTTCAACGTTCGCGTCAACATCGTCCACCCGGGCATGATCGAAACGCCCATGAACACCAGCGTGCCGGCCGACATGAAGGAGGCCGCGGCGAAGATGATTCCGCTCGGCCGCTCCGGCCAGCCGCAGGAGGTCGCCGAGATGGTTTGTTTCCTGCTGTCCGACCGCGCCAGCTATATCACCGGCGCCGAGCATTCGGTGGACGGCGGCAGCACCACCTGAACGGAAGGACAGCAGATGACCGAGACCGACGCGCTTCAGCGCCTGGCGATCCGTGACCTCGTCGAGCGCTATTTCGCGGGCGTCGACCGCAAGGATCGATCGCTCGTCCTCTCCTGCTTCACCGACGACTGCCTCTACGAATTCGCCGTGGAAGGGCGGTCGGCGCGCGGCCGCGCCGAGCTGGAGAAGGTGTTCGGCGGCCTGGGCAGCCCCGACCGGTCGGGGCAGTCGAGCCACGGCATTTACAACACGATCATCACGGTCTCTGGGGCGGAGGCCACCGCCGACACCATGGCGGTCGCGCACTTGATCGAGGGCGTCGCCGGGCCGGGACATGTGATGGTCCGCGGCCTCCGCTACGAGGACCGCCTGGTGCGGCAGGCGGACGGCTGGCGCATCGCGCATCGGATCCATCGCTCCCTTTGGCAGTACGACGCCGAGGCGGTGTCGCCGGACCTTCGCCAGCGCACCGGCTCCGGCATGTAGCCGCTCCCGCCGGCCGGCCGCGTTTCAACGGAGTTCGGACGCTAGGGCTTCCACGCCGTCTTCGTCGCCGGTCTGGCCGGTCAACAGCATCGCCGGCATCGCCGCCGATCCGCATGTGCGCGAGCGCAATCTCGTCACCAAGCCCGAACACCGCGGCGCGCCGCGGACCATGCGTGATCTAGCGGCTCAGCGCCCGCCGGTGACCGGGAGCGTGACGCCGGTGATGTAGCTGGCTTCGTCGGAGGCCAGGAAGACTGCGGCGTCGGCGACCTCGACCGGTTCGCCCAACCGGCGCATCGGCGTCAGCTTGATCGGGCCGCGATCGGGCATGGCGGCGTCCATCTTCCGATAGACGTTGGCCAAACGTGACGTCGCGATCGCCCCCGGGGCAATCGCATTCACGGTGACGCCACTCTCGGCGACCTCCAACGAGAGTTGGCGGATGAAGCCGTGGATCGCCGCCTTGGTCGTCGCATAGGGCACCGACCCCCGCCCCGCGGCCATCCAGGGCGTGCCTTCGCGGGCGCCGGAGGACATGCAGATCACCCGGCCCGACTTCCGCTCCAGCATCTGCGGCAGCAGCTTGGCCGAGAACAGGAAGGTCGGCCGCAGGTTCAGCCGCATGGCGAAGTCCCAGTCGGCCGCCGGGATGTCCCAGATTCGGCCGACGCGGGCGCCGCCGACGTTGTTGACCAGTATGTCGACCTGACCGAACCGGGCGGTGGCGTCGCGAGCCACGCCTTCGGCGACGTCCTCTTCCGTGGCGTCGCCGGCGACCAGCATCGGGTCCGCGCCCGCCGCTTCCAGCAGCACCCTCACTTCCGCGAGCAGCTTGGCGTCGATATCGATCAGGGCGAGCCGGGCGCCCTCCTGGGCGAACCGCAGCGCGATCGCGCGGCCGAGCCCTTCGCCCGCGCCGGTGATCACCGCCGTCTTGCCTGCGAGCCGTCCGTCCTGACGAGACATACCCAAGCCCCCTCCGGCCGATCGCCGGTTCACGAGTCGAGCGTTCATGCCGCTGATTGCAATAAGACCTTTCCAGCAAAACTATCGGCGAACAAGGCGCCACCAGCACGCGCCAGCCAGCCGTCCACGGTCTGAGCACCACGACCAGCGGCAGCCTTGCGCCGCATCGCGGATAGACCCCGTTGCGGCCAGCTCGAATTTCGCGTGAACTCGGCAGGACAAGACATCGGGAATTGCTTGGTGGCGCGGGGACAATGGTTCTTCAGGGCAAACTTGCAGTCGTCACGGGCGGAGCCAACGGCATCGGCGCCGCCATTGTCCGACGCTTCCGCCAAGAGGGCGCGGACGTCGCCATCGTCGACGTTGTTGGGGCTGATCTCGCCGCCTTCGAAAAGGAACCGGGCGAGGGTCGGCTCTGGCGCTTCGAATGCAACGTGACGGACGCCGCAGCCGTCGGGGCGACCTGCGCGTCGATCGGCAGCGAGTGCGGGACGCCGGCCATCCTGGTGAACAACGCCGGCGGCTCTGGCAACACCCGCGCGGTGTCGCTGGAAGAGACCACCGACGACATCTGGCTGCACGTGATGGACCTCAATCTCACGAGCACGCTGCGCTTCTGCAGAACCTTCGCGCCGGCTATGCGCGCCGCAGGCTATGGCCGCATCATCAACATGTCCTCGATGACCCGCTACGGCGTGCCGCAGAACGGGCCGACGATGTTCGCGCACATTCCCTATGTGGTGTCGAAGGCGGCGGTCGCAGCGCTCACCGCGCAGCTCGGCAAGGAACTCGGCCCGTCGGGCGTCACCGCCAACGCCATCGCGCCCGGTTTGATCCTGCCTGGCCCGAACGCGCGAGTGACGCGCAACTGGATGACGCTGCCGGAAAATGTGCGCGAGTCCACGCGCAAGCGCATACCGCTGCGCCGCTTCGGCGACGGCGACGACGTGGCGGGTCTTGCGACCTTCCTGGCGTCCCAGGATAGCGGATACCTGAACGGCCAAACCCTAAACCTTGACGGGGGCTGAGGGGCCTGGAGGCGCAAATGACGGCCGGAGATCTCCCATCGTGACGGCAGGCGCCGTCCCAACCGAGGCGGAGCTCGACCTCTCCGCCTTCTGGATGCCGTTCACGGACAACCGGTCCTTCAAAGCGAACCCGCGCCTGTTCGTCTCCGCCAAGGACATGCACTACGTCGCCGTCGACGGCCGCCCGGTGCTCGACGGCTCCGCGGGTCTCTGGTGCGTGAACGCCGGCCATTGCCGGGCGCCGATCGTCGAGGCGATCCGCGAACAGGCCGGCGAGATGGACTTCGCGACGCCCTTCCAGCTCGGGCATCCCAAGGCGTTCGAGCTGGCCAGCCGGCTGGCGGAGCTCATGCCCGTCGGCCTGGATCGAATCTTCTTCACCAACTCCGGCTCGGAGTCGGCCGACACCGCGCTGAAGATGGCGCTGGCCTACCATCGCGCCCGCGGCGAGGGCGGCCGCACGCGGCTGATCGGCCGGGCGCGCGGCTATCACGGCGTCAACTTCGGCGGCACATCGGTCGGTGGGATCACCGGCAACCGCCGGCTGTTCGGCGCCCAGGTCTGGGGCGTAGACCACCTCTCGCATACGCACCAGCGGCCAACGCCCTTCACCCGCGGGGCGCCGGCGCCGAACGACGGCCTGGCCGCGGAGCTGGAAGCGCGGATCGCGCTGCACGGCGCCGACACCATCGCCGCGGTGATCGTCGAGCCGGTGGCGGGCTCCGCCGGCGTCCTGCCGCCACCGGTCGGCTATCTGCAGCGGCTGCGCGAGCTGACCGCCCAGCACGGCATCCTGCTGATCTTCGACGAGGTGATCTCCGGCTTCGGGCGGCTGGGCGCGGCGACGGCTGCGGACCAGTTCGGCGTCGTCCCCGACATCCTGACCATGGCCAAGGGCCTGACCAACGGCGCCGTGCCGATGGGTGCGGTGGCGGCCAGCCGCGCCATCCACGACGCCGTCGTCGAGGGGGCTCCAGCCGGCATCGAGTTCCCGCACGGCTACACCTATTCCGGCCATGTGTTGGCGGCGGCCGCGGGCCTGGCGACCCTCAAGCTGTATGCGGACGAGGACCTGTTCGCCCGCTCCGCGAGCCTGGCCGGAAAGTGGGAGGACGCGGTGCACAGCCTGCGCGAGGCGCCGCATGTCGTCGACATCCGCAACATCGGCCTGATGGCCGGAATCGAGCTCGCGCCGCGGCCAGGCCGCACCGGCGAGCGGGCGCGCGAAGTCTTCCACCGCTGCTTCGACGAGGGCCTGCTGATCCGCGTCACGGCGGATATCATCGCGCTCTCACCGCCGCTGATCATCAGTGAGGCGCAGATCGACGAGATCGTCGGCCGCATCGCCGACGTGCTGCGCCGAACCCACTGAAGGCCAAACGTATGGATTCAACACCGCTCATCCCCGCGAAAGCGGGGATGAGCGGAGACAGAGATCGCAGCGTTCCAGCCTCTACCGCGGATAGAGGATCATCTGCGTGCAGCGGAAGATGGCCATCGGCTTGCCGGTGGCCTCATTGCGCACCTCGGCGTCCCAGACCTGGGTGGTGCGGCCGCCGTGCACCAGCCGGGCCTCGCAGGCGACGCCCTCGCCGTCCTTGGCGGTGCCGAGGAAGTTCGACTTCAGCTCGATGGTGGTGAAGCCGCTCGCGCCGTCGGGAAGCGAGGAGACGCAGCCGCAGCCGCACGCGGTGTCGGCCAGCGCGATCACCGAGGCGGCGTGCAGGAAGCCGTTCGGGGCCATGTGGCCGCGGCTGACCGTGAAGCGCCCGCGCGAATAGCCGCTCACGACCTCCTGCCATTCGATGCCCAGGTTTCCCGGCAGCAACCCCTGCTGCATCTCGGTGAAGGCCGCGGCCTGATTTCCTTCGAGCATCCGCCGTTCCCATCTGGCGCCGTCCGGGTGGACTGGGCCGCTGCAGGGCCTACATGGTGTTTCGACAAGGCCGTGCTTAGGGGGTCCACTTGCCGTTTGAGAGTTTGTTCCAGCCGCTGACGCTTGCACGTGGCGCGCCGATGAAGAACCGCTTCATGCTGGCGCCGCTGACCAACCAGCAGAGCCATCCGGACGGCCGCCTCTCAGAGGAAGAGATCCGCTGGCTCGCCCTGCGCGCCGAGGGCGGATTCGGCCTGGTGATGACCGCAGCGGCGTACGTCCAGGCGGTCGGCCAGGGCTTCCCAGGCCAGCTCGGCATCTTTTCCGACGACCAGCTGCCGGGCCTTTCGCGCCTGGCCGAACTGCTCCGCGAGGGCGGCGCGCTCTCCTCGGTGCAACTGCACCACGCCGGCGCCCGCTCGCCGGCGGAGTTGGTCGGCCAGCCCGTCGCGCCGTCCGACGATGCGGAAAGCGGCGCCCGCGCGCTGAGCCTGGCGGAGGTCGAGCGGCTGCGCGACGACTTCATCGCCGCCGCGGTTCGCGCCGAACGCGCCGGTTTCGACGGCGTCGAGATCCACGGCGCCCACGGCTACATCCTCACCCAATTCCTGGCGGCCGAGACCAACCGGCGTGAGGATCGGTATGGCGGCGACGCCGAAGGCCGCAGCCGCCTGCTGCTGGAAATCGTCGACGGCGTCCGCGCCGCCACTCGTGCGGACTTCCAGCTCGGCGTGCGGATCTCGCCCGAGCGCTACGGCCTGCTGCTGGCCGAGGCGCGCGAGCTGGCCGCGAAGTTGCTGCGCGAAGCCAAGATCGACTACCTCGACCTTTCGCTGTGGAACGTCTTCAAGCAGCCCGTCGAGGAGACGCACCAGGAGCGTTCGCTGCTCGCCTGGTTCACCGACCTGCCGCGCGGCCAGGTGCGCCTGGGCGCCGCCGGCCGCATCGCCGCGCCCGCCGAGGCGAAAGGGCTGCTGGCCGACGGCCTCGACTTCGTGGTCCTTGGCCGCGCCGCCATCCTCAACGCGGCCTACCCGGCTCTGCTGCGCAGCGACCCTGCCTTCGTCCCCGAAGCCGGCCCGGTCTCCGTCGACCACCTGATCGCGCAAGGCGTCAGCCCGAGCTTCGTCGAGTACCTGCGCAGCTTCAAGGGCATGGTCGCGGCGGAGTAGCCGCTCTGCTTTGCTCAGAACGACTTCGGCAGGCCTAGCACGTGGGTCGCGACGTGGCTGAGGATCAGGTTCGTGGAGATCGGCGCGACCTGGTAGAGCCGCGTCTCGCGGAACTTGCGCTCGATGTCGTACTCCTCGGCGAAGCCGAAGCCGCCATGGGTCTGCAGGCACATGTCGGCCGCGAACCAGGAGGCTTCCGACGCGAGCAGTTTGGCCATGTTGGCCTCGGTCCCGCACGGCGCGCCGTCTTCGAACAGGCCGCCGGCATGGTCGACCATGTGCGCCGCCGCGGTCGCCTGGATGTGGGCGCGGGCGATCGGGAACTGCACCGCCTGGTTCTCGCCGATCTGGCGGCCGAACACCTCGCGCTCCTTGGCGTAGGCGTTGGCGCGGTCGATGAAGAACTTGGCGTCGCCGATACACTCCGCGGCGATCAGGATCCGCTCGGCGTTCATGCCGTCCAGGATGTAACGGAAGCCCCGCCCCTCCTCGCCGACCAGGTTCTCCGCCGGAACCTCCAGGTCGTCGAACACCAGCTCCGTGGTGGCGTGGTTGAGCATGGTCCGCACCGGGCGGATGGTGAGGCCGTTCCCCGCCGCCTGGCGCATGTCGACGATCAGCACGCTCATGCCGTCCGACGGCTTGGCCTCGTCGCGCTTTTTGGTGCGGCAGAGCAGCACCATCAGGTCTGAGTGCTCGGCCCTGCTGATCCATATCTTGCGCCCGGAAACGACATAGCGGTCCCCCTCGCGGCGCGCGAAGGTGGAGATGCGGGTGGTGTCGGTGCCGGCGTCGGGCTCGGTGACGCCGAACGCCTGCAGCCGCACGTCGCCCGAGGCGATCCCCGGCAGGTACGCCTCTTTCTGCGCCGGCGAGCCGTGCCGCAGGATTACGCCCATGGTGTACATCTGCGCGTGACAGGCCGCGCCGTTGCCGCCCGAGCGGTGGATCTCCTCCAGCACCGCGGTGGCGGCGCGCAGCGGCAGCCCGGAGCCCCCGAACTCCTCCGGGATCAGCACGGCGAGGTAGCCCGCCTCGGTCAGCGCCCGAACGAACTCGGTCGGGTAGGCGCGCTCACGGTCGAGCCCGCGCCAGTAGGCGCCGGGGAAGTGCGCGCACAGCCGGCGCACCGCCTCGCGGATCTCTGGGAACGTCGCCGGAGGGTCGCCTGCCATCCTGCTCTCCGATTGCGTGCGCATAACTATTGGCCCAGGCCCCCTTCCCGCAATGCTATGCGCAGCCAGATGCGTGGAGGAGCTACTATGGGCGTGCTGGACGGCAAGGTCGTGCTGGTCACAGGCGGCGGGAATGGCGTCGGCCGGGCGTGCGGCCTGCTCGCGGGCCGCGAGGGGGCCAAGGTGGTGATCAACGACATCGGTGCGAGCGTGGCGGGCGACGATCTAGGCTCCGCGGGTCCCGCCGAGGCCGTGGCGCAGGAGATCATCGCGGCGGGGGGTGAAGCCGTCGCCAACTCGGACAGCGTCACCAGCTACGCCGCCGCCCAGGGCATGGTCGAGCAGGCCATCGAAGCTTTCGGCCGGCTGGACGCGGTGATCAACACCGCCGGGATCCTCAGGGACAAGATGTTCCACCGCATGTCCGGGGCGGACTGGGACGCGGTGATCGAGGTGCACCTGCGCGGCTCCTTCAACGTCTCGCGCGCGGCGGTCGAGGCGTTCCGCGATCAGGGCGGTGGGGCTTTCGTCCACTTCAGCTCCACCAGCGGCCTGATCGGCGCCATTGGCCAGGCGAACTATGGCGCGGCCAAGATGGGCGTAGCCGGTCTCTCGCGGATCGTGGCGATGGAGGGCGCGGCGAAGAACGTCCGCTCCAACGTCATCGCCCCGTTCGCCTGGACGCGGATGATCGCCACCATCCCTGTAACCGACGAGGCGTCGGCCCAGCGCATCGAGCGGTTTCGCACCGGCATGCGGGCCGATCAGGTGGCGCCGCTCGCCGTGGCGCTGGCGGCCAACGCCGGGGACGGGCCGACCGGCCAGATCTTCGCTGCGCGCGGCAATGAGATCGTGCTGTTCAGCCAGCCGCGCCCGGTTGCGTCGGTCACCCGTGACGAAGGCTGGAGCGCCGAGGGATTGCTGACGCACGGACTGAAGGCGCTTTCGCCGAAATACACCGACCTCGGCGGCACGAACTCCGTGTTCCGCTACGATCCCGTCTAGAGCACGTCAGGCAAAAGTGGACGGCGGTTTCGCCGCCCGACGTGCTCCAAGCTTTGGACAGATCCTTTTTATCCGGATCGGTTTGATTCAACCCGATCCGGAAAGGGTCTGAGGTTCGTTCCGGCCGGCCTGGGCGATCAGGCCCTTGGCGATCACCTGCGCCTGAATCTCGGCCGCGCCTTCGAAGATGCTGAGGATGCGGGCGTCGCACAGCACGCGGCTGATCTCATACTCGAGCGAGTAGCCATTGCCGCCGTGGACCTGCAGCGCGACGTCGGCGTTCGACCAGGCGACGCGTGCGGCGAGCAGCTTGGCCATGCCGGCCTCGACGTCGCATCGATGGCCGAGGTCCTTGGTGCGGGCGGCGAAATAGCTCAGCTCGCGCGCCGCCACCGTCTCCACCAGCGCCATGACCAGCTTGTCGGCCACGCGGGGAAAAGCGATCAGGGGCTTGCCGAATTGCACGCGCTCGGCGGCGTAGGCGAGGCCGAGATCGAGCGCCTTCCAGGCGACGCCGACAGCGCGTGCGGCGGTCTGGATCCGCGCGCTCTCGAAGGTCCGCATCAGCTGCTTGAAGCCCTGGCCCTCGGTCCCGCCGAGCAGGCCCTCGGCGGCGACCTCGAAGCCGTCGAAGCTCAGCACGTATTCCTTCATGCCGCGGTAGCCGAGCACCGGGATCTCATCGCCCTCCAGCCCCGCGTCGGGGAAAGCCTCGCCCTCCCGCCCACGCGACTTGGCGGCCAGCAGCATCGAGAGGCCGTCGTAGCCGGGCTTGGCGGGGTCGGTGCGCACCAGCACGGTCATCAGGTCGCTGCGCGAGGCGTGGGTGATCCAGGTCTTGGCCCCGGTGATTCTCCAGGCGCCGTCGTCGCCGCAGACCGCGCGGGTCTTGAGGCGTGCGAGGTCCGAGCCGTTGCCGGGCTCGGTGAAGACGGCGGTCGGCAGCACTTCGCCGGACGCGATCTTCGGCAGCCAATGCTGCTTCTGCTCGGGCGTCCCGGCCTGAGCCACCAGCTCGCCGGCGATCTCCGATCGGGTGCCGAGCGAACCCGCGGCGATCCAGGCGCGGCTCAGCTCTTCCGACACCACGCACATGGCGAGCTTGCCAAGCCCGAAGCCGCCGTACTCCGGATCGATGCAGACCCCGAACACGCCGAGCTCGCTCATCTCGCGAACCACCTCGTCGGGGATCAGCGCATCGGCCAGGTGCCACTGGTGGGCGAAGGGCGCGACCCGCTCCTGGGCGAAGCGGCGGAACTGCGCGCGCACCGCATCGAGCGCCTCGTCGCCGAGCGCTTCGTCCGGACGCCAGCCCGCGGTGATCAGATCGGCCAGCGCACCTCGGGCCTTCACCGAGGCGCCGAACGCGAGAAACCAGGCGACCGCGGGATCATCTGCCAAGGCCGCGGCGGCGGCCTGGCCGTCGTAGTCGGCGGGCCTGGCCAGTTCGTTCTGGCTCATCGGCAACCCGCCGACGAGCTGGGCTAGGTACTCGCCGAAGCCGACTTGTAGGACCAGGCGCTCGCCCTCCGCCGGCCCCGTTGCGGCGACACGCGTCGCCCAGGCTTCCAGCTTGGCCAACGCCTCCACCGTGACCGCCGCCCAGGCGATGGCGTGCGTCCGACGCTGGGCGGCGTCGAGCTCGTCGGCGGATGCGCCGCGCAAGTCCGCGGCGGCCGCGTTCACCAGGCTGGCGACGAAGGTGCGGGCCGCGGCGACAGCGTCACGGGCGCGATCGAGGAGGTCGGCGGGCGTCATCTCAGGCAGGCTCCATCGGTCCCGCCACCACGCCGGCGTCGTGCAGCGCGCCGATCTCGGCGCCGCTCAGGCCCAGCAGGTCGGCGAGGACCTCGTCGGTGTGCTGGCCCAGCCGCGGGGCGGGCTGGACCGGCCCCCGTTGGTCCTGCGGAATCGTCCCCATGGCGCCGGGCGAGGGATAGGCGACCCCGCTCGGCTGCTCGACCTGCTGGAACAGCGGATTGCCGTCGAAAAGCCGGCGGTCGCTAAGCGCCATCTCCAGCGGCTGGTAGCGTCCCCAGGTGATACCGGCCGCGTCGAGGGCGGGACCCAGCTCGGCGACGCTGCGGGCGGCGATCGCACGCTCGAACAGCGGATAGAGACGCGCGCGATGGGTGAAGCGCACGCCTTCGTCGCGCGCGAAGCTGACGCCCAGTTCGGCCTCCAGCGTGGCGACCTGCGGACCCAGATCCAGGGCGATGAGCGCCTTAGACCACTGCGCCGGCGTCAGCGCCACCAGCATCAGCCGTTGCTTGTCGGCGGTCTCAAAGTCGCGGCCGAAGCCGCCGTAGAGATCGTTGCCCATCTGCGGCCGCTGATGCCCCTGCAGCAGCGTCTCGGCGACCATCCCGAGATTCGCGAGGCTGGCCGCGCCCACATCGGAGAGCGGCACGCGGATCTCGCGGCCACGGCCGTCGCGGTGACGCGCCAGCAGCGCCGAGGTGAGCCCGAAGGCCGCGTAGGCGCCGGTGAGCAGGTCCCAGGCCGGCAGCGTGTGGTTGACCGGCCGCGGATCGTCCGGGCGCCCGGTCATCAGCGGCACGCCCAGGGCGGCGTTGATCGAGTAGTCCATGCCCTGGCCGCCGTCGGCCCAGCCCATCACCCGCACGCAGATCAGGTCGGCCCGCCGCTTGGCCAGCCGCTCGTAGCCGAGGAAGCCCTCCGCCGGGAAGTTGGTGACGAAGAGGCCTCGGTCGTCGCCGGGCGCGGTGGCCAGCGCCTGGGCGATCTCGCGGCCCTCGGGTCGGCCCAGATCGAGGGCGACCGACTTCTTGCCCTTGTTCAGCCCCTCCCAATAGAGGCTGGCGCCGTTGGCGGCGAGCGGCCAGCGACGGAAGTCCGGCCCGCCGCCGATGTTGTCGAAGCGGATCACCTCCGCGCCCATCTGGGCGAGGTAGAGGCCGCACGAGGGCGCCGCCACGAAGGCGGCCCCCTCAACGACATGCAGTCCCTGCAACAGGCCGTACATCGAGGTCAGGCGCGCTCGAACAGCGCCGCGATCCCCTGGCCGCCACCGATGCACATGGTCTCCAGCCCGTAGCGCCCGTCGCGGCGCTTGAGCTCGTTCAGCAGGTTGGCGAGGATCCGCCCGCCGGTCGCGCCGATCGGGTGGCCGAGTGAGATGCCTGAGCCGTTGACGTTCAGCCGGTCGAGCTCGGCCCAGCCCCAGCCCTTCAGCACCGCCAGCACCTGCGAGGCGAAGGCCTCGTTCAACTCGACGAGATCGATGTCATCCCAGCCAAATCCCGTGCGTTCGAACAGCCGCTTCACCGCCGGCACCGGGCCGATCCCCATGCGCGAAGGCTCGCAGCCCGCCGCCGCCCAGCCGACGAACCACCCCACGGGCGTCAGGCCGAGCTCTTCCAGCTTGTCTTCGGCCACCACGAGGCAGGCCGCGGCGGCGTCGTTCTGCTGGCTGGCGTTGCCTGCGGTGACCACCCCGCCCTTCTCGATCGGCCGCAGCGCGGCGAGCGATTCCGCGGTGACGTCGCCACGCACGCCTTCGTCTCGGTCGAAGCGCACGGGCGCGCCCTTCCGCTGCGGGATGTCGACGGGAACCAGCTCCGCCTCGAACTTGCCGGCGTCCCAGGCGGCCGCCGCGCGCTGATGGCTGAGCAGGGCGTACTCGTCGCATTCCTCGCGGCTGATCTGGTAGTCGCGAGCGAGGTTCTCGGCGGTTTCGATCATGCCGCCCGGGATCTCGCCGAACCGCGCGATGGGCTGCGACATGACACGGCCGCGCGCCAGCCGGTCGTGCAGGGTGACGGAGCCGGCCCGCGCGCCCTTGCGCATGTCGTTGGTGTAGTACTCGACGTTGCTCATGCTCTCGCAACCGCCGGCGATCACCACGTCGGCCGCACCGGTTTGGATGCGCATGGCCGCGTCGATCACAGCCTGCAGGCCGCTGCCGCAGCGGCGGTCGAGTTGCACGCCCGGCACCTCGATCGGCAGGCCCGCCGCCAGCGACGACCAGCGGGCGATGCAGGGCGCCTCGCCATTGGCGTAGCCTTGCGCGAACACCACGTCGTCGATGCGCGACGGATCCACGCCGGTGCGCTCCACCAGCGCGCGGATCACCACCGCGCCGAGGTCGCCGGCCGTCACCGACGACAGCGCGCCGAGGTATTTGGCGACAGGGGTGCGCAGCGGGCTCACGATCGCAGCGCGCCTCAGGGCCGTACTCATCAAACTCTCTCCGGGCAGAAATTCAGGTCGCCGCGACTATGAGGGTTCCGCCCTGCAGTCGAAAGCCTCTTGCGCGACCAATCCGCCCGTCACCTGTCCTCAGGCAGGCTGGCGCGCCCGGTTGCGGACAGCTTCAACGTCGTCGAGCACGCCCTGGAAATATCGGTTCGGACGGCGGCGCAGCAAGGTGTTGCCAGGCGAGCAGGCCTTTTCCAGCGCCTCCTGGTCGGCCTTCGACAGTTTGTCGAAGCGCGGCGGCTGATGCTTGAGGAGCGCAACGGCCTTGTCCGTCCAGCCCGGCGCCGCGCCCATCTCGAAGAAGTCGGCGATGGCGTTCAGCACGCCGTGCGGGTCGTGCAGCAGGTCCTCGAAGCGGACGTCCATGTACTGCTCCGGACGCACGTCCGGCATGGCGCTGAAGCCCTGCTCCACCTGCCAGCTCCAGTAGGCGCCATAGGCCGCTGCAGGGGCTCGGTCCTGATAGCGCCGCACCAGCGGGTTCTTGTCGATGCGGTCACCCCAGTTGCCGCCGATCTCCTCGATCTCGGCCGCGCCCGGCGGGTCGTAGAACAGCGAGGTGGCGAAGTGAAAATAGGGGTAGTCGAACATCGACAGCGCCGCTTCCAGCCCGTCGCGATGGATGTGCACGTACTTGGCGTCGGGGAAGGTGCGGCGCAGCTCCGGGAAGAACTCCCAGGAAAGGCCTGAGCGCTCCAGCCAGTACTTCTTGCCGTTGCGCCGCTGCAGCCAGGTGAAGAGCTCGACGTAATGGTCGTGGATCGGCCGCACCGGCCAGGACGCCACCAGCGCCAGGATCTCGCGGAACAACGCTTCCGGCTCGTTGGAGATGAAGGCCAGCGCGATGCCGACGATCGGCGAGGGGGACTCGTTCTGCTCCGAAGCGAAGTCGCCGCTGACCTCGTGCAACGACTCCTTCAGCCGGATCGACTGCGAGCGGATGAAGTCGGCGAACAGGTTGCCGCGCGCCAGCGTGGTGGCGAACTCTTTGCCGCTCACCCGCTCGGAGGTGAAACCGTGCGGGCGATTGATGCCGCCGAAGAACTCCGACAGCACCAGGGCGTCGGGATGCTCGGCCAGCATCGTCGACAGCAGCGTCGAGCCGCAGCGGCCCGTGCCCACAACAAACCGTTCCATGTATCCCTCCCGGCGGCGCCGCGCGAGGTCGCTCGAGCCGAACTTTCGCCGACAGTGCACCGATGGCCGGCGAGCCTTCAACCCGTCCAATCAATGAATTCAGCGGCAGGCGCCGCTTCCGGCGTTGGCTTCCCCTGGCTTCAACGTCGGCAGCAGGCCGTCGAGGTAGACGCGGTAGCGGGCGTGCTCGCGCGGGCCCTCGAAGCCGGTGTCGATCAGCAGGTAGGACGGCCGGGTCTTGGCGCTCGCGAGCCGGTACCAGACGAGCTTCTGCTGCGTGTACGGCTTGCCGCAGCGCGCCAGGGCGATGGAGAAGCCCATCGACTGCAAGCTCCTCAGCAGGGCGGCGTCTTCGCCGCGCGGGTGCGAGCCCTGCTCCTCCAGGCGGAACAGCTTGGCCGACTTGGCGTCGCCGGTGACCTGGGCGGAAAACTCGCGGGTGGCCAGCTTGGCCATTCCGTAGCCGGCCAGCGACAGCGTGTTGGGATCGTCGTCGTACATCAGCCGCGGATCGCGCTTCATCAGCGCGCCGGGCTGCCACTTGAGGCCCGGCAGGCGCGCGCGGATCACCGCCCAGCTGGGCGGCGCAGGCTCGGCCGGTGTCGGCAGCACGGCGGCGATCGTCCGGGCGATCTCCTCATGCGGCAGGGTGACGGAGAGCGGCGCGCCCGACGCGCCGCCCGCGCCGCAGCTCTCCGAGTAGAGCGCGAGTTCGCGAGGGTCGAGGCCCGGCAACTGATCGCCGGAATGAAAGGCGAGCCCCTCGCATTGCGCCGCGCCGCAGGCGACGGTTCGCGACACGAACCCGGTCACGTGGCCGCCGGTCTTGATGCGCCACCACTTCGAGATGGCGCCCGGCTTCGCGGGGCACCGCGCCAGCACCGGCTGCAGGCCCGCGCGTGAGAGCCCCTGCACCAGGGCGGCTTCGCCGACGTGCGCGCCGGAATTCTTGAAGTAGACGTTGGAAGTCATGGTGCGCGCGCCGGTGGCCATCACCGACACCTGCCGATCGCCGAGCATCGCCCGGCCGCCGCGCGTAAAGCAGCCGCCGTCCGGCAGGCAGTTCTCAAGCATCTTCGGCGGCAGCGGCGCCCAGCGGATCGCTGGGATCGCTTCGATGCTGCGCCAGTCCTCGCCATGGACCGTGAGCGCCTTCACCACCGCGGCGAAGTCATCCTCCGGCCGCCCAGCGGAGAAGCCCTGCGCGGACCAGAGGCCCGCCGCCAGAGCCACAACCACACCAAGGTTCGCGAGCAAGCGCATGAGGGATCGCCCTTAAGCTGAGCCATTGCGTCCGGCGACTAAAGGCGCTCGCCGCCGCCCTGGCAATGCTTCGAGCTTCAATGGAGGCGCGCGCATCATTGCGCGAGGCCATCCGCCCGATGCATCGTGCGCCGCTCAAGTGGGACAGCGCTCCGCGCCATGATCCCGGGCCTTAGGGAGTGGTCTCTTGGAGTTGCAGCCGAACCTCATCAACCGCGTGGCGATCGGCGACATCGTGCGCCGCACCGCGGTGTTGAACCCGAACAAGATCGCCCTGATCGACGGCGAGCGGCGGCTGACCTATCGCGAGCTCGACGAGGCCTGCAACCGCTTTGCCCACCATCTGCTGAGCCGCGGCCTGCAGTCCGGCGACGCCGTCGCCTGCCTCTGCGTCAACTCGATCGACCACATCATCGCCGCCTACGGCATCGCCAAGGCCGGCATGATCTGGGCGCCGATGAACACCCTGCTGCAACGCGAGCCGCTCGACTACATCCTGGAGATGGTCGAGGCGAAGCTGCTGGTCCTCGACGAGAACTTCGTCGGCGCCATGCAGCGGCCCGGCCGCCCGGCGCCGCCGATGCTGACGATCCAGCCGGGCGCCGTCTCGCCCTCGACGGCGGAAGGGACCTTCGCCGGCGCGCTTCAAGGCCAACCATCCACCGATCCCGAGGTGGAGATCAACGACCGCCAGGCCGCGATCATCATGTTCACCAGCGGCACGACCGCCCGGCAGAAAGGCGTGGTGATCAATCATCTGGCGGTGATGTTGTCGGGGATGAACAAGATCATCGACATGGAGATGCGAACCGACGACGTGACCGTCGCCATGCTGCCCTTCTTCCACTGCGCGCAGCATTCGATCGTCACCAGCTTCCTGCTGCGCGGTGCGACCCAGGTCATCATGCGCGGCTTCGACGCCGAGACGCTGATGGACAACATCCAGCGTCACAAGGTGAGCTGGATCTTCGCCTTGCCGGCGATGTGGCGGGCCGTGCTCGACCATCCCGACAGGGTGAAATACGACCTGAAGTCGCTGCGCTACGGGCTCTACGCCATGACGCCGATGGACGAGCAGACACTGCGCAGACTGCACGAAGAGCTCTGCCCGCGCTTCGCGCTCGGCAGCGGCCAGACTGAGGTCTACCCTTCGGCCTGCGTGTTCAAGCCTGAGCTGCAGTTCGAGAAGAAGGGCAATTACTGGGGCACGCCCTGCATGACCGTCGAGTTCCAGATCATGGACGACGCCGGCAATCTGCTGCCCCGCGGCCAAGTCGGCGAGCTGGTGGTGCGCGGCCCCAACGTGATGACGGAATACCTCAAGGACCCCGAGGCCACCGCCACCTCACGGGCGCACGGCTGGCACCACACCGGCGACCTCGGCCTGATCGACGAGGACGGGCTCTTCCTGTTCCACGACCGCAAGAAGGACATGATCAAGTCCGGCGGCGAGAACGTCGCCTCCTGCGTCGTCGAGGCCGCCCTGCTCGGCCACCCCGGCGTCGATGCGGCCGCCGTGGTCGGCCTGCCGCACGCGCGCTGGATCGAGGCCGTCACAGCCTTCGTCGTGCCCAAGGCCGGCGCCAAGCCCTCCGAGGAGGAAGTGATCGGCTGGTGCAAGGTGCGGCTCGGGCACCATGAGGTCCCCAAGCGCGTCGTCTTCACCGCAGAACTGCCGATGACCGCGACGGGCAAGGTGCTCAAGCACGTGATCCGCGCCGAGCACCAGGGCCTCTACACCGAGGCGTGAGGCGCCTGCCTAGACCCATTCCGCATCGGATCGGATCGACCGAATTCGGATAAAATGGGTCGATGCAGAAATTCAGAGCGCGCGTCGGGCGGCGAAACCGGCATCCACTTTCGCCTGACGCGCTCTATCCCGGCGCCCGCTCGTCGACGTGAAACAGCAGGTCTCGAGGTTCCTGGGTGCCGTCCATCGGCCGGGTCGTGCGCCTCACGATCTTCCATTCGCCGCCGCGGCGGGCGAACTCCCAATAATTCGCCGAGCCCCGCACGACCTTGTACGCGCCGTCGTGGGTGTTTTTGAAGACGTTGGAATAGCCGAGCGCAGTCGCCCGATCGCCGTCGACGACGATGTAAGGGGTCGACATCACGTGCGTGCTGCCGGCGCCCATCAGCTCCTGGTGCGCCCCGCTGCGAATGTAGGTCGCGAACTGCGGCCCGTTGAAGGTTGCTTCGGGGCCGAGATCGTAGATCCCCTCCTCGCCGAAATACTCGGCGACCTTCGCCAGCCGCTTCGGATCGTTGGCGGTGCTGTCGACCAGCGGCCCATATCGCAGGACGATCTGCTGGATCGCCTGGTGGTCCTTCAGGCGCTGCACTTCCGCTTCCAGCGCCGCGAGCCTCGCCTCGAGATCCGCCATCCTTCGTTCTCCTCACGCCTGTTCTCCGACCACTGTAGCAAGATCGCGGGGGACATCGTCACCCATCGATGCAGCGACCACCGCCGAATGCGCCGCGCCGCCGCCGCTCTTGAAGTCCTAGCCCGGCCCCGCTTGTATACAATTTTGCCGCCTCAGTGGGCTCGACCTGACCGAGGTCAATTCATTGCCTCGCTGGCGGTGCGGATGCTGATCAGCACCGCACGCGCGCTGTCGTCCAAGGGCGGCACGCTGGTGATGTACGGGGCCAATGACTCTGTGGCCGATACTATCGACGTGAGGGGCTTCACCGACATCGTGCCGCTCGCGCCGTCCGAGCGTGAGGCGCTCGAACTGATGCGCGGATGATCGGCCACAACGGCCTCGACAGTGAGGGCGTCAAAGATCGTAGGCTCCGACCTTGTGCTGCTGCTCGCCGGCGCGACCGGCGCCGTCGAGGACGCACGCCAGCGCGTCGCCCCAGCACTGGAGCCGCTGTGCCTGAGCGCCCGCTCCGTCGGTGAAGCCGCAATGAGCGGCGGAGCTGGGACCGGAAGCTCATGGCCTGAGGCTGGCGTTCTCCGCGGCCCCGCGTTAGCAGACCGCCCGATGATCCGCCTCGACAATATCTCCAAGCAGAACGGGCACCAGCTCCTGTTCATCGAAGCCTCAATGGGCGTCCTCAAGGGCGAAAAAGTCGGGCTTGTCGGCCCGAACGGCGCCGGCAAGACGACGCTGTTCCGCATGATCACCGGACAGGAGCAGCCCGACGACGGGCTGGTCGCGATCGATGCCGGCATGACGATCGGCTATTTCAGCCAGGACGTCGGCGAGATGTCGGGCCAGAGCGCGGTCGCCGCGGTGATGGACGGCGTCGGCCCCGTCAGCGCGCTGGCCGCCGAAATGGCCAGCCTCGAGGCGGCCATGGTCGATCCGGACCAGGCGGATACGCTGGATGCGGTCATCGAACGCTATGGCGATGTGCAGGAACGCTTCCAGGAGCTGGATGGCTATGCGCTGGAAGCACGAGCGCGCGAGGTGCTGGCGGGCTTGAGCTTCAGCCAGGAACGCATGGACGGCGATGTCGGTCTGCTGTCCGGGGGCTGGAAGATGCGCGTGGCCCTGGCCCGCATTCTCTTGATGCGGCCCGACGGCATGCTGCTGGACGAACCCAGCAACCACCTCGACCTGGAAAGCCTGATCTGGCTAGAAACCTTCTTGAAGTCCTACGACGGCGCGCTGCTGATGACCTCGCACGACCGCGCCTTCGTGAACCGCATCATCGGCAAGGTGGTGGAGATCGACGCCGGCTCGCTGATCACCTATTCGGGCGACCTCGACTTCTACGACCAGCAGCGCGCGCTCAGCGAACAGCAACGCCAAGCGCAATACCAGCGCCAGCAGGCGATGCTGGCCAAGGAAATCAAGTTCATCGAACGGTTCAAGGCGCGCGCCTCGCATGCCGCCCAGGTGCAGAGCCGGGTGAAGAAGCTCGACAAGATCGAACGCGTCGAGCCGCCGCGTCGCCGTCAGTCGGTCCAGTTCGAGTTCAGGAGCCCGCCGCGCTCGGGCGACGACGTGATCAGCTTGCGCAATATCCACAAAGGCTACGGCGCCCAGCCGATCTACGAAGGCCTCGATTTCCTGGTGCGCCGCAAGGAGCGCTGGTGTGTGTTGGGCGCCAACGGGGCGGGCAAATCGACGCTGTTGAAACTGGTGGCCGGCGCCACCACGCCCGACCAGGGCGCGGTCAGCATCGGGGCCAGCGTCAGGATGGGCTATTTCGCCCAGCACTCCATGGATCTGCTGGACGGCGAGGAGACGATCTTCGAGTCGCTCGACGGCTCATTCCCGCAGGCCGGCCAGGGCCAGCTGCGCACCCTGGCGGGGTGCTTCGGCTTCAGCGGCGACGACGTTGAAAAGCCGTGCCGCGTGTTGTCCGGCGGCGAGAAGGCGCGCCTGGTCATGGCCAAGATGTTGTTCGACCCGCCCAACCTGCTGGTGCTCGACGAGCCGACCAACCACCTCGACATGACGACCAAGGAGATGCTGGTCGCGGCGCTGGCGGACTTCGAAGGCACGATGCTCTTCGTCTCGCACGACCGCCATTTCCTGGCCGCGCTGTCGAACCGCGTGCTGGAGCTGACGCCCGATGGGGTCCACCAGTACGGCGGCGGCTATACGGAATATGTCACCCGCACCGGCCAGGAGGCGCCGGGGCTGCATCCGGGCGGGTAACGGCCTTGGCGCATCAAGCCGGCGCTGCAGCGAGCGTCCATGCCCCGACGGGGCGCTGAAGCCCGCGGCTCTCGGCGATCGAACTCAGTGCGTCAGCGGCTCGGCGGCGGCGGAGGCTTCGTAGAGCGGCGTAAGCGACGCCTTGGGCGCGCGGGCCGTTGTCGAGGGCGGCGACGATGCGGTCGCCCATGCCGCGGATCTGCGCGGCGAGCGCGGCGAACTCGCGGCGCTTGGCGGAGACGAAGAAGGGCGTGGCTGAGGCGTAGCCCCGCTAAGCGCCTGAGCCCGCACCGTTCGAACGTATCGAGACTGCTCGACTAGGCGGCCTCGGCATCCCGTTGGTGGTCAGGCTGGCCAGCAGCGTCCGCTGTGAAGCGGCAGTGGCGCTGCCGACGGCGACTGGGGATTTCGCGCCAGTCAACCGCGTCATCGTACGACTTGAGGTCCGCTAGCCGCCGTCAGGCGGCCGCCTGATCGCCCGCTGCACGGTTGCCGAGGATCAGGTCGCTGGCCCGCTCGCCGATCATAATGCTGGTGGCGTTGGTGTTGGCCGAGACGATCAGCGGCATGATCGAGGCATCGGCCACGCGCAGCCCCTCCACGCCGCGGACCCGCAGCTGCGGATCGACCACCGCGGTGGCGTCCGAGCCCATGCGGCAGGTGCCGGAGAAGTGGTAGGCCGAGTGCGCCACTTCCCGCACGTATTTCAGCAGGTCCTCGTCGGTCTGCACGTCCTTACCGGGCGCCATCTCGAAGGCGATCTTGTCGGCGAGCGCCGGCTGCGAAGCGATCTTCCGCGTGACGGCGAAGGCGCGGACGATGATCTCGCGGTCCTCGGGATGGTCAAGGTAGTTGGCGGTGAAGGACGGCTGGGCGTCGTGCGCGGCGCTGGTGATATGCGTCCAGCCGCGGCTCTTCGGCCGACAGGGACAGATCCCCAACCCCATCCCCGGCTGGGTGTCGAGCAGGAAGCTGTTCGGCGCGAAGTTGGCCGGCTGCGACATGATCTCGACGTCGGCTGAGGCCGAGCCCTGCATGATGTTGATGTAACCGGTGATCAGCGCCGGCGTGAGGCAGAGCACGCCGCGGCGGAAGAGGACGTACTTCATCACTTCGCGCGCGGCGCGCCAGCCGTGGGTGTCCTCGTTGGCCGAGTGGATGTGCTTCTTCAGCCGGTAGCCGTTGCTGACCACCAAGTGGTCCTGAAGGTTCTCGCCGACCTCCGGCGAATGGGCCACGACCCCGACCCCCAGGCCGCGCAGCCGCTCGGCGTCGCCGACGCCGGAGAGCTCCAGGAGCTTGGGCGAGTTCATCGCGCCGGCCGAGAGCACGATCTCGCCACTCGCCTTGACGACCTCTGTCTGGCAGCCGCGCTCGTACTCGACGCCGACCGCGCGGACGCCCTCGAAAACGATCCGCCGCACCAGGGCCTGGGTGACGATCTCCAGGTTCTGGCGGCCTTTGATGGGGTCGAGGTAGGCGCGCGCGCTGCTGCAGCGGGTCCCACCCTTCAGCGAGGCCTGCGTGCGAGCCAGACCCAACGGGTCGCCGTTGTTATAGTCGTCGAGGATCGGCAGGCCGGCCTGCTGCGACGCCTCGATGATCGAGTCCACCAGCGGGATGTGATAGCGCGCCCGTTCGACGTTGAGCGGACCGGAACGGCCGCGCACCGCGGGATCGCCGCCCGCGTAGCTCTCTAGCCGCTTCATGTAGGGCAGCACCTCGTTCCATCCCCAGCCCTGGGCGCCGGCCGCGGCCCAGCCCTCGAAGTCGGCCTTGTGGCCGCGGACCCAGTTCAGCCCGTTGATCGAGCTGGACCCGCCCAGCCCCTTGCCGCGGAACTGCGGCAGGCGCCGGCCGGCCATCCCCGGCTCGGCCTCGGAAACGTAGCCCCAGTCGTAATCCGGCCGGCCGACCAGCCGGGCGAAACCGACGGGGAGACGGACGAAGGGGCTCTTGCTCTCGCCACCGGCCTCGATCAGCAGAACCCGGGTCTGAGGATCCGCGGACAGACGGTTGGCCAGCACGCAGCCGGCGGATCCCGCACCAATGACAATGAAATCGTACATCCGCCTCGACCCCCCGATAGGCGCGCCCAATAAACGAACATCGTTACGCGAATTAGGTCACGTCGCCCTCTCTGAACACACCGGTTCGTCGGCCAGCGCGCTGTACGAATGTCCAGTTCTTAGCGTCATGTCAACGCGCCGCCGGATCAGGGGTTGGAGGTCGGGATCGCGCCGCCCTCGATCCGGATGTTGGCGCCGGTGATGAAGTCGCAACGCGGCCGCAGAGATAGGCCGCAAGGTCGCCGACCTCGTCGGGTCCCGCCATCCGCGGCGCCAGCTGGACCATCGAGATCAGGTTCGAATTGTAGGTCGCCGCCTAGACATCGGGCGTGTACGTCTCCGCAGGCGCCGCGCCGTAGATGCCGGCGTTTGTTGATCAGGATGTCGACGTGGCCGAACTAGGCCAGCGCGGCGTCCGCCGATGACCTGTATAGTGCGTTGCAGCGTGCCGGCGTGCGCATGTACGTTCCTCAGGTGAGCGAGAGACAACTGCGAGCAGAACCGAACGGGCGCGTCCGTCTGCTGGACGCCGCTGAAGCGCTATTCGCGGACAAGGGCTACTTCGGCACGTCCATCCGCGACATCACGACGGCCGCCGGTGTCCCGCTCGGGCTGGCGACTTATCACTTCCGCACCAAGGACGAGTTCTACCGAGAGGTGTTGCTGCGTCGGCAGCCGGACATGGCGGCCGAGCTCGAAGGGGCTTTGGCAAGGGCGCCGGAGGGCGACCTCCAGGCTCTGCTGGAGAGTTACGCCTATCCCTTGGTCGAATGGCTCTCCTCCGACGACGCAGGCCAGCGCGCCTATGTCCGCCTGCTCGCCGTCAGTGGCCTGCAGCCGGTCGGGCAGGCGCTGATCAAACCGATGCTCGAGGCCATGGAGCCGATGCTGGAGCGCTACCGCGAGGCGCTGGGCAAGGCCGTTCCGCAGCTCGAACCTGCTCGCCTGGACGACATCTTCTACGTCTTCCAGAAGGCGTTGCTCGGCCTTTGCGTCGACCTGAAATGGCAGGGGCATGAAGCGCCCTCCGACCTTCGCGCGCTCGGCCGCCTCACCGTGCAGCTGGTCGTTCGCGGCGTGACCTGAAGCTGCGCGTCTGGCGCGGACAGGCAGTTTACCGCGCACGCCGGACACGTATGGTGGGCGACAGCGCCGCCGGATCCGTGCGCGCCGCAATGGATCGGACGTCGCTCGGCGGCGGGTTAGGATATCGATGAAGTTGGCCGAGCGTCTGTCCGAGCAGATCGCCTGCGGCTTCGGCTGCGCGGTCAGCGGCCTCACCTTCAGCATGAGCCAGAACTTGGCGATCGCGGTGGCGGCAGGCATGGCGTTCAACGCCATGGTCTCGATCTAAAGCGAGGTCATGATCCTCTACTGCGCCGAACTCATGCCGCCTCTGCTTCGCGGCAAGGCGCCCGCGATCTGCCACGGCCTGACCCGCGCTTCACCGCCGAAGCCTCGCAAGGGAGCGGGTGCAGGCGGCGGCGGCCACCGGCCTCTACCTCCACGCCGACGCCTGCGCCTGGCCCGCGGCGGCGGAGGCGGTCTAGAACTCGGCGACGCCCCCGTCGCAAGGAATCACCGCGCCGGTCGTGTAGCCCGCGGCCGGAGAGGCCAGGAACAACGCGACGCCGGCGATTTCCTCCGGCCGGCCGGGCCGGTTCATCTTCGTTTCCTGGAGGAAATGGTCGACGAGCGCCGTCGTCATCTTGGTGACGAAGAGGCCGGGCGCGATCGCATTGACCAGGATATTTTCCTCGATCAGCCGCTGCGCCAGATGCCGCGTCAGCATGATTAGGCCAGCCTTGGACGCGGAGTAGGCGTAGGTCTCGATGGTCGGCGGCCGCAGCCCGTTGATCGAGGAGATGTTGATGACACGGGCGGACTGCGCCGGGCTGGCCGCCGCGCGCAGCAGCGGCAGCAGCCGTTGGGTCAGGAAGAAGACGCCTTTGAGGTTGAGGTTCATCGTCTTGTCCCAACCGTCTTCGGGAAACTCGTCCAACGGGGCGCCCCAGCTCGCGCCGGCGTTGTTGACCAGCACGTCGAGCTTCTGTTCTCGCTCAGCCAAGGCGGCTGCCAGATGATCGACGCCTTGGCTGGTCGACAGGTCGGCGGGCAGCGCGACGCACTCCCCCGAAGCCGACAACTCTTCTGCGAGGGTCGCGCAAGTGTCCGCCTTGCGCGACGAGATGTAGACGCGCGCGCCATTCTCGACGAAGCCGCGGGCGATCATCTCGCCGATGCCGCGGCTGCCGCCCGTCACGAGGACTGTCTTGCCTTCCATGTTCAACAGGTCGCGCATGCCGTTTCCTTCCTCGATACGCAGCGTCGCATCGGCCGCGAGCGGATTGTCGTTCTGGCGGGAGAGCCATAATTCATACGATGCCAGGTCAAGCCACAGGAAGTCTTTCGGGCTGTGCGCGTGCAGATGAGCGCTGACTTCGACACGCTGGGAGGGGCGGCCGACTGGTTCGCGGGCTGGCTCGAGCAGGCGCTGCCGCTCTGGTCGACGAGCGGCTTCGACGTTTCGCAAGCCACCTTCCACGAGGCGCTGACCCAAGATCTCGCGCCCGTTCCCGGCGAACGGCGCAGCCGGGCGCAGACGCGCCAATGCTGGGTCTACGCCGAGGCCGGGAGGCTGGGCGGACCCGCCGCTTACACTGAGCTCGCGCGCACAGCCGAAGCCGCGCACGAGGCGCGGTATCGGAGAGGCGACGGGCTGTTCGCCTACGCCGCCGATCCGGCCGATGGGCGGCAAAGCGAGAAGGCGCTCGTCTACGATCAGGCGTTCGCGCTCCTCGCCTGGGCGACGCTGGAGCGGGCCACCGGCCGATCCTACCGCAGCAAGGCGCACGCCCTGCGCGGGGCTTTGGCCGCTCAGGCGCATCCCGCGGGCGGATTTCGCGAACTCGGGCAGCATCCGTTCCAGGCCAACGCCCACATGCACCTGCTCGAGGCCTCCCTGGCCTGGGAGGAGGGCGGCGATGCGAGCTGGCGCCAACTATCGGACTCGATCGTCGAGCTGGCGCTCACACGCTTCATCGATCGCGGCGCGGGGGTTGTGCACGAGTTCTTCGACGCCGACTGGCTCCGCCTGCCAGACCAAGCCGGTGGGCTCGTCGAGCCTGGGCATCTTTTCGAGTGGGCTTGGCTGCTGGATCGCTGGTCGCGAGCGCGCGGCACGAGTGACCTGCGCAGCATCGGGGAGGCCCTCTACGCTTCGGGCCTGAGCGGCGTCGACCGGGCAAGAAACGCGGCCGTAGGCTCGCTCTGGTCGGATCTCGCCGTGCGGGAGCCCAGCACGCGAGTCTGGCCGCAGACGGAATGGCTGAAGGCGGCGCTGATCTACGGCGCGCCGGACGATGCGCTCGCCGCATCGCGCGGCCTCGCCGGCTTTCTGCAGGCCGCCCGGCCGGGCCTATGGCGCGAGCGAATGGATGGCGATGGCGCGCGTCCGGACGGGCCAGCCCCCGCCACATCGCTCTACCACATCATGGGCGCCGTCACGGCGCTGCTGGGCGCGAGCGCACGGCTACGCTGCTGACGGCGCACGCCCGAAGCTTTACCCGTGGGTCAAATATGGAGGCTCACGATGCGCGGCCTGCAGGCAAGGTGTCGGTGATCGCCGGCGCGGCTCCGGGCAACATCGCGGCGCGACCACGATGCGATTGGCCGAAGAGAGGCGACGGTGGTCGTCGCCGACATCCGCGAGGACGCCGCCCAGGCGTTGGCCGACGAGATCACCGCCCTCATTCCTCCGCTGGACAACCTGATCGCTCGCCGGAAGTTCGAGGGGCTTGGTCCTCAGCCCGACCTCACGCGCGGCGGGTCGAGGAGCGCGCGGTCGAACGCTTCGCGCGCTGCGGCCACCGCGGCGTCCACCTCGGCGCGACCGCCCGCCTGAGCGAGGCCGATGACTTCCTCGGTGGCGGGATTGAGCACCGGCTCCGGCTCGCCGGAGGCCTTCCCCCATTCGCCGGCGACATAGATGGAGTTGGCGATCTTCAGGGGCAGGTTCATCGGTTCCTGTCTTGGGCTGTACGATTGTACAGCTGCTCCCCTGCCTGTATAGCTCGGGGTCAGGCGTTGAAGTTGAGCCTCAGTCCAGGGCGCGGCCAGCGCATCTTGTAGAGCCGCCCCGTGGTCGACGCCGTGACCCAGGCGTCGCGCATATCGGCGCCGCCAAAGCAGATGTTGGTGCAGTAGGGGTCGGGAACGGCGACGTACTCACGCGTGCCGTCCGGATCGATGACGGTGACGCCGCCGCCACTCCTCAGGATGGTCCCGGCGCACACCTTGCCGCCAGCCTCGACCGCAAGGCTGTCCAGCCGCTCGAGGCCTGGAGAGTTGCTGACGACGCGCCCGGTCGCCAACGCCTTCGAGGGCGCGAGCTGTCCGGGCGCGACCACGTCGAACGCCCAGAGCCGGCCAAGCTCGGTGTCGTTGACGTAGAGGGTCTGCTCGTCGGGCGACAAGCCCACGCCGTTGGGACTGTTCAACTGCCCAAGCTGGCGGCTGACCGCCGATGCGCCGGGCGCGGCGTAATAGACCGCACCGAACAGCCGCGCCTTGTCCGTGGCGTTGCCGTAGTCGGTGAACCAGAGTCCGCCTTGGCGGTCGAAGACCAGATCGTTCGGCGTGATCAACCGCTCGCCCTCGCAGCCTTCATAGACCGTGGAAAGAGCTCCGGTGTTCAGGTCGAAGCGCTGGATGTAACCGCCCCGGTAGTCCGCCTCATGGAAGTAGGCGCCGCCGTTGTTGGCGATCCAGATCGCCCCGTCCGGTCCGATCGCTGCGCCGTTCGGCCCGCCGCCGGTCTCGACCACCAGTTCCTTGCGGCCGTCGGGCAGTACGCGGGTCAATCGTTGCCCGCGGATCTCGCAGACGATCACCGAGCCGTCGGCCATGGCGACCGGGCCTTCCGGGAAATCGAGGCCCTCGCAGATAAGTTCGAGCGTCATTCGGTCCTTCTCCCAACCGCGCCAGGCTATGCAGGCCTGGATCCCGCCGGCCGCTTTTGCAACCGTCGCGCGGCGGGGGCGAACACCGGCTGCTTCATGATCCCGAGGGCGCGGCGACGACGTCGGGAATGGCGTTGAACGCCGGCGCGTTGATATGGCGATGGACTTCGTAGATGTCCTTGGGTGGCGAATGATTTCGCTCTGCGCAGCCGGCCCGGCCAGCCCGTCCCACACTGGATGACCCGATAAGCCATGACCACTTCCTCTCGCCGTTGTCGCCTGGGTGGACCGAGCGCCTAACCTCGGCGCTTGATCGGCCGTACGGACTCCATGGCCGCGGACCTGGGCCGTACGGCATAACCACCGACGCCTATAGTCGGAAGCCCGCTCGCGCCTCCGCGACGCGGACGGCTTCCAGCCGATGATGCAGTGGCTACTGGAGCGCGGCAACAAGGACCAGGCCGGCTTCGATTACATGCTGGAGAGAAGCCGGACGACGGCATTCCTCCGATGGTCCCCTACCTCTGCCTGGACGAGGCCGAGTACCTGAACGGCTAGATCTTCAAGGTCGGGGGCCGCCGTGTCGGCCTAGTCGTGCCGCCTCACGAGAGCCGCATCCTCTCCCGCGACTAGGACGCCCACGGCCCATTCAGCGCCGGCGATCTGGTCAAAGTGGCTCCGCTGGCTTGTCCTCTCACCAATCGCTGGCCCATACGCACCGACGAGGGGCTGAAGGAAATGGAAGCCAAGGTCATCCCCTCGCTGCTTTGAACCGTCTAGAAAGGTGTCGCGCTACTCGGAAAACGCGGCGCCTCAGCGGGGTTGGCGCGTCGATCCTTGACGCGCCGCGACATTCAAGCTGAGGGCGGCGCACGCTGCGGAATGAGGACACCAATATGAGCCAAGACAACTACCTGGCCGCACCCCAACCCATCAAGGTCGGCATCATCGGCGACAACCCCGCCCGGTTTCAAGATCCCGGCGAGAAGGTCTACAACCTCGTCCGCGAGCAGTTCGAAGCCTCCGGGCGTTTCGAGCGGGGCTTCGAGTTCGTCGTCCGCCGCTCGTTCGGCCCGCCGGCCGGCCCGATCAAGAACACCATCGACGCCTACAACCAGCTCTGCGACGAAGGCTGCCTGGTGGTCGTGGGTCCGCACCACTCCGACTCCAACATCGCCATCACCCGGCACGTCGAAGCCCGCCAGGTGCCGCTGATCGCGCTCGGCGCGACCGCCTCGCATATGTCGGAGTACACCTTCTCGATCCGCTGGGGCTCGAGCCCGAACGACGCCTTCACCTGCGCCAGCTGGCTGAAGAAGCAGGGCTGCAAGCGCGTCTGCTACACCTGGGACAACGCTGAGCACTCGCGCGAATACGTGCAGAACTTCCTAATCGCGGTGGAACGCGCGGGCCTTCGCGTCATTGGCGAGCGCCGCTTCCCGCAGGTGATCACGCCGGCGTTGAACGGCATCTTCGAAGAAGCCTACGGCGAGCTGCGCGACCTCAACCCCGACGGCATCGTCCACTTCGGCAGCTCCGAGACCGCCTTCCACTGGGCCAGCTTCGTGAACCAGAAGGGCTGGGACCTGCCGCGGATCATGAACGACACCTTCTTCATGGCCTATCTGCCTGGCTATACCGAGAAGCTTGAAGGCTGGTGCGGCACCACGCTGTTCGACGATGACAACACCACCCTGCAGCAGTTGCACGCCGACTACATCGCCCGCTATCCCGGCGAGGAAGTTCCGCCGCATGAGCTGATGGCGATCTATCGCGACGGCATGCTCGTGGCGCTCGAGGGGATCAAGCTGGCGCCGATCTTCACGCCGGAAGGCGTCAAGGAAGGCCTGGAGAAGATCTCGCTGCTGCCCGCCGCCATCGGCGGCCCGCGCACCTGCATCGGTTTCGCGCCCTACGATCGCGCCGGCCTGAAGGGGCCGGACCTGATGGTCGTGCGCCGCGTGAAGGGCGGCAAGCCGATCATGGAAGGCCGCATCGAATTGTTCTGACCCTGCGCCCGTCGCCCACTTCCGAGCGGACGGCGGCCGCTTCCGGCAAGTCGCTCGTTCGGAATAAAGATAACTCATTTGACCGCGAGCCGCCGACGGCGGATGCTGTAGCCGCTCAGAATGGAGAATAGAGATGTCGGAGCAGCGCTTCATCGCCGGCAAGATCACCGACGAGGACATCGAGAAGATGCGCCTGCTGATCGGCTATCCGAACCCGACCGTGCCGCAGAGCAGCCCCACGCCGCACTATTGGACGGCGACGTCGGACGCGATGCGCAACTACGCGAACGGCTACGGCGACGACAATCCGCTGTACTGCGACGAGCGCTACGGCTTCGACACCCGCTGGGGATCGCAAATCGCCTCGCCGACCTTCGCCAGCGCCGCGACCTGGGACATGTCGCGCAAGCCCTCGCCGGAGCTCAAGCAGCAGACCCGCGGCGCGCTGCGCGGCGTGCACCTGTTCAATTCTGGCGGCGAGACCTTCTACTTCCGACCGATCTATCCGGGTGATCGCCTGGCGGGACGCAACTCGCTGATCTCGGTCGACGAGAAAGATCAGTCCAGCTTCTCCGGCACGCGCGCGGCGGTGACGGCGAACGGCGGAACCATCATCAACCAGTTCGGCGAAGTGGTGCAGTTCACCAGCTCCTACTTCTACCACACCGAGCGCGAGGGCTCGGCGAAGAAGGCCAAGGAGCGCAAGATCGAACTCGGCAATTACACCGAGGAAGACCTGGCGAAGATCGACGAGGCCTATGCGAACGAATACGTCCGCGGCAAGGACACGCTCTGGTTCGAGGACGCCGTCGTCGGCTCGAGCCTGCCGACCATGATCAAGGGGCCCCTTCGCGTCACCGACATCGTCGGTATGCACATCGGCTGGGGTTGGGGCAACTACCTCGTCGGGCCGCTGAAGCTCGACTACAAGAACCGCAAGAAGATGCCGGGCTTCTACGGCAAGAACGAGTGGGGCGCCTGGGACTGCATGCAGCGCCTGCACTGGGACCCGCTGTTCGCCCAGGCGATCGGCAACCCCACCACCTACGACTACGGCAACATGCGCGGCTGCTGGGTCAGCCACTACCTGACCAACTTCGCCGGCGACGACGGCTGGGTGCAGCGGACCAAGCACGACCTGCGCAAGTTCAACTTCGTCGGCGACGTGACCTGGATCACCGGCACGATCGTCTCCAAAGAGGTCGATCCGATCCTCGGGCCGAAGATCGAGATCGAGGTCGTCGGCACGAACCAGCGCGGCGAACAGTCGATCAGCGGATCGGGGACCATCCTGCTGGCCTCGCGAGAGCTGGGCGCCGTGAACCTGCCGCCGGTCCCGGACCACATCGAGGCGCTGCGGCCCGACAGCCTGCCGCCCGAAGCGCCCAAGCCTCGCGTCCGCTGAGGCGACGCCGCTACGCCGCTCCGGCGACATGGCGGCTGATCAGCTCGGCCAGCCAGGCCTCGAATTCATCGCGGCGGCGGAGCTCTTCGGCCTCGCCGTCCGCACGGCGCAGGCGCGCGCCGACCAGGGCGTCACCCAGCGCCGCGACCGTGACGAGGTGGACAATGGCGCGGCTGTCCGCCAGGTCGGGTTCCCGGTCGGGGGGCGATGCGCGCCGGCGCAGCGCGTGCAGGCGCTCAGCCATCTCGTCCAGCAAGGTCGGCCCGGACTGCAGGCCGGGCATCTCTCCCGAACTGATCAGCCAGACGATCCGCTGGGCGAAGCCGCCGCGATAGGCGGCGAAGGCCGCGCGTAACGCGCCGCCGCCCGCGATCGGCGTTTCCATCTGCTGGCGCAGGGCTTCGGCTAGGCCCTCGATGGTGCGTGCGTTCAGCGCGCGGATCAGTCCCTCGCGACTCTCGAAGTGATGCAGGATCGTCGGGTGCGAAACGCCGGCTGCAGCGGCGACCTCCTGCAGCCGCAATCCGCCTGGGCCGCTGCGGGCCATCACGCTGTCGGCCGCATCAAGGATCTCCCGGCGAGCGTCTTCCGGCGTTCGGCGAATGCGCTTGGCAGCCTGCACTCTCAGTCCTGACATTATTGTAAGTAACTATTGACAATTATGTATATAGCAAATATCACGCCGCCGGCATAGGAGGATCCGCCGATGAACCAGGCTGCCGCGCTCTATCCGCCCCTCCGCCCGCTGGAGGCGCTACGCGCCGTGGGCCGGCTGCTGCGCAATCCCGAGGACACACGGCAGGTCTTCACGATCATCTCGGCGCTGCGCGGCCGTTCGGGGCGGCGGCTGTTCGAGCGCTTTCGGCGAAGCTCGACCGGCGCCACGGTGCTAGCCGACCAGCGCCGGTTGCTGGACTGGTTGAACGACCAGGACACTCTGTCCCGCCTGCCTGAAGGAAGCCTGGGCAACGCCTACTACGCGTTCATGCACGCCGAGAACCTCTCAGCGGCCGGCCTCGTCGAGGCGTCCGACGTCGAGGACCAGGAGATCCCGCCGCAGGCGCGGCTGTTCCGGGAGCGCATGCGCGACATGCACGACCTGAATCACACCTTGACCGGCTACGGCCGCGAGCCGCTGGGCGAGCTCTGCCTGCTGGCCTTCATGTACCGCCAGACCGGCAATGTCGGGAATGCGCTGATCGCGCTGATGGCGACCCGTAAGTTCCCGAAGGGCGTGCCCGGCCGCGCCGCGCGCAAGGCGCTGTTCGAAGGCTTCCGCAACGGCGCCCGTGCGCCGTGGGTGCCCGGCCTCGACTGGGAGTCGATGCTGAGCGAGAACCTGGAGAGCCTTCGCGCCCGCTTGGGCGTACCGCCCGCCTCCGCCTACCAGGCGGCGCTCGCCCGCGGGACGGGGTGCTTTAGGGCCGGCTAGACGCGCGTCGCCCGAAAGGCCTCCCCCAGCATGGCCGCGACGCCGGCCTGGATGGCTTCGTAGCATTCGCAGGCGCAGCGCTTCACCGCGGGGCGGTCCAGCATGGTGATCCGCCCGCGGACATAGGAGATTGCGCCGCGATCCTGCAGTTGAGAGGCGATTGCCGTGACGGTCGTTCGCTGCACGCCCAGCATGATCGACAGATGCTCCTGGGTGAGCGGTAGGACATCGGCGCCGAGGCGGTCCTGGGTCAGCAGCAGCCAGCGACACAGCCGCTGTTCCGCGGGATGCAGACTGTTGCAGGCGGTGTTCTGCGCCGCCTGCAGGACGCTGGCCTGCGCATGCTGAACGATCAGTTCCACCAGGCTCGGGCACTCCCGGGCCGCCTCCCGCAGCGCCTTCAGCGGAATACGCCAGGCGCCGCCGCCGACCTGCACGATGGTGCGCTCGAACGACATGGGCGAGCCAAGCGCATGCAGCAGGCCGTAGCCGGACTCGCAGCCGATGGTTCGGCTCTCCACCTGCGCGCCGGATCGCATCACGGTGACGACCGAAAGGATCGAGTCGACCGGGAAATAAACCTGGCTCATCGGCTCGCCTGCCTCGGCGAGCTTGTCGTTGCGACCGAGCGTGACCGGCGTGAGCTTGGGACGCAGAGTCCGCAGATTCGCCGCGTTCAGCGCGTCCAGGAAATGGTTGGCCCAGGACATGACGCACTAAACGCCCAACCGCCGAATTGGCGCCTGCACGACCACCTCGCGGGAATAACAGCGAAATTCGCGATCTGTCGGCCGCTGAGCAGACTTGCGGGCGCACACGGGCGAAAGCGGGCGCGCAACGGGTGGACGACCGCGTGTCGGATTTTCTTCTCTACGGGATCGACGAAGACGGCCGGGCAGCGTTCTCCGAGGTGCTGACCGGCCTTGCGCGCAGTTCGTTGCAGGCCCTTGCGCGCGAGCGGCTCCTCGACTGGCCGGCGGTGGAGATCTGGGAAGGGCCGATGTGCGTGGTGCGGCTCAAGCGGCCGGCCGCCAACGGCCTTTGACGCCCGCCGGGATCGAAATCGCGCCTGAGCCGTTAACTGTCCTCACCCGAAAGGAGAACCGATGGCGCACGTTCGCAAGAAACTTCCTGCATGCCCGGGCGACGGCGAGCTGCGCTACCGTGGCTTCTGCGGCGAAGTTCATTACGAAATCCAGGGCGAGCCTTCGACCCTGCGGTCCGGACCTTCGCGGCTTCGCGGCTCGATCAGCGCCACGCCGGAAGTCGCCGAGCAAGCGTTTCGCGAAGGCGATGGCTTCCTGACGCTGGAAACCGGCGCAAAGTTCCGGATCACCATGCTCGGCCACTCGGCGGGAAGCGATACGGCCTATTTCGAGATGAGGGTGTGAGCTAGCCGCTACGCCCGTTGAAGCGGATCGAGAAAGCGACCGGTTCGTCACCCGCGTGATCGCGCATGCGTTCGGACACGGCCAACATGGCGTGCTCCTCGGCATGGAATCGCGCGACTTCCCGGCCCTCCTGGCGCACCACCCATTCGCCAGCAGTCTCGACGATTTCGAACATGACGCCCCGTCCGTTACTACAACCCCAGCGGTAACTCAGCACGGTTAATGCAACATGCGCGAGCACCCTGCGGCAGCTGGCCGCAGGGTTTGCCAGCAGAAGCAGAAAAACGGCTTCACACACCAATTATATCCACATCGGAAACAATCTTGTTCCCAAGTCCCCGTTCACCCCTCGCGGCGCGGGCCTATCTCTAGCCGCGAGCGGCGCCGCGACGGCGCCGGAAGGAATTGGAACGATGATCGAAAAAAGGCCCTTCGCCGCGCTGGGCGGCGCCGATCACGGCTGGCTCAAGGCCCGCCATCATTTCTCGTTCGCCAACTACTACGATCCGGCGCGGATGAGCTGGGGCGCCCTGCGCGTCTGGAACGATGACGAGATCGCCCCGCGGTCCGGCTTTCCGCCCCACCCGCACGCGGACATGGAGATCATCACCTACGTTCGCGAGGGTGCGATCACTCATCAGGACAGCCTGGGCAACGAGGGCCGCACCGAGGCTGGCGATGTGCAGGTGATGAGCGCGGGTTCGGGCATCCGACACGCCGAATACAATCTCGAGCCGGAGGCGACCCGGATCTTCCAGATCTGGATCCAACCCGCCCAGCGCGGCGGCGAGCCGACCTGGGGCGCGCGCCCCTTCCCCAAGGGCGACCGCGCCGGCCGCTTCGTCACCCTCGCCTCGGGCCTTCCGGGCGACGACGAGGCCCTGCCGATCCGCACGGAGGCCCGCGTGGCCGGCGCGACGCTGAAGGCCGGTGAGAGCACGGACTATGCGTTGGCGGCGGGCCGTCGCGCCTATCTGGTGCCCGCGGTCGGCTCGATCGAGGTGAACGGCGTGCGGCTGGACGCGCGCGACGGCGCCGCCATTCAGGACGAGGCGCTGATCCGGATCACGGCTGTCGAGGACGCCGAAGTGGTGCTGGTGGACGCAACCTGAAAATGCCCGGCGGAGGCCCAAACCCTCCGCCGGGAGCTCCCCCTCCGCGTTCAGTTCAGTCGCGGCGCTTCGACGAGAGCCTCGTCCCACTCGCCGAACTCTTCCTGGATCAGAACGTGGCGGCTCTCGTGATACGGATGCCACTCGTAGGCCCCGGCGGCATCCAGGGCGTCGGCTCGCGACGTGTACTGACCGACCTCGCCCGCCCCCTCTTCGACGAGAACCCATCGACCTTTACGGGCGACCAACGTCAGGTCGTACATCGCCGTATCCCCCATTGACGCACCACGCTAACGCGCTCGCGCCGGAACGCCGCGCAGGTGCAAAGTCGCAGGGGCCGCGGCGGAAGCGCGCAGTCAGCCTTCGCGGAAGTAGGGCTCGACGGGTCCATTCAGCTTGATGGTCAGCGGCTTGCCGTGGCGGTCGCGCTTGTCGCCGAGCGCCAGGCGCACCCAGCCTTCGGACACGCAGTATTCGTCGACGTTGGTCTTATCTTCTCCGCGGAAACGCACGCCCACGTTTCGGGACAGCACGTCAGCGTCGTAATAAGGGCTGTCGGGGTTGGTGCAGAGGCGATCTGGGAGCGTGTCCGTCATAGCGCCCGCTGTCTCACGAGCCGCGGGCGCGATCAAGCCGCCAGGCGCGCGGCGACCTCTTCGGGCGTCTCGAACAGCCAGGTCGGCGCCCGTTCGGCCAGGCGCTCGCGGCAGGCCGAGCCCCAGGTGGCGGCGGCGGCGGCGGCGCCCACCGCACGCGCGGCTTCGATTGCGCGCGCCTCGGCGCCGATGGAGAGCGTCTCGCAGGGCTTGACGCGGGCGCGCCGCACCAGCCCGCGGACCTTCGCCGCGAGGCCGAACACGGTCATACCGCACGCATAATGTTCGATCAGCGCCGCCACTTCCGGGCCGAGGATCTTGCGCACATGAGCCGCGGAATGCGCGCTGACCACGCCCAGGACCACGCCATGGCCGGCCAGGCGTCGCAGCAGCGACTTGGAGCCGGGCCGCAGTTCCATCTCCTCGGCTGAGGCGTCAGGCAGGCCGAGGCGGCGGGCCAGAAAGGCGAGAGTCGCCGCGGACGGCTCGATCGGGCCGTCTTGGCCGCTCTCCGAACGCGCGAGGACGGCGTCGAAGTCGAAGATCACCAGCTTGTACATCGGGGGACCGGGGAGGTCGTTGCGAAGGCGCTGCGGGTAAGCCCGCGCCCGTCCCGGGTCAAGCGTTCCGTTTTAATAATGCGTTAACGACGTGGTGACCTGCCGATACCTGGCGGCCGGAGATACCGCTGACCGGCGCCTATTCCGTCTGCATCAGCACGTGCGCGCCGCGGCGCAGCACGATGCGGCGCCCGAGGTTCTCGCGTTCGGCCGCGACGAAGATCGCGCGCGCCAGCGTGGCGTTGGCGGCCCGCGCGATGATTCGCTCCGGCGCCGTGCGCGACAGGTTCCACAGCTCGATCGCGTAGGGCAGTTGCGTCGCTTGCACGGGTCCCGCGCTCACCTCCCCCCGCTTCGATGGCTGCCTGGCCTGCATCATGCGATCGCCCGGGCTAATGCGCCCGCCCGGTCCAGCGGCTCAGCACTCGGCCCTTGTGGCGCAGCGTCACGTCGCGACCGGGGTATTCTCGCGCAGCGGCGTAATAGGCGGCGTAGCCGATGGCCGGGTTGGCGCTCACCGCCACCACGTACTCGACGAACTTGCCGGCAGTGTCCCACACCTCGACCCGATAGGGCAGGTCTTCGTGCTCAACGGGGAAGCCGCTGAACGCGCCGGCGTCGCCCGCGTCCCTGTCACCAGGGTCGTCCGACGAATGTAGCTTGAACGCGAGCTGCAACACCTCACCCTCCAGGCGACTGAACGCAATGTCAGATCGCCATATGGTGGTGTCAATCCGGCGCCAGACGGATGTCGCGAACAACGGCGAAGCGGTGCAACCTAGATCACGATGGCCACCTTCGTTCCGCTGCCGACTCTCACGAGCCGACCGCTGGCGTGGCTGCGCGCCCGCTTCAGGGCCAGCGAAGCCTGGTTCATCACCCTGGCGATCGCCGTGGGCGCAGGCGCAGGCCTGCTGGCGGTCTTGCAGGCGCGAATCGCCCACGGCCTTCAGGAGCGGCTCTACGGCATCACGCCGGATTCCCGCCTCAGCGCCTCCACCACGCTGGATCCGACGGCGGTGCTCTGGCTGCCGTTCGGCGGCCTGCTGCTCGGCGCGTTCGCCTATCTGATCAGCCACTGGAAGAGCCGGCCGATCATCGACGTGGTCGAAGCCAACACCCTCTACGGCGGGCGCGTGTCGTTGCGCGGCAGCCTGGTGATCTGCGTGCAGACACTGCTTTCCAACGGCTTCGGCGCCTCGGTCGGACTGGAGGCCGCTTACGCCCAGGCCGGCGGCGGCCTGGCCTCCTTCCTCGGCCAACGGCTCAAGCTGCGCCGTCACGACCTGCGAACCCTGGTCGGCGCCGGCGCGGGCGCGGCGATCGGCGCCGCGTTCGGCGCGCCGCTGGCCGGCGCATTCTACGCCTTCGAAGTGGTGATCGGCTCCTACGCGCCCTCGATGATCGCGCCGGTGGCCGCCGCCTGCCTGGCCGGCGCGCTCGGCGCCACCGCGCTCGGCTCCGATTCCTACCAGATCCACGTCAGCGTCACCCAGACGCCGACCATCCCCGACTACGCGCTCTACGCCGGCCTGGGCGCGGTCTGCGCCGTCTTCGCCATCGTGCTGATGCTGCTGGTCGCGCGCGGCGAACAGGTGGCCAAGAGCCTGCCGGTTCCGCCGGTGGTGCGCCTGGTGCTGGGCGGCTTCGCCATGGCCGGCCTCGCGCTCCTTTCCCCGCAGGTGATGTCCTCCGGCCACGGCGCGCTGCATCTCGACCTGGCCACCGTGTTTCCGCTGGTCGCGCTCGCCACCTTCCTGGCGCTGAAGACCGTGGCCTCGGTGCTGTCGCTCAGCGTCGGCTTCCGCGGCGGCCTGTTCTTCGCCTCGCTGTTCCTGGGCTCGCTGATCGGCCAGATCTACGCCCGCCTGCTGGGCATGACCGACCTGCCGGCCGCGCTCGACCCGCAGAACGCCGCCCTGGTCGGTATGGGCGCGCTGGCCACCGCCGTGGTCGGCGGGCCTTTGACCATGAGCTTTCTGGTGCTGGAGACCACGCGCGACTTCGGCGTCACGGCGGCGACCTTGGCCGCCTCGCTGGTGGCCTCCAGCCTGGTGCGCGAGCGATTCGGCTACTCCTTCTCCACCTGGCGGCTGCATCTGCGCGGCGAGACCATCCGCAGCGCCCGCGACGTCGGCTGGGTGCGCTCGCTCACCGCCGGGCGGATGATGCGCACCGACGCGCCCAGCATCGCCGAGACCGCCACGCTCTCCGAGTTCCGCCGCCGCTTCCCGCTGGGCGGCGCCACGCGGGTGGTGCTGCTCGACGAGGACGGCCGCTACGCTGGACTGGTGCCCGTGCCGGCCGCCTGGATGGAGGGCCATTCGGCCGAGGAGCGTGTCGCGGCGCTGGCCGAGGCCCGCGCCGCGACCCTGACGCCGCAGATGAACATCGTCGAGGTTATGCAGATGTTCGACGCCACACAGAGCGAGGAGCTGGCGGTGGTCGACGCTGCGGGCGCGGTCGTGGGCCTGCTGGCCGAGGTCCATGTCGCACGCCGCTACGCACGTGAACTCGAGCGGGTGCAGGAAGGCGTATTCGGCGAGGCCTGACGCCGGCGCGTTCAATGCTTCAGAAAGAAGAGCGCGGTGATCACGTAGGTCAGCGCCAGGGTCGCGCGCCGGGCCCAGAGGGCCGGCAGCTTCATGCCGATGCGGGCGCCCAGGATCCCGCCCGCCACCGCGCCCACGGCGACCGGCGCGGCGTGGGCGTAGGCGATGAGCCCCACGGCGGCGAACAGGACGCAGGCCGCTGCATTGGCGCAGGCGAGCATCAGGACGCGAGCGGGCGCGAGCTGCGCCACCGAAAGCTCGCTGACCAGCACCCAGGTCGCCATCATCAACAGCCCCACGGCCCCGCCGAAGTAGCCGCCATAGATCCCCAGGGCGAACTGCAGCAGGCTCGCGGGCCCGGCGGAGAGCCGAAAGCCGGTGTGGTCGAACGCGCGGCGCAGGCGGTCGCCGAAGGTGAGCGTCAGGCTGGCGACCAGCAGCAGCCAGGGCACCAGCGCGCGGAAGGCGGATTCGCTGGTCAGGTGCAGCAGCAGCGCGCCAAGTCCGCCACCGGCGAGCGTCAGGAGCACCATGGCGCGCAGGCCGAGCGCGCCGAAGCCGACCAGATGCTTGCGCAGCGTCCAGGCGCTCGCGGCGGCGCCCGGCAACAGCGCCGCATTGCTGGTTGCGTTGGCGACGGTGGGCGGAAGGCCGCTGGCGATCAGCGCGGGAAAGGCGGCGAAGGTGCCGCCGCCGGCGAGCGCGTTCATCGCGCCGGCGAGCACGCCAGCCCCCGCAAGCCCCGCCATTTCCAGCCACGCATCCACGCCGCCTCATGCCGCGACAGCACGGCCGTGCGCAAGCCGCGGGCGCCGCGTCCGGCGGAACGGAAAACGTTACCAGAAGCTTAAGCATCTGGCGCCGTGCGTGCTAAGCACAGGGTCGGGAGGCCCATAATGAGAATGTTTGTCGCCGCCACAGTACTGGCGGCCTGTATTTTCCCCGCGTTGGCTTACGCAGCGCCGCGCGAGCTTGCGATCGGCGCGCATCCCACGCCCGCCGCACCGGCGCCCGAGGGCGTCCGCATCGCGATGCGCCAGGAGTCCCTGGCGCCCGGCGGCCGGCTGGCCGAGCACCGTCAGGACGGCGAGCGCTTCGTCTACGTCGTTTCGGGACAGCTCAAGGTCTCGAACCTGGTGACCGGCGACGAGGAGATCGTCGACGCCGGCAAGATGGCCGCCGAGAAGCCCGGCGACTGGCACACCGCCGAAGCGCTGGGCGGCGAGCCCGCCACCTTCTACCTGATCGACCGCACCCCTGCCGCCGCATCGGCCGCGGTCGCTCACGGGAACTGAGGGTCTTCGAAAGGTTTTCGGCCTAGGCTCTGCGCCAGGTCATATCCACGCCACCCTGAGCGGCGATTGTCTGGAGCTCGCCGCCGACAGGAGACTTCGGATGCGAAATGTTGCGGAAGAGGAAGTGCTGGGCCACGAGGACGCGCCGCCAGAGCTGCGCCTGCCGCCCGTCCAGCGCGCCATACGCGTCGTGCGCCCCGTCGGCGACGCGCTCGCCAAACACGGACGCGACGCCGCCGATGCGCTCGGCCGCCACGGCCGCACTCTGGGCCGCGTTTCAGCCGCGCAGGTGAAGTCCCGTCCCTTCGCTCTGGCCGCCGTGGCGCTCGCCGCCGGCGCCGTCCTGGGCGCCCTGCTCTCGCCGCGGCGCCGCGCGAACTGACTGATTGCGGACTTCGGCCCACCCGCCCACGCGGGCGCTAGCGCTGCTCGGAGAACCACCAATTGCACGAAAGCGCCGTGCATTTGGCGGCGCTGCTGGAATTGACCACGGGACCACACGGACGGAGCTCGCTCATTAGCCGGATGATCGGCCGTGTCCGGTCGATGTGTGAGCCGAAGCTCACGGCGCACTCATTTCGTGGTTCCACGCTCTAACCCGTCCGTGTGGTCCGTGGTTCAACGTTCCTAAAGCCCCGCATCCAGTCCCGAACGTATTGAAACTCTAGCGGGAACGGCTTAGCTGGCGTACCTTCTGCGTTGAGGGATACGCGTCGGGGTATCGTCGTGATCAAGACATTTTGGCCGGGCGTGGCGCTTGCCGCGCTCCTGGTTCAGCCGGCCGTGGCGGCGACGCCGCGCGCCCAGGCGCCCGCCTGGGTGGTCGTCCCCGGGCAGCAGGGCTGCCGCACCGACATCGAATTGACCGGGATGTCGGGCAAGGGCGTCGCCGCCGCCTTGGTCTCGGACGGCGACGGCGTGAACCTGGTTTTCCCCAAGGCCGACGCGCCGGAGCAGGCCTTCCTGCCGATCCGCGTCGACCACAAGCCCTACTCCAACCTGGTCCTCAAGCTGGCCGACGGGCGCTCGGCGGCGATCCAGCTCAGCGACGAGGCGCTGAACGCCCTGCGTAAAGGCGGCGCGCTGCAGATCGGCTGGCTGGCCGACGAGCCCGTGCAGATCGCGCTCGCCGGTTCCGACCAGGCGATCAGCGACCTCCGAACCTGCGGCGCCCAGGTGGCGGAACGCTATCGCGCGAAGGAGTCCGCCCGCATGGCTGCGGCGGCGAAGGCCGAGGCCGACACGCGCGCCCAGGCGGTCGCCGACGAGCAGTTGGCCGCGGCCAAGGCGCAGAAGGCCGCCGCCGAAGCCGAGCGCGAGCGTGCGTCGGCCGAAGCCGACCGGCTGCGCGCCGAGGCGGACGCCGCTCGCGACCGGGCGGAGCAGCAGCAAGTGCGCGCCGAGACCGATTCCTATCCGCGGGGTTACCGCGACGACGCCTACGATCCGCGGCGCCAGGATCCGGACGACGCCTACGACCCGCGCTACGCGCCGTATCCCTACCGGCGCTGGTAACCTGAGGCGCGAAAAGTCGGGCCGCAAAGGCGATTCGTTCGCTCGCGTCAATGTTAATCTGTATTTCACGCTGCCCGAGCATCCTCATCCAAAATAGGTGGTGGTGTGATGCAACAGGTCGATCTCGCGAGGGCGAACGACGATGATGTCGTCGCCTCGCAACTCAATGGTCATTACGAAGAAGTGCTTTCCGATTTCCGGCGGCGCATGGCCACCGCGCTGAAGGCCCTGCGCGATTACGAAGAAGCCGTCCGTCAGGGGGAGTACTTCTGATGAGCATTCAAACTGAACCGCAGAACCTCATGGTGCTGATCGTCGACGACGAGCCGGTCAACCGGCTGGTGCTGGCGCGCATGGTGGAGCACCTCGGCTCGCAATGCCTCGAGGCCGAGAGCGGCGCCGAAGCGCTGGAGGTGCTGCGCCAGCGCCCCGTCGACCTCGTGCTGATGGACATCCAGATGCCGCAGATGACCGGCATCCAGGCGGTGGAGATCCTGCGCGAGGCGCCGGGCCCCAACCGCGAGGCCCCGGTGGTCGCCGTCACCGGCGACACCACCCGAAACAAGCACGAGTATTACGAGCTCGGCTTCGACGATTACGCCAACAAGCCGATCTCGCTGGCCGCGGTGAAGCAGATGCTGGCGGCCCGACGCCGTCCGCCCGGCTTCGTTCGCCGGCCGTTTGCGCAGCGGGTCTAGATCCCACGCGCCCCAGTCGGGCGTCAGATGCTCGGGCTGAGGCCGCCGTCTACGTGGATCACCGAGCCGGTGACGTAGGACGCCGCGTCCGAGGCGAGGAAGCAGGCGACGTTCGCCACCTCCTCCGCGCGGCCGATGCGCCCCGCCGGCACGCCGATGCGCTTGACAACCTCCGCCTGATACTCCGCGTAGGAGAGCCCGGCGCCCCGCGACTGGTGGGAGCGACGCATTTGGTCGGTGTCGATCAGCCCGACGAGCAGGCCATTGGCGAGGATGTTGTAGGGCGCGCCCTCGCGCGCCAGCACCTTCGTGAACGTCATCGACGCCGCCCGCGTCACCGAGGTCGGCGCGCTGCCGGCTTCCGGCGCCTTGGCGAAATGATTCAACAAATTGATGATCCGCCCACACCGGCGCGCCTTCATGCCGGCAAACGCCAGCCGCGACAGGCGCACGGCGGCCATCAGCTTCACCTCGATGTCCTTCGCCCACTGTTCGTCGGTGAGGGTGTCGCTGGGGCCGGATGCGTGCTCGCCGGCGTTGTTGAAGACGACATCCACGCTACCCAACCGGTCGACCGCGGCGGCGAACATGGCCTCCAGGTCCGCGGCGGCCCCGACGTCGCAGGCGAAGACCTCGATCTTGGACCGCGAGACCTCCGCGATGCTGTCGCGCGCCGCCTCCAATCCCTGCTGATCACGCGCAACCAAAACCACGCTCGCCCCTGACAAGGCGAACCGCGTCGCCACGGCCAAGCCGATCCCCTTGCTCCCGCCAGTGACCAGAGCGACCCGGCCATCAAGTCGAACATCCATTCGGCAGCCACCCTCCCAGCTGAGCGAACCGGGGGCGCCCAGACGCGACCGCACGGCATTGGCTTAGAGCCTACCATCCGAATTCGTGTGCAGGCGACGTCGAAGCCAATACAGCGCCTAGCGCCCTCGGCCCCGCCACAGCATCGCGCAGCCGACGAACACCAGCGTCTGGCCGACCACGGATACCAGGGCCGCGCCGGCGAGCCCAAGACCGGTCAGCGCCCGCTCTGCGAGCGTCGAGGTGCTGTTTCCGATGTAGACCAGCCAGCACAAGATCAGCACGCCCGCCACCACCATGGCGACGCCGGCGGCCGTTCGGCGAGGACCCGTGTCAGCTGTAGCCATGGCCGTCTCCTCGACGGAAGAACGCGCGACGAGCCTCAGTGGCGTTCGGCGGCCACGCAATCCGGTCGATCCCTGGCCGTCAACAGAACCAGCTTGCAGTCCGGTCGTTCGGCCGGGAGGAAGGTGAACTGCTCGAAGGCGAGCGAGCCGTCTTTCGGGTGGTCGAAGCGGCGCAGGCCGCCTTCGCGCGCCAGCACCGCCTGCTCGTCCCACAGCGCGGCGAAATCCTGGGATCGAGCGCACAGGTCCTCGACCAGCCGCTGCATCTGCACGCCTTCCAGGTTGCGGCTGAAGTCGGCGCGGAATTCGGCGATCACGCGGCGAGCGCGCTCAGGCCAATCAACCACCAGTCGGCGCGCGGCGGGATCGCAGAACAGGTACCGGAGCAGGTTCGGCTCCGGTCCGCCCAGCCAACCGCAGAACAGCCGCTCGGCCGCGGGGTTCCAGCAGATCGCCGTCCAGAACCGGTCCAGCCCGTAGGCGGGGTCGGCGAACCGGGCGACCGCCGCCGCCAGGCTCGTCGGTGCCTCTGTCGCAGCCTCGGGCGCGGCTGGATCGCGGCGGCCTGCGAGGTCGAACAGATAGGCGCGTTCCGCGGGGGTCAGGTGGAGCGCCCGCGCGACGCGGGCGAGCGCCTCGGCCGAGGCGGAGACCCGCCGCCCCTGCTCGAGCCAGGTCAGCCAGGTTGCGCTGACGCCGGCGAGCTGCGCCGCCTCCTCCCGCCGCAGCCCGGGCGTGCGCCGCCGCGCACCTGCCGGCAGCCCGGCCGCGGCGGGCGAAAGCCGCTCGCGGTGCGTTCGCAGGAAGGCTCCGAGCAGGCGGCGCTGATCCATGCCGTCGACCGTCATGGCGCCCTTCATACCAGGATAAGATAGATCCTTGTACCAGGCATGCACTAAGACGAGCTTAGGCGCGACACAAGGAGAGCCGCCATGTCCCGCCACAACCAAGTCGTCGACGCCCAGTTCGGCCCGCAGGCTCAGGCATACGTGCAGAGCGCCGTCCATGCGGCGGGCGAAGACCTCGACCAGCTGGAGGCCATCGCGCGCGATCGGCGTCCGGCGCGCGCGCTGGACCTGGGCTGCGGCGGCGGCCACGTCGCCTACCGGCTCGCGCCTCACGCGGGGAACGTGGTCGCCTGCGACCTCTCCGCCGGCATGCTGGCGGCGGTGCGCGACACCGTGGCTGAGCGCGGCTTGGCCAACATCACGACCGAGCAGGCGCCGGCCGAGCGGCTGCCGTTCGCCGACGCCGCCTTCGACTTCGTGGCGACGCGCTTCAGCGCGCACCACTGGTGTAATGTCGAGCGCGGGTTGGCCGAAGCGCGGCGCGTGACGCAGGACGGCGCCACTGCCGTGTTCATCGACGCCGTTGCATCGGCCGCTCCGGCGCTCGACACCCATCTGCAGGCCATCGAACTGCTACGCGACGCCAGCCACGTGCGCGACTATTCGATCGCGGAATGGACGGCGGCGGTCGGTCGCGCGGGCTTCCAGATCGAAAGCGTGATCCGACGGCGGGTGCGCATGGATTTTCCCACCTGGATCGCACGCATGCGCACGCCCGAGCTGCAGGCGCACGCCGTCCGCGCCGTTCAGCGGGCCGCCTCGCACGAGGTGCGGGCCTATTTCGAGATCGAGGCCGACGGTTCCTTCCAGCTCGACGTCATGGCGCTGGTCGCCCGCGCCTGATCTCGGAACAGCGGGCGAGCGAATGTTGTTGGGGCGTGAGGGAGGTGAGGATGACGCCACGCAAGACCTTCCATCAGTCTTTGCAGGCCGAATGCATCGAAGGTCAGATCGTCGTCATGGCCCCGATCATCTGCACGGCGCCTTCGTGGGCCGCGCCGGTCGCGCCGATGAGGCGCGCGAGTCATCACCGAGATGGACAAGCGCATCACCAAAAACCGGCCGCCACTTCCGCAAGGAAGCGCAAGGCTGGCGCAACTTCGCCCAATCTGAGCTCAAGGGGGCGGAGCTCAAGGGGGCGGAGCCAAAGGGGACGGGACTTAAGAGGGCCGGGCTCAAGGTGGGCTAACGACCCGGTTTCGCCCGCCGCCCGCCGCGTGCTAGGTCGGCGGGCCTTAAGACAGATCCGGACTCTCCATGGCCCTTAAAGTCGCCATCGTCGGCCTGCCGAACGTCGGCAAGTCGACACTTTTCAACGCGCTCACCCAGACCGCTGCGGCGCAGGCCGCCAACTATCCGTTCTGCACCATCGAGCCGAACGTGGGGGACGTGGCGGTGCCGGAGCCGCGGCTGGAGAAGCTGGCGGAGATCGCCGGCTCCAAGGAGATCATCCCGGCGCGGATGAACTTCGTCGACATCGCCGGCCTGGTGCGCGGCGCCTCCAAGGGCGAAGGCCTGGGCAACCAGTTCCTGGCCAACATCCGCGACTGTGACGCCGTGGCCTTCGTCGCCCGGTGCTTCATCGACGACGACATCACACACGTCGAAGGCAAGGTGGATCCGCTGGCCGATCTCGAGACCATCGAGACCGAGCTGATGCTGGCCGACCTGGAGAGCCTGGAGAAGCGCGTCGTCAACCTCGAGAAGCGGGCCAAGACCGGCGACAAGGAGAGCGCCCAGACGCTGCGCCTCGTCCAGGTCGCGCTGACCGAATTGAACGCCGGCCGGCCAGCGCGCAAGGTGCAGGTCTCGGCGGAGGACGAGAAGGCCTGGCGGATGCTGCAGCTTCTCACCTCCAAGCCTGCGCTCTACGTCTCCAACGTCGACGAGGCCTCGGCGTCCGACGGCAACGACCTCTCGGCTCAGGTCGCCGAGCGCGCCAAGCGCGACGGGGCCGACCACGTGGTGATCTCCGCCCAGATCGAGAGCGAGATCGCCGTGCTCGATCCGGCGGAGCGGCAGGAATTCCTGGAGACGCTTGGGCTGACCGAGCCTGGCCTAAACAAGCTGATCCGCGAGGCCTTCCATCTCTTGGGCCTGCAGACCTACTTCACCGCCGGCCCGAAGGAGGCGCGCGCGTGGACCATCCACAAGGGCGACACCGCGCCCCAGGCGGCCGGCGTAATCCACACCGACTTCGAGAAGGGCTTCATCCGCGCCGAGACCATCGCCTACGATGACTACGTCCGGCTGAAGGGCGAGGCCGGCGCGCGGGAGGCCGGCAAGTTCCGCCAGGAAGGCAAGGAGTACGTCGTCCAGGACGGCGACGTGATGAACTTCCGCTTCAACGTGTGAGGTCTTGATGCTGCCCCTCAGGGGGAGCTTCCGCGCAGCGGGTGAGGGGGCTTCCGCTCAGACGCCCGAAGTGACCGCCACGAACTTTTGAGTGGAGGCCCCCAGCCTTGCGCGCACCTCCCCCCGTGGAGGAGGATTTGGTGAAGGAGCATCGGCATGGGCGATTCGATCACGCTGAAGAGCCGTTTCGACGGCTTCGAGCTTTCGGCCTATCGCGCGGCGCCGAACGACGCGCGGCGCGGCGGGCTCGTGCTGGTGCAGGAGATCTTCGGCGTCACCGACGTCATCCGCGGGCTCTGCGACGGCTTCGCCGAGGACGGCTACGAGGTGATCGCCCCGGCCTTCTTCGACCGCCAGGCGCCCGGCTACGAGTCCGACTACACGCGGGACAGCATGATGCAGGGCAAGGCGCTCTCCGAGGCCGCGCCCTGGGATCAGGTTCAAGGCGACCTCCAGGCAGCGATCGACGCGCTTTCCGGTCCTGTCTTCGTGACCGGCTTCTGCTGGGGCGGAACGGCGGCCTGGCTGGCGGCTTGCCGCTGCGAGGGCGTGGCCGCGGCCTCCGGCTACTACGGCCGGCGGATCAGCGAGCTCGTCGACGAGACGCCGAAGGTCCCGATCATCCTGCACTACGGCAAGACTGACGCTTCCATCCCGCTTGAGAAAGTCGACGAGGTCGCCGCTCGCCATCCGGACGTGCCGATCTACCTCTATGACGCCGGCCACGGCTTCGTGTCGGATCGCAGCCACGATTACGACCCCGACGCCGCGCGGCTCGCCCGCCTGCGCACCCTCGCCCTCTTTTCCCGCAACGGCGGCGGGCGGGGCGAGGTCTAGGCTCTACGCCTCCTCGATGACCTTGCGCACCTCCGGCGACCTTTCGAGGCTGCGGACCAGCACCGCCTGGGCGGCGAGGATGCCGATGCCGGCGGCGTAAGCGGAGAAGACGTTGGCGCGATAGGTCCCGGTCGCCGCGACGCTGGCGATCTGCCAATAGATGAACATCGCCGCGCCCAGCAGCAGCACGAGCCCGGTGACGATCGATCCCGGGGTCTGGCCGAAACCGGCCTGGAAGCTCATCCAGACGTAGCGGGTCAGCCATCTCCGGACGGGGCCGATCAGCAGCGGCAGGAACAGGGACGCGACGAGATAGAGCAGCGGCCACAGTAGCACCCAGCGCGCCACCATGGCAGGGCTTCCGGGCAATCGACCGATCGCGTGCACCGCCGCGCCCGCATAGATCAGGCTCGCCACGGCCACGGTGAAGTCCTGCATGCGCTTGAAATTGCGCCAGGCGCGCGTGTACGAAATCATCGCTCCAACATGGCCGCTCTTCGCGGCTGGCGTAAGGCGCCTACCGCGTGCGGCCGGCTTCGATATGGTGACGGTTCGTGCGCGCCCTCCCCTTCCTCCTCGTCGGCTGCAGCCTCTGGCCGCTCGCCGCTCACGCCGGCGAGACGCGTTGCTGGTTCGAAGCCGGCGTGGTGGTGGTCCCAGCCGAAGTCATGGGGGTGTCCGGCGACTTCGTGCTCGACACCGGCGAGCCGCACACCCTCCTGGCGGAGACCCAGGCGCAGGGCGCGGGCTTCGCCGAGACCTCGCTGAGGGGGCCGGTGCGCGTCGGCGGCCTGACGCTCGCCGATCGCCCCGTTCAGGTCGCCGTGCTGGATGCGCGCCTGCGCAATCTGCCGACGCCGGTCGCGGGCGTGCTGGGCGCCGACCTGCTGGCGGGCAAGATCCTGGACGTCAGCTTCGCGCCCTGCCGAGTCGCCATCTACGCCGCCGGTCATGCGCCCAGATTCGGTCGCGCGATCGCCGCGCCGCTGGCTTGGCGCGGCGGGCGGCCGGTGACGACGGCGGCGGTGTCGGACGGCCCGCGCGCCTTCGCCGCCGACTTCGTGCTCAGCACGGGCTCCGATACGCCGGTTCGGCTGCGCGACGACCTCGCCGACGCGCCAGGGTCGAAGGCGCGCGAGCCGCTCTACCCCTTCGGCCCTGCGCGCCCACGGCTGCGGGCGCTGTCGCTGGCCGGCGACCTGTTCGAGGAGCCGCCCAGCGGCCTCGTCGCCAAGACCGAACTCGACGCCGCGGGAGAGATCGGCGCGCCAGTGCTGGCGGCCTATCGGCTGCGCTTCGACTTCGCCCGTGGCCGGCTGCAGCTCGCCAAACGAAAGAGCCCGCCGGATCGCTCCGACGGGCCCTGATCGGGTTGGCTGAAGTCGCTCTTAGTGGGCGACGTTCTTCCAGATCTTCCGGTAGCTCGCATAGAGCAGGCCCGCGAAGATAAAGAGATAGATCATCGCGCCGAGGCCGAAGCGCTTGCGCTCCTCCATCTTGGGTTCGGCGGCCCACATCAGGAAGGCGGAGACGTCCTTGGCCTGCTGGTCGACGGTCGACTTGCTACCATCGTCGAACGTCACCTTGTTCGGCGCCAGCGGCGGCGGCATGGCCAGGAAGCCGCCCGGAGGGGCATGGCCCTTGCCGGTCCAGTAGGAGGCAAGGTCGCCGGCCATGTAGGGGTTGTAGTGCTGACCTGGCGCGACCGTCAGGCCGACCGGCGGTTCGACGTAGCCCGAGAGCAGCGCGTGGATGTAGTTCGGGCCGCCTTCACGCGCCTTGGCGATGACCGAGAGGTCCGGCGGCAGGGCGCCGCCGTTCGAGGCCCGCGCCGCCGGCTCGTTGGGGAACGGCGCCGGAAAGTGGTCCGCAGGCGTCGCCGGGCGCTGGATCGAGTCACCCGTCTCCGAGTCGATGTCCTTGACCTGAATGTCTTTGGCCAGCGACTTCACATAGGGGTTATCGTTCGGGTTCGGGTACTTCGGGTCGTAGAACGGCCCGCCCGGCTGACCGAGGTTGCGGAAGTACACCAGGTTCATCGAGTGGCAGGCCGAGCAGACCTCCCTATAGACCTTGTAGCCGCGTTGCAGCTGAGCCTTGTCGAACTGACCGAACGGGCCGTTGAAGGACCATTCGATCTCCGCGGGCTCCTTGGCGTGCGTGGACGCCTGAGCGGCGCCCCCGATCAGGGCGAGCCCGAGCGCCGCGAGCGTGAGACCTTTGCGCAGCATTGGGCTCAACCCCTCTTTTCAGGCGACGCCGTAGCGCCCGCGGGCGCGCTGGCGGGATGCGATAGGACTGGCGCGGAGATCGATTCCGGCACCGGCAGCGGCGTCTCGATGAGGCCCAGCACCGGCAGGATCACCAGGAAGTAGGCGAAGTAGTAGAGGGCCGCGACCCGCGACAGCCACACGAAGCTGTTCAGGTCGGCGTCGATCAGCGTGAACGTCGACCCGATCGGGACGACCGGGTCGTCCGGAAGGCGGGCGCCGCAGAAGCCGAGCACGATGCAGGCGAGCACGAAGATGAAGAAGTACAGGCGCGCCGTCGGACGGAAGCGCATCGAGCGTACCTTGCTGGTGTCCAGCCAGGGCAGGACGAACAGCACGCCGATCGCGCCGAACATCCCGATCACCCCACCCAGCTTGTTCGGCACCGCCCGCAGGATCGCGTAGAACGGCAGGAAGTACCATTCGGGCACGATGTGCGCCGGCGTCACCAGCGGGTTGGCTGGGATGTAGTTGTCCGCGTGGCCCAGGACGTTCGGGTTGTAGAACACGAACGACGCGAAGAGGATCAGGAACAGCACGATCGCGAACCCGTCCTTCACCGTGTAGTACGGGTGGAAGGGGACCGTGTCCTCCTTGGACTTCACGTTGATCCCGAGCGGGTTGTTGTTGCCCGGAACGTGCAGCGCCCAGATGTGCAGGCCGACGACGCCGGCGATCATGAAGGGCAGCAGGAAGTGCAGCGAGAAGAAGCGGTTCAGCGTCGGGTTGTCGACCGCGAAGCCGCCCCACAGCCAGGTGGTGATGGAGTCCCCGATCACCGGCAGGGCGCCGATCAGGTTGGTGATCACGACCGCGCCGTGGAAGCTCATTTGGCCCCAGGGCAGTACGTAGCCCATGAAGGCCGTGGCCATCATCAGCAGGTAGATCACGCAGCCGAGGATCCACAGCACCTCGCGCGGCGCCTTGTAGGAGCCGTAGTAGAGGTTGCGGAACATGTGGATGTAGACCGCGAGCAGGAACATCGAGGCCCCGTTCGCGTGCATGTAGCGGATCAGCCAGCCGTAGTTGACGTCGCGCATGATCCGCTCGACCGACGCGAAGGCGTGGTCGACGTGCGGCACGTAGTGCATCGCCAGGATGATGCCGGTGACGATCTGGAAGCCCAGCATCACGGCCAGGATGCCGCCGAAGGTCCACCAGTAGTTCAGGTTCTTCGGGGTCGGGAACGACACCATGGTGTCGTTGGCCATCCGGATCAGCGGAAGGCGCATGTCGAGCCAGCGCTCGAAGCCGGTCTTCGGCTCGTAGGTGGAGTGTCCGCTCATGTCGCTCAGCCCACCTTGACCTTGGTGTCGGAGAGGAACGCGTAGTCCGGAACCGCCAGGTTCTTGGGCGCGGGTCCCTTACGGATACGCCCGGAGGTGTCGTACACCGAACCGTGGCAGGGGCAGAACCAGCCGCCATATTCGCCGCCGCCGAAGGTCGGCACGCAGCCCAGGTGGGTGCAGGTGCCGATCAGGATCAGCCACTCGGCCTTGCCGGGCTTGTGGCGTTCCGCGTCGGCCTGCGGGTCGCGCATGTCGGCGTGGTCGTCCTTCACCGCCGCGGCGATTTCCTTTTCGGTGCGGCTACGGACGAACAGCGGCTTGCCGCGCCACTTCACCGTCACCTGTTGCCCTTTGGCCACCTTGCTCAGGTCGAATTCGATCGACGCGAGGGCCAGGGTGTCGCCCGCGGGGTTCATCTGATCGATGAACGGCCAGGCGAGGGTCGCGACCGCGCCCACCGCAGCGGCGCCCGCCGCGATGTGGATGAAGTCGCGACGGCTCGGGTCTTCGCCCGAGACGTGCGGGTCGGGTCTGTCGCCCACGACGGTGTCAGCCACCTAAAGCTACCCTTCGATATCGAGCGCGCCCTCATGAGATCGGCGAAGGTGCGCCCAGGCTTGAACCCGGCCAGGGGAACTGGCCGGGCGGATCTTCCGTGGACAGGTCTGAAGCTGGTGATCGCCGTGCTTTGTCGTTTGCGAACCGTTCGCAACACAAAGCTACGTGAATCGCCTTTACGCCCCGGCCTATTCCGTGGCGGATCGCTTAGAATGCGCTTGGCCCTTTTTCAACCCGACATTCCTCAAAACCTTGGCTCTGCGGTGCGGCTTGGCGCCTGTCTGGGCGTGCCGGTGGACGTCATCGAGCCCTGCGGCTTCCCATTTTCCGACCGCGCCGTGCGTCGCGCAGCGATGGATTACGCCGAAAAAGCCGAGGTTGTCCGTCATCCGAGCTGGGAAGCGTTTGTCGGCGCGCCCAAGCGAAGCCGCAGCCGACTGCTGCTGTTCACGACCCGGGGCGCCGAACCCTTCCACAGCTTTCGCTACGAGCCGGACGACATCCTGCTGCTCGGCCGCGAGAGCGCCGGCGCGCCGGTCGAGGTGCATGAAGCCGCCGACGCGCGGCTATTCATCCCACTGGTCGCCGGCGCTCGGTCGCTGAATGTCGTCAACGCCGCGGCCATGGCGCTCGGCGAGGCTCTGCGGCAAACCAACGCTTTCCCTCTTCCCGCGGGGAGAGGTTGAACGCCGCTACGCAATCTCCCGCGGTTCTCTCCGCGCGCCATCCGCGCTAAGCCGCGCGGATGGCCGAAATCCTCGATGAGAAGACCACGCGGGCGCGCGCCTGGTTCGACACCCTGCGCGACCGGATCGTCGCCGCGTTCGAGCGGCTGGAGGACGAGGCGCCGGCGGATCTCTACCCCGGCGAGCCCGGCCGTTTCGAGCTGAAGCCCTGGGACCGGCCCGCCGGCGGCGGCGGGGTGATGGGCTTTCTGCGTGGGCGGTTTGTCGAGAAGATGGGCGTCCACGTCAGCCTGGTGCACGGGACCTTCAGCCCGGAGATGGCCGCCTCGATGCCGGGCGCGGAGGAGGATCCGAGCTTCGTCGCCACCGGCGTCAGCCTGATCGCCCACATGGTCAATCCGCGCGTGCCGGCGGTGCACATGAACACCCGCTACATCGCCACCCGCCACGGCTGGTTCGGCGGCGGCGCGGACCTGACGCCGACCATCGAGGAACAGCGCAGCCAGGAGGCCGACGACGCCCGCCTGTTCCACGCCGCCCTGCAGGCCGCCTGCGACCGCCACGATCCGGCGTGGCACCCCCGCTACAAGGCCTGGTGCGACGAGTACTTCTTCCTGCCGCACCGGAACGAGCCGCGCGGCGTGGGCGGCATCTTCTACGATCACCACGACTCCGGGGATTGGGAGCGCGACTTCGCTTTCACCCGCGACGTCGGCGAGGCCTTTCTCGACGTCTATCCGAAGATCGCCCGCCACCGCATGGGCGAGCCCTGGACCGAGGCCGATCGCGACGAGCAACTGGTTCGGCGCGGCCGCTACGTCGAGTTCAACCTGCTCTACGACCGCGGCACCATGTTCGGGCTAAAGACCGGCGGCAACATCGAGTCGATCCTCAGTTCGATGCCGCCGATGGTGAAGTGGCCCTGATCGCGTCGTGCTCTCGGCGGAACACGTGATCGCGGCGCCGGGTTGAGCCTCCGAGCAAACCTCAAGGAGGCTCCCATGAAGATCTCGGACTGCATGACGGACGACGTGCGGCTGGCCGACCCGAACATGAGCCTGCGCGAGGCTGCGCAGATGATGGCCGAGTGCGACGCGGGCGTTCTGCCCGTCGGGGAAAACGATCGCCTGGTCGGGATGCTCACCGATCGCGACATCGCCATCCGCGCGGTGGCCGAAGGCAAGGGGCCGGACGCGACGGTGCGCGAGGCGATGACCCGCGACGTGTGCTGGTGCTACGAGGACGAGAGCGTCGCCGACGTCCTGCGCCGGATGGGTGAGGAGCAGATCCGCCGGATGCCGGTGCTGAGCCGCGAAAAGCGCCTGGTCGGCATCATTTCCATGGCTGACCTCACCGACAGCGCCCAGCCGCAGCAGACCGGCGCGGCGCTGGGCGAGATCACCCGCGAGGGCGGGCAGCACAACCAGACTTTGCACTGATCGAGCCTCTCCCCCGCGAAGCGAGAGAGAGGGCTACCCCGGCCGCTGCAGGAAAGCTCGGATCCAGCCGCCGACGCGCGCTCTGTCGTCTGGAACGTCATAGCTGGCGACGGCGGCGTCCGCTTCCGCATCGGTCAGCGAGCGGCCACGGCGGCTCTCGATCAAGGCGATGGCGTACTCCGGCGCGAACTCAGGGTGCAGTTGCATGGAGATGGCGCGATCACCCGGATAGGCCAGCATGCCGAACGGCGTGAAGGCGCTCGCCGCGACCACCTGGGCGCCCGGCGCGGTCTCGACGACCTGATCCTGGTGCGAGCCCGGCAGGCGGATCTCGCCAGCGTCGTCCATCCAGGGCTCGCGGCGCAGCACCCGGTAGGCCTGCTCCCCAACGCCCCAGCCCTTGGGCGACTTGATAACCTTGCCGCCGAACGCCTCGGCCATGACCTGGTGCCCAAAGCAGACGCCGACCAGTGTCGCTCGGCCGCGGGCGGCGCGGAGGAACGCCATCAGATCGGAGATCCACGGCGTTGTGTCGTACACGCCGGCCGCCGAGCCGGTGACGAGATAGGCGTCACACGCCTCCGGCGCAGGCGGCAGCTGGCCCTCGTCGACGGCGAATTCTGCATAGTGGAAGGCGTCCTCGCCCAGGAGACGGCGGAACATCTCCGGATAGGTCCCATAGGCCTCGAGCCGGTGCGGCGGAGCGCCGGTCTTGAGGATGCCCAACTTCATTCCATCAGCTCCCGCAGCCGGGCGAGCGTCGCCTCGCGGCCGGCCTGGAAATCGCCATCGATCCACCAGTCTTCAAGCGCGCGCAGCAACTCGCCGACGCGCCGGCCCTTCGGCGCCCCCGCGGCGAGCACGTCGGCGCCGCTGACGGGCAGGCTCATGGCGGCCCAGCCGTCGGCGTGATCCAGCAACGGTCGCCACGACGCCGCATCGCCGCCGCCGGCGCCCGCCCAGTTCAGCTTCAGCCGGTCGCGCACCGCCGGCGCGCCCTTGCGATGCAGGGCGACACGCAGGTCGTGCGCGTCAAGGCCGGGCGCCAGCTCCGGCGCAGGCGTAAGCGCCGTCTGCAACCGGTCGCGCTCGGCGTTCGAGAGCCTCAGCCTCTCGGCCGCGCGTGTCCCCTCCGCGGGGTCGTCGGGCAAGACGGCGGCGAGCCGCAGCAGGCGATCGGCCGCGCCCAACGCCTGTTCAATGCCGACCAGCGCCTCGAACCGCGCTCGATCCTGGCCGGCCGGCAGGACGATCTCGAATACGCCGGTCTCGCGCATCAGGCGCACGGCCGGCCGCGGGTCCTCCGCGGCCAGCAACTTCAAGAGCTCCGCCGAAATGCGCTCCGCCGCCAGCGTCGCCACGCCTCCGCGCAGGGCGGTGATCGCCGCCACCGCCGCGGCGTCCGGCTCGCCGCGGCCGTACCAAGCCAGGAAGCGGAAGAAGCGGAGCGCCCGCAGGTAGTCTTCACGCAAGCGGAGCTCAGGATCGCCCACGAATACGATGCGCCCGGCGTGAGCGTCGGCCACGCCCTGCCCGGTCGGGTCGTCTATGCGTCCGTCGCGCCGCGCGTAGAGGGCGTTGAGGGTGAAGTCGCGCCGCTCGGCGTCCTTCAGCCAGTCGGTGGTGAAGGCCACAACGGCCCGGCGGCCATCGGTCTCGACGTCGCGGCGCAGGGTGGTGACCTCGACAGGATGTCCCCGGAAGACGGCGGTGACCGTGCCATGTTCGACCCCGGTCGGGACCGCGCGAATCTTCGAAGCCCGCAGCGCCTTGGTGACGACATCGGGCGTCAGAGTGGTCGCCAGGTCTATGTCGGAGATCGGCTGGCCCAGCAGCGCATTGCGAACGCAGCCGCCGACGAAGCGCGCGCAGTCCGGCCCGCCCACCGCTTCTAGCGCGTCGAGCACCGCGGCAGGCGCCGGAGCCGTCAGCCACTCCGGCCTTCCGAGCGAGGCGGTCACGCCGTCTTGGCTCCGTAGAGCCGGTCGGAGAGCGAGCGCAGGATCGCGGCGGTGACGCCCCAGATGCGGCGATCCTCATGCGTCATCGCGTAGTAGCTGCGGGGCTGCCCCTCCCAGATGACGTGCTCCTGCTTGTGGTTGTCCTGATCCATCAGGAAGCCGAAAGGGGTCTCGAAGATCTCCGCCACCTCGTGCGGATTGGGATGCAGCTCGAAGCCCTCGCGGATGAACCCGACCACCGGCGTGATCAGATAGCCGCTGTGGGTCAGCAGCGGCGTCGCGAGGCCGGCCAGGCTCACGTAATCGCTCTCCAGGCCGATCTCCTCGTGCGCCTCGCGCAGCGCCGCCTCCCAGGTGCGCTCGCCCGGATCGAGCCGGCCGCCCGGCAACGCCACCTGGCCGGTGTGCTTGCGCAAAGTGTCGGAGCGGCGGGTCAGCAGGACGGTGTGCCCGCCGGTACGCTCCACAAGCCCGATCAGCACCGCAGCCGGCGCGGCCTCCTCGAGCACCAGGCTGGCCGACTGCGTCTCCATATGGAAGGACTCTCGCGGATCGCGCTCCTTCAGCGGATCGAGCAGGCGGACAATCCGGCGATGGAAGTCCTCGTTGGCCGCGCCGCCGCTCATGGCGCCGCCTCCGCACGGCCCAGCGGGAACCAGGCGCCGTTGGAGGCGACGCCCAGCTCGGTCCCTGTCGCCGATGGTCGCTCCTCGGCCAATTCGACCAGTTCGTAGAACACCGGCCGGGAGAGCAGCGCCTCCAGGCCGGCGCGAACGTGAACGTAGGGCCTGGGTTCGCCGCCGGCGCCGAGGTCCACGCGGATCGGATGTTCGGGGCCGGCCTCCACCTCGTCGCCGACGTTGGTGACGAACCGGAGCGCCGGTCCGTCGCGGTCGACGCGCACCGCCACGAAGGGGGCATCCTCGACGGTGACCCGCAGCTTCTCGACGGGCGTGACGAGGTAGGTGCCATCAGGATCTTTGCGCAGGATGGTGGAGAACAGCCGGACCAGCGCCTCGCGGCCGATCACGCCGCCCTCGTGCACCCAGCTGCCGTCCTTGCGGATGACGATGTCGATCTCGCCGACATAGGTGGGATTCCACAGATGCACCGGCGGCAGGGCGCGCGCCTTGCGCTCATCGCCGTTCGCCGCCTCTGCGGCCGCCGCCACTCGCTCGAGCTTCGGCTTTCCCTCATGTTCGACCATGCGCTCAAGGTAGGCGGCGCGCCGTTGCGCCTCAAGCGAACTCAGCGCGCGGCGACGCGGCCGCGGAGTCCCTCTGACAGGGGCTTGAACGCCCGGGCCAGCACCCGGCGTTGGTCGACCGGCCCAGGCATGATCACATCGCGGGCCAGTCCAGCCGAGAAGCCGAAGCGATCGAAATAGGGGCCGTCGCCGACCAGCAGCACCGCCGCTTCGCCGGCCTTGCCCGCCGCGGCGCAGGCCCGCTCGACAAGCTGGCCGCCAAGGCCTGCGCTGCGCTCGTCTGAATCCACCGCCAGCGGCCCAAGGAAAGCCGCCTCCACCCCGCCCACACGTACCCGCCACATGCGCACCACCCCCAGCAGCCGGCCCTCGGACCAGGCGCAGAAGGACAGCTCCGGCGCGAACTCGGCGATCTCGCGCACGCGCTCGGAGGACTTCACGAACCGCCCTGGCCCGAAGGCGCGGTCGAGCAGAACCTCGATCGCGGGCTGATCCTCGGGCGCTTCGTGGCGGAAAATGAGCGCGGGCCGGCTCGGGATGGGCTCTACGGACATGGGCTCGACTAGGATGCGACGACGGCGGAAATCATGGCCCGGAGCCGGGCCGCGGGGTTCAACGGAGCACGCCGAAAGCGCGCCAAGGGAATAGTCGTCGCATATGCCAGATCTTCGCACCCTTAACGGGGCGCGAGGTAAGGCGGCGAGGCGCTCGCGTCAACGGCAAGGTTGCAGGGCCAAGCGACGCAAGGCAGGGTCGCTCGCCCATGTCCTCCACCACCCCAGATGTCATCCCGTCAGCGCGAGAGCTGCTGAAACAACGCGATTACCTGTTCTTCTGGGTGTCCCGGTGGTGCGGCGCGTTCGGGGCTCAGGTCCAGAGCGTGGCGCTGGGCTGGTACATGTATTCGCTCGCCCGCCGCACCATGAGTGTCGCGGAATCGGCCTTCATGGTCGGGATGATTGGGCTGGCGGCCTTCATTCCGGTGCTGCTGCTGACCCTGCCGGCAGGGGAGGCGGCCGACCGCCACGATCGCCGCCGCGTGTCGCTCTGCTGCCTGGCGGGCGAGCTGACGACCGCCTTCGTCCTCACGCTCGCCGCTTGGCGCGGATTCGCCACCCCCGCGCTGCTGTTGGGCGTCGCCGCAGCCTTCGGCGCCTGCCGCGCCTTTTTCGCCCCCGCCAGCGCGGCGCTGGGTCCCATGCTGGTCCCGCGGCCGCTGCTGCCCCGGTCGATCGCCTGGAACTCGCTGGCCTGGCAGACCGCCTCCATCGCCGGCCCCGCCGCGGCGGGGCTGCTGGTGGCGCTCTCGCCGGCGCACGCCTTCGTCACGGCGCTAATCCTCTACGCCGTCTCGGGCGCCTGCATCGCGGCGATCCGCGGCAACACCAAGCCTGCGCCGCAGCCGGGCTCGCGACTGGAACTGGTGAAGGAGGGCCTGGCCTACGTCTGGCGCTCGAAGACCGTTCTGGGCGCGATCTCGCTCGACCTCTTCGCTGTGCTGCTCGGCGGCGCGACGGCGCTGTTGCCGGTGTTCGCGCGCGATGTCCTGCACGTGGGCCCCGGCGGGTTCGGCCTGCTGCGCGCGGCGCCCGCGGTGGGGGCCACGGCGATCGCCTTCTGGCTCGCCGCCAATCCGATCCGCAGCCGGGCCGGAGCCTACATGTTCGGTGGCGTCGCCCTGTTCGGCGTCGCCACCTGCGTCTTCGCGCTCTCGAAGGTGATGTGGCTGTCGGTCGCCGCGCTGGCGGTGCTGGGCGGCGCGGACATGCTGAGCGTCTACGTCCGTCAGACGCTGATCCAGCTGGTCACGCCGGACCATATGCGCGGCCGGGTGGCCGCCGTCTCCACCGTCTTCATCGGCGCCTCCAACGAACTCGGCGAGTTCGAAAGCGGCGTCGTCGCCCGCTTCCTGGGCCCCGTCGGCGCGGCGCTGTTCGGCGGCGTCGGCGCACTGGCCGTCACCGGCATCTGGGCCTGGCTGTTCCCTGACCTGCGCAAGGCCGACGAGATGGCCTAGCCACGCGCCAGGCTCTCCAGCGCCTCGCCCGTGACGCGGCGGACGATCCAGTCGTTCAGCGCCTGCGCGCCGATGCGGTCATAGAAGCCGATCGCCGGCGCGTTCCAGTCCAGCACCGCCCACTCCAGGCGGCCGAGGCCCTCGGCGACGCAGCGTCGGGCGAGGCCGCGCAGCAACGCCTTGCCCGCGCCGCCGCGCCGCGCATTCGGCCGGACGTAGAGGTCTTCCAGGTAGATGCCGTGGCGACCGCGGAAGGTGGAGTAGCTATAGAACCACAGCGCGAAGCCGATCGGCTCCCCGCCCGCCTCGGCGATGTCGCAGAACACGCGCGGGGATGGGCCAAACACGTCGCGGGCGATGTCCGCCTCGCAGGCCTCCACGACATGGCTCAGCTTTTCATACTCCGCGAGTTCGCGGATGAAGCCCATGATCAGGCCCGCATCCGCAGGGGCGGCGGGCCTGATTTGCAGCTCTGACTCCGTCACCGGCTCAGAACTTGGAGAAGTCGGGCTTGCGCTTCTCGAAGAAGGCGGCGAACGCCTCGGCGGCTTCGGGCGATCGCACCTGTTCGTGCAGAAGCTCCAGCTCCTTCTCGACGTGCTCGCTCAGGGCGGCGGCGTTGCGCATCAGTGATTTGGTGATCCGCACGGCGCTCGGCGGGCGCTGGGCCAGGGCCTCGGCCGCCGCGCGGGCCTTGGCCTGCACCTCGCCCGCCGGCAGGGCGGCGTTGGCGATGCCCCAGGCGGCCGCGGTGCGACCGTCGATCGACCCGCCGAGCGCGAACAGCTGAAACGCGCGCTGATGGCCGATCACTGCCGGCAGCAGCATGGAAGATGCGGCTTCGGGCACGATCGCCAGGTTCACGAAGGGGCTGGAAAGCAGCGCGTCCTCGGCCACGAACACCATGTCGCAATGCAGCAGCATGGTCAGGCCGACGCCGATGGAGCGGCCGTGGACGGCGGCGATCAGCGGCGTCTGCAGCTTCGGGAGCGCCCGGAGGAACGCGCTGGCGGCAGGCGGCTCGGCGTTGGCGTCGTCTTCCGCCGCGCGGGCGTTGATCGACGCGAACTCGCCCACGTCGTTGCCGGCGGTGAACATGTCGCCATTGGCCTGCAGCAGGATGACGCGCACCGCGGGATCGGCGTCCGCCTCGGCGAAGGCGCGGATCAACGCGTGGTACATCGGCGGCGTCAGCGCGTTCTTCTTTTCCGTCCGGTTGAGGGTCAGGGTCAGCACGCCGCCGGCCCGTTCGATCAGCACTTCGTCGCTCACGCGCGCATCCTCCAAGATTTCGAGGGCCGTCTTAGAACACGTCAGGCGAAAGTGGAGCCCGGTTTCGCCGCCCGACGTGCTCTAAACTTTTGAATCGACCCTTCTTGCCCGGATCGGGTCGATCCAGCCTGATCCGGAAAGGGTCTAGGCGACCGCCCGATACCAGTCGACGCCGTTCTCGTCTCTGGTGCGCTCGGCCTCGCCGCGGGCTACGAGATAGTTGAGGTGCGCCAGGCTCTCGCCGGTGGCGAGGTTGCGGTTGGTCTCGTCGATCACCGTGCGGAACAGCACGCCGAAGACATCCACCACGCGCCGCCGCTCGCTGATCTTCTTGCGCAACCGCTCCAGGTTGCGCTCGTGGCCGCCGACCAGGGCGTCGATCCGCGCATGCAGGCCGTGAAAGGGATCGTTGTGCGCCGGCAGCACCAGCACGTCGTCCGGCACCTGCGTCTTGATCCGCTGCAGCGACGTCAGCCATTCGTGCAACGGGTTCGCGTCCGGCTCGGTCGGGAACACGGCGACGTTGGAGCTGATGCGCGGCAGCACCTGGTCGCCGCTGATCATGAGCTTAAGCTCCGGGCAGTAGAGGCAGGCGTGCTCGGGGCTATGGCCCGAGCCCACCACCACACGCCAGAGATGGTCGCCGATCTGGACCTCGTCGCCATCACGCAGCCGGTGGAAGCTGTCGGGCAGTGCGTGCAGCGCCTTGCCGAAGAAGCCGAAGCGGGCGCGATAAGTCTCCAGCGCCTCGGCGTCCCAGCCGGCGGCGCGGTAGAACCGCACGCCGTCCTCCGGCGCCTCGCGCCCGGTGTCGGCCGCCAGACTGCGGCAGGTGAGGAATTCCAGGCGGGTGATCCAGAGGCGACACTGATATTTCCGCGTCAGCCAGCCCGACATGCCGATGTGGTCGGGATGCATGTGGGTGGCGAACACCCGCGTCGCGCGCGCCCCGCCCAGCGGCCCCTTGAACGCCTCGCGCCAGGCCTGGACGGTCTCTGCGCCGCCGATGCCGGTGTCGATTATGGCGTAGCCGTCGTCCTCGGCCACCGCCCAGACGTTGATGAAGGCCAGCCGCCCGCCCAGCGGCATGCGCAACCACTTCACGCCCGGCGCGACCTCGACCGCGACGCTCGCCGTCGGCCCCTCGGCAAACGGATAGACCAGGCGCACCCGTTCCGGTTTAGCCTCATCGACTGAATTCGCCATGGCGCGCACTCCCAATCCCACTTGCGCGGACATGGTAGTCGCCGACGACGGCGCGGCAAGAATCCTACGCGCGCGCTGCTTTTGGCGCGAAGCGCTGCACCCAGTCCCGAAGCACCGATGCATCGGTGACACCCGCCTGGCGCGCCGCAACCTTGCCGCTCTGGAAGGCGAACAGCGCCGGAATGCCCTGCACGCCGAACTGGGCGGCGAGGCCGGGATTAGCGTCGACGTCGACCTTGACGAACCGCGCGCCCGGCTCGAGCTCGGCGGCGGCGCGCGCAAAGATCGGCGCCATCGCCCGGCAAGGCCCGCACCAAGCGGCCCAGAAGTCCACGATCAGCGGCAAATCGCTGCTTGCAAGGTGCTTGGCGAAGCGAGCCTGGTCCAGCGCCACGGGCTCGCCCTCGAACAGGCGGCGGTGACAACGCCCGCACTTGGCCGCGGCGCCAAGGCGCTCAGGCGGCAGCCGGTTCGTGCTGTCGCAGTGGGGGCAAACGACGTGCAACGGCTCGGCCATGGTCTCCTCGCCCTCGATAAGGGGCGCGGCGGCGCGCCCGGTTCCCCCTGCGCTCGAAATTCAGCGGGCCGTCTCGGCCCAGTCGCGCTCGGCGAACCATGTCTGCAGGCCCTTCAGGAAGGGCAAAACCTCGCGGAACTCATCGAGGGTGAAGGCCTCGCGCAGCTTTTCCATCTGCGGCCGGATCGCCGCGATCGACTGGCTGTAGATCGCCATCCCCGCGGGCGTCAGCCAAACTCGGCCGCCGCCACCCTCCTCGACGCGTACAAAGCCGGAGTTCACCAGGCTTTGTAGCCGTGGACCCATGCCGGGCTCCGGCTCGTGCAAAGCATGGGCGATCTGTGCCGACGTGACCCCGTCGCCGCTGTCCAGCACACGCAGGACATCGAACTCCGCGAGCCCCAGCTCCGGCGGCAGCAACTCCATCAACTGATCGCGGACGCCGTCGTTGATCAGTCGGATCATCGAGAAGACCTTCACGACCGGGTGGTCGGGAGGCTGGGCCATGCGGGAACCTTTCGTTGCGGTGCGAAAATCTCCCGATCGCCCGCGAACATCAAGTCCAGCCGACCGTAGATTCCAGGCGCGAGATCCCTCAATCGCGCGAGAGCAGCCGCAGCAGGCTTGTGCGCGAGTCTTCAGCGCGGTCGTGCGACGGCGCTCAGACGCGCGGGCGGCGCACCAGTCCGACAATGAACAGCAACAGGATCGCGCCGAGGGTGGCGATCACCAGGCTCGAGAGGAGGCCGTTTGCGCCAAAGCCAATGCGGGTGGCGATGAAGCCGCCCAGGAAGGCGCCGACGACGCCCACGATGAGATTGGTCAGCAGGCCATGATTACGCTTCATCACCTTCTCGGCGATCCAGCCGGCGAAAATGCCGATGATGATCCAGCCGATGATTCCCATTCCGCTCGCCATGGTTCGGGTTCCTCTGCAGCCCAAGCCACAACGTGCGTTGGCGCGGCGCGTTGCGCTATCGGGTAGGTGGCCCAGGCGTAACCTGGATGAACACCAGCCAACGACGCGGATCGGGAGCCATTCAGCAGCTCGGCTGTTCAATGGCTCCGTCGCTCACCGGAGCGATCCAACCGAAAGGGACGATCTCCATGAAACGTCTTCTTCTCTCCGCCGCCGCCGCCGCGGTGACCCTGACCGCGCTTCCCAACATCGCCAACGCCCAGCCGTGGCAGTCGATCGACGCACGCCAGGCGAACCTCGAGCGCCGCATCGACCAGGGCGTCCGCCACGGCGACCTGACCCGGCCCGAGGCCATGCGCCTGCGCGGCGAGTTCCGCGATCTCGCCCGCCTGGAGCGCCAGTACCGCCGCGACGGCCTGTCGCCGTGGGAACGCCGCGACCTCGACCGCCGCTTCGATCGCCTGTCTAACCGGATCTACGCCGAGCGGCACGACAACCAGGACCGCGTCCGCCGCTACTAGGAAGGTTTGGGAGCGGCCCCGCCGCTCCCGCCCTCCGGCCCTCCGGCCCTCCGGCGGGCGAAGCATCGCGCTACGCTTGAAGCGTGCTAAGCGGCCTGCATGTCCCGCAACATGCAGGCTGTGCACCCCGGCCAGACCTGGTGGCGCGCACTTTACGATCGGCCCTACCTGCTGCTGGTCCTGACGACGCTGACCTGGGCCGGCAACTCCGTGGCCAGCCGCGCGGCGGTCGGGCAGATCTCGCCGATGACGCTCACGGCGGGCCGCTGGCTGCTGGTGCTGGCGTTGCTCGGCGTCTTCGCGCGCGAGGAGTTGCGGACCGGCCTTCCGCGGCTGCGTGGCCGCTGGCTGCCGGTCGCCCTGATGGGCGCCTGCGGCTTCACCCTGTTCAATGCGCTGTTCTACGTCGCCGGCCACCTGACCAGCGCGATCAACATCTCAATCCTGCAGGGCTCGGCGCCGATCCTGGTGATGGCAGGCGCGCTGATCCTTCACCGCACGCCAATTCGCGCCGGACAGGCGGCCGGCTTCATGGTCACGCTCGCAGGCGTGGTCACGGCTGCGAGCCATGGCGATCTCCGGAGCCTCGCCCGACTGCGCTTCAACCCGGGCGACCTGATGATGCTGGCGGCCTGCGTGCTCTATTCCGGCTACACGCTTGCGCTGCGCGGCCGGGAGGGCGCCTCGAAGGTCTGGTTCTTCGCCGGCCTGGCGGCGGCGGCCTTCGTCACCTCCTTGCCGCTGCTCGCCGGGGAGATGGCCCTTCGCCAGACCCAGGTCCCGACGCTGAGCGGCCTCGCCATCCTGGTCTATGTCGCGCTCGCCCCGTCGCTGTTCGGCCAGCTGTTCTTCATGCGCGCCGTGGAGCTGCTGGGCGCCGCCCGCGCCGGCCTGTTCATCAACCTCACCCCGGTGTTCGGCGCCTTGCTCGCCGTCCTGCTGATCGGCGAACCTTTTCGGCCGCACCATGCACTCGCTCTCGTGCTCGTGGTGGCGGGAATCTTGTTGGCGGAGACCGCCGTGCGCCGGGCGCAGCGCAACGGCGCCTAGAGGCTCGGGGCGCGGGGCCTAGGCGATCCACCGGGTGACGTTGGCGCGCTCCCGCCGTTAAGCTTGGGTGAGAAGATCCTCTCGTGGGAGGTCGCCATCGACACGGACCTTTTCCTGCGGCTCGGCGCGGCGCTCGGCGTCGGCCTGCTGGTGGGCGTCGAACGCGCTTGGCGCCAGCGGGACGATCGCGAGGGCGGGCGCACGGCGGGCGTGCGCACCTTCGGCCTGATCGGCCTGCTGGGCGGGATCTGCGGGGCGCTGTCGGGCGAGAGCTATGCGCCCTGGCTCGCCGGCCTGGCGATCCTGTCCGTCGCCTTCGGCGCCTTCAGCTATCGCGAGGGCGTGGCGGAGAACAACTTCAGCGTCACCAACCTCGTCGCCGCGATGCTCGTCTACAGTCTGGGCGTGATGGCGCTTCATGGCGATCTGGCCGTCACCGCGGCCGCCGGCGTCGCCACCGCCGCGCTGCTGGCCAGCCGTGAGAAGCTCCACCGCACGGTCGAGCGGCTGACCTGGGTGGAGCTGCGCTCGGCGCTGCTGCTGGCGGCGATGACGGCCTTGGTTCTCCCCGTGCTGCCGAACCATCCCGTCGATCCGCTGGGCGCGATCAATCCCGCCAAGATCTGGAAGTTCATGATCCTGACGGCGGGGATCTCCTACCTCGGCTACATCGCCCTGAAGATCGGCGGGCCGGAGAAGGGGCCGCCGCTGGCGGGGCTGGCAGGCGGCCTCGCCTCCTCAACCGCCACGACGCTGGCGCTTTCGCGGCTGAGCAAGAAGGTCGACGACAACCTGGGCCTGGCGGCCGGAGTCTCTTTCGCCGCCATGGTTTCGGTGGTCCGCGCCACCTTCCTGGCCGGCGTGGTCGCGCCGCCGCTGCTGGCGGAACTCGCGCCGGCCTCCGGTGCGGCGGCCGCGGTGTTCGGCGTGGGCGGCCTGCTCGCCCTGTTTCGCCGCAAGCCAGGCGTGAAGGCGTCGAACGAAGTCTCGGTGCCGTTCGAGCTGCCGGCGGTGTTCGCCTTCGGCGCTCTGCTGGCGGTGATCATGCTGCTCAGCGCCTGGCTCTCGAAGGGCGCAGGCGCCGCGGGGATCTTCGCGCTCGCGGCGATCTCGGGCCTCGTCGATGTCGACGCCATCACCCTGTCGCAGGCGCGCTCGGCCTCCGAAGGCGGCTCGCTCAGCATCGCCGCGGCCGCGATCCTGATCGCGCTCGCCGCCAACGCCGTGCAGCGCGGCCTGATGGCCTGGTCGATAGGCGCACGGCCGTTCGCCGTGCGCTTCTGCATTGTCAGCGGCCTGGCGCTGGTGGCCGGCGGCGCCGGGCTGATCGCCGCGCGTCTTATCTGAGATCGCTCAGGCCGCCTTCCCGAGCCTCTCCTTCAGTCCCTCGCGCGCCAGCTCGTCGGCGCGCTCGTTGAGCTCGTGGCCGGCGTGGCCCTTGACCCAGCGCCAGTCGACCTCGTGCCGCAGCCGCGCCGTATCGAGCCGCTTCCAGAGATCGTCGTTCTTCACCGGCTTCTTGTCGGCGGTCATCCAGCCGCGCCGCTTCCAGCTGTGGATCCACTCGTGGATACCCTTCTGGACGTACTGGCTGTCGGTGTGCAGCTCCACCTTGCAGGGCTTGGTCAGCGCCTCCAGCGCCTGGATCGCCGCCATCAGCTCCATGCGGTTGTTGGTGGTGGCCAGCTCGCCACCCTTCATCTCCTTGCGCTTGTCGCCGTAGAGAAGGATCGCGCCCCAGCCGCCGGGCCCCGGATTTCCCGAGCAGGCGCCGTCCGTGTAAATCACTACGCCAGGGGTCACGCGACAGCTCCAAACAATACCAGGTCGGGGGCGGAGCGGTGCACCGCCAGCTTGCGCTCGTATTCTAGCGGGTCGTGCGGCTTGACCAACGCGCCAGCCGGCGCCGCCCGCCAGTCGTGCAACCGCGTCAGGAAAAAGCGCATCGCCGCCCCGTGCGCCAGGATCGGCAGCGCGCCGCGCTCGGCGGCGGAGAGCGGCCGGTGCGCCTCGTAGCCCGCCACCATCGCCCGCGCAGCGGTGACGTTGAAGCTGCCGTCCGGCTCGAAACACCAGGCGTTGAGCGCCACCGCCACGTCGTAGGCCAGCGCATCGGTGCAGGCGAAGTAGAAGTCGATCGCGCCGGCGAACTCGCGCCCGTGGAAAAAGACGTTGTCCGGGAAGAAGTCGGCGTGGATCACGCCGCTCGGCAGCCCCGTCGGCCAGCCCGCCTGAAAGCGCGCCAGATCGCCCTCGATCACCGCCGCCAGCCCGGGCTTGAGCGCCTCCGCCTGTCCCTTTAGCGGCGCGAACATCGAGGCCCATGCCGCGTGGCCGAGGTCGTTCGCCCGGCTCATGGCGAAACCGTCGGCCGCCAAGTGCAGCTTCGCCAGCCCCTCGCCCGCTTGCCGGCAATGCGCCACGCTCGGCCGGCGCACCGACATGCCGGGCAGGAAACTGACGATGGCGCAGGGCTTGCCGCAAACGGTCTTCAGCGCCTCGCCGTTACGATCCGCCATCGGCGTCGCGCAGGGATAGCCGTGCTCCGCCAACCAGCGCATCAGGCCGAGGAAGAACGGCAGATCCTTCGGATTAGTGCGCTGCTCGTATACCGTCAGGATGTAGCGGCCGCCGTCCGTCTCCAGCAGGAAATTGGAGTTCGAGACGCCTTCGGCGATGCCTTTGAAGCTGAGCGGTTCACCAAGGTCGAAATCAGCCAGGAGCTTCGCCAGCTCGTCGTCCGTTATGTCTGTATAGACCGCCATCCACGCTGCCTGCGCGCGCCCGCCCGCCGGGTCAAGACACCTCGGCGGACGCGTGCTAGCATCCGGCGGTCTTTCAGAGGAGCCGTGCATGATCGCGCTGAAAGTCGAAAAGATCGGCGACCAGATCGCTGTGATCCTGAACCAAGAAGCTATCGACGTCCTCAACGCGAAGGTGGGCGGAACCCTCCACCTCGAACCCACCTCCAACGGTCATGTGCTGGCCGCGGTCACCAAGGAGGTCTGGGTCGAGGATCCGCATGCCCGCGGCCGCGCCTTCCTCAAGCGCTACAACCGCACCTTCGAACAGCTGAGCTGAGAAGATCCTTTCCCTTTGGGGAGGTGGCCCAAGCGCCCGGAGGGGGCATCCACTCAGACGTAAGCGAGGCATCCCCTCGTCGAAATTCTGAGCGGAAGCCCCCCTCACCCGCTTCGCGGGAGCTCCCCCTGTGAGGGGGAGCATCTAGACCTACCCCGCAAGCGCGCGGGGCAGCTTGAAGCTGACGGTCTCCGGCTCCGCCGCCGTCTCCTCGACGGTGACGTCGAAGTTGCCGCGCAGGCGATCGAGCAGGCCGTGCACCAGCACCTCCGGCGCAGAGGCGCCGGCGGTGACGCCGACGACGCGCGCGCCATCCATCCAGGCGAGGTCAAGCGCGTCGGCGTCCTCGATCAGATAGGCCCGCGCGCCGGCCCGGCGCCCGACCTCGGCCAGGCGAACCGAATTCGAAGAGTTGGCGCTGCCCAGCACCAGCAGGACATCGCTCTTCGCCCCCATCGCCTTGACCGCCTCCTGGCGGTTGGTGGTGGCGTAGCAGATGTCTTCCTTGTGCGGGGCGGCGATCGCCGGGAACCGAGCCCTCAGCGTCGCGACGATTTCGGCGGTGTCGTCGACCGACAGCGTGGTCTGGGTGACGAAGGCGATGTTGGCGGAGTCGCGCGGGGCGAAGGCCTCGGCGTCCGCCACCGTCTCGATCAGGGTCACCGCGCCGTCGGGCAGCTGCCCCAGCGTGCCCACAACCTCCGGGTGGCCGGCGTGGCCGATCAGCACGATCTCGCGGCTCGCGTCGTAGTGCCGCTGGGCCTCGACGTGCACCTTCGAGACCAGCGGGCAGGTGGCGTCGAGGTAGAGCATGTTGCGGGCCTTGGCCGCCGCCGGCACCGACTTGGGCACCCCATGCGCCGAGAAGATCATCGGACGGTCGTCGGGCGCCTCGTCCAGCTCCTCGACGAACACCGCGCCCAGCGCGCGCAGGCGCTCGACCACATGCCGGTTATGGACGATCTCATGGCGCACATAGACCGGCGCGCCGTATTTCTCGATCGCCCGCTCGACGATCTGGATCGCCCGGTCGACGCCGGCGCAGAAGCCGCGCGGGTTGGCGAGCAGCACGGTGAGCTTGGGCGGCGGTCGAAGGTCGTCGGACATTGACGCGGAACTTAAGGCGCAAGCGCCCGTCCCGCCAGCCGCGTTGCGGCCGCATTCGTCAGGCTGTACGAAGGGCCGAACAGTCCGCGCGCGCCCCCCGCGCGCCTCCTCCGTGATGGACGCTTCCCATGCGCCGCCCGTTTATCGCCGCCGCCGCCCTCCTGATGGCGGTCAGCTCGCTTCCGACGCTAGTCCACGCCCAAGGGCGAGGCGGCCAGCAGGAGGGCGATGACGACGACGCCGCGGCCAAGAAGAAGAAGGACGCCGAGTGGGGCGACAAGCAGGCGCCGCTGCCGGCGCTGCGCAACGCCGGCCCCTGCCCGTTCGCCAAGACGCTGTACGACGCCGCCCGCTATGTCGAATTCTCGGGTGGTCAGGAGAGCTCGGCGAATGTCGGCTACACCGGCGAGATCCAGGGCGTGACCTCGTCCTGCGCCTACAAGTCGGACGAGCCGATACGGGTGAACATGAACATCCTGTTCGAGCTCGGCAAAGGCCCGCAGGCGCAGGGCGGCTCCAAGACCTATCGCTACTGGGTGGCCGTGACCGACCGCAATCGCGAGGTTATCGCCAAGCAGACCTTCGACCTCGCGGTGAACTTCGACGCCGGCAAGGATCGCGTCTACAAGTCCGAAGACGTCGGCGGCATCGTCATCCCCCGCGCCAAGGCGACGGTCTCTGGCGAGAACTTCGAACTGCTGGTCGGCTTCGAGGTGACGCCGGAGATGGCGGCCTTCAACCGCGAGGGCAAGCGCTTCCGCCCGAACATCGCGCCCGCGGTGGCCTCGAAAGACGACGCAAAGCGTCAATGAGCGACCTGAAGCGAACTCTGAGCGAAGCGGTGCAGGCCGCCTTCGCGGACCTCGGCCTGCCTGCTGAGCTGGGGCGCGTCACCGCTTCCGACCGGCCGGATCTGGCGGACTTTCAGTCGAACGGGGCGCTGGCCGCCGCCAAACGCGTGGGCAAGAACCCGCGCGAACTGGCGACCGCGGTCGCCGGGCGCCTGAGCGCCGATCCGCGGCTTGTCGCCGTCGAGGTGGCTGGCCCCGGGTTCATCAATCTGCAGGTGGCCGACGCCGAGCTCGCCCGTCGTGGCCAGGAGATCGCCGACGACCGCCGCGCCGGCGGCTCGCTGGTCGAGGCTCCGCGGCGCGTGCTGATCGACTACGGCGGCCCCAACGTCGCCAAGCCGATGCACGTGGGCCACCTGCGCTCCTCGATCATCGGCGAGGCGCTGAAGCGGCTCTACCGCTTTCGCGGCGACGTGGTGGTGGGCGACGCCCACTTCGGCGACTGGGGCTACCAGATGGGCCTCCTGATCGGTGCCGTGACCGACGAGAGCCCGGCCATCTTTGACGCCGTCCAGGCGTTGAACGCCCGCACGGACCTCCCAGCCGACTGGACCGAGCTGGAGCCGGCGGAGTTCGAGACGGTCACCCTGGCCGACCTCGACCGACTCTATCCGGAGGCTGCAGCCAAGGGGAAGGCCGACCCCGCCTACCGCGACCGCGCCCGCAAGCTGACCGCCGAGCTGCAGGCCAAGCGGCCCGGCGCCTATCTGCTGTGGCGCCGCTTCGCCAAGGTCACCCGGGCGGCGCTAGAGCGCGACTTCCACGCGCTCGGCGTCGACTTCGATCTCTGGAAGGGCGAGAGCGACGCCGACGCGCTGATCCCCGGCATGATCGCCGACCTCGACGCAAAGGGCCTGCTGGTCGAGGACCAAGGCGCGCGCATCGTCCGCGTGGCGCGCGAGGGCGACAAGCGCGAGCTGCCGCCGCTGCTGGTCGTCTCGTCGGAAGGCTCGGCGATGTACGGCACCACCGACCTCGCGACCATCCTGGACCGCAAGAATACCTTCGAGCCGCAGGCGGTGATCTACTGCGTCGACCAGCGCCAGGCCGACCACTTCGAGATCGTCTTCCGCGCCGCCTACCTCGCCGGCTACGCCGAGGAGGGCCAGCTGGAGCACGTCGGCTTCGGCACGATGAACGGGACCGACGGCAAGCCCTTCAAGACCCGCGAAGGTGGGGTGCTGAAGCTCAACGACCTGATCCAGATGACCCGCGATAAGGCGCGCGAGCGCCTTCACGAGGCGGGGCTGGGCGAGAACCTGCCGGAGGCGGAGTTCGAGGACATCGCCCAGAAGGTGGCGGTGGCGGCCCTGAAATTCGCCGACCTGCAGAACTTCCGCGGCACCTCCTACGTCTTCGACCTCGACCGCTTCACCAGCTTCGAGGGCAAGACCGGCCCCTACCTGCTCTATCAGGCGGTGCGGGTGAAATCGCTGCTGCGCAAGGCGGCCGACGAGGGCGTGCAGGCCGGCCCGGTGATCGTCGCCGAACCCGCCGAGCGGGACTTGGCGCTGACGCTCGACGCCTTCGATTCGGCGCTGGCCGAGGCCTACGACCGTTGCGCCCCCAACGCGGTGGCGGAACACGCCTACCGGCTGTCGCAGAGCTTCTCGAAGTTCTACGCCGCCTGCCCGATCCTGCAGGCCGCGCCGGACGTGCGGGCGAGCCGCCTGACGCTGGCCCAGGCCACGCTCCGCCAGCTCGAGCAGGCGCTGGATGTGCTGGGCATCGAGGTTCCCGAGCGGATGTAGGCAGGCGCAGGCGTTTCAATCGCTTGCGGCGCCCCGTTTAAATTTGGCGATCCGGCTCGGCGGCTCCGCGGCCTAGTCTCCGCGGCATTCAACTAACGAAACGCCGGGGAAAACGCATGGCCGAGCTTGGAACCGTCTCGACCCTGAAGAGCACGAAGCAGACGGTCGCCTTTGCACGGCTCGCCGACTCTCTGGGGTTCTCCAGGCTGGGCCTAGCGGACACCGCGCCCAAGCTCTACCACGGCGTCTATCCTGCGGCGACGGCGTGCCTGCTGGGCACCGAGCGCCTGTCCGTCGGAACCTTCGTGACCAATCCGGTGACCCGGCACTGGTCGGTGCACGCCGCCTGCGCCAAGGGCCTTGAGGAGCTGGCGCCCGGCCGCTTCTTCCTTGGCATGGCGACCGGCGACGGCGCCGTCCACTCGGTCGGCCTCAAGCCCGCGAAGCTGGAGGACTTGGAAGAGTATGTGGAGCAGATGCGGCCGCACATGCCGGAAGGCGCGCGGATCAACATGGCCTTCTCCGGAACCAAGGGCGTCGAGGTCGCGGGCCGGCTGGCCTCGGAGCTGACGATCGGCACAGGGCTCGACGCCGGCGCCATCCGCGAGCTGGCCCGCCGAGCCCGGGCGGCCCGTGCGGCGGCGGGCGTTACCGAGCCCTTGAAGATCTGGACGATGGCCTCCACTCACCTGGTCAAGACCGAGGCCGAGGTCCCGGCGCTGCGCAAGCACGTCCGCGGCCTGGCCTACGGCGGGGCCCGGTTCGGCTTCGACTTTTCATTCGAAGGCAAGAACGTGCCGGAGGAATTCCAGCCGATCCTGCGCCAGCAGCTGGCGAAGTACGACTTCGCCTATCATGCCAAGACCGGCGAGCACCCGAACGCGCACCTGTTCGACGACTACCCCGACGTCGAGAACTATCTCGTCGACCGGATGCAGCTCGTCGGCACGCCGCAGCAGTGCGCCGACCGCCTGGGCGCCCTGATCCGCGACGCCGAACTGGATGGGATCTGGATTCCGATCATTCCGACCGACGGCGCGCCGCCTTCGGAGCAGCTGACGCGCCTGTGCGTCGCCGCCGAGACCTTCGGCCACCTGGCGAAGGTCTAGATGTGAACGAACCTCAGTCGAACAGGTCCGGCTCTGCGGCGGTGATCCAGTCCCAATAGGGCGCGAAGCTGAAGTGCATCGCCAACTGCGAGCCGACCTGCTGCTGCGTGTGGACAGCGACGTCGTGGCTCATGGGAATGGGCTGGCCGGCCGACATGGCGATCATCTGCGTCTGGCAGGCGTTCTCCATGGCCAGATAGCGCCACACGGTGGAGTCGACCGTCTCGCCCACCGTCAGGATCCCGTGGTTCTGCAGGATGGCGGCGTGCTTCCGGCCCAGCGCCTCGGCCAGCAGGTCGCCCTCCTCCAGGTCCAGCACCACGCCGGTGAAGCGTTCGAACAGCGCATGGTCCTGGTAGAAGGCGGCGGAGTCCTGGCTGAGCGGCTCGATCAGGCGGCCCAGCATCGAGAACGCCTTGCCGTACATCGAGTGCGAGTGGGCTGCGGCCATCACGTCGGGCCGTGCGGCATGCAGCCTCGAATGGATGGCGAAGGCCGCGCCGTTCAGGATCGGCCGCGCCTTCGCCGGCCGCTGAACGATCTCGCCCGCGTGGTTCACCAGCATCAGGTCCGACACGCGGATCTGACTGAAGTGCACGCCCATCGGGTTCACCCAGAAGCAGTCGGTGTGCTCGGGGTCGCGCACCGTGATGTGCCCCGCGCCGCCCATGTCGAACTTGAAGTGCGAGAAGACCCGGTAACCTGCCGCCAGCCGCTGCTTGCGGTGCAGGCGCTCTTCCTCGATCGAGCGCGGCGCCTTGGCGGGCGCATCCGACGGCTCGACGCGGACGATCTGGTTCATGTCGGTCCTCCCGGGCGTTCTCGCCCCTCACTCCAGAGTCTACGCCCGTGCGTCCGCTTGTCGAGCCGCCTGCGTGGTCAGCGCCTCGGGCGACGACGGAAACATCGCCAGCGAGGCCCGCGCCACCGGAGATTTTGTGCATTTCACGCACATCCGGGGCATGACGACCGGCTATCATGTCGACGCCGAATGGGATGCGGACGCCCGCGTCTGGGTGTCATCGAGCAACACTCCCGGCCTTGTCGTCGAAGCCGAGACTTTGGCGGAATTCGTCGAGCTTGTTCAGGCGCTGGCGCTGGCCGACAACGCCGGCGTCCATGGCAAGGTCCGCATCCAGATGTGCGCCAACGGTGCGCTGGATCTTGCCGCCGCCTGACGCCGAAGGACTTCTACCCGAACCTCGTCCGGTTGCTCACTGCCGCTGGCTGCGAGCGGCTGGCGGGCGGCAAGGGCAGCCACGAGAAATGGCGGTCGCCGATCAGTGGGCGCGTCTTCATCGTGCCCCGGCCCAAGAGCGGGCGCACCGCCAATGAGGTATCAAAACAGGCAGGGCTGCCAAAGGCGTTCTGACCCCGCATTTCCCGCGTTGACTCCCCTCGCCCACTGACCCACTTTCCCGCCGACTCTCGCGGGAGAGACCGGATTCTTCGAGATCCGGAGCCGAAGGCGCAACCGCCCCGGAAACGCTCAGGCAAAAGGACCGCGAGGAGCTGATGAACGCTGGAAAGTAGCCAGCCTGACAGGTGGGCTCGCCGAAGGAGCAGAGGACGGCCACCCATCGGCCGCTCCGAAATCTCTCAGGCCCAAGGACAGCGGGGGCGCGAGCAACCGGGATTCCGGGTGTCGCCAGCCATCAGCAGGAGTCCGCCGTGTCGCAATCGCCCCTGAAGACCACCCCGCTCACCCAGGCGCACGTCGCGCTGGGCGCTCGCATGGTCGAGTTCGCCGGCTACGAGATGCCGGTGCAGTACCCGGAGGGGGTGCTTAAGGAGCACCTCTGGACGCGCGAGCACGCCGGCCTGTTCGACGTCAGCCACATGGGCCAGGCTCGCCTGCGCGGCGCCGATCCGCTCGCCGCCTTCGAGACCCTCACGCCCGGCGACTTCAAGGGCCTGAAGAGCGGCAAGCAGCGCTACTCTCTGCTGCTGAACGACGAGGGCGGAATCGTCGACGACCTGATGGCCGCGCGTCCGGACGAAGACGGCCTGTTCATGGTGGTCAACGGCGGCTGCAAGGAGAACGACTACCGGCTCATCGCGCAGGCGCTGGCCGGACAGGCCGAGGTCGAGCGGCTTGAAGACCGCGCGCTGATCGCCCTCCAGGGGCCGGAAGCGGCGGCAGTGCTGGAACAGCACGTGCCGGAGGCCGCGACCATGACCTTCATGGAGGCGCGCGCTCTGACCGGCTTCGGCGTCGACCTGATCGTTTCCCGATCGGGCTACACCGGCGAGGATGGCTACGAGATCTCGATCCCCGGCCGTGCCGCCGAGACGGTTTGGAATACGCTGCTCGCTGACGAACGCGTGAAGCCGATCGGCCTGGGCGCGCGGGATTCGCTGCGGCTGGAGGCAGGCCTGCCGCTGTACGGCCACGACCTCGACGAGAGCGTTTCACCGGTCGAGAGCGGACTGGAGTTCGCCCTGCCGCGCCGACGCCGCGAGGCGGCCGATTTCCCCGGCGCACAGCGTATCGTCCGAGAACTGACGAATGAACCCGCGCGGGTGCGCGTCGGCCTCAAGGTGCTGGAAGGCGCGCCCGCCCGCGAAGGCGCCGAGGTCGCCGACGAGGCCGGCGCCGTGGTCGGCCGCGTCACCTCCGGCGGCTTCTCGCCATCGCTCCGGCAGGGGATCGCGCTGGCCTTCGTCCCTCCCATCCACGCCCAAGCCGGGACCCGGCTGAAAGTGCTGGTCCGCGGCAAAGCCCAGGCCTGCAAAGTCGTCGACCTGCCCTTCGTCCCCCACCGCTACGTCCGCAAGCTCTAGCCCAGGAGAGAACCCCATGCGCTTCACCAAGGATCACGAATGGGTCGAGCTGAACGGTGACGTCGCCACCGTCGGCGTCACCGCCTACGCCGCCGAGCAGCTGGGCGACGTCGTCTTCGTCGAGGTGCCCGAGGTCGGCAAGACCGTGAAGTCCGGCGACGCCTTCGCCGTCGTGGAAAGCGTCAAGGCCGCCTCCGACGTCTACGCCCCGATCTCCGGCGATGTGGTCGAGGCCAACGGCGAGCTGTCCGACGCGCCGGAGACCGTCAACGCCAGCCCGGAAGCGGCCGGCTGGTTCGCCAAGGTGAAGATCGCCGACGCCGCCGAGATCGAGAAACTGATGGATCGCGACGCCTACGAAGCCTTCCTGCAAACCCTGTGACGGCCGGATCGGACTGGATTTTCGACGCATGAGATACCTGCCCCTCACCCCTGAAGATCGCGCCGAGATGCTGGCGGTGATCGGCGCGCCCGACGTGGACGCGCTGTTCCGCGACGTGCCGCAGGCCGCGCGGTCGAAGGATCTGTTCGAGCTGCCGCTACACGCTGGCGAACTGGAAGTGGAGCGAGAGCTCGCAGGGCTGGCGGCCCGGAACCGCCCGGCCGGCGCGGGGCCGTTCTTCTGCGGCGCCGGCGCCTATCGCCACCACGTGCCCGCCAGCGTCGACCACATCATCCAGCGCTCGGAGTTCCTAACCAGCTACACGCCCTATCAGCCGGAGATCGCGCAGGGCACGCTGCAGGTGCTGTTCGAGTTCCAGACCCAGATCGCGGCGCTGACCGGCCTGGAGGTCGCCAACGCCTCGATGTACGACGGCTCCACGGCCTGTGCAGAGGCCGTCATGATGGCGCAACGCGTAACTCGGCGCGAGAAGGCGGTGCTCTCCGGCGGCCTGCACCCGCACTACGCCGCCACCACCCAGACGATCGCCCACGCCGAGGGCATGGAGATCGTGCGCCTGGCCGCGGCGGTCGACGCCGAAGCTGCGGTGATCGACGCCATCGATGGCGAGACCGCCTGCGTCGTCGTCCAGACCCCCAACGTGTTCGGCGTCGCGACCGACGTCAGCAAGATCGCCGAAGCTGCGCACGCCGCGGGCGCGCTGCTGATCGTGGTCACCACCGAAGCGGTGTCCTACGGCCTCTTGAAATCGCCGGGCGTCATGGGCGCGGACATCGCCGTGGCCGAGGGCCAATCGATCGGCAACGCGCTGAACTTCGGCGGCCCTTACGTCGGCCTGTTCGCCGCCCGCGAGAAGCTGGTCCGGCAGATGCCGGGCCGCCTGTGCGGAGAGACGGTGGACGCGCAGGGACGGCGCGGCTTCGTGCTGACGCTCTCGACCCGCGAGCAACACATTCGCCGTGAGAAGGCGACCTCCAACATCTGCACCAACTCCGGCCTCTGCGCGCTGGCGTTCACGATCCACCTGTCGCTCTTGGGGGACGCCGGCCTGCGCCAGCTGGCCGAGATCAACCACGCCCGCGCCCGCGAGCTGAACGCAGCGTTGCAGACGGTCCCTGGCGTCGAGATCCTCACGCCGCGCTACTTCAACGAGCTGGCGATCCGGGTTCCGGGAAGCGCGACCGCCGTGGTCGAAGCCGCTCTGGCCGACGGGGTGGTGGCGGGCGTGCCCTTCGCGCGGCTCGACCCGGCGGCGGGCATGGAGGACGTGCTGCTGCTGGCCGCCACCGAGACCACCACGTCCGACGACATCGCTGCGTTGACGCGCACCCTGCTAGGGAACCTTGGCCGATGAGCATGAACAGCGTGGGACGCCCGACCCGCCCCGAAGCCGCCGCGCACAAGGGTTCCGTCAGCCTCACCGGAGGCCGCGGCCTGCTGCAGGACGAGCCGCTGCTCTTCGAGCTGGACGGCTGGCGCAAAACCGGCGTCGACCTGCCGGCGGTGGACTTCGACGCCTCCGACCTGGGCGACCTGGTCCGCGCCGAGCCGACCGGGCTGCCGGGCCTCTCCGAGCCGGAAGCCGTGCGCCATTACGTGCGGCTCTCCCAGAAGAACCACGCCATCGACCTCGCGCTGTATCCCCTCGGCTCGTGCACGATGAAGCACAACCCGCGGCTCAACGAGAAGATGGCCCGCCTGGCCGGCTTCGCCGACCTGCATCCGCTTCAACCGGCCACCACCACCCAGGGCGCGCTCGAGCTGATGGACCGGCTGGCGCACTGGCTGAAGACGCTGACCGGCATGCCGGCGGTGGCGCTGTCGCCGAAGGCCGGCGCCCACGGCGAGCTCTGCGGCCTGCTGGCCATCAAGGCGGCGCACGAGGCCGCCGGCCACGGCGATCGCCGGCGGGTGCTTGTCCCGAGTTCCGCCCACGGCACCAATCCGGCCACCGCCGCCTTCGTCGGCTACTCGGTGCAGGAGATCGCTCAGACGGCGGACGGTCGCGTGGATCTCGCTGACCTGGGCGCCAAGCTGGGTTCGGACGTGGCGGCCATCATGGTCACCAACCCCAACACCTGCGGCCTGTTCGAGCGCGACATCATCGAGATCGCGCGGCTGACCCACGAAGCCGGAGCCTACTTCTACTGCGACGGGGCCAACTTCAACGCCATCGTCGGGCGGGTGCGGCCCGGCGATCTCGGCGTCGACGCCATGCACATCAACCTGCACAAGACCTTCTCCACGCCGCACGGCGGCGGCGGGCCGGGCGCTGGCCCCGTCGTGCTCTCGGCCGCGCTCGCGCCCTTCGCGCCCGCGCCCTGGGTGACGCATGGCCAGGGCGGCCTGACCCTGACCGAGGAGGCCGTCGGCGAGGCCGCCCAGGCGTTCGGCCGGCTCTGCGCCTTCCACGGCCAGATGGGCATGTACGTCCGCGCCTACACCTACATGCGCAGCCACGGCGCCGACGGCCTGCGCCAGGTCGCCGAGGACGCGGTGCTCAACGCCAACTACATCAAGGCCCGGCTGTCGGAGGTCATGACCCCCGCCTTCCCCGACGGGCCTTGCATGCACGAGGCGCTGTTCGACGACGCGTGGCTGGAAGGGACCGGTGTCACCACGCTCGACTTCGCAAAGGCGATGATCGACGAGGGCTTCCACCCGATGACCATGTACTTCCCGCTGGTCGTACACGGAGCGATGCTGATTGAGCCGACCGAAACGGAGTCGAAGCGCGAGCTCGACCGGTTCTGCGCAGCCCTCCTCGCGCTGGCCCAGGCGGCCAAGGCGGGCGAGGCCGAGCGGTTCAAGGCCGCGCCGGTGCTGGCGCCGCTGCGACGGCTGGACGAGACGCTTGCAGCCCGCAAGCCGCGGCTGAGATGGCGTCCAGACGACACAGCTGTGGCGCCGGCGCCATGGGCGGCAGAATAGCGTGGACAGAAGCTGATTTAACTAAGCGTCGTCTTTACGATTCCGAGAGGCGTCCCACATATCTATGCAAGCGCGGACCCGGCCAGACTCTCCTCGGGCCGCCCGCGCGTCCCCAGGTTCCGCCCGTGTCTTTCGTCATGCCCACCCCGCGCGTGTTCCGCGCCTCAGACGACCTCGCCCGTGAGTTCATCGCGAAGGCCGTCCGTTGGCTGTGGCTGGGGCTCGGCGGCGTCGTCATGCTGGCGGGGCTCATCCTCGCGCCTCTGCCCTTCCACATCGGCCTGCCGATGCTGGTCGTCGGCCTGATGATCATTCTGCGGAATTCGTTCGCCGCGAAGCGCCAGTTCGTACGCTTTCAGCGCGCGCACCCGAAAGTGGTGTTTCCGCTGCGCCGCCTGATGCGTCGCGAGCCGGAGATCGTCCAGGTGTTCTGGCAGCAGTACCTCCGCGCCGAGCGCCTCGTGCTGCCGAAGAAGGTGCGCTTCGCCGCGAAGACGCGACGGGGCCTGAAGCGGCGGTTCCGGACGACGCCCTGACAAGCGACCACCCGGCACGGATGCTCCAAGCGTCATGCCGCCGCCACACGTGCTCCGCATGCCTCTGTCTTTCGTTTTCGCCTTCAACCCGCCCTGATCAATAAGCCCCGCATTGTCTCTCGCCCCGCCCGCCTTCCGGATGATCCGAGCCTCGGACCGCATCGCGCGCGAATTTCTCGCGCGGATCACTCGCTGGCTGCTGATCGGGCTGGGCGGTCTGCTGGTGATCGCGGGCTTCCTCATCGCACCGCTGCCGGGTCCGCTCGGCCTGCCGCTGACCGTTGTCGGACTGATGCTGGTGCTGCGCAATTCCTTCGCGGCGCGCCGGCAGTTCGTGCGGCTGCAGCGCGCCCAGCCGAAGATGGTGTTTCCGATCCGTCGCCTGTTGCGCCGCGAGCCAGAGGTGGTGCTGGTGGTCTGGCAGCAAGCGCTGCGGATCGAGCGCCTGGTCGTGCCGCGCCGCCGCCGGTTCTGCATTCGCACCCGCAAGCGGCTGAAGGCGCGCTGGCGGCGGACGGCCTAGAGTACGCGTTCTAGCTTCCCTCGCCGAGGAACGAGATGTGGGCCGCGACCACCCGCCAGCCGGCGTCGGTTCGCGCCCAGGTCTGACTCTGGCGAGCTGGCCGTTCGGCGCCGACCCGCTGGAACTCGGTGTTCGCGGTGGCGAAGTCGCGACCGAAGGTGGTGATCACCGTTCTCATCAGCGACCGCTGCGGCGAACCGCCGACGCGGGCCGTGCGAAAGGCGCGGATCTCCTCGATCCCGTAGAGGTTCTGCCCCGGGCCATAGCGGACGGTGCGGGCGTCCGCCCAGAACAGGGCGTCGAGCGCGTCCAGGTCGTTGGCCATCAGCGCCGCCTCATAGGCGTCGAAGGCGGCCTGCACCTCGGCCAACACCGCCGGATCGTTGACGATCATGGCCCCACCGCTTTCGAATGCGAGAGCCCCGCGGCCTCAAGCCGGGCGGCGGCCGCGAAAGCGAGGTCCTCGCGCCAGGGCGGGGCGATCAACTGGACTCCGATGGGGAGGCCCGATCCCGCCTGCATCGGCGCGGCCAGGACCGGCAAACCGATGGCGCTGATCGGCTGGGTCAGGGCGCCGAGGTTGGGTCGCGTCGCCACCGACTGACCGGCGAGCTCGATCGTGGACTCGTCGTGCCGAGGCGCGGGCACGGGCGTCGCGGGCGCCAGCAGCAGGTCGAAGTCACCGAACAGCCCCAGCGCCTCCTCGTAGACCCGGCGTCGCACGCGCTGGGCCTGGATCACCGCATCGGCGGGGAGCAGAGCTCCCGCGAGCAATCGCCCCCGCGTCGCGGGGTCGAAGTCCTGCGGTCGTTCGGCGAGGTTGCGGCGATGCAGGTTGGCACCCGACGCCGCCGTGATCAGGAAGGCGGCCGATCGCACCGCTTCGGCGCCGTGCAGCTCCGCGCGCTTTCGCGCCTTCAGCGCCTCAGCGGCCGCCGCCACGGCGTCGCGCGCAGCGCCGGCCGCCATGTCGTGAAACCACCCGCCCAGCACCCCCACGCGCAGCGGCGTGGAGGCGAACTCCAGACCCACGGGTTCGGCAGGGCGGTCGACGCAAGCCGGGTCTCCGGCGTCGTAGCCCTGCAGGGCGTCGTAGGCCAAAGCCAGGTCACCGACGCTCCGCGCCAGCGGTCCCAGGTGGTCGAGGTCGAAGACGAAGGGAAAGGAGCCAGTGCGTGGCAACCGCCCGAAGGTCGGCTTGAGGCCGAAGAGGCCGCAGAACGACGCCGGCACGCGGATCGAGCCGTTGGTGTCTGACGCCAACGCCAGCGCGCCCAGCCCCGCCGCCACCGCCGCCGCCGATCCGCCGGACGAGCCGCCGGCCGTCCGCTCCGGATCGTGAGGATTGGCGACGGTCCCGAAATGGGCGTTCTGGGTGGTGAAGCCGTAGGCGTACTCGTCCATCACCTGGACGCCCAGCAGCACCGCGCCCGCCGCCCGCATACGCGCCGCCAGCACCGCATCACGGGTGGCTGGCGGCCCCTCAACGCCGATCTTCGAGCCAGCGGCGGTCGGAAGGCCCTCGACGTCGAACAGATCCTTCAGACCGTAGGGCACGCCGGCCAGCGGGCCGGGGTCGACGCCGCTGCGAAGCGCCTGGTCGACGGCCGCCGCCTCCGCCAGCACCCGCTCGGGGAGCACGACCCGAAAGGCGTTAAGCGAGCCGTTGAGCCGCTCGATACGCGTCAGCGCCGCCCCGGCGATCCGGACGGCGCTCAGGCGGCCGGCGCGCACCGCCGTCGCAATCTCGACCGCGCCCAGGCCCTCGATATCCGAATTCATGGACGGAAGAGTGCGGCGGGCTCTTCCGTGCAGGCAAGGTCTGCGGCGCGTACGCGATCGAGATGCGGGCGCATTAGGCGCCAGGCCGCGACGACCTCGTCCAGGTGGGTCGGCTGGATCGGAGGTCCGAAGACCTCCGCCAGACTGAGGACCAGAGCGAGATCGTGCGCCGTATCGTCCGCCATCGCCTTAGGCCGCCTCTCCGACGCCATGCGCCGGCACCTGTTCCATCGGCGCCGGCGCCTCCTGCGCCCGCTTAGCGAAGGCGAGCAGGAAGACGGCGCAAGCGGCGTAGCTTGCGGCCACGACCGGCGTCCGGGCAATGCCGATCGCCTCGGCGTGGATCAGGCCGAAGAAGGTCAGCACCGCGCCAACGCCGGCGAAGGCGGCCGCCTTCTTGAACTCGCGATCGATGATCAGTGCAGCCAGCGACCCCAGGATGATGCCGGCCAGGGTCGCCCCGCCGCCGACCAGGGCGAGCCCATGGTAGAGCACGCCGCCGTTGGCCAGCTTGTCCATGCCGACTTCGGCGGCGGTGGTGCCGGCGGCGCCCAGCGCGTTGTCGATCTGCACCTTGCCCCAGGCCGCGATGGTCGGGACCAGCGCCAGGACGACCGCCGGCGCGTGCCGGTGCGGGCTTTCCTGAAAGGCCTGCGCGCCGATCAGCATGCCGATGTAGAGCAGGATCGGCAGCAGGGCGACCGAGGGGATGACCGCCATCAGCACCGCGACTACGCCCAGCCAGGTCAGGGCCAGCATCAAGACGCCGGTGGCGGCCGAATAGCCCATTCGCCCGCCCATGGCCTTCCAGCCCGGATGGCCGATGTAGACGGCGTTGATGAATGGGTTGCCCATCAGGCAGCCGATCAGGCTGACTACGCCGTCGGCGGTCAGCACCTGGGTGGTCGGGAAGGAGTCGCCCGCCGCCGAGGCGCTCTCGACGTTGTCCATCGCTTCGACGAGGTCGTAGATGCCGAACGGAATGGCGGTGACCAGGATCACGCCGATGTACTTGAAGCCGCCCATCAGTTCTGGGATCGCCGGCGTCGGCAGGTGGAAACCGAACGTCGACAGCGCCTCGGAAACCTGGGTGGGGCCGACCCCGCCCATCGGGTAGCCGGCGAGCGTCGCGACCCAGGCGATCAGCGCGCCGACGGCGATGGCGACGAGCCCGCCGGGCATGCCCTTGGGATAACGCACCCCGCCGAACCAGCTGATCAGGATCACCACCAGGCAGACCAGGCCGATCGCGGGCGTGGTGAAGATCTGCGCCGACGGGCTCATCGAGATGAAGGTGATGGAGATGCCGGCCAGCGAGCCCAGCAGCGCCGCCCGCGGCGTGATCTTGCGGATGAAGGGCGCGATGAATCCCCCGGCCATCAGCACGAAGCTTTGCACGAACACCCAGGTCAGCCCCGCACCCCAGGCCTGCAGCGGGTCCTTGGTGGCATTGAGGATCGGCATCATCACCACGAAGACGACGACGAACATGTGCGGCACGCTGATGCCGGACGGCAGCGCGCAGACGTCGGTGCGGCCGGTCTTCATCGCCAGCCGCCTAGCCAGCCAGGCGTAGTAGACGGTGCTGAGGCACATCATCAACCCGGTGGCGGGCAGGATGCGGCCGAACACGATGTCGGCGGGCATCTGCAGCACGAAGCGCAGCAGCCCGGTCAGGACCAGCACATTGACCAGGATGTTGGTGCCGAAGCCGAACAGGGCGTTCCAGTCGCCGGGCGTCCAGTACGGCGGACGCGTGCCGGCGGTCGCCGAGACCGAGCCCGGCGAAATCGACGTAGCGGTCATGATTGTGCGCTCCTCTGGCGCGGGGTTGCGGCGCGGGCCGCGAGGGCTAGGATGATGGCGTCCGATGGCGCGACCCATCCGACGACGCCGCTCTGCGCCTGGATCATCTCCAGGGCCTGGATGTGGAATTCAGGGAAGTACGAGCCCGTGCAGTCGGAGACGACGAGGCACTCGTAGCCGCGGTCGTTCGCCTCACGCGCGGTGGTGTTGACGCAGACTTCGGTGGTGACGCCGCAGATGATCAGTTGCTCGATCCCGCGCGAGCGCAGGATCAGCTCGAGATCGGTCGCGTAAAAAGATCCCTTGCCCGGCTTGTCGACAACAGGCTCGCCGGGCAAGGGCTCCAGTTCGGGAACGATCTCGTGTCCAGGCTCTCCACGTACAAGGATGCGGCCCATCGGCCCGCGGTCGCCGATCCGCAGCGAGGCCTTGCCGCGCCGGTGCTTGGCCGGCGCGAGGTCGGCGAGGTCCGGACGGTGCCCCTCGCGGGTGTGGACGATCAGGAGGTCCGCATCTCTGGCCGCCGCCAACAGCCGCTGCGTGGGCTCGACCACCTTCGCGAGTTGGCTGACGTCGTTGCCGAGCGCGGAGCCGAAGCCGCCCGGCTGCAGGAAGTCGCGCTGCATGTCTATGATGACCAGGGCTGCGACCTCCGTCGACAGCGCGAAGGGATAGGGCCTGGCTTCGATATTCATCGCGACCTCCTCCTCATTTAGGAGCTTAAAAGCCGAGGCTGACGCCGCTCTGCACCAAGTGCAGATTGCGCTTCGTCATGCCTCTGTTGATGATGGATTGGGCGACCACGAGCTGATCATTGATCAGGTGGTAGTACTGGTAGCCGACGTAGACGGACCAATTGCCGGTCTTGGGGGGCGTCTTCAGCGGGTAGGTGGCCTTTAGACCCGTCGAAAAGACGCCGAAGTTGTCGTCGCCGCCCCAGTACTCCTCAGGCCCGACGGTGATCCAGGTAGGCGCAGACAGGATGATCGGCGCACCGTAGTCGTGCAGGTCCCAGGTCGGGACCGCGCCCAGCTCAATGTCGTAGGTGTTTCCGCGCTTGCCTGTCACGACGGTGGAATCGCCGTTCATGGCCCAGAAAAACTTGGCGTAGGGATTGATCGAGATGGGCGCCAGCTTGTCAGCGAAGGCCAGGCTAAACTCAATGTTCTGCTCGGTCTTGAAGGCGCTCTGCGGACTGTGGAACTCGACGTATTGGACGCCCGCCGTCCAGCGGTCGCCCAGTTTCGCGTTCGCGCCGACGAACCAGTCGAACTCGTTGAAGGCCTTGGTGTTGGGCGCCTTGTAGCCCGGGTTCCAGTCCATCCAGGACCCGAGGACAAAGGAGACGTCGGTGACGACGCCCGCCGGGTCCTGCGGGAAATCGAGCACAAGGCCGTTCAGAAACTGAATGGTTGTTCCATCCGACGTCACGTGCAGGCCGCGCGGCGTGATGTAGTCGTTCTTCACCGACAGGTCGGCGAAGCCGTGCAAGCTTGGCCCTGCGTCTTCGGCCAGGGCCGGCGCGGCGGTCAACAGCGTCAGAGACGCGATCGCCGTTCCGAGGACTTTCAGCATTGAGACACCCCCTAATCACGCCCCTCAAACGGGCGCGTCCCAGGTATCTCGGCATGCAATCTTTGGATTTTAACTAGATTATGTATGCAATATCCTCGAATCTTGCCGGATGCGCATTCGGCGACCAATGTTTGTCCACCGCGTACACAATCGGAGCTTAGCGCGTGATCCGAGACGAGACCGGGCCGTCACATGGCCATGCTCGAGGCGGCGTCGCCGACCAGCTTGAAGCGCTGGTGCTGAGCGGCGAATTGCTGCCGGGCGCGCGACTGGACGAGCGCGCGCTGGCGCAGCGGTTCGGCGTTTCCCGGACGCCGGTGCGCGAGGCGTTGCGCCAGATGGCGAGCAGCGGGTTGATTGAGCTTCGGCCAAACCGCGGGGCGTTCGTCGCCGAGGTCACGCCCGAACGCCTGGAGGAAATGTTCGTCGCCATGGCCGAGATGGAGGCGACCTGCGCCCGCCTAGCGGCCATGAGCATGACGCCGCTCGAGCGCCGCGGCCTGCAGCGCCTGCACGAGCGGATGGCCGCGTTGGCGGAGGCAGGCGACGTGGAAGGGTTTCGCGACGGCAACGAAGCCCTTCACGCGATGATCTACGCAGGCGCGCACAACAGCCTACTGGAAGAGGCGACGACCATCCTGCGCCGGCGCGTCGCCGCCTATCGCCGCGCCCAGTTCCGCACGGCTGGCCGATTGCCGCACAGCCACGCCGAGCACGAAGCCGTGGTCAAGGCGGTCCTCGCGGGCGAACCCGCGCGCGCCCACGCCGCCATGCTGCAGCACGTCGACCTGGTCGGCGCCTCGTTCGAAAAGCTGGTGCTGGCGGCGCGCGTGCCGACCCCCTAGCTCACGCGGCTCCAGGTCTGGGTCTTGCACAAAAAGCGGCCGAGCGCGCAGCCCTTGGCCTCCAGATGGGCGCCATCCTGCAAGCGAACCGCGCCGCTGAAGGTGCGGTTGAGATCGGGCACATAGACCCGGCCGCGCCATTCGTCCTGGTGCCGTTCGAACTCGCGGAACAACTGCTGGCCGACCAGTTCCTTGCCGCTCCCTTCCAGCGCCGCCTTACGGGCCTTCTCGGAGGCCCAGACGACCACGCCGCAGGCCGAGGCGCCGCACGGGCGGATGTCGACGTGGACGCTGTTCTTGGGGTTTCGCCAGACGCCAAACAGGTCGTCGGGCGCGGCGGACGCCTGAGACGCGCCGACGAGGGCGGTGATCGCGGCGAGGATCGGCAGCAGGGACTTCAACGGCGGCTCTCCAGGTCTCCCGACGCAGATAATGCTAATTCACATTAGCCCAACATGAACGAAGCCCCGGAGCGGGCTCCGAGGCTTCGCCTAACTCGAGCTTCGGAAGAACCCTACTGAAGCTTGGCGGCCAACTGTCCGATCGCAGCGTCCACCAGCGGGTCGGACTTCGCGCCGGCGAGGCGCTCGGCGAGCATCTTCTCGGCGGCTTGCGCGGCCAGCTCCGCGGCGGCGCTCTTGACCTCCGCAGCAGCCTGCATCTCCGCCGTGGCGATCTTGCGCTCGGCGACCTGCTGGCGGCGCGCCAGGCTCTCTCCGAGCTTGGCCCTGGCGTCGGCTTCCAGGCGCGCGGCTTCCGCCTTGGCTTGGTCGAGCATCGCCTTGGCGTGACGCTCGGCTTCCGCTCGCTCGGCCTTGAGCGTCTCGAGCAGGCGCTGGGCCTCCTCGCGGATGCGAGCCGCCTCGTCGAGGTTCGCCTGGATGGCGCTCGACTGGGCGTCGAGCGCCGTGGCGATCGCCTTTGGAGCCTTGGCCACGAAGATCACGATGCCGAGGAAGATGAGCAGCCCGACGCCGACCCACATTTCGGCTTCGGCCGGATTGAGGAATTCGGGCATCAGGCCACTCCTTCCGGCGTCCGGACCTTCAGCGCCGCGGCCAGTTCAGCCTTCGAGGGCTTGGCCCCCGTCAGCTTGGCGACCATCGCCTCGGCAGTCTCGGCTGCGATCTGGCCGACGTTGGCCATCGCCTGGTCGCGCATGGCGCGGATCCGGGCTTCGGCCTTCTCGAGCTCGCCTTGCAGACGGGCGTCCTCGGCCGCCTGGCTGGCGGCAAGTTCGGCCTGCGCCTTGGCCTTGGCGTCGGCGGCGAGGCGCCGTGCGCTGGAGCGCGCTTCCTCGATCTCGGACTTGGCCGCCGCCGCTTGGGCGTCGGCTTCCGCCTGGACGCGGCGCGCCTGCTCCACCGCATCAGCGATGGTCTGGGCGCGGGTGTCCTGGATCATCCTCAGGCGCGGCACGAAGACCTTCGCCATCAGGGCGTACAAGATGACGAACAACAGCAGCAGCCAGACGATCTGGCCGCCCCAGTATTCGGTCTTGAACTGCGGCAGGCCGCCGCTCTCGTGAGCTTGCTCAGTGGTCGTCGTCGCAGCGGCGGCGGGCGCGTGCCCGTCCACGGCTTCGGCGGCTCCCACGGAGGGAGTGTTGGTTTCGGCGGCCATCAGGCTTCGACGGTCCTAAGATGCTCGGGCGGGAGATAAGCCCCGCCCTCGCTTAAGGGGATTAGCTGAAGAGGATGAGCAGGCCGAGCACGAAGGCCAG